>Ga0316206_1000253_pt1 | contig 89265 bp, 67 predicted proteins | sample 6monthpyrite_MG_FD_204942 | JGI IMG/M metagenome (GOLD analysis project Ga0316206, IMG submission 204942) | Microbial mat bacterial communities from mineral coupon in-situ incubated in ocean water Damariscotta River, Maine, United States -... | ecosystem: Environmental > Aquatic > Marine >...
CTCAATAAGGGGACAGAGCGCCAAAAAGCGGCGGTCTTTCCCCGCGGGAGATGTTCCTTAACAGGGCAACTTGTCAGCAAGCAAAGCAATCTAACAAACGTCCGCTTCAGGGTGTTTTGAGACCTTTGTCTACAGTCAAAGTTGTCGATTTATGTCTAAAGCTATTTTGAAATACGCCAGATTAGGTTTGAGCGACCAGAAAATAACACATAGTCACCGCTCTTCATTTAGTCCAAATCTTTAAAAAATCAGTTTTTTAATCACCTGCGCTTTCACTCAGTCTATGGCAAAATAGGCATTTGCTTAATTACCTTAAAAATCCATGAAAGAATACATGCAACAACTGGGTCAGAAGGCCCGAGCCGCTTCGATTGAAATGTCTCGTGCTGAATCAGCGACCAAAAATCATGCGCTATTTGCCATCGCCGATGCCATAGATGCTGCGGCTGATACGCTTAAATCTGAAAATCAAAAGGACCTGCAAGCCGGTAAAAACAATGGTTTGGATGCGGCAATGCTGGATCGGTTGGAATTAAACTCCGCACGCATCGCTGGAATGTCAGAGGGTCTACGCCAGGTTGCCGCACTACAGGATCCTATCGGCGAAATCACTGATATGGCATATCGTCCATCGGGTATTCAAATAGGCAAAATGCGGGTACCACTCGGGGTGATTGGAATCATTTATGAATCGCGCCCGAATGTGACCGCCGATGCTGCGGGACTGTGTTTAAAATCGGGTAATGCAACTATTTTACGGGGTGGTTCCGAAGCGATTAATTCTAATAAAGCCGTAGCAAAATGCATTCAGCAAGGTTTAACCGAAGCAGGTTTGCCGGCAGATGCGGTACAGGTTGTCGAAACGACCGATCGTGCAGCGGTGGGTGAATTAATTACCTCAAGTGAGTTTGTTGATGTCATTATTCCTCGAGGTGGCAAAAGTTTAATTGAAAGAATCAGCAAAGAAGCAACAGTGCCGGTGATTAAGCATCTCGATGGTATCTGTCATGTCTATATTGACGCGCAAGCTGATTTGCAAAAAGCCAGTGACATTGCTTTTAACGCTAAAACCCATCGCTATGGTGTGTGTAATGCATTGGAAACGCTGTTGATACACGAGTCGGTTGCTCAGCAATGTTTGCCTGATTTGGCTAAACGTTATATTGAAAAAGGCGTTGAACTGCGAGGCTGTGAGCAAACGCGTAACATAATTGATTGTGGTGCAGCAACAGATGAAGACTGGCATACGGAATATCTGGCGGCGATATTGTCGATTAAACTGGTCGCAGATATTGATCAGGCAATGATGCATATTAACCAACATGGTTCGCATCATACGGACACGATCGTGACTGAGAATTATACGTTGGCGCGGCGTTTTTTGCGTGAGGTCGATTCCAGTTCGGTGATGGTGAATGTCTCTACGCGCTTTGCGGACGGCTTTGAATATGGGTTGGGCGCAGAAATTGGTATCAGTACCGATAAATTACATGCGCGTGGGCCGGTTGGGCTGGAAGGCTTAACCTCGCTGAAATATGTTGTGCTAGGTGATGGGCAGATTCGGGTTTAGATAAAACCTTAAAGAATGAAGAAAGTGCGAATAACGCAACTATTATGAACAGATTAATCGGCATACTCGGCGGTACCTTTGACCCTATTCACTACGGTCATCTACGCCCCGCACTGGATATTATGCAGCAGGTTGGGCTGGATCAGGTGCGCTTTATCCCCAATCGCATTCCGCCGCATCGTGATGCGCCCGTATTATCCGATCAACAGCGAGCTGAACTGGTAAAGCTAGCGATTAAAGATACGCCGGGCTTTTTGCTGGATGAGCGAGAGCTGCTGCGTAATGGGCCATCCTATATGGTCGATACGTTACAAAGTCTTAAGGATGAATTTGCCGATGATACCCTGTGCCTGATCATGGGCATGGATGCATTTAACGGTTTCCCACAATGGCACCGCTGGCAGTCTATACTTGAGTTATGCCATCTTGTTGTTACCACTCGTCCGGGCGTCACACTTGCCGATTTTGCATCGGACTCGTCTATGTCGGATGACTTAAGCGATCAGCCGCTCAGCCTGTTGCAAAGACCTGCGGGGCAAATTCTGTTACAATCCGTTACTCAGCTGGATATTTCAGCCAGTCAGATACGCAGTTACCTGTCCGCCGGGCAGAGCACGCAATACCTGTTACCCGAAACCGTTAGAGACAAACTTGAACAAGCCTATGCCGAATAAAGCAAACTTATCTATTGAAGATTTAAAGCACCTGATTTTAACCGCCCTTGATGACATGAAAGCGGTGGATATTGTTGAACTGGATGTAAAAGGTAAAACCAGTGTTACTGATTTATTAATTATTGCCGGTGGAACATCGAGTCGCCATGTGAAATCTATTGCATCTAGTGTGGCGATAGAGGCTAAAAAAATAGGCAAACAACCGCTGGGTGTTGAGGGTGAAGCTCAGGGTGAATGGGTGCTGGTTGATTTAGGTGACATCATAGTGCACGTAATGCAGCCACACGTGCGTCAATTTTACGATTTAGAAAAGCTCTGGAGCTTTGAAGAACCTGCAGAAGTTTCAGCGAAATAAAATCAGTCCGTTCAAATGACCAGTCTGTTCAAATGAATAGTATAATGCGACCGAGCTAATGCGAATTTTATTGTTAGCGGTGGGGCAGAAAATGCCGGCCTGGGTTGAGATGGGCTATAAAGAATATGCGCATCGAATGCCGGCAGAGGCAAAGCTTGAGCTCAAAGAAATTGCGCCGGGTAAGCGCGGTAAAAATGCGGACATTAAGCGCATTGTTGAAGATGAGGGCCAGCGTTTAAAAGCGGCGATTCCCAGATCGGCACACGTGGTGGTGCTGGACGTTGAGGGTAAATCGCATAGCACTGAGCAACTTGCCAACCGCATGGATGAGTGGATGCACTGTGGGCAGGATATCTGTTTGTTAGTCGGTGGACCGGAGGGTTTATCGGCTGAGTGTCGAGCGTTAGCCGATGAGAAATGGTCGTTGTCGGCACTGACCTTTCCGCATCCACTGGTGCGGGTGGTTTTGGCAGAGCAATTGTATCGTGCCTGGTCAGTGTTGCGTAATCACCCTTATCATCGGGCGTAATAAAATACTTTGTTGCGCGTAAATGCATGTGGGTGATGATAAAAATTAATAATTTATTGACTCAAAGACAATGTCTGCCGTGTCTTGCTGTTTTTTGTTGTGTATATCAAGTGTTTCAAACTTGTCGGCTTTTGAGCTAATGTGCCAACCCATTAAATAAAGAATAGTAAATGTCGCCTAACGTAGTTTCACAATCACCTCAATTAACACTGGCATCTGCCTCTCCCCGACGTCGTGAACTCCTTGATCAAATTCAGGTCAGCTATACAGTTCACCCGGTTAATATTGACGAATCCCATATTGCAGGTGAAACACCTGAACGGTTTGTTATGCGACTGGCACTGGAAAAAGCGCAGGCGGGCTACAAACAAAAACCTGCTATACCCGCGTTGGGATCTGATACGATTGTGGTTTTTAAACACCACATATTGGGTAAACCTGAAAGTCAGAAAACCGCGTTTGATATGTTGAGCCTGCTGAGTGGTAATACACATCAGGTTATGACAGCAGTAGCCATTTGTAATGGTGAAACAGAGCACTGTGAGTTGAGCGTGAGTGATGTAGAATTCAGTCAGCTAACAGAGCAACAGATTAAGGATTATTGGTTAACCGGAGAATCTGTTGATAAAGCCGGTGGCTATGCTGTTCAGGGAATAGCGGCGAAATTTATAAAAAATATTAAAGGCAGCTATTCCGGTATTATGGGGTTGCCTTTATTTGAGACGGCTCAATTATTAGAACGAGTGGGTATTAAAGGGCATCTCTAAATTTTAACAAGGGGCAAGCAATCTCTGGCCGCATTGGATGGAATTGAAATAAATATGAGTAAAGAAATTTTAATAAATGTCACACCTCAGGAAACACGTGTCGCGATTCTTGAAAACGGCGTATTGCAGGAAGTGTATATCGAGCGTAGCCGCAATAAAGGGCTGGTGGGAAATATTTATAAAGGGCGAGTGTGTCGTGTGCTACCCGGAATGGAGGCGGCTTTTGTTGAGGTGGGAATGGAGCGTGCTGCTTTTTTACATGTCTCGGATATTGCGCCCCACGCGAATAATAATGGTGAGCAGGGTAATAATGGTAAGCCCAGTATTTCGCATTTATTATCGGAAGGCCAGGATGTATTGGTGCAGGTTATTAAAGACCCAATGGGCACAAAGGGCGCGAGACTAACCGCGCATATCACCATTCCTTCACGCTATTTAGTGTTTATGCCTAACTCGGCAAATGTGGGGGTGTCATCGCGAATTGAAGATGAAGCTGAGCGCGAACGATTACGCAGCATGCTGCTCGATCAAAAAGACTTACTGGGTGAGTCGGGTTACATTATTCGCACCGCGGCAGAAACTGCAACACCAGAATCAATGGTGCAGGACATTTTATTTTTAAACAAATTATGGGGTTCAATCAGTAAAAAAGCCCGTGAAGAAAAATCGGGATGTGTGATACACGAAGATCTTTCTCTGCCGATGCGTGTGTTACGAGACATGATTGATGAGGATCTGGAAAAGATTCGAGTCGACTCCCGTGAAACCAGCCGCAAGATGCAGCACTTTGCAGAAAAACTCATGATAGAGGCCAAGGATAGAATTGAACATTATCCCGGCGAGCGACCTATTTTTGATTTGTATGGCGTAGAGGATGAAATCCAAAAAGGCTTGAGTAGAAAAGCGCATTTAAAATCGGGTGGTTATTTAATCATTGATCAGACTGAAGCAATGACTACGATTGATGTGAATACCGGTGCATTCGTTGGTCATCGAAATTTAGAAGAAACTATTTTCAAAACCAATCTCGAAGCTGCACAGGCAATAGCCAGGCAACTGCGGTTGCGGAATTTAGGCGGCATTATCATTATCGATTTTATCGATATGATCGAAGAAGATCACCGAGCACAAGTCTTGCGAGCGTTGGAAAAGTCTCTCGATAAAGATCATGCCCGTACCCAGGTTTGTGAAGTGTCCTCATTGGGTTTAGTTGAAATGACGCGTAAAAGAACCCGTGAAAGCTTAGAACACGTACTATGTGAAACCTGTCCGACATGTGAAGGTAAAGGCTATATAAAAAGCGCAGAAACTGCGTGTTATGAAGTATTTCGAGAAATTTTGCGTGAAGCGCGTCAGTTTGATGCCAAGCAACTGCTGGTGTTAGCCGCACAAGAGGTAATTGATTTGCTGGTTGATGAAGAATCTAATAGCCTAGCCGAGTTAGAAGACTTTATTGGCGTTCCGATTAAACTGCAGGTTGAGTCACTTTATACTCAGGAACAATTTGATGTGGTGATAATGTAAATGTATTTTGAGATTGTTAATGTTTGATCGTTCATCAAATACGAATAAAAAAAAGAAAGCCGTCACAGTTAAGCATTTAAAGAATTGGACGCTTACCTTAGTGGGTTTATGCGTTATATTCCTGGCTATTAGTTTTACACTAGTCCGTGTCGCCATAAAATCCATACCAGATTACTCCATAGCAATACAGCAGGCTGTGTCCGAGCAATTGGACATGACATTGGATGTAGGTTTTATAGATGCTGAAATATACTGGTTAGTGCCCCGTTTAAATTTATTTGATGTCAATATTTCAGATGATGAAGGTAAGCATCATTTTGTGCATCTTGATGAAGTTGACTTAAGTTTAGATTGGGCTGAATCCATTAGAACAATGAGTCCTGTCGTAGGCGAAATAACCTTATCTGGTTTGAGTTTGCAAATTGGAATTAATAAGAAATCAGAATTAATCGTTCAAAATTATGTAGTAAATGAAAATATAGATGAAGCATTAAAATCTGAAAATATAAGCAAGCACACTAATGGTATCGAAATAAGTGATGCGCTTAAAAATTATTTTAATAATTTAAATTTTAAAATATTAGATAGTCAGATTCAATATTATGACGAGCGAAATAGAAGTAAAAGCAAAACATTTAGTAATTTAAGTTTGCATTTAATCAATAGTGGTAGCTCACATGTATTTGAGGTGAAAGCAGATTTGCCACATAAATATGGCAGGTACGCTCACTTTATAATTGATGTGAATGGTGATTTATTTGACTATAAAAATTTAGATGGTGAGCTTTATCTTGCTCTGGAAAATATTAAAGCTGCTTCATGGATAGATGATTACTGGAATGAAATAAATTTTACGGCTGACGCTGATGTTAATGGACGGTTCTGGTTAACATGGAGTGGTGAGGATATTGTTGAGGTAAGCGGTCGCATTGGTATAACCGATTTAGGCTTGCACTATTTAGATGATAAAGTAAAAACATGGAATGTGGATCAGATAGAAGCAAGAGTCAGGTGGAGTCAGGAATATGATGACTGGCAGCTTGATGTTCGTGATTTGATCGTTGAACGTAAAGGCATTGACTGGTTGAAACCGGCAGCCGCAACACTTTCCGTCAAAAACAGTGAAAAATTAGTAAAACTACAGGCGGATTTTTTACGTATTGAAGGTTTTGTCTATCTGGCCGGGATGGTCAAAAGTGCTATTAATATGGATGTCGCATGGCTTAATTTACTAGAGCAGTTTAAGCCATCGGGACAGCTCGAGAATTTGGATGTAGAAGTACCTTTAGAGCAGCTGCACGATATTAGAATTAATACTAAGTTTAGCCAGTTGGGATTCCATTCACCTGGCTCCGAGCCGTCAGAAGTTAAAAACTTACAGGGATCCGTTGCGTATTTAGATCGTAATACCTGGTTAATACTCGACTCACAGAATACAAAAATTGAGTTTAACGACTTGTTCAGGAACTCAATTGTCCTGGAGAAGTTAAAAGGCAGTATTAAGTTATCCCATGAGGATAATTTATGGAGATTATCTGCTAATTCATTGACAATAAATGCACCGGAGATTCAAGCGAAAGTGCGCGTTGATTTTAATATGCCTGATGGGGGCCAGCCATTTGTTGATTTAACAGCACGATATAAAAATGGAAGTGCAAAAGCCGTTGCAAAATATTTGCCAGCAGGTGTTATGGGTAAAGACACGGTGGCCTGGATAGATAGGGCTTTGCTAAAAGGTAAAGTAATCGATGGTGGTTATCAGTTTTATGGGTTTTTAAAAGATGCGCCATTTCGAGGCAATGAAGGTGTATCACTGGCCGACTTTAATGTTGGCGGTGTCGACTTAAGTTATTTAGAAAACTGGCCTGATGTAAAAAACATATCAGCAAATTTACGATTTGTAAATGACACGATGTTTATAAGGGCGCATCAGGGGACTGTATTTAATTCTAACGTTAAGAACGCTACGGTTTATATTGATAATTTTATTTCTCCGACATTGGATTTGAAAGGTGACATAGAGGTTGATTTAATTGATTTAAAAAAGTTTATCGATGAAAGCTCTCTGCGTGAAGATGTTACGGATTATATAGAAAACTTAGAATTTAAGGGAAGTGGAAATTTAAACTTGCAATTGTTTTTGCCACTGTATGGAGATTACAATACCGAAGTTGGAGGGCGCTTGTTAATCAACAATGGCGGCCTTTATTTTAAAAAAGAAAATTATGAACTGACAGATATTAATGGTGAGATACGGTTTGCTGGTGATACCGTTGAATCTAATGGATTAAGTGCTAAAATATTGAATGGAGTAGCGGATAAATTACTTGATATAAGTATAAAGACTGAAAATAAAAAAGATCTTCTCATTTATCATGCCAATGTGAATGGCGAGATGTACGCGTCATCTTTAGTGGCTTCGCTGCCTGAGATTAAGCCATATTTTAAAGGTAGCTCTATCTGGGATATTGCAGTTGATATAACTAATAATAAACTGGCAGAAAAATCTACAGTGCGGGCCAGTTTGAGTTCTGATTTGCAAGGAGTTGTCACTGCTCTTCCAGGACCTCTTGCAAAGCATACCGTTGACGCTGCCCCCGTGAGAGTAGATGTTAACGTGGTGCCGGGTGAATATATAAACTATAAACTTATTTTACAGAATAAAGACTCAGTCGTGTTGAAACAAACTAATAGTCATATATTAATAAATGCAGATGCATCGAGTGTAAAAGGTAGTGTTGATATCAATGTTATAGAAGGCATAGATGTTCCGGTGGAGATTGATCTTGACTATTTTAATGTGAGTCAATTTTTTAACTCAGAAAGTAAAAAATCACCGGAAAGTGAAAAATCTGGAAATACTTCTATAGGCGACGCTTCAATAGAAGATGCTTCAATAGAAGATATTTCATCAGGAAGTATTTCACCGCGCAATATTCCGTCATTTAATTTGCAAGTTAAAAAGTTGGTGTGGAAGCAAGCTGAGTATGGCGATAGCAGTTTAAAAATACAAAAGAGTCGGCTTGGATCGGTTATTGACAGTTTCAGATTTGCGGGTGCTGATCATGTTATCACGGGTAGAGGGAGTTGGTTTACTGGCAAAAATGATATTAGTGAAACAAAACTAGATGTCAATATACAGGTGAATGATCTGGGTGCTGTTTTCAAAGAGCTCGAAATTTCTGATAGTTTATTTGCTACCTCAGGGAATATAAAGCTTAATTGGAGTTGGCAGGATGTGCCTTATAAATTCGACTGGAAAAAGTTGCAGGGTGATGGCCAGTTAAATTTAAAAGATGGTGTCATGAAAGAGTTTAATGCAGGAGCTGGCCGAATATTAGGTTTGTTTAATTTTAAAACATTGTTGTCTCTTGATTTTGGTTCGCAAATGGAAGATGGCTTTAGTTTTGATAAAGTTAATGGGTCATTTTCATTTTCAAATGAAAACATATATTCAGATGATTTTGAAATAGAAAGTAAAGTGGCTACTATTTTTATGAAGGGCAAGCTAAGTATTGCAAATAACTTAATTGATCAAACTGTAACGGTAAGGCCGCATTTAGGCGGTACAGTAACATTAGGTACTACGGTTTTAGCCGGCCCTGCGGTGGGCGGTCTAGTATATTTGTTTCAGAAAATATTTAATACGGATCGGCTTTCTGAGTATCAGTATACTGTAAAAGGGCCTATCGATAATCCCGATGCCACATTATTGTCCGTGCCGGTAACTGCTGATGAGGAAGAAGACGGTGATTTTTAAAATATTATTGCGGTTGGTTTTAATGATGAGTTTATTAATGTCATTAAGCGTCTATGCACAAGATGAAAGTTTCGTGCTACATGCCGAAACCTGGGATAAACAAAGGCACGGTGAGGTTATATTGAAAGTGCCTGTATTATCATCAGTTATTGAGAAGTGGTCGGATAACCCGTTGCAGCAAATTGAGTTACGATATCCTGGTGGAGAAGAAGGTGAGCTTTGGGTGGAAGAGCTAAAAGACTGGTTAGTCTCTCTTGGCGTGCCATCAAAAGCACTCCAGTTGTCGCCTGGAAGTAACGCACAAGATATAATCAACATAGTTTTAATTAATTCGGTAAAAATAAAATGATGAAATTAGCAGCAATTCAAATGGCGTCGGGGCCAAATATTCAAGCAAATTTAGATGAAGTCGCCAAGTTAATAGCTCAGGCCGCTTCACAGGGGGCAGAGTTGATAGTGCTGCCTGAAAATTTTTCGCAAATGCCGATGGACGATGCTGAGAGGGTCTCAAATGCAGAGGAAGCCGGAGAGGGTAAAGTGCAAAATTTTTTGAGCGAACAGGCAAAAAAAAGTAATGCCTGGATTGTGGGTGGCACTCTTCCTATGAAGAGCCAGCAGGAAAATAAAGCTTACTCAAGCAGTTTATTGTATAACAACAATGGTGAGCAGGTTGCGCGCTATGATAAAATTCATATGTTCGATGTGTTAATAGAAGCGAACAATGAAGCTTATAATGAGTCTGCATCAACGGTTGCTGGCGATGAGGTAGTGGTGGTTGATACACCTATGGGGAAACTCGGTTTAAGCGTGTGCTATGACCTCAGGTTTCCGGAGCTCTACCGTATAATGGTAGATCAGGGTATGGAAATATGTGCAATACCGTCAGCATTTACGGCATTCACCGGGCAGTCTCATTGGGAGCCGCTCATTCGTGCCAGGGCAATTGAAAATCAGTGTTATGTCATTGCATCGGCGCAGGGTGGTTATCATGTCAATAATCGACAAACCTACGGACACAGTATGATCGTAAACCCATGGGGGAATATAATGGGAAGTGTGGGCACTGGACCAGGTGTGGTAATTACAGAACTTGATCGAAATGTGCTTAACGCTACGCGGAGTAAATTTCAGGTGCTCAAACATAGAAAGTTAAATTGTCGAATTACATAAATCATGTTTCTAATGTGGTTTATAGTGTCGAAATGCGTTATAGATAACATAACTATGTGGAATCATTAGTTAACATTAGCTGTTAATAGTATGTAACTCGGGATTTGTTTGAATAGCGATAAAATAAAAATGCACGAGACGGACTTAAATTAGTGCAGTAGTGGTATAGCAAAAATTGGGTTTTAGCCAGTTAAAGACGATATGTTATTATGCTTAAAATTAAAAAATTTTATATTTTATTATTTATTATATTGGGTTTGTTGAGTGCATGTGCACCGGTTGTCAAAAAGGCACCAAAGGAAGCTGCACCTAAAGCGCTTAAAGTTGTAGTACAACCCGTTGAAATTAAAAAAATAGAGATAGAAGTCGAGCCGCCGAAACAACAGGATGTGCTCATTCTATTAAGTAGTTCGGTGAATTCATATCAGAAAATTGCAGGTCATTTAACGACAGCGTTGGGTGAGCATGCAGTGCAAATTATATTATCGGGTCTACCTGCGCAGGATAGAGCTGTTATCGAAGATATAAAAGCGTCTGGCACACAACAAATTGTCGCTATTGGTTTAAAAGCGGCTGAAGCGGTTAAAGAATTTAAAGATAAACAAATTATTTACACACAGGTGATTACGCATAATAAGCTGAACGCGGAAAATATAAAAGGTGTCAGCTCTTTGCCTTCACCTGAAAAACTATTTTCAGATTGGAAAAAACTATCCCCCGGATTATCTAAAGTTGCCATCGTGACAGGAAATAATTTAGATGGCTATTTAAAACGTGCAAAAAAAGCTGCGCGTAAACAGGGCATAGAACTCATTGTTGAGAAGGTTAAAACGGATAAGGGTTTTATTTATAAAAGTAAAAAATTTAAATCGGATGTGGGTGGGCAATGGATTTTACCCGATAACAGAATACTCAGTGGAAAAGCGCTCAAAGATGTAATGGCGTATTCTTCACGACGGGGCAGGCAGATTGTCGTATTTAGCCCGAAGCTGTTGTCTTTCGGAGGCTTTTTTTATGTAACGCCTGATTTGGAGCTGATTGCGAATGGAGTGTTGCAGCGCCTGGTTGAATCGGCGGGTAAAAAAGATATTCCTGGCGATAGTGTTTTACCTGTGTTGAGCCATACTATGGGTATCAATGAAAACATTGCACGACAATTAAATTTGACTATACCTCGAGAGTATAGGGAATATATTAATGAAAACTAGTGTAGAACAGGACGAGACCGCTATTGAGCAAGGTTGGAGCAATGCTCAAGCACTAAGAAGTGATTTGAAGTCGGGTGTGCGTAATGATGTTGAGCACGAACCGACACCTGCCGTGGCAAGTTTAATTCGTCGTACCTCTTTATTTTCGCGACGAAAAAATACTAGCCTGGTTAATAGAATCATCTGGTTATTACTAATTTGGAGCGTAGTCGTTTATATATTAGGAATAGCCGGTTTATGGTGGAGTTCGAATAAAGTTATTGAAGATAATTTTTCACAGCAGGCTACAGACTGGGTTGCCAAGTTAGATGAATTAGGGACGCCTTTGTATGCTGCAAATGATGAGTTTTTATTTCAATCGATAGAAGAGCAGGTTAGTCGATTTCCAGAGGTTTCGTATCTACGATATTATGAAGCCCGTAAAAATTCTATTATTGCCGAATACTCTTCAGAAAAAATACAAGCAGTGAAAGTGCCAGAACTGAGTTCAGTTATTATCGAGCAACTGAGGCTTAATATTGGCACGAGTCAGCCCGTATATATTCGCACAGCAGACGAAAGTTTATCTTTGTTTCAGGTTGCCGCTCCTATTGTTACCCGTTCAATTCGTACAGAGAACATGATGGACTTTGACCTGAAAGAAGACTCCATCGAAAATTATAACATTATCGGGTATTTAGAACTGGGCCTCGACTTTAGCCAGTATCAGAATAAATTAAAAGAAAATATTTTTATTGGTAGTGTTGCAGTCGCAGCGTTATTTTTTATTGCCGCACTATTTGGGCGGGTTTTAATTAAACGATCGCTTCGCCCATTAACTAATATGCAAAAACCGCTGGAGCAGCTTGCTAAAGGCGAAATCGATGTGCACGTGTCCGGCGAAGGTGATGAAGAAATTGTGGCGATTGCTAATGCGCTTAATACCACAATAAAAGCCCTTAAAAGTCGTGATGAGGAATTACGCAAACTGGCCAATTATGATTCATTAACAGGCTTGTTGAATAAACACAATTTCAATATCCAGTTAAAGCTGGAAGTACAAAGAGCTATTGATGAAAATGATAGTAGTGCTTTGTTGTTTATCGACCTTGATCAGTTTAAGCATGTTAATGACAACCTTGGACATGCTGCGGGTGATCGGTTATTGAAACAGGTTGCAGACTTACTTAAAAATAGAATTAGAACTGATGATGTGATTGCTCGATTTGGCGGTGATGAGTTTACTATTATTGCGAAATCTATAAAAGAACGAGACGCCAGAATAATTGCTGAATCTATATTAAAAGCGATGCAGCAATTTGTTTTTGTAGAAGCTGGGCAGGCATTTAATATTTATTGCTCGATTGGCGTGGTGTTAATTGAGGGCGACAACTTTACAGTTGAGGAAATTTTTTCGCAGGCTGATATGTCCTGTTTCCATGCAAAATCTGAAGGCCGTAATCGCTATCATATGTTTGATTTGCCGGAACAGGAAGAGCTAAGAAAAAGTGCAGACATAAGCTGGTCTAAGCGTATTAGTGATGCTATTCAAAATGATTATTTTACGTTGTTTTATCAGCCTATAGTGAGCTTGCATGGAGACAAGCAGGAACATTATGAAGTGCTTTTAAGAATGGTGACCGAAGAAGAAATTATTCACCCGAATGCCTTTTTGCCGGCTGCAGAACGTCTTGGCGTTGCTATTGATATAGATTACTGGGTGGTGCGTAATGCTTTGAGAAAAATATCTGAGTTCAAAGCGGATGGTCGTGAGGTGTATCTGTCCATTAATTTATCGGGAAGAATTTTTGAAGCCGATGATTTAATTGAGAAGATTCGGCGTTATATATCCCAGTATAATGTAGACAGTGAACAAATTATTTTTGAGATCACCGAGCAAACTGCAGTTCGTCATATTGAGAAAGCGAGTGAAACGATTAAAGAATTATCGGCATTGGGTTGTCAGTTTGCATTAGATGATTTCGGTGTTGGATTTAGCTCATTTAATTATTTAAAGCGCTTGCCAGTCGATATTTTAAAAATCGATGGGGATTTTATTACTGACATGGTGAAAGACCCTGTAGATCAGGCAATGGTTCAATCAATGATACAAATTGCCAAAACACTCAATAAAAAAACAACCGCCGAATATGTACAGGATGCGGCAACTTTGGAAATGTTGAAACGTTTTGGTGCAGATTATGTTCAGGGGTATTATTTAGGTAAACCAACGCGTGATATCACTCGAAAAAATTATGATGATGCGCTAAGTCATATAGATACTAATATCCTGACATTTTAATTTGTACACAGATTAATATAAAAGCTCTAATAAGCTCTGACAGTAGGCAATGACTCAAACTAGCCAGAAGCGGAAGGTCAAAGGAAAAAGACTTTACCGCCAATAAACGCGAAACACGCTAATAAAAGCAAAGCATTATTTGGTTATAGTGCGCCTACGGCGCACTATAACCAAAAAACATTTGCGTACATTCGCGTTTATTTGCGGTAAAAGCTTTTGATTTTAAACGTCTGCTTTAGGGTGTTTTAAGCCCTTTATCTACACTCAATATTATCAGATTAATTAAACAATTCTCAATCAACGTTTTCCGCCACCGCCAGCTTTAATTAATATCTTATCCATTAACTGTGAACTTAATATACGTTTTAAATAACCCATGATATAGGTTGGCGTGGTGACGTAATAGCGTAACTTAGGCTGCTTTGCCTGCAGAGCATGAATGACCTTTTCACAAACTGCCTCTGGTCCAAGTGTAAATGGTGCAGCTGCGCCTTCTTTATTTAGCCGTTCTAACATAGAGCTATACTGTGTTTTATGTGCACTATTTTCAGAATTTATATATTTATTAAACGCTCGCAAAGCATTTTTTCTAAAGTCACTGATGATAGGGCCAGGCTCAATTAAGCTGACAAAAATATTGCTGCCATATAATTCCTGGCGCAGCGTGTCAGTTATGCCTTCGAGTGCAAACTTACTACTGTTATAAGCCCCCCTATACGGCATGGCTGCAAAGCCCAATATTGAGCTGTTTTGAATAATACGCCCGTAACCTTGCTTGCGCATTATGGGTAAAATCAGATTGGTTAACTCAATTGTGCCAAATAAATTGGTTTCAAATTGTTCGCGCAGTGCATCTCGGCTTAAATCTTCTACAGCGCCAGGCAATCCATAAGCTGCATTATTAAATAATGCATATAGCTCGCCGCCGGTGATATCCATAACCTTTAAAACAGCATTTTTTATTGACAACGAATCATTTAAATCGAGTTGAAAACAATTTAATCCAAGTTTTTTTAACTTCTCAACATCGGCTGAATTTCTAGCCGTACTAAATACCTGATAACCCAGGCTGTGTAAGTGTTGAGCTGTATACAGGCCAATACCAGTTGAGCATCCGGTAATTAAGATTGACTTTTTCATTATTCGTATTCGCTATTGGTAACCGGCGTTAAATTATTGGGTAAGTGAATTTAGTTTAACTTAGTTACAGTTACAGGTCTTTGTGAATCTTTAGTCATAATAAGATCGTTTAAATTTTCATTTTAATTATTCATGAGGTCTAATGTTCAATAGTTGAGTCAACTTTTAAGGACGTGTCAGGTTAAGTAAGGGTTACCCCTTGGTTTGCTGTAAATTAAACGGTGCCAGAATGCTCATGATATAGTTAAGTGCATTGTTTTATCGGCTAAAATGCCCAGTTTATGCGATAAGCTGATTAGTATCCAAAGAATATAAATAATAAAATAGCTTATATATTGGGTGGTGTAGCCAATATATACGCTATTCATTCAAATGGGGGTTGTATTGTTTTTTTTAATCGATACCATTTATAGTAGAGTGATTTTTTAGTTACATGCCTAGTTTCATTCTTATCTCTGTCAGGTCTTATTTTAATAGGATTCAGTGAGTTCAAATGATAAAACACCACCATATTAAACATAGAACCAGCTTATTAGGGTGAGCTGTTTCAGTAATTATAAAAATAAGCCCGGATTTAACAATATGAGCATGCGGTTGATTACAAAACTTGTTTACACCAGCTTCAATGGGTTACTGCTTTTGGCGCTATATTCCTGTGGCAATAATTCAGGCGACCCTGTAGCGACGGTGGGCCGAGGTGGAGCCTTGCCTGGTGCTTTAACAATTAGCATTACCGATGCGGCAGTTGATAGCGCGAAAGAAGTCTGGGTTCAATTTAGTGGAGCCAGTATTAAACCCACCGATGGCGATGCCATTCAATTTACCTTTGATGCAGTGCAAAATATTAACCTACTGGACTTGCAGGGAACATTGTTTAGCTATCTCATTAAAGACAATGCCATTCCTGCTGGACATTATGATTGGGTTCGACTTAATGTGAATGCAAGTAACGATAATGTTACTGATTCATATATTGTGCTTGATGATGGAAGTGTTCATGAGTTGTGGATTCCCAGTGGTAGTGAGACGGGTCTGAAAATCAATACCGGCTTTGAAATCGCTGCAAATGAAAAATTAAACTTGATGATCGATTTCGATCTTAGAAAGTCTGTTGTTGTCAGCAATGGAAGCTATACCTTACGGCCAACTCTGAGAATGATGCCGGTGAGTGAAACGGGTACCATTACCGGTACAATAGATTCCGCATTGTTAATAGAAGGTCAGTGTTCCGACAATGTTCCTGCAACGGGAAATGCGGTCTATTTGTACGCAGGTAAAGATATTGTGCCCGTTGATATACGTAATGGAGGCTCTGGGCCTTTAACCTCTGCAGGGGTCTATTTAAACGCAAGTAGTGGTAATTACGAATATACAATTGGCTATGTACTCGTGGGTGAATACACTTTGGCTTTTACCTGCCAGGCAGATTTGGATGTTGCGGACGTTAAAGATAGTTTAATATTTAGTTTTTCGGAAAACATTACGGTAATAGCTGATTCAGATAGTCCAGGACCAGTTATAGTCCCATTTGAGCCAGTGCGGTAATTTTTTCTTTAAATAGAAAGTATTTTATATCAGTCTTTCTTATATGAGTGTAACCATTTAATAATATCTTCATACTCCATTGCTTTAGCATATAAATGGCCTTGCACGCGATCACATCCCATTGAATCGAGCAAAGCTAGCACCGATTTATCTTCAACCCCCTCAGCCACAACAATAATGCCTAAATCATGCGCCATGGTAATAGTGGCGTTTACAATCGCAAAATTGGCGGAGTCTTTACTGAGGTCACTGATAAAGGATTTATCAATTTTAAGTTCGCTAATTGGAAATTTTTGTAAATATGCCAGAGAAGAATAGCCTGTACCAAAATCATCAATCGAGACCATAATTCCCGCATCATGAAACGACCCTAAAATCTCGGCAGACCTAAGTGGATTTTTCATTATAGCGTTTTCGGTGACTTCAATATATAGGTTGTCTTTGGGGAACTGGTTGTTATTCAGGGCCTCATGAATAGAGGTTAGTAAGGTGTTATCGAGTAAATCCACCGGTGAGACATTAACCGATATGTGGAAGTCTTCGTTGTTTTTTACTAATTCACAAAGTTTTGGCAAATATTGACTAACAACCCAGTGAGTCAAATCACCGATTAAATTTTCCCGTTCAGCAATAGGGATAAACTTATCAGGATAGATTAAACCCAGATTAGGATGATGCCAGCGCAATAAAAGTTCACAGCCGCAAGGTTTATTAGTGAGAATATCAATTTTTGGTTGAAACAGTGGAACGAAATGGCCTTTAACAATACTGTTTTTTAAATCATTAGCCATCATCAAGTTTTCATAATGATCGCTATCCATTTCAGGATAATAAGAAGCCAGATTCAAATTGTTATGTTTGGCATTATACATTGCAACGTCTGCTCTTCTCATTAGCAGGTCAGCATCTTCACCATTATCAGGAAAAACAGATATGCCAACACTGGCGCCTATTTTTAATGTATGACCACCAACATCAAACTTGGGTTCGATTATATCAATAATTTTACGAGCCATTTTTTCAGCCAGTATCTGACCAACACCCATTAAAACAAAACTGAATTCATCGCCGCCAATGCGTGCCACCGTATCTGATTCTCGTAGTCCTTCAAGCATTCTCTGCGAAATAATAATTAATACCTCGTCGCCAACTCCGTGACCTAAGGTATCATTGATTTCCTTGAATCGATCCAGGTCGAGTAACAAAATAGAAAACTGATCATTATGACGAGACGAGATAGCAATAGACTGCTCAAGACGGTCATTAAATAAATAACGGTTAGGTAAGCTGGTCAATTCGTCATGGGTCGCTTTATATTGCATGCGCTCAGCGAGTCTTATTAATGATAACCGCATTTCATCCAAATCATCTGAAAGGTATTGAATTTCACTGAATCGAGATGTTAACCCCAGGGGAATATCGGTATTGCCATTGGCTATTTCTCTGGAACGGTCTCTTAACTGATATAAAGGTTTATGAATGATACGAGTGATAACAGCAAAAAACAGCATAATAGTAAGCAGGTATGCGGCAAGAACATAAGCGACTTTTTTTCTGATAGAGAGGTAGTCATTAATAATTGCTGACTCATCTATGCCTATTCTTAAATGAAATACCTGATCGTTATTTCCTGCGAAATAAAATGGAATAATCAGATTGTAGATATCATCATTATTCTGATTAACCCCGTTGTCTTCTCTAAACTCATTAGGTGAAGGGCTTGTTGCATCTCGAGGCGATATAATGTGTTTCTGATCATTCGCAATTTCTACAAACTGAATATTTCCACCAAGAACAGAGGTTTCGAGCAGATTAATAATGTCTTCGCGATCATGCTCAAGTGACTTGGTGGAAAGGACATCAGCTAGCAAACCTGAAACCTCTGTAACGTGGCTAGTAAACTGTTCATATGAGCTATCCCTGTAACCATTAGTTATCGTAAGGTATAAAAAGGGTAATATCACCATATGAACCAGAATGATACCAATGACCATATAAGATGTAATACTAAGTTTTTTATATTGCATTACTTTGTTCACCATAATACCTGAACGACTTTAATGCCTTGGGTTTTATCGGCGGTTTCCTTGTCCATAAAACTAATGTGGTTTAAATTATTTTTAAGATACTCTACAAGCTTGTTGGTGCTTTGTATATTCGTTACTTTTCTTGCGCCTTGTCTAAAAATTTTCTTCACTGTTTTTCGCTGGTACCCCTTTTCAGTCATGTGCATAATGTTTTTTAAAAAGGCTTTGTAAACAGCTGAATTTGATGAGTTGATAAGGGGGGTTTTTATCAAGCTTTGAGGTGAAGAGGGCAAGCCAAGGTATATTCTTCTAATTTCTAACACACTGACCTTGTGCACAGGAGAAGATTCCCCAGCAATAAGAACACCCCGTATGTTATCCGCATGACAAATATTATAGATTGATGAACATACATTAAATACAAGCGAAGCAATAAATAATAAAATTAATCGATAAGAGTTGAGATTCAGTTTTGTCATCATTACAACTCAGAAAACAAAATCCATACCTAGAGAAATAGTATCAGAATCTCCAAGTACAGGAATGTTTACGCCCTTATCTTTTGTGCGGTCAAACTGTATTTTTAGTGCAATACTTCTATGAACGTCCCATCGAATTCCGATGCTTGATGTGTGATGGTACTCATCGCCACCGGCCTGATTTGGCTCCTGTCGAAAATTCGAGCGTGTGAGGTGTGGGGTGAAGTCATTAAGTTGATAGCCGACTGATAACATTTGCGTATCAACATCTATATCGCTCTTCGGTCTTTTATATTGATTAAATTCAGATAAGAGTATGAAATTATAAAAATAAAAATTAGCAGAAAGACCTGAAAATTTTTGTTTTACATCTTGCTCGGTCTTTATGTCGTTTACAGTGCGGTCAAGTAGTCCTTGCATATAAGTTATCCGTAGCTCAATCCAGTCTTGAGACACTTCTGCTACAATTCCCAACATGTTTTTCCATGTTTCATCTACATCAGCTGAAAAAAGCATGCTTAACAAATCGTTGTTCTTAGAATCTTCCCTGCCAACATATAGATTAAACAACATGTCCCATTCAGAAGTTTCAGGCTGATACAACAAGCTTAAACCATTGTAGTTAGATATTTGCCAGGTGTAGTTGTCTACTGGTGGTCGAATCCAGTAATAGGCATGGCCCACATCAAAGAAGTCTGAATAATAATAAAGTGGTAGGCGTTTGCGTCCTGCTTGAATGGAAAGTTCTGTATTTAACTGATAGCTGACATAGGCCCAGTCCAGTTCGATATCGTAATCTGTGGCACCATTACTAATAGCCTGAATAACAATGTTGAATTGATTTTCTACATCGGCAATAAGTTGAACACCAAATGAGGTGTCAGGTGAAAATGACCAGTCAGTATCATATACACCTGTTTTTGGGTAGTCGGCAAGAAATTTATCACCATCGATAACTCTACCAGCAACAATCGACGAATAGCCACTTAAGCTAATATCGGCCAGCGCCGCTGAACCTGAAAATAACATCACGATATATATCGTGATGTGTTTAAACATCGAAAGCAATATTACAGTTCCTTAATATACTAGTGTGTCTATGTTGCGAGTGGTAGGCTATAAGGATATCCAGTAACTCGGTATTGATCGCTATTATCTTAACATTTTAAAATTTATTTAGTATCCCCTAATAATAGTAGAAAAAAGCCTCAGTTGTTAAATGTAGCCATAATATAGTGCTCAATATAAAGAATGAGTGTAATGGTGAGCAGATAAGATATGGGAATATTTTTTTACGTTATTAAATAGATGTCGTATAAAAATCAGTATTACGCAATTGTCACCGGTTTTTTTGTAAAATTTTATTGTTTAATTTAACCGGCCAAAATCAGTTTTGCATGGTGATGTAATTTACTTACTAGGCTTAGAGTTACCAAAAAGCACCATATTATTGGCTTTAACGTATTCCTCCATAAGCTTATCGCTTTTGAGAAGACCAATCTCATAATTAACTAATGCCGTATCTAAAGAATAATAGGCATGCTTATAGCGTTCAGCTTTTTGAAGTGGGCCTAAAAAAGTCACAACCCCACTTAGTAAAGCAGCAAGCAGCCCCCAAAGCCAGGTGTATGATTGAATAAAATCTGGGCCCGATTGAGTACCTGATGCGGTGACTAGCACACCTGATATTACGGCAATAATTCCAGAAGAATAATGAACTGAATACCAAAAAAATTGCCATCTTTTAAATGTATAGTTACGAATAAGTATTTTATCAAGAGCGCTTGAATTAGCGGGCATAATTAATCTCAAATTTAGTATTATAAATAAATTTACTCGGGTTTATATATTTTCGCATACTTTCACAGTGTATATAAGTGGGGCGTGACTTTCGTGATTGCACTAAACAATATCATGACATAAATTATGATATTAATACATTGCCCGGCAAGTCGGTCCCATCTGAAAATAGTTTCACGCTATTCAATTGATGAGATGAAAATACTCTTCATCATTGCATTTGCTACTAAATAAGATGATTTTCAAATTAGACTCCAAAGTTCAACAGTGCAGTGTTATTCCAGCGCTGTTCTCATACTTATATAAAGACTAGTCAATTATTCGCAGTGTTTTCTGTACGAGTCAGAAGGCTGTAATTTTTTGGTCACAATACATTCACACTTATATTATTTTTAATTCACAACTTTGCAATGTTTCAAGCCCAAGATACCCATCGTCCATATGGGCACTCCAGACTAAGTAAGGATATCGCTGGTTTATTCCAGTAGGCGCAGGGATGCATTATGGGGTGTATGGCGGAGAGGCAAAGCTGGTATTGGTCTCTCATTAAATAATTTTAAATTTTTTACATTACTTTAATTTTTTACTATAGGAAAATAAAAATGAAGATTAAAACTTTAGTTGCTGCCATGGCTCTGGCTGCTGTTTCAACCGGCGCAAATGCTGCGATTGTTAATGGTTCTTCACAAGTAGATGGTGAATTGTATTTAACTGTTTTTGATGAAGTGGGTCAGCAGTCTTATGCGCTTGATCTAGGTTTCACTTTCAATGAAATGGCTGCTGATACTTCATTGGCACGTTCTTATGATCTTTCTACTGATACAAACTTTGCGGGTTTTATGAACAACACAAACCTGCGTTATACCGTTACGGGTGCAAATACTGAAGTTGGTTCATCGCGTGCTGGTACACCCACTAATCTTGGCTTTATGACAACTACTAGCGGTCCGGAATCAGCTCTCGTTGGTGCCACGCCGAATCAAGGTACAGCAGCAAATGGTATTGTTGCTAGCATCACAGATATGGCTCAGAGCTCTAATGCCTCTACTGGTATAGCCTACAGCGGTACAAATGGTGATGTGAATCTTTCTAATGTTGCCCTGATTGGTGAGATTGGCTATTACGGTGATGCTTCATGGGGGGACACTCTAGGTAATCGTGGAGTTGTAGCATCTGATCTGGTTGGCAATGAGATGAATATGTATTGGGCTCGTGTTGATCAAGCTGACACAACTGGACTTGCGCCATTATTATTAGATGTTATTGGTAACTGGAATCTGACAAGTACGGGTCAGTTATCTTACGCTGGTGTTTCTGCCGTTCCCGTTCCTGCGGCAGTTTGGTTGTTTGGTTCAGGACTTATCGGTCTTGCAGGCATTGCTCGTCGTAAGCAGGCTTAATTTAAGTTAATTGTTTTGCGGTACTTCGGATGAGTCCGGAGTACCTAAATTTTCTAAAAATGAATTAAAACTCAAGGTGATAATCATGTTAAAAAAACTCACGGTAGCGGTTTCTGCTGCATTAATTAGCTCATCGGCTTTTGCTTTGGCTCCAACTGCAAATGTTGATCTGGAAATTTTTATGTCAGGTGCATCAGCGCAGGACAAAGCGATTTCAGGTTTGTTCGGTGATTTATGCCAGACAGGTACATTAGATACGTATAAAGATTTACGTACCGATGGTAAGCGCGGTAAAGCTCACACGGCTTTTTTCTGCACACTGGATAATACAAAGTTAAGTTCTGCAGCTCAGGCGGCAATGACCTTAACTAATCCCAACGTATTGTTTCATAAGCGCTCAGCTGGTGGTTCTGCACAGGGTGTTAACCCGGTTTTAGATTTGCAGGCAATTGATGCGATGGTTATCAATAACGGTAACTGTGTTCAGCTTGCGGGCACAACAGACTGGGATTGTTCAATCGGCAACCCAGGTGATACGGTTCCTGTTATATCTGATGCCGGTGTTTCAGATGTTAACCCTGAAATGTTTATCAAGCAAAATACACCAGCAGGTTCTTTACCTGTTGATGGTGCTAAAGTAGCGGCTAACATGGAAGTACGTGGCGCAGCTGCATTAGTATTTGGTATCCCCGTAACAACAACTTTACGTGATGCGCTACAGGTTGCTCAGTTTGGTGAAGCCTCTAACTGTGTTACTGATAAGTATGATCCGGCTGTAGATAACCGTGGTGCGGCTGCTGAGTCTGAGGCCTGTATGCCTACATTAAGTAAGCAGCAGGTCGCTTCTATCATGTCTGGTTCTATTCAAAAATGGAATTCGTTTAAGTTTAATGGCGTTGGCTTCACGGATCTTATTCGTGGATCTGGAACTGCGGCAATTAGTAGTCTTGCTCCTGGGTTCTCAGATGGAACTCCATTTGATGCAGTTCATATCTGTCGTCGTGTAAACGGTTCTGGTACGCAGGCACAAATGAATGCCAAGTTCATGAACTACCCTTGTGCTGACGGAGCAGATCAGCCAGAAGCAACGGGTAACTTTGATAATGGTCCGGTTGTAGTGCTGAACTCAGGTTCTGGTGACGTAACTGATTGCTTAAATGCATTTAATGATGGTGTGACTATCGCGGGTCAGAATTCATTCCTGGATAAAATGTGGGCAGTGGGTATTCAGTCTACTGAGAAAAATGCCGACCTTAAAGATAACTTCCGCTTCATTAAAATTGATGGTGTAGCACCTACACTGGCTAATGCGGTTAATGGCAGTTACTTTGACGTAGTTGAGCAGACTTTCCAGTGGCGTAAAGGTGCGGTTGCTAATCTACCTCTTAGCGGTGATAAGCTGACTATTGTTTCAGAAATTGCAACCAATGCGTCTAGCCCACTTGAGTTGGCGACTAACACAGGTTTGAATCCTAAGTATAACCACACATGGGGTCAGGCAGGTTATTTAGCGCTTTCAACTAATGGTCATACACCAAGCCTTCCGTTTGTTGCATCTAACCCTGTTACACCTTACACACATGTTCGTGGGACTGTTCTTAATAACTGTGTTGTACCTGTTGTGAATCGAAGCATTCAAAACAACGAAGTTAAGTAAGTCTATCCTTTGGCGCAATGTCAATAAAACAGCCAGCCTTCGGTTTCGAAAGCTGGCTGTTTTTTTCATAAAAAGTATTTCTATTTTTTCTAATAATTTTTCAGATGATTAACAGACCTTCACAAAACTGCAAAATCTTGTTGATATAGTTCGCCACCTGAATTTCTGATTATAAGTTTAATAAATGTCAAACTTTTATTTTTTTATCCTGAATCGCTTGCGAAAATTTATATGCATATGGGGTTTACTGGTTATATCAACTACAGCCGCCGCAGGTACTCAATATTTTGATATCTGGGAATATCAGGTTAAGGGTAATTCTTTATTAGAGTCAGCAACGATTCAAAGGGCATTGACACCGTACTTAGGCGAACAGAAAAGTTTGCAAACGGTTGAGCAGGCCAGAGATAACTTGCAGAGCATTTATAAGAGTCATGGGTATCTGGTAACGGTTAATATTCCCCAGCAAAATGTTATTGGTGGTGTCGTCCAACTGGATGTAATTGAAGGTAAAATTGATCGATTAAAAATATCTGGTAATAAATATTTTTCACGGCGTGAGTTACGCAATGAAGTTCCGTCACTAAAACCTGGTAATGCGCTTAATATGCAACAGGTTAGACATGAAATCGATGTCGCCAATAGATCCAACCCTAATAGAAGTATTGTGCCGGTGATTCGCCCCGGTCGATATCCGGGCACCATGGAAATGGAGCTTAAAATTAAAGATGAACTGCCGCTTCACGGCTTCGTTGAAATGAATAATCGCTATACTGCCAACACCACAAAAATGCGTTTAATGGGTGGAGTCAGTTATGACCACTTGTGGCAAAAGCATCACAGCATAAGTTTAAACTACCAAATGTCTCCACAGGATACGGACGAAGTGGCGGTGTTAAATATGACCTATGCCATGCCCGTGGGTGAGACATCCCGGCTGGTATTTTATGGTGTTAAATCAGATAGTCAGGTGGCAACCGTTACTGGGCAGGGGGATGATTTAACGGTGCTGGGTAATGGAAGTATTTACGGTATACGTAGCATAAACCCATTGCCAAATGTGGAACTTTATTATCACAGTCTTATTTTGGGTGTGGATTATAAAGATTTTGGCGAAACTCAAAATATTGCCAATGAAGATGATGAATCCGGTTTAAGCGTACCCATTACCTATGCGGGTTGGTCGTTATCCTATAATGGCACGTTCAATCAGCCGATTATAAAAACCCAATATACGGTTACCGGTAACTTTGGATTACGCAGTGTTAATGATGCCGCCGAGTTTGAAGAAAAGCGCTTCGGCGCAAAAGCCAATTATTTTTATGTGGGTCTCAGGTTTTCTCAATTTTTTCAACTCAGTGAAGACTTCACCATTAATTATGGCCTGCAGGGTCAGTTTACTCAGTCTCCATTAATCAGTAATGAGCAGTTTAGTGCTGGCGGCATTGATACGGTCAGGGGATATATAGAATCCAGTGCGCAAGGGGATAATGCTTTAACCGGGAGTGTTGAGCTTAATTATCAGGTTTTTTCTAAAACGACAACCGCCTCTATTCAGGATATGAGATTGAATCTCTTTATTGACTCGGCACGTTTACGCACCATTGATGCATTACCCAATGCCGAAGGAGAAATAAACAGCACGACCGACTTGATGGGAGCGGGTATTGGCTTAACAATGAGAGCATTTGATAATACCAGTTTGCGCTTATATTATGCGGAGCCACTTAAAAAACTCAAAAGTGATAGTTTTGTTGATGAGGCGCGTGTGCATTTTAATCTGGTGTATGAGTTTAATTAATATAATTTCGTGTATTGCTTATCATCTTTCAAAACGATTAAAAACACACTGCTGTTAAAAATCGCCACAGCCGTGGCATCACACATCCTGTTATTGTCAAAAATTCGTAATCTAACTGTCATTTCGTTATGTGAAAATACGTGAGTCGATACTTTTAATCAGGTCGCCCATTTTATTTGCGCGGCTTGTTTATATTATAAAAAGTAAAATATACTGCTATGAAAAAAATAAAAACGTCACAATCTTTCACTTACACGCTAGCTTTAACGTTAAAGTTATTCCAAACGTCTGCTCTGGCCAGTCTGGTTTTTGTTTCGGGTATGTCTGGTGTACATGCGAGATTGCCCGTTGTTCACCCGACTATGCCATGGAGTAATAATGTACAAATTACTGAGCAAACAAGTAATTTTTTACAGATTGGTCAGAATGAAGGTCGATCCGGTAACTGGATTTTAAACTGGCAGAGTTTTGATATTGATGAAGGTTCCCGCGTAGAGTTTGTTCAGCCCAGCGCGACCCATATTGCGCTAAATCGTATTTATCAGAATAGCCCGAGTCAGATACTCGGCGCACTCGATGCGAATGGACGAATTTATTTAATTAATCAGAATGGTTTTACCTTTGGTAAAAATTCCACCATTAACGTTAATTCAATGGTGGCATCATCACTGGCATTAAATATAAAAAATGACAGTGATTTTATAAATGGCAAACTCAATATATCTAACCTGGTAAATGATGCACAGGCTGCATTTGATATCGGTGCCATAAAATATGCCTACAACCCGGATGGCATATTAAAAGAAGTTGTGGATGTGGTGACTGACCCGGACACACAGATATCAAGAAGCGAGCTTCAGCCTAACAAAGGGGAAATTAAAATAGAGGCGCAGGCAAATATACAGGCACAGGAAGGCGGCAGTATTATCGTGATTGCTCCAAACATAGTAAATGCGGGGGATCTTAGTACTAAAAATGGCCAGGTGATTCTGGCGGCAGCAGAAGATAAAGTTTATCTCACGCCCTCACAAGATCCAGCGTTGCGTGGTTTTCTGGTCGAAGTTAAAACCGGTGGCTCAATTGAAAACCTGGGTAATATTTTAGCGGAACGCGGAAACATTACGCTGGCGGGTTTATCAATTAATCAAAATGGTGTGTTGCATGCCACCACTAGCGTGTCTGAAAACGGTTCAATTCGTTTGCTGGCGCGTCATGGTGCGAGATCGGTTTCGTCTTCGCAAATAGACAGTGAACAAGATCAATTAATTCTCGGTGTTGATCTGGATGCCACTAATACCACTAAATTAAATAATTACATTGTGGCAGGCGAAACCGGTGACGTTACTCTGCAGCAAGGCAGTTCAACGCTTGTCACCATCGATACCACAGATGAAACTGAAATTACCGATTTACAAAGCATGCAGGCTTCGCGTGTTGAAGTGACCGGCGAAGAGATTACGGTTAAATCCGGTGCGGTTATCGTTGCGCAGGGCGGGCGAGTAGTTAATGAAAAAGATGGCGTTCGCACACAGGTTACCGGCAGTGAAGTGTTGTTGCATGCAACTGAAAATGCATTTGAAACGGCTACTCTCGATACAGGTGATCTGCAAGCAAATGATAACAGTAAAATTATTGTAGAAAGGGGTAGCAAAATTGATGTGTCAGGTAATAATGAGGCACAAATTGCAATGCAGCGTAATGAACTGGAGCTTACATTAACCGGTAATTTTTTACGCGATGCCCCTCTTCAGCGTGATGGTGTCGGACGAAATGAAAATGTGACCGTAGACATTCGAGAGGGCACACCACTGGGTGATATAAGTGATTTAACGTCATCAACCATTAAGCGAGGAATTAAAGAATTATCCGCCGCCGGTGGCAGCATTGACATCATCTCAAGAGGTGGTGTTTTGCTCGAAGAGAATAGTGAACTGGATATTAGCGGTGGTTCCATTGCTTATCTTGATGGATTCATTAATAGCAGCATGTTCTTAACGGATAACGGGCGTGTGATTGATATTGCCGATGCGGACCCAGGCCTGCTTTATTCGTCCATCTATGGAAAACTGGTGGTGGATTCAGAGCGTTGGGGTAAAGCTGCACGTAAAGAATGGTCTATTTTTGGTGGTAGCAGAAACGGTAGAAAACGTTTTTATCAGGGCTACACAGAAGGCAAGGATGCAGGCAGGGTTAACATAAAAGCACATGCGGCAATAATCGATTCAACACTAACCGCGGGCAGTGTAAATGGATCAGGGCAACGAGATAATTCGCAGCGAGCATCCGCTGGTGAACTCAGTATTGAAATCGGAAGGTCGACTGATACACAGGGTCAGTCCATCGCCTTAAATGCTAACACCATAAAAGATGTTGAGACGCAGCAGGACATAAAAGACTATTTTAGTAGTGATAATTTTGATGCGATTGAAGCAGGTAAAACATGGCAAATGGATTTAGAAAATGCATTGACCGGAAACAGTGGAATATCTAAATTAAGCCTAAGCGCAGCCGGCGATATTGTGGTTAATGAAACTGCAGATTTGAATTTAACCGATGGGGGTGAACTGACGGTAAGCGGTCAGTCAGTTGCCATTAACAATCATATTCGAATTGCTTCCGGGCAAGTCGAGGTCACAGCGGTAAACGGTGATCTGCTAGTGAATGGTACGATTGATACCAGTGGAAACTGGGTGAATGATACCGAGTTTGTTCCTGAACGTGATTTAACGCGCGCAGTCAATTTAAATGGAGGTAGCATTGAGCTGGTACTCAAAGGCAATAGAGGTGAATTATTATTGGCTGATAGTATGTTAAAAGCCAATGGAGGAGCCTGGTTGAAGGCCGGTGGCGAGATGTTAGTGGGGGAGGGTGGCAGCATTAAAATGGCCGTATCTAATAACAATAATAGCGCAACAAATATTGAGTTAGGTGAGTTTGAGGCGTATAGCGCGGCCATTGACGAAGCTAGTGGTGGCAGTTTATCGATAAGCGCAAATAAGCTAAGTATTGCCAGTGCGTTTAATGCCAGTGAATTTAATGCCAGTGAATTTAATACCGGTGCAGCCGATATAGGCGAGTTACAGTTTACCCCCGAGTTTTTTACCCGCGGTGGATTTTCAGACTATGAGCTGATTTCAAATGCAGATGATATTACGATTTATGACAATACGATTATTTCGCCCACCACAGATTCCTATGTTTTCAATAACGATATAAATTCACAAAAAAGTGCCGATAGTCTATCGAGCTTATCCGAAATAAAACGCCTTGATGCATATGCCGCACCCACAACCAGTTTAACCTTAAGCGCAAATCAGAGAGGACCAATTGAAATCGGTGACGGTCTGCTAATAAGTGACACCGCAATATTAAATATGACGGCGGGCTCTAATGTCAATTTAACAGCGGTTAATAATTTAATCATGCAGGGCGATATTTACACTTCCGGTGGCGATGTTAGTTTAAGTTTGAATGCAGCAGCTAATGGATATAGCGCAAATGCCGGTATCTGGTTGGATGGCAATATAAAAACCAATGGGAATTTGAATGAGCAGGGTGAGTTTGTGGTTAATACCTTGTTAAAAAATGTTTCAAATGATCAGGGGCTAATAACCGGACGGGTGCTGGCAGCGGGCGATGTGAACTTTATTGCTAATAGTGGTTATATTATTACAACAAAAAACAGTGAAATAAATACCTCGGGGAGTGATTATGATTTAGATTTACCAGTAGAGGTGGTTGATAACACGGTGGTGGAATATCAGCGCCAGGCAGTCGGTAGTGATGCGGGGAATATCAATTTTACAGCGGCTGAAGGCATGTATCTGCAGGGTAATTTACAGGCCCAGGCTGCGAAAGTCGATGGTGCATCCGGGGGTAAGTTAAGTGTTGAGTTTAACGTGGGTGAGCGCAATAATGATGTGGGTAAATTTACCTCAGATGGCAGGGAAATTCATATTCGACAATTACTCGATGATTTACCCGATGATTTTTTTGCAACCCAGAATACGGAATCAGCGTTACAAAATTCAATCGTGACTGATATTAATAATGAACATATTGGTAAAGCCTGGTTAAGTGTTGAAACGATAAAAAATTCGGGAGTGGATCGCTTACGATTACAGTCAACGAATATTGGTAATGGCGAATTAACCGCATTGAATACCGGTGCGATTATATTTGATGACAATATTGATTTGCAGTTGTCGCAGAGTCTTGAACTGATAACGCCGATTATACGCGCACAAAACGCCTTATTTATTGAAGATTCACCGATACAAAATCAGGTTAATTTATCCGCTGCGTATGTAGTCGCCGGGTCAATAGAAAATTCCGCACCACATAAAGATGTTGTTGCAAGCGCAGGTAACGCCTCGTTAAATATTACGGCGGGTCTCAATGGCAATAAAGGCTTACTGGAAATAACCGGTGATTTATATTTTCAGGGTATCGCCGAATCAAATTTATCGAGTGCAGGTGACATTCGATTTAGGGGTGTTAAGACTACTGGAAATGCAACAGAGTTGTTGGGCGGACTAAATAGTGTCAGCGATATTACATTACAGGCAGATCAAGTTTACGCATCAACATTGAGCCAGTTTGGTGTAACAATTTCAGATAATGAAAGTGCATTATTGAAAATTATAGGCAACGGTGTTGAAGTCTCACCCATACTATCAGCTGGTAGTGTGCTTAACTTAACGGCACCCATTATCCAGCAAAATGGGGCGATAAAAGCACCCCAGGGTGAAATTAATTTTAATGCTGTACGACAATTAAGTTTTGGTGAGCAAAGTATAACGTCTGTTTCCGGTGAAGCACAGCTGGTGCCCTATGGAGAAACTTCAGGAGAAGAGAGCTGGATTTACCCTGTCTCGAATGATGGTAATTTGTTAAACACTATTGTGTCTTCACCTAATAAAGAAATTAACATTCAAAGTGACGATATAAAAATTTCCGATAGCGCTGTTTTTGACGTTAGCGGCGGCGGTGACTTAACTAGTTGGGAATTTGTTCCAGGTCTAGGGGGGGCGGTCGATACGTTGTTAGCCGAAAATGCCAATGGCGCATTTGCAGTTATCCCGTCTAACCCGACTTATGCGCCCTATGATTATTTAAACTGGTTGGGTGAAGAAAATATTAATGTAGGTGATCAGGTTTATTTAGCCGGTAAAAGTGATTTGGCTGAAGGGCTTTACACAATTTTACCCGCACGTTATGCCTTATTGCCCGGTGCGCATCTGATAACACCCACCGGTGAAACCCAACTGCTGTCTCAACAATTTAGCCGACTCGATGGCACACCGATTGTAGCCGGTCAGTTTAGAGTCGCCGGCACCGAAGTACATGATAATTTGTGGAGTGGTTTTGTTGTTGAAACATCCAGTCAGGTACGTCAGCGCTCTGAATATTTTGAAACCACCGCCAGTCAGTTTTTCCGCGAAGACAGTTTGCGCAATAATACGCCTCTGCCATTCATGCCAGAAGATGCAGGCTCTTTAAGTGTTCTTGCGGGCAGTGCGCTTGAGTTATCAGGCATATTGCGAGGCAGTGCCGCAATGGCTGAATTTAAACAGGGTAAAGACATTTTTAATGTTCAGGGCAGAGGCTCGTCATTAAATATATCAGGCAATAATTTACGCGTTGTGAGCCATGCAAATAATGCAGCCAATAATTTAACTAATGGTGATGTGAATGGCGAAACGGTTATTGAAATTGTCGATTCACAATTAAATGCATTCGGTGCTGGCAGTATATTGCTTGGTGGGAACCGAACACGTGGCCAACAAGGTGTAGAAATTAACACCACTGCAACGGGTGTCAGCATAGCTGAAAATGCAAATTTAACATTACCCGAATTGATCGTGGTTGCGCGCAATACCATTAATATCGAAAACGATGCAAAAATTTTAGCTGAAAATTTATCCGCTAATGAGCTGTCAGTAACCGATCCGCAGTTGAATATAAAAGGCGATGGCGCGCTGCTACGGGTATCTGTTAATGAGCAGGTAAGGGTTAATCGTAGTGAAGAATCCGCTAACCCTTCTGAAGGTTTAATCAATTTAGGGCAGGGCGTTGAAATCAGTGCATCAAAATCAATTGCGCTAGACAGTAGTGTTGACGTGGTTTTTCAAAACGATGCAGCCTTGTTAAAACCCAAAGCAGAATTAAAACTTAATGGCGGTGATTTAACGCTGGGATCAAGTAAAATTTCAATTGGTGATTTTACGGATATAAATACCATTGCAGGTGTGAAATTCACTAAAGCAGAACTGGAGGCCATGGATGTCAATAACCTGGTGTTAAGCAGCCGCAATGGCATTGATTTATATGGCAGTATTGAACTTAATTTAAACAGTATTGAACTGGAAGCGGGTAGCATCAATGCCTTTTTAAACGAGGGTGATGTCTTTGCGATTAATGCAGCTGAACAAATAACCTTAAGTAATGCATCTGCATATCTGGCGGGTGATTTAAATACGAATTCAGCGGGTAAACTGCAATTGGCTTCGAGCAATATTCATCTGGCCAATGGAAAAATAAATGCAGCGGGTATGAGTGACTTAAGTTTAACGGCCAGTGAAAATATTGTAGTGGCAGGTGAGGGGAGATTTGAATTTAACAATGCGGGCAATGTTTTACTGGATGGTCGCATCAGCAGTGCTAGCCGAGCTAATTATATTATTGACGCTAAGCTTGCTGATCTTTTAATTCAACGTAGTACTACAGACCCGTTAAACACAAATGAAGCCGTAGGCGGAAAAATCAACATCAGTGCCAACTCGCTTACCCATGCGGGGCAAATAGAGATGGCTTCAGGGTATCTTGGTTTGAGCTCAGTGGGTGAAGATGCAGACCTGATTTTAACTGAGCAATCGGTGATTAATTTGAGTGGTTTTGAACGTGATTTTGGTGGGCAATCTGTTTACACCGCGGGTGGGTCTCTCTCGCTACACTCTACTTCAGCGGATATACAAATGAATGAGGGCGCTTTAATTGACCTTTCTTCAAGTGGTAATGCAGGTGCGATTAAGTTAACAGCAACAAACGGAGCCATTAATTTAAAGGGCACGTTACAAGCTGCATCCGGTGATGATTATCGTTCTGCCAGTTTTGCCTCGCAGAGTTTAACGTTGGATAACCTGACAGATATCAATCAGCAATTAAATACAGATTTTAATCAGCGTCGACATATTCAGATTGGCTCAGGCGATATCAATCTCGCAGAAAATACATCGATCCTGGCTAAGGATGTTTTATTGCAAACCGATAATGGCTTAATTAATCTGCTGGGAGAAATTGATGCCAGTGGTGACAAAGGCGGTCGAGTTTATCTGGCTGCACAGAAAGCGGATGCATTAGAAACCGATGTACTGATTAATCTGTCAGGCAGTATAAAGGCAAGCGCAGACGATGTTAGCTCAGAAGGCGGTGATGTGTTTATTGAGTCGCGTGGTAATGGTTTGATTAATGTGAATGGAACAATTGATGTTACAGGTGGGTCTGAAAATCGCGGTGGAAAAATTACGATTCGCACCCCCAGAACAGCAGCAAATGATGATATTAATTTAAACAGTTTGGCAATTGATAATTTAACGGGCTATCGACGTTTAGATATTGAAGGCTATAAATCGTATTTAATCAATAATGTAATTGATGTTTCAAAATTTTCACTGACGGGTGAATATGGCGCTGAGTCGAATAGCTTTATGCAAAATGTTGAGCGCATTAAAAGCCAGCTCGGTTTGGCTACGCAAATTAATATTCACTTAACGGCCGGAGTTGAGCTAAGCAGTGAAAACGATATTACACTGGCGACTGATCTGGATTTACAGGATTTACGTTTAGGAGCCGAAGCGGGTGTGTTAAGTTTACGTGCAAAGCAAAATATTAATTTAAATGCCAGCTTGCAGGATGGGTTTGAGGTTTTGGGTAATGTGCATGCACTGCAACGTGGTGAAAGCTGGTCATTTAATCTGGTGAGTGGGGCTGATTTAAATGCGGCGTCAGTCAATTCAATTTCGTTAAATACTGATCTGGCATCAGCCGATATTGTGCTGGCAAATAATACATTATTACGCACCGGCACCGGCGACATTAATGTGTTGTCAGCAGGCGATATCACGATGGGAACTAAGGCCGCTATTTACACCGGCGGACAACGAGGCCAGGAGCTGAGTCTTTATCAGGAAATAGCAGGACGAAGAGGTAGTTTTCGTTTTATTGATAACCAGATACTGGCAGGTTTAGAATTTCCTGAAAACGGCGGTGATGTTTTTATAAAAAGCGGCGCTGATTTAAGTGCGCCACAAAGTAGTTCTTTATTGGTTACCGACTGGTTATACCGAATTGGGCCGAATTATACTAGCTCACCAGCAGAAGGTGAGCTTCCGAATATGACGGGTGTTGGCTTTGCGGCTTTCACCAGTGGGATAGGTGCACTCGGTGGTGGTGATATTGACATTGAAACCGCGGGTAGTGTAAATAATGTGGCGGTGTCAGTACCTACAATTGAAAAATATATCGGTGAAGTCGAGGTTACGGTGGGTGGTGGACGTGTGTCGAGTTATAATTTAACTGGCGCACAAACTGAAGTGACTGGCAGTGGCGATATTAATGTGTTAGCCGGAAATAATATTATGCAGAGTTTATTCTTTAGTGCAAACGGTAATATTGATATTAATGCCGGTGGAAATATCGGTGACTTAACGGATGATTCAGGTATTTATCTGGTGACTGGCAATACTCAAGCCAATGTATTCGCTGCTGGTGATTTAAATTTCCAGGGTGTATCGACAACGAATTTATTGCCTTATAGTCAGCAGCAAAAAAACTTGCTAGACGCAGGCTTAACACAGTTTGCAAACTACTATTCAAATTTCGGTGAAAACTCAGCCGTGGCGTTAACCGCATTAAGTGGTGAGATCGAGATTAAAAATCAGGCGGTTAATGTTTTTTCAACGGCAGCTACTGGTGATTCCAGTTCGTCGTATAACGATGTGTTAACCATTTACCCGGGTGAGTTTTCGGCAACTGCAATAGATGGCAGTTTAAATATTAAAAATGATATGACGCTTTACCCTTCAATATCAGGTGGAATTTCATTAATAGCACAAAATGACATTACCGCATTTAACGAAGTTGATGTAATAGATATTACAATGTTTGATGTGGCGGCAGAAGATTTGCCGTCAAAACTAAGCGCGGTTATCCGTGCAACAGAGCTAACGAATTTAGACTTATACGATTCCAGTAACCGCCTGTTGCATCTTAATGATGAAATACCCTCACGGTTTATTGCCAATACCGGTGATATCCGAGCAAACAATGAACTGTTAACGTTTAATATCCGCACTAATGAACAGACAGAGTTATATGCGGGGCGTGATATACGAGGTATAGATTTAAGTATTCAAAATACAGCTGAAAATAACATCAGTACAATTGAGGCGGGAAGGGATGTTCGCCACATTAACGGCAAGCAGTTTGACTTCGACGGGGTGGTAAATAAAATTGAAATTAATGGTCCAGGTGAATTACATGTACTGGCGGGGCGTGATATTAATTTGGGAAACCAGGGTGGAATTGTGGCCAGCGCAAATAGCACAAATCCGGTATTGCCGAATGAAGGTGCTGAGTTAATTATTATGGCTGGTTTGGGGGAGCAGGGTGTTAATTATAATGGATTTATTGAACGTTACTTTAGCGAAGACACTGAGTACGCAAATATATTATTAAGTTTTATGAAAAATAATAACGCAACGCTGGAAAATTTTGAGCAGGCACTCGTTGAATTTAAATTACTGGATGAAAAACAACAACGCAGTTTTATCGTGTCGGCATTTTCAAATGAATTAATTCAATCCGCGACCCGTGCTGCAAAAGAACAAAATCATGCACCTGAAGTGGATGATGGAGAGTTGCTGGGGTATACACGGGGTCTGGATGCGATTGATGTACTGTTTCCGGGAACCATTCAGTCCATAGATGAAAGTGTTGATGTTGAGCTCACTGGTGGTGACTTAATTGTAACGGGTGGCAAACATTATCTTGTGCCAGATGTAAATGCGGCGTATAGCGGTAATATTTCAATGGTAGCCAGCACCATTCAAACGCAGGGTAATGAAGCGGATATTTCTATACTTGCCCCAGGTGGGTTCTTAAATGTGGGTTTATCGATTGCAGATGAAGGTACGCAAGTTGAAAAAGGGATTATTACTAAAGGCGATGGAAATATCAGTTTGTTTACGCAGGGTAATATTGCAGTGAATCAGTCGCGGGTGCAGTCGCTTAATCAGGGGTTTATTTCCGGCTGGTCAACCAAAGGCGATGTGGATGCGGGTAAAGGAGAAAAAGCGGCGCTAGTGATTCCACCGCCCAGAACGGTAATTGATCCTGAAACCGGTGCGCTTACTCAGGTATTTGATGTGGCGGTGCAGGGTAATGGTATTCGCTCTGCCTGCTCAGATGTTGATTGTTTATCCGCGGAAGAGTTTAGGCTAATCGCAGAACAAACCGATGATGTCGAATATCTCAATAGCCTAAAGCGCCCGGGTGATGTCACCCTTGCAGCACCGGCGGGTGTCATTGATGCGGGTGATGCGGGGATTCGATCCGGCGGCAATTTGATTTTAGCAACCGATACCGTACTCAATGCAAATCAGATATCAGTGGGCGGTGACTCAACCGGTGTGCCAGTAGATGCGGGTGCACTGGGGGTTGATCTGGGTGGGCTGGATGTGAATAGCGCAAGTGATGATGCAGCAAGTGAGCTGGTCGCAACGGATGCGTCAGATCAGTTTGGTGCGGGCAGTATCGCGATATTGCAGGTTGAGGTGATGGGGTTGAGTGGCGAGTCGGAAATAGCGCCAAACAATGTGCCGGGAAAAAATAAACGTGAGAAAAATAGTTCGAATAAAAAAGCAAATACGAACAAGCTACAAGATGCGCAAACTGGTATAGGAAAAAATGCTGAAATAAAATCTGAAAAAAGTAATGAATTGACAATGAATATGTAGGTTTATTTGTTGTCGCTAGACTTCATCTGACCGATTAGTATATTGGAGACAATATACCCTGACGGTAGGCAGTGACTCAAACTAGCCAGTAGCGGAAGGTCAAATTCAAAAGCTGTTTACCGCAAATAAACGCCAAACATGCTAATAAAGGCAAAAGCATTATTTGTTATAGTGCGCCGCAGGCGCACTATAACCAAAAAACATTTGCGTACATTCGCGTTTATTTGCGGTAAACAGTTTCTACTTTTAAACGTCCGCTTAAGAGTGTTTTGAAACTGTCACTCAATTCCTTAATAATCTCGTAATATCTACATCACTTTTTCGTCATTTAAACATTCAATAATACACGCATCTAAAATATTGAACTGGAAGCTCTCCCATGCGCGTAAGAAATCTCTTGTTTTTGTTGTGTTTAATTCCCGGACTGGCGCATGCCTGGTGGAATGAGCAATGGCCTAACCGTGTAATTATTGATGTTAACTCCCAGAGTCTGGCGAGTATGGGCAGTGATGCGGTTAAGGACTCAAGCGTTTTATTGCGTTTGCATACGGGAAATTTTTCAGACTTTTTCTACTTTAATCAGGACGTGTCAGATTTACGCATGATTGATGCGGATGATAAAACCCCGCTTAAATTCCATATTGAAAAATTTGATTTAATTAATCAGTTAATGTTTGTGTGGGTAAAAATGCCTTCACTTTCCAGCGCCGATAAAAATAAATTTATCCATATGTATTACGGTAACTCGCAGGCCGTTACCGCCGATGATAAGGCGGGAAGTTTTGATGTTAACCAGGTGGCAGCCTTTCATTTTGATGGATCAAATAATGTGCTTCTAGACAGTTCGGCTTATTCGCAGAAAGCCGAATTAATTAATGCTGAGCGCCTGCCGGCTTCTTTAATTGGTGCGGGTATAAAAATGCAAGGCCAGTCTTATATTAAGCTGGTTGCTTCACCTGCCTTTCAGTATTTGCCCGGTAAAGGATTTGCTTTTTCGACCTGGGTAAAACCTCTGGGTGTACAGCAAGACGCCTGGATATTTAATCATCAATCTGAGCAGGGTAATCTGGTGCTAGGGATAGAACAATCCGGTTTATATGCTAGCTGGAAAAACACTGAAGGTGAAATTTATAAAACCGCGGCAACCGCACCGTTAACACCCGATAGTTGGCAACATATTGCGTTAAATATAGATGAGCAACGGATAGCGGTTTTTGTTAATGGCATAGAAATGGCGTCGCTTAATCATGTATTACCCGCTTTCAGTGCGGGCTTAATCACGGTGGGTGGAAATGCAGAGCAGCATGGCTTTATCGGTGAAATGGACGAGCTAGCAATTTCATCTGTGTCGCGTGCACCGCAGTGGTTTGCATTGATAACAAAAAATCAGGGGCAGGCAGCAAATCTATTAAACTTATCTGAGCCAGAGCAAGCAGGTGGTGGTGAAGGCGGCGTCTCCTATTTCGCAACCATTTTAAAAGGCGTGTCATTAGATGGCTGGGTTGTGATTGGCGCATTGATGTTAATGGCGGCGGCAAGCTGGTTGGTGATGGTGGGTAAAGTGATTATGGTGCGTCGCATGACGATTGATAATGTCGCCTTTATGAATGACTTTCATAAACTCACTAAAGGTGAAACAACCGCACTGGACGCCGCCAATGATGAGCAGGAGTTTGGTGAATCTGATTTCATGAATGTGGTGTTTGGTAAGCATGATCATTACCAGAGTTCACCAAATTACCATTTATATCATCAGGCCGTTCACGAATTAAAGCAGCGTGTAGGAAATTCTGTGGGTGCTCGTGCTTCAAATGTTTTATCGAGTCAGTCAATCAGTGCAATTCGTTCTACGTTAGATGCATCGCTGGTGCGCGAAAGTCAGAAGTTAAATAGCAAAATGGTATTGCTAACCATTGCGATTGCCGGCGGCCCGTTTCTGGGTTTATTAGGCACGGTGCTGGGCGTGATGATTACATTCGCTGCTATTGCCGCATCAGGTAATGTCGATATTAATGCGATTGCGCCCGGCGTGTCGGCGGCGTTAATGACCACGGTTGCCGGCTTAATCGTGGCCATTCCTGCGCTCTTTGGTTACAACTATTTAAGTGTACGTATTAAAGATCTAATGTTCGAAATGGATGTTTTCGTCGATGAATTTATTACAAAAATTGCTGAACTGCATAGCTAGGTGTTGATTAAAAATGGCACTTAAACTCGACCACAAACCCTACGATGATTTAAACGTAACACCCATGCTGGATGTTGCGTATGTGTTGTTGATTATTTTTATCATTATGACCACCGCCACGGTGCAGGGAATTATTGTTAACCTGCCAAAGGCCAGCACTACGCCGAGCCTGTCTAAGCCACAAACTAAAGCGGTGACAATTACTCAGGACGGCACCGTTTACCTCGATACCTATCCCGTGAGTCTGGATGAGCTGGAGTCATTGCTGCGTCAGTACAAGGCGGTTAATCCTCAGTTGCCGGTGGTGATAAAAGCCGATGCACTGATTCAGTATCAGCGGGTTGTTGATGTGCTGGATATTATGGGGCGACTGGAAATTTCGCAATTAGGTCTGGTTACCAAAAAGCTAGTTAAATAATTTTATGTCATCTGCAAACAAGAAATCGTGGGCGAGATTGCTGCCGAAGCTGGTTACTGTTATTGCATTAGGGGTAACGATTGCACTGTTTTTTATGTTGAAAAACTGGATAGATACAAGTGAAACGGTTGCACCGAAAAAAAACCATATTGTAAAGATTTTTGCACCACCGCCACCACCGCCTGTGCCCGAGGAGGAGCCTCCGGAGCCAGAAGTTGAAGAAGAGCTGGAAGAACCAGAAGATGAAATTGCGGATGAGGTGCCCGTAGAAAGTGAACCAGCGGGTGCCGATTTAGGGGTTGATTCCGAGGGTGGCGCTGGCACAGATGGCTTTGGCTTAATCGGTCGTAAAGGTGGCCGGGGATTACTCGATGGTAGCCCGTTTGCCTATTACGAAGGTTTAATGGTGAGCGAAATACAGGATGTGCTGGCTGAAATTGAAGATCTTAAATCCGATGAATATAAATTTAGAATAAAAATTACGGTGACGTTTGATGGCACGGTTGAATCTATCAAATTAATAAAGTCTACAGGGAGTAAAGATAAAGACAGAATGTTGTTGAGTGCATTAATGCGGTTTAAAAAATTCAGTCAGATACCGCCGGGAAAAATGCCACCGGTGGTTGATTTAAGAATAACCTCAAGTATATAAAAGGTCGGAAATGAAGTTAGTTAATTTAAATGCATGTTTGATAGTTGCATTAAGTGTTTCAGTTAGTTTTCCAGTGAGTTTTTCAGCGTTTGCAGCTGATGTGGAAACTGAAAAAACAACGCCAGAAAAAGTAGAAAACATGCCGGTACTAAGTAGTATGGACGTGATTAATATGCTGGTTAAAGAAGGTGTTATCACTCAGCAAAGAGCACAGGCATTAATTCAATCGGTGGCTGCGGATAAATCTAAGAATAAAATTAAATCTGATAAACAAGCCCATGAAGGCGAAACCCGGCTGAATACAAAAATTGTTCGAGTACCTTATGTGCCCGATTATGTCAGTCAACAAATTCGAGATGAAGTGCGTTTAGGATTACGTGAAGATGTGGTAAACGATGTCATTGGGCAGGCAAAACATGAACGCTGGGGCGTGCCCGGTGCATTACCCGGCTGGGTTAATAGAATAAAATTTAAAGGTGATTTTAGATTGCGTTATCAGGGTGACTTATTTGCCGATGGTAATGGAGAGCCGTTAAATATTTATATTGATGCACAAAAAGTGAATGATGAGCGATCATTTGTGCCGGACCCTTCATTTTTTCATAACATAACGGAAGACCGACATCGACTACGCGCTCGAATTCGTTTAGCGATGGATGCAAAAATTACGGAAGGAACAGAAGTTGGTATGCGAATTTCATCGGGAAATTTAAATAATCCGGTGTCAACGAATCAAACCTTGGGAAATAGTTTGGCGCCTTATCAATTGGTACTCGATCGGATGTTTATTAAAATGCAGTCAGAGTATAAAAATCATACTTTCCTGGGAGGCCGCATGCCAAACCCATGGGTCAGTACTGATTTAATATGGGATAAAGATTTAAATTTTGATGGACTGGCGTATAAATATCGTCCGTTGCAGTCCGATAATATGTTCGACGAAGATCGGGTGTTTGATACCTTTGTTAGTTTTGGTGTTTTTCCGTTAGATGAAATTGAGCTGTCATCAAATGATAAATGGCTGTTTGGATTTCAAACCGGAGTAAACTGGACGTTTAATAGTCAGAGTAAGTTGGACATTGCACTGGCCTATTATGATTACACCAATATCGAAGGGGAACGAAATTCTGCAGACAGTAACCTGTTAGATTATACCGCGCCAGATTTATTGGGGACGGGAAATACGGTGTTTGATATTTCAAATAATACGGTCGATCCCGAAGATATTTTGTTGGGTTTAGCCGCTGATTACACGCTGGTTGATTTGCTGGTTAAATATAAAATTGCGCAGTTGGCACCAGTGAACGTAGAGATGGTGATGGATTACGTAAAAAATATTGGCTATAAGCAGGCGGATGTGCTTGAGCGTGTTGGAGGTGAGGATGGATTGCTACCCATTTATGGTAATACGGATGGCAAGGCACGCGATACCGGTTACCAGGTTAAACTAAAAGTGGGTTGGCCGACGTTAAAAAAACGCGGCAACTGGCAGGCTTCTATGGCATTTAAATATCTGGAACGCGATGCGGTTGTTGATATTTATACCGATTCAGATTTTCGCGGTGGCGGCACGGATGTTCAGGGTTATATTTTACAGGGAAAATATGCCTTTGATGATGGCTCATGGGCGTCACTTAAACTTATTAGCGCGGATGAAATTGATGGTGCGCCTTATGGGCGAGATACGATTCAACTGGATTTAGCTACCGTATTTTAAAAAGTTAACAGGTGATCAATATGAAAATGTTTAATGCTACTTTTTTGTGTTTTACGGTGCTGTGCGTGCTGCCTTTTCAGGTAAGTTCGGCTCAGACGAGTAAAGATGCACTGGTTAAGGCGCAGTTTATGCTTCGGCAGATGAATGCAGAGTTAAATCAGTTGAGGGTGAGTAAACAAAAGTTACTGGCCGAGAAATCACAACTCGAGAAAGACAGTGCCAGGTTACAAAAAAAATACGATAAATTAGGCCAAAAATCAGTCAGGAATAAAACGGCATTTAAGGGTAAGTTTTCGGATTTAACGAAAACATATAATGATGAAATTTTAGCACATGCAGAAACGAAAAAGCAGTTGGAACAATTAAAATCTGAAAAACAAAGCATAACAAAAATTTCGGATAAGCAAATGCAGAAAATTGAACTTTGCGTAGGGAATAATAAAAAATTGTTTGATATCAACCAGAAATTGCTGGTTAAATTTGAAGATAAAGGCGTTTGGGACAGCCTGGTTCAGGCTGAACCTTTTTCGCAGTTAACGCAGGTTGAAATAGAAAATATGGTAGATGATTATCAATATAATATGGACAATCTTCGTATTAAAACAGATATGTGATTGAGTAAGTATTCGTGCTGCGGTTTATTTAACATAAGCCTGGAAGAACCTGAAAAAAACAAAGCTGGAAGAATAAAGATGAATGTACTGAAATATATAAAAATACTGCTGTTGATTGTTTTGTTCTCGGCACTTGCTGCCTGTGGAGGGGCCGAAGCCAGAAAAGATAAATACCTGAAAATGGGTAAGCAATATCTGCAGCAGAATAATCTTGAAAAAGCCCGGCTTGAATTTAGAAATGTTTTGCAGATTGATCCCAAGTCTTCGCAGGGATATTTTTATATGGGCCAGCTTGATGAAAAAGTTAAAAATTTTCGAAAGGCCCTGGGGAATTATAATAAAGCTGTTGAGTTGAAGCCTGATTATGTTGATGCGATGGTTGGCGCCGCCAGAATTTATCTGGTCGCCGGTGCACCTGATAAAGCCCTGGATTTATCAGAGAAGGCCTTAGGTTTCTCTTCGACGAATATTGATGTGCTTGCAGTGCGTGCTGGCGCTCTGTATCAAACAGATGAAAAAGAGCAGGCCATAACCGTTCTTGAAAATAACCTGAAGGTTGACCCCGATCACCTTGCCAGTTTGTCATTGCTTTCGCGTATTTATCTGGTGACAAATCAGGTTGAAACAATAGAGCCGTTACTGACCGATTCGCTTGACAGAAATCCAGAAAATATTAGCCTGATTGTTTTGTTGGTGCAGGTATACAGTGATGATAAACAGTATGAGCGTGCCGCGCAACTAATGGAAAAGTTGATCAGGCAGAAACCTGAAACCTTATCTTATCGCTTAAGGCAGGCATACCTGCTGGAGAAAACAGGCGACCAAAAACAGGCGCTACTTGTGTTACAAAAAGCGGTTCAGGATTTGCCTGAAAATATGTTCGCGAAAAAGAATTTAATTCAGTACATAGCCGAAAATTTCGGGATTGAACATGCGCAACAAACGCTGAAAAAATTTATAGAATCTGAAGATTCTCCCGAGCTACAACTGGTTTCGGCGACACTTTATATTAAGGCAAAAGAAATCGAAAAAGCGCAATCCATATATCGTGACGTGATCCGGGTATACGGTAATGAAGTGGTGGCGGTTAATGCGCAATATGCGCTGACACGATTATTATTAAGTGAACATAAAAAGGCTGAAGCGGAAGAAGTGTTGGCAGCGTTGCTTAAAAATAATCCCGATCATAATGAGGGGTTAATTCTGCGTGGCAGGCTGGCTCTAGCCCAAAAGGATGCCACGGGTGCCATTTCCGACTTTAGAACCGTGCAAAAAGATTTACTCGATTCTCCCAAACTAATGGCACTACTAGCCGATGCTTATGTGCTGGATGGGCAGGTTGAGCTGGCACAGGAGCAGTTAAAGCGCTTATTGCTAATTGAGCCAAAGAATGCGAATGCACGGTTGGTTTTGGCAAAAATGTATTTTCAGCAAAAACAGTTTGATAATGTGCTGGAGCAACTTGCCATTGTGTTGCAAATTCTTCCCGGCAATCCACAGGCGCAAGAGCTACAGTTTAAAGCTTATCTTTCTTTGCGTGACTATGCGCAGGCGACTCAACTCGCTCAACGGGTTGAAAAACAGCAGCCACAAAGTGCACTCGGTTTGTTTTATCAGGGACTGGTGTTACAGGCACAGAATAAACTGTCTGATAGCCTCGAACGTTTTGATAAAGCGTTGCAGGTAAAGCCGAATGCGGCGCAGCCATTGGGGGCTTATGTTAGTGTGGCACTTGCTATGAAAAAGCCAGAGCTGGCAGAAAATAAATTAACGTCAATTTTAAAACAACAGGCAGATAACCAGACTGCGCAAAACTTGTTGGGTGAAGTGTTCTTAAAGCGCAATCAAAATTCCGCTGCGGCCAGCGCGTTTGAAAAAGCCATAAAAATAGATAAAACATGGTGGCTCCCGTACCGTAATCTGGCGGTGGCACAACTTAACTTGCAGCTATCACATAAAGCGCTGGAGACCTATCGCCAGGGTTATGAATCAACCCATCAGTCGGAACGCCTGCTGGTTTTGTATGCTAACCAGTTGTTGCAGCAGAAAAAGTCGGATGAGGCGATTGCGGTATATGAAGCGCATCTGCAAAAGCAGCCGGCTTCGAGTCAGGCGGCGAATAATCTGGCGGTACTTCTGGTTGAGTACCGTGATGATGATTCGGCTAAGGCCCGTGCCATATCACTGGTTAAATCATTAAAAAAATCGCATAATGCCGGTTATATGGATACCCTGGGCTGGGTGCATTATAAGCGAGGTGAATATGATCAGGCGATTAGCGCTCTGTTAAAGGCGGATAAAATATTACCGCAGCAGCCAATAATCTATTATCACCTGGGCAAGACTTACATGGATAAAGGGGATAAGTTATCTGCGCAAAAATATTTGCAAAAAGTGGCAGATTCATCGGCACAATTCAAAGGTCGTGAAGATGCGCTGAGTCTTTTGCTGGTGCTGGACAAAGCCTGATATTTAAGGAGAGGGTAATTCTGTATTGCTCTCTTTGATATTTTTCTCCCCTACTTATTCTTTCGGGCATTGCATTTGGGATGTCATTATCTGGCAAGCGAATGACATATTGCCCATTATATTACTCGAAATATTGCTCGATATTTTTCTCGTCATATTAGGGGTGGCGCGATACAGCTGCTTGTTGTGGGTCATTGAGACAGCCCAGATTTGGGTTTTTATTTAACGATTCATTTGGCTAATTCCCCCGCACACCTTATAATGTCCGCCCTTTTTATGCTCTGCTTTTCATAGCGGGCATTTAGTTTAACTTCTGGAATTTATTATGCGCAGTCATTACTGTGGTCAGGTTGATGAAACACTGGTCGATCAGGAAATAGAATTATGTGGATGGGTTAACCGTCGTCGTGACCACGGAGGCGTGATCTTTGTTGATTTGCGTGATCGCGAAGGTCTGGTACAGGTGGTGTTTGACCCGGATCGTGCAGAAATGTTTACCCTGGCCGAGCGCGTGCGTAATGAGTTTGTGCTGAAAGTGACGGGCAAAGTGCGCCTGCGTGATGAAGCCGCGATTAACTCGAATTTGAAATCGGGCAAAATTGAAGTGCTGGGGCTGAAGCTAGAAGTATTGAATGCAGCAGAAACCCCACCATTCCAGCTTGATGACCAGGGGGTTCACGAAGACATTCGCCTGAAATACCGTTATATCGACCTGCGTCGCGATGAAATGCAGCAGCGTATGCGCATGCGTTCACAGGTGTCTGGTTTTATCCGTCACTTTATGGAAGATAATGGTTTCTGGGATATTGAAACCCCCATGCTGACAAAAGCAACACCAGAAGGTGCCCGTGATTATCTGGTGCCAAGCCGTACACATCAGGGTGAATTTTTTGCATTGCCCCAGTCACCACAAATTTTTAAACAGCTATTAATGATGTCCGGTATGGATCGTTATTACCAGATCGTGCGCTGTTTCCGTGATGAGGATTTACGTGCAGATCGACAGCCTGAATTCACCCAGATAGATATTGAAACCGCATTTATGGATGAAGACAGTGTTATGGAAATCACTGAAAACCTTATTCGTGATCTGTTTGCACATGTTCTGGAAGTGGCACTGCCTAACCCATTCCCCCGAATGACTCATGCAGAAGCTATGCAGCGTTTTGGCTCTGATAAGCCGGATTTACGTATTGATATGGAGCTGGTCGATATCGGCGATCTGATGGAAAATGTTGAGTTTAAGGTTTTCTCCGGTCCGGCAAAAGACCCAAAGGGGCGCTTAACCGTATTACGCGTGCCCGAAGGCGCGAAACTCAGCCGTAAGGAAATTGATGGCTATACAGAATTTGTAGGACGCTATGGTGCGAAAGGTCTGGCGTGGATTAAAGTTAACGACGTGGAGGCCGGTCGCGAAGGCCTGCAATCGCCTATTGTTAAATTCCTGCCGGATGAAGCTTTAGATGAAATTATTAAACGCAGCGGTACACAAACCGGCGATTTACTCTTTTTTGGAGCCGGTGCTGCAAACATGGTGAGCGAATCCATGGGGGCACTACGGGTGCAGCTGGGACATGATTTAAATCTGATCTCCCGTGAGTGGAAACCCTTATGGGTCGTTGATTTTCCCATGTTTGAATGGAATGAACGTGATGAACGCTGGAACGCTCTGCATCATCCCTTCACAGCCCCATCGGGCAGCGTAGAAGAGCTACAGGCTAATCCAGGTGAGTGCTTGTCCCGTGCCTACGATATGGTATTAAATGGTTGCGAGCTGGGCGGTGGTTCTGTGCGCATCCATGATGCTACGATGCAGCAAAAGGTATTCGAAATACTCGGTATCAGTGATGAGGAAGCCAGTGAAAAATTTGGTTTCTTATTAGAAGCACTGAAATACGGTTGCCCACCTCACGCGGGTTTAGCCTTTGGTTTAGATCGCCTGGTTATGTTAATGACCGGCGCGAGTTCAATTCGTGACGTGATGGCTTTTCCCAAAACCCAAACGGCGGCGTGTTTGTTAACCGATGCCCCTTCGGGGGTTTCAGCGGCGCAGTTGAAAGAGCTGAATATAAAGCTGCGTAAGCCGGCCGGAGAAGCGTAAAAAAGTCGTAAGTCCGAAGCCTTAAGTCCAAAGCCGGCTCCCCGCAGGAGAGCCGGCTTTGGACCTGACTTAAGACTTCGGGCTTACGACTTTTTTTCTGTCTCTTTAGAGGTAAAAGTAGGGACTCAATTCAGCTCCCTTTGAAAAAGTAAGCCAAAGCTTCCCCCCTTAGGAAAACGGGAATATAGATAGACTGATAATATGGCCGGTTATTGAAATAAATGAATCGGGTCGCCGAGGGGGGCTTCCAGTCCATAACCACAATGTGCTTTCTGATGAATCCCCCCACAATGAGATAGTTGATTTAATAGCATCAGCCTATATAGTGAATAAATCAAACAAACCGAGAATCTCACCCATGTCCGCAGTCGCAATCCAACCCTACGCATTACTTGATGATGAAGAATGTCAGCAACGTATTCTGGCGGCCAAAGAAAAATTAGGTGATCGACTGGTGATTCTAGGCCATCATTACCAGCGTGATGAAGTGTTTCAGCATTCGGATTTCACCGGTGATTCTTTAAAGCTTTCCCGTGCAGCAGCGGAGTCCAAAGCCGAATTTATCGTATTCTGTGGTGTGCATTTTATGGCTGAAGTGGCGGATATTTTATCTCGCCCTGACCAGATTTCTATCATCCCTGACCTGGCTGCAGGTTGTTCTATGGCCGATATGGCGAATCTGGCCAAGGTTGATAAGGCCTGGCGTGAGCTATCTAGCGTGCTAGACCCGGATGAATGCGTGACGCCGGTGACGTATATTAATTCGGCAGCGGACCTAAAGTCTTTTTGTGGTAGCCATGGGGGTATTGTGTGCACCTCGACCAATGCGCGCAATGTACTGGAGTGGTCATTTACCCAACGTGAAAAAATTCTGTTTTTCCCCGACCAGCACCTGGGGCGCAATACTGGCGCAGCGATGGGAATTCCCATGGAAGAAATGGTGGTGTGGGATTTCGACAAAGAAATGGGCGGGCTCACCGTTGAACAAATTAAACAGGCCAAAATGATTTTATGGAAAGGTTTTTGCTCAGTGCACCAGATGTTTACGCCTGAGCAAATTGATAATTTTAAGGCGCAACATCCAGAAACACGGGTTATTTCGCACCCGGAAAGCGCCTACGAAGTTTGTCAAAAGTCAGATTATGTCGGTTCAACCGAATTCATTATTAATACGATTCGTGATGCCGAGCCCAATACCCGTTGGCTGGTTGCCACTGAACTGAATTTGGTAAACCGGTTAAAAGATCAGTTTGCCGTCGAAAATAAAAGCGTGCACTTTATGTCCCCCACGGTGTGCATGTGCTCGACTATGTTTCGAATCGACCCTCAGCACCTGGCCTGGATTCTGGAGAATCTGGTGGAAGGCAACGTGGTGAATCAAATTAGTGTGCCTGAGGACGTGGCAAAAAATGCCAGGCTTGCGCTTGATAGAATGTTAGAAGTCTCACCGTAACGTTTTCGCGTCTAACAAAATAGAAAAAAGACAACGTGAAAGCGTACCCATAAAACACAAGCTCATTTTTGGTGATTGGTAACAATCATCATCAAAATGTCATAAAGGTTCACAATTGACGATTGTCTTAAGGTTTGGGTTAAATAGCTTTCTCGCGCCTAATGGCGTACATTCGCGTTTTTCTTTTGTTTTGGCTTTGATTTCATTCAGTTCACCAAACAATCATTAAAGTACTTTAAACTTCTGTTTTTTTTAGGTATTTTATACCCATGAAAGAAGCAGTCATACTTGTACACGGCCTTTGGATGAATGGAACCGAAATGTTTCGTCTGCGCCAGCGATTGACGGACGCAAATTTTGAGTGCCATCAGTTTCATTATCCCTCCTTAACGTCGACTCCCGAAGAAAATGCCGAACGCCTGCATCAGTTTGCGCATTCGATTGATGCTCCGGTGGTGCATTTTGTCTGTCATTCACTCGGCGGGCTGGTAATGCTGCATTTGTTTGATAAGCACATTGTTGAAAAAAAGGGCCGGGTGGTGTTCTTAGCGGTGCCGGTAAATGGTAGTCAGGTGGCGCAGCGATTGTCCAGCACGACGTTAACACGTTGGTTGGTGGGTCAAAGTATTGAGCATGGTTTGCTGGGTGACCGGCCAGTGTGGAGAAAATGGCGGGACTTAGGGGTACTTTCTGGTTCTTTTCCGGTAGGAATGGGCTTGCTGGTGGGTGGGCCACGGCTCCCCCACGATGGAACCATTTCGGTAGAGGAAACCTATCTCGGTGGCGCAACAGATTATATTAGTCTGCCAGTGAGTCATTTTGCCATGCTATTTTCAGAATCGGTGGCAATACAGGTGGTGACATTTTTGCGCGCCGGTAAGTTTGGGGATGAGGCGACTAACTTGTTGTTTGACGCCGCCGGATAATCATCCACGGATAATCATCCACGGGTAAAAGTGCGATTGAAATTTTTTCGGACGATTTCGAATATTAAAGATGATTTTTCGAATAATATAACGGTAATAAACATTCTGCGCATACCGCCAAAATGTTAAACTCATTCGCAGATTGTCTATTTTCTCAGGAATATTTATGGCTGGAATCAGCAACTGGCACTCTTTGTGAGCACCCGCATACTCGGCATTGACCCTGGCTCACGCCAGACCGGCTACGGAATTATCGATGCAGATAAAAATAACTCGCTGCATGTCGATAGCGGTTGTATTTATGTAAAAGGCGAAACTTTTCCGGATCGGCTGGGGTATATTTTTCAGCAGCTAAGTAAGATTATTGCCGAATACCAGCCCATAGAGCTTTCCATTGAAAAAGTGTTTGTGAATAAAAATGTTGACTCAGCAATGAAGCTTGGGCAAGCACGGGCCGCGGCAATTTGTGCAGCGGTGAATGCGGGTTTAAGCGTTTCAGAGTACACACCGAAAGCGGTTAAGAGCGCAGTGGTGGGGACGGGCAATGCCAGCAAAGAACAGGTGCAGCACATGATGTCGGCGCTACTGAAGCTGGAAAAAGGCTTACAGGCTGATCAGGCCGATGCGCTGGGTATCGCTCTGTGTCATGCGCATAATCGAGCTCTGGTTGGAAAAATCGCATTGCCGAATCGGCGACGCTCATCGGGGCGCTGGATGGCTTTGCCTAAATAGGTTTAAAAGAAAGAAAAAGAAAACGCGAATAAAAACCAAAAGATAATTTATTTAATGTGTATATTCATAAACGCTCGCTCCCCGAATGCTCCTGTTGAGGACCCAGTGACGTTGAGCTATTAAGTCGATAGATTCCCGACACAAGCAATCGGGAATGACATCATGTTATATTTCATTGAGATATATAATTTAACCATAAAGAAAACTATGATCGGCAGAATTTACGGCATTATTATTGAAAAACAACCTCCGCAATTACTCGTGGATGTGCAGGGGGTGGGTTATGAAATCGCCTCTCCCATGTCGACATTTTATCAATTACCCAACTTAGGTGAAGTCGTTACTTTGCACACTCACATGGTGGTGCGCGAAGATGCGCAGTTGCTATACGGGTTTGCATCGTTAACCGAGCGCAGTTTGTTTCGTACCCTGATAAAAATAAACGGCGTAGGGCCAAAGCTGGCATTAACTATTTTATCTGGCATGAATGCCGATGAATTTATTTTGTGTGTTCAGGATAATGATGCCGCCGCGCTGGTGCGCTTGCCGGGTGTGGGTAAAAAAACCGCCGAGCGTTTAATTGTTGAGTTGCGGGATAAATTAAAAGACCAGGATGTGGATGCAAGCAGTGGTGGTAGTGCGGGCTTAGCATCCGCACCCACATCTAATTCACCGGTTGCTGATGCCGTGAGCGCTTTAGTTGCGCTGGGTTATAAAGCCGCTGAAGCGAGTAAAATGGTGCGGGCGGTTGATACGAATGATTTACCAACCGAAGATATTATTCGATTGAGCTTACAGGCGGCGGCAAACAAATAAATGAATGACAGAATTATTACGGCAGAGCTGACCGACGATGAGGGCCATATGGGGGTGGGTCAAACAGAAGAGGGGGTGGATCATGCTATTCGCCCGAAATTATTAAAAGACTATGCCGGTCAGCCCGCCGCGTCAGAGCAGCTGGATATTTTTATCCCCGCGGCACGTAATCGGGCTGAGGCGCTCGACCATTTGTTGATCTTTGGCCCGCCGGGTTTAGGCAAAACGACACTTGCGCATATTGTTGCCAATGAAATGGGCGTCAGCCTGCGCCAGACTTCTGGCCCGGTACTGGAAAAGCCCGGTGATTTAGCTGCTCTGCTCACCAATCTTGAACCCCACGATGTACTATTTATTGATGAAATTCACCGTCTGAGTCCGGTGGTAGAAGAGGTGCTGTACCCGGCGATGGAAGATTATCAGCTGGATATTATGATTGGAGAAGGTCCGGCGGCGCGCTCCATAAAGTTAGATTTACCGCCCTTTACACTGGTGGGTGCAACCACCCGTGCGGGCTCGTTAACATCCCCATTACGTGATCGGTTTGGTATTGTGTTGCGCCTTGAATTTTATAATATGTCGGATTTAAGCCGTATTGTTAAGCGCTCGGCACAAATTATGGAAGTGGAGCTGGATGAAGCGGGTGCGCTGGAAATTGCTCGCCGTGCCCGTGGCACGCCACGCATTGCCAATCGTTTATTGCGTCGGGTGCGCGATTACGCCGAAGTTAAAGCCGATGGCGCAATAGATAAAATCGTCGCGGCTAAGGCGTTAGATATGCTAAAAGTCGATTCCTATGGTTTTGATAATATGGACCGTAATCTGCTCACCACGATAATTGATAAATTCAGCGGTGGCCCAGTTGGGGTGGAAAACCTGGCGGCCGCAATAGGCGAAGAACGCGACACGATAGAGGATGTCATTGAACCGTATTTAATTCAGCAGGGCTTTTTAATGCGGACCCCCCGGGGACGGGTGGCGACCCCAAATGCGTACCGACATTTAGGGTTAACCCCACCGAATAATATCCATACAGAAGACGCATTCACGCAAGAAAACGAATAAAATAACGTTAATAAATGTGAGCACAAAGCCAGCTGCGAGTTTTGGATTAGCAATTGCCTGAGTAAAAGATGCCTGAGTAAAAGATTCCTATGTAAAAGATTCCTGAGTAAAAGATTCCTGAGTAAAAGATTCCTGAGTAAAAGATTAAGTATACTTTAACCCTTATTTATACTGGCTGACGTTTATATAAAATAAGCCACCTGTATCACAGCACAAAAAGATAAAATTATTACAATGATCCATCGCATTCAGAGTGATATCTAAAATGAACTTTACCTGGCCGGTGCGCGTCTACTACGAGGATACGGATTCCGGTGGCGTAGTTTATTACGCTAATTATTTAAAATTCATGGAACGGGCACGCACGGAGCTTCTGCGACATTACGGGTTTGAGCAGGACCAGCTAATTGAACAACAAAATATTATTTTTGCTGTGCGATCTGTACAATGTAATTATATTAGCCCGGCCAGATTTAATGATGAATTAACGGTAACCGCAAAAATAATTGAACTTAAAAAAGCCAGTATGGTATTTGAACAAAAAATAGTTAAAACCCACCAGCCAGAACAAATTCTATGTCAGGGAGAAATTCGCATCGCCTGTTTGCAGGCCGATACGTTTAAACCCTGCGCAATACCTAATTCAATAATGGAGGTCGCCGGTGTCGACTGATTTATCCCTTATCACACTTATTGCCGAAGCCAGTTTGCTGGTGCAGTTTGTTATGTTTTTATTGCTGAGTGCATCGGTGCTTTCCTGGTTTGTTATTTTCCAGAAAAATAAACTCATAAAACACGTCTCCAAAGAAGCCAAGCGCTTTGAAGATGACTTCTGGTCCGGAGGTGATTTAAGTGAGCTGTACACCAAGCTAACGCGTAGGCGCATCGAGCGAGAAGGCATGGAAAAAGTCTTCGAAACCGGCTTCGCAGAATTTGCCCGATCGTATAAAACGACAACCGATCCGGCCTTTATGATGGCGAGTATTCAGCGCAGCATGAAAGTGGTGCTGTCACGTGAAGAAGAAAAACTCGAATCAAATTTATCATTGCTCGCAACCATTGGCTCGATCAGTCCCTATGTCGGATTGTTTGGTACCGTGTGGGGAATTATGAATTCATTTACCGCATTGGGTGCCGTGCAGAATGCGTCACTGAATATGGTCGCACCGGGTATAGCTGAAGCATTAATTGCAACTGCCATGGGTTTGTTTGCGGCCATTCCGGCGGTGGTCGCCTACAACCGATACTCAGAACAAGTTGAACGCCTGGTAAGTCGTTACGAAAACTTTATGGAAGAGTTTACGACCGTACTGCAACGCCAGTCGCTGAGAAAAAATTCGCCAGCAAAAGCATCAGCAGAAAAAATGGCGGAGGTTGAATAGCGATGGGGTCGAAAAAAAGACGCCCCATCGCTGATATTAATGTAGTGCCCTATATCGATGTGATGCTGGTGTTGTTAGTGATTTTTATGATTACCGCACCGATAGTACAGCAGGGTGTGGAAATTGATTTGCCACAGGCGGCCGCAAAAACCATGTCACCGGATGAAGCAGAACCAGTGGTAGTATCGGTAGATAGAAAAGGTGATTTTTATTTAGATATTGGAGATGAACCAGACAAGCCGATTGATGCGCAGTTGATGGTGAATCGGGTGGCGGCGGTACGTCAACTTAAGCCGAATATTCCGGTGCTAGTCCGTGGCGATAGAAATGTGGGTTATGGCAAAGTGATTGATGCGATGGTTTTATTGCAGCGTGCCGGTGTTGAAAAAGTCGGATTAATGACCGATCAACCGGACAGTTAATATGCATAACAGTATACTGTCGCAAATTAAAACCCACCCATTGATGTTTGTGTTATCGATTGGTGTGCACCTGCTGTTGGTAATTGTGCTGATTTTCAATATGGAAAATACGACGGCGCCAAAAATGCCAGTGGCTAAAAAAGTCGATACGGTGAAAGCCGTGATTATTGATGCCAGGGTTGTAGAGAGGGAAAAACAAAAACTCATTCGTGCTGAAAAAAATAAGCAGAATAAAAAGCTTGCGAAGAATAACAAGTTAGACCGGGAAGCCAAAAGAGCCAGTCAAAAGCGCAAAAAAGAAGAACAGCGTTTAGCGAATTTAAAACGCAATGAAAAAAAACGTAAGCAGGCATTAGCCAAAAAAGAAAAAGCCGAAAAAGAAAAGAAAAAACAGGAACTGGCGAAACTCGACCGTCAGCAAAAAGAGCTGGAACAAAAGCGTCGTGATGAACAGCAAAAACTGGCAGCAATTGAAAATAAACGTAAAGCAGAAGAAGCGGCCATATTAAAGAAAAAGCAGGCCGCTGAAGCAGAAGTTAAACGCAAGGCGCAGGAAGCTGAAATGCGCCAGCAAATGCAGGAAGAAGAGCAGCGTTTAGCTAAGCAGAGTAAAGAAAATCAGAAGTTGCTGGCCCAGTATATTTATCAGATACAACGCAAAGTAGAAATAAACTGGAATGCTCCGGCGAGCATGACGGCGGGCTGGTCATGTGAAATACTGGTTGAACAAAATCGGTTTGGTGAAGTGCAAACGGTACGAACCAAACAATGCTCCGGTAGTGAGGCATTTAAAAGCACGGTTGAGCGTGCGGTAAGAAAAGCTTCGCCTTTACCAGAGGCGCCGAATAATGATGTATTTGAAAAGAAGCTGAATTTTATTTTCAGGCCTGAAGTATGAAAAAAGTATTGAGTAAATGTTTTATGTTGCTATTAAGTGTGAAAAAGTTTTTGTCGTTAATTTTTTTGGTGTTTTTTTTGTTGCCTGCAGCACAGGCAGCGTTGCGAGTGGAAATCACCAAGGGCGCTGACGGTGCAATTCCCATTGCGGTGGTGCCATTTGAGTTGTTGGGTAATGCGGGAAATACGTTGAATGTGTCAGATATTGTTACCGTGGATTTACAACGCAGCGGTAAATTTTCCCCCATTGAAAAAAACAAACTCATTGCGACGCCAAAAGATTTAGAAGAAGTGAATTATAAGCTGTGGCGTATAGCCGGTGTTGATCATTTAGTCATCGGCAAATTAAATGTGATTAAACCTAATCAGTATGAAGTGAGTTTCAGACTGATTGATGTATTTAAAGGCGTGCAGGTATTGGGCTTTCAATTTGCGGCGAATGACAACAGTTTGCGTGGTATTAGTCATCATATTAGTGATTTGATTTATGAAAAAATCACTGGCCAGAAAGGTGCGTTTGATACCAAGATTGCTTATGTGACAACTGAGCGAAAACAGGGCGTGCAGCCGTCGTATAAATTGCAGGTGGCGGATACCGACGGATATAATTCGCAAACAGTTTTAAACTCGACGCAACCGGTTATGTCACCGTCCTGGTCGCCCGATGGTAGCAAGTTGGCCTATGTGAGTTTTGAAAAACGCAAAGCGGAAATTTATATTCAGAATTTGTATAGTCAACAACGCGAAAAAGTCTCTGCATTTAAAGGTATAAATGGTGCGCCCGTGTGGTCACCGGATGGTAAAAAACTGGCATTAACTTTATCTAAAAAAGGCAATGCGGACATTTATGTTTTAACCCTGGCGACTAAAAAGTTACAACAAATCACCAGGCATTGGGGTATCGACACTGAGCCGTCATGGACACCTGACGGTAGTGAAATTGTATTCACTTCGAGCCGTACGGGTAAACCGCAAATCTATCGGGTGGCGCTGCGTGGCGGTTCGCCCAAGCGAGTAACGTTTGAGGGTCGTTATAATGCCAGCCCGGAAATTTCTAGCGATGGTCGAACGCTAATTTTTGTGCAGGGTGAGGGTAATATATTTAAAATTGCCAGCATGGATTTGCAAACTGGATTTGTGCAAACGCTAACCGATGGCCCACTGGATGAATCGCCGAGCTTTTCACCTAACGGCAGTATGATTATATATGCATCAACTGATAAATTTAAAGGTGTGCTGGCGGCGGTTTCGACTGATGGCCGCTTTAAACAGAAATTAGTTTTATCGGAGGGCGATGTGCGCGAGCCGACCTGGGGACCATTTCGAAAATGATTTTTTTAGTAATAAATATTTGTAGTGAAAATTTGATTTTAGAACTTAAATTTAATTAGAGGGTAAATAATGAAATTAACAAAAATAGTTTCGGCATTAATGTTGGCAGGTTTATTGTCTGCCTGTGCTCCGGATAATGTGAAAGACGCTGATACAGCGGCTGATAACGATCAACAATCTCAGAGTACCGACGGGGCTCAAACCGGTGGGATAGATGGGGCAGGTACAGAGGGCGGTATGGCATTAAGCGGTGCTACGGTGTCTTATGAAAAGTCTGCGATAAATGATGCGAATAATGTACTGGCAGAAAAAGTAATCTATTTTGATTTCGACAGCGATCAGATTAGTGCCGATTATCAGGAGCTGATCGCGCATCACGGTAAATATCTGGCGGCTAATTCAGATATGAGTGTGCGCCTGGAAGGTCATGCTGATGAGCGTGGCAGCCGTGAGTATAATGTGGCCTTAGCCCATCGTCGTGCCCAATCTGTGCGCCGCCTGGTGTTATTTCAAGGTGTAAACGCAGAGCAGGTTTCAATTATTAGCTATGGTGAAGAAAAGCCGGTAGCGCTGGGGCACGATGATGAATCCTGGCGTTTAAATAGACGAGTAGAACTCGTTTACGAAGCACGTTAAAATAGCGCTTGTTTTTAGGTTTAAGCGTGATTTAAGCTTTGCGGTATATTATTGCCGTAAAGCTCAGGTCCCGTTTAGTCGCACGAGCTAGCTAACCCGGCTTTATTAATTTGGCTTTAAGGCCAACAGGCGAAAATATGTCATCCAGTATTCTGCAGTCCCCCATAAAATCTATCACGTTCTCCCTCTTGTTTGTTTTCATCAGTGCTCCGGTAATGGCCGAGAGTGGCTTAAGTGTTGAGCAGCGCCTGGGGCGGCTGGAAAATTTGCTTAAAAATCAGGTGTTAACCGAGCAAACACAACGAATGGAGCAAATTCAGCAGGAGTTGACTGATTTGCGTGAGTTGGTGGAAACTCAGGAGCATCAGCTTAATATGATAAAGCAGCGTCAGCGAAATCTTTATCAGGATATTGACCGACGTTTAAATGATTTAGAAATACAAGGTGGCAAGCCTGCCAATTCTGCGGCGGCGGCATCTAATAAAGATGTAACGCAAACAAAGACCGGTATATCATCATCTGTGCCACCACCTGGCGCAGCAGGTGCAGCTGCTGCTAGTGCGGCAGCCGTGGTGCCTGCCACTGTTGCGGGTGATAAAAATGGCAAACCTGCTTATACGCAGGCTTTTAATACCTTGAAAGAAGGTAAATATCAGCAGGCGATTACCGCATTTAAGCATTTTCTACAAACGTATCCAGACAGTATTTATGGCGCAAATGCACAGTATTGGTTGGGTGAGGCGCACTCGGTGACTCGAGATTATAAGACTGCGCTGGCTGAATTTCAAAAAGTGGTGGAGCAATTTCCGCAAAGCAATAAAGTGGAAGGTGCGATGCTGAAAATTGGATATACCTACTATGAAATGCGTGATTGGGCGTCGGCGAAAAAAGCCTTAGAAACGGTGATTGCAAAATTTCCGGGCTCTACTGTGAGTCGTAAAGCCAAAGAACGATTGCAGCGCATGAAGCGTGAAGGTCATTAAGTCTGGTTTAGCGTTAGCTTAAAGGCAAGTGACTATGGCATCTGATATTCAGACTACTTTACACGATGATTCAGTCGTGGAACCCCGTTTGCGCATTACGGAAATCTTTTATTCGTTGCAAGGCGAATCCTCTTTTGTCGGCCTACCGACGGTTTTTATTCGATTGACAGGGTGCCCGTTGCGGTGTGGTTATTGCGATACAGCTTATGCGTTTAGCGGCGGTGAATGGATGTCGGTGGCGGATATTGTGGAGCAAGTTAAACAATACAATACGCACACGATTTGTGTAACCGGTGGCGAGCCGTTAGCACAACGCAGTTGTAATGAGCTGCTGGTGCAGCTGTGTGATGCCGGTTACAGTGTTTCAGTTGAAACCTCCGGCACGATTGATATCTCTACAGTTGATGCCCGTGTGCATCGTATTATGGACATAAAAACCCCTGGTTCCGGGGAAGAGTCTAAAAATAAATATGAAAATATTCAGTACTTAACTCAGCAGGATGAGGTTAAGTTCGTGCTCTGTCATCGTTCAGATTATGACTGGTCTAAATCTATCATTGATAAATATTCATTGCTGGAAAAATCGGCGGTTTTATTTTCACCGGTGCATGAGGGTGTAGCGCCGGTGGAGTTGGCCGACTGGATAATAGCGGATCAGCTAAATGTACGATTTCAATTTCAATTACATAAATATTTATGGGATGACGAGCCAGGACGATAGCCTGGACGATTGCCAGAGGGCGGTAGTCTGGAAGATAATCTACGTGATTAGTAGATCGAGGAATGCTGAAGGAGCATTAAAGAGACAATGAAACGCGAGCGCTATATCGCGAGCTTGAAGTGATAGGTAGTAATAGATACATGAGTAAAGTAAAGAAAAAAGCAGTGTTACTGATTTCCGGTGGTCTGGATTCAGCAACGGTATTGGCTATGGCAAATGCCGATGGCTATGAGTGCTATGCATTGAGTTTCGATTATGGCCAAAAGCATTCAGCTGAGTTGGATGCGGCAAATAGAGTTGTCACTTCATTTGATGTTGCGCAGCATCAGACGCTGCATTTAGATTTAAATCAGTTTGGTGGTTCGGCACTTACCGATGACAGTATTGATGTGCCCAAGGCAGCGCAATGCGCTAGCGGGGGTGAGTGTGAGGGCATACCAGTTACTTATGTCCCAGCCAGAAACACTATCTTTTTATCGATGGCACTGGCCTGGGCAGAAGTGTTGCAGGCAGATGATATTTTTATTGGAGTGAATGCGGTTGATTATTCTGGATATCCCGATTGCCGCCCCGAATTTATTAAGGCGTATGAAGTGATGGCAAATCTAGCAACTAAGGTTGGCGTAGAGGGGCATCATTTGCATCTTCATACGCCATTGATTGATATGAGCAAGTCTCAAATCATTCAAGCAGGTATGGCTTTGGGTGTCGATTATTCGATGACGGTGTCCTGCTATGCTGCAGATGAGCAGGGTAAAGCCTGTGGCGAATGTGACTCCTGTAATTTACGGCGTAAGGGATTTGCTGATGCTGGCGTCGCCGATCCGACCTTATATAAATAAAGCTTAAATTATTACAAATTATATCTTGTAATATTAGGTGGTTAGGGTAATATACGCGCCTTCTTGAAGTGGCATTTCACTTCAAGAAAGTAATAATTGAGCGGTTAGCTCGGTTATCTAAATAGCAGGTTAAGGCGCTATTTAGATACAGCAGGATGTTGTGCTGGCAAGTCTTAAATACGCCAGTGAAGAGTGTTTAGTATAGAATATGGGCCGTTAGCTCAGTTGGTAGAGCAGTGGACTTTTAATCCATTGGTCCCGCGTTCGAGTCGCGGACGGCCCACCATATTATAAAAAAGTCTGTCAGTTTTGGCGGACTTTTTTTTCGCCTGCATTTTGCTATTTTTTGAATTTTAATATTATATCTGGGTGCCCTGGCTGGCGATTGTTGTTTTTCAGCGTAGTGTGGACCATTATTCGTTAAACCTGGCTAGATGTATAACCAAAAAAAAGCCCGGCTCTATTTAAAGAGTCGGGCTTTTTATTAGATGCTTTGGTAAGTTTTTATGCTTACTTACGTACACCCGGGCCGTTCATAGTAAGACCATTGCTCATGAAAGTATGGAAATACTCAAGTGAGCGGTACTCTTCGCTTTGCGCCTTAAATGGCTTAGCACGTACCTGCTTGTTACAACCGCCATAACGACGATGCATTGTGCCCATACCGTCACCAGAAGCGCTCTTCAGAGACCACTTGTTACGATATACAGGGAAGTGAGATGTATGACCTAGCGCTGGGCTAAGGATATCTGCACGAATTTTGTTACCTGCATTATAATAATGGCAATCTGCACATGACATGTTTAACTGACCGCGTTTAGCATAGAAGTGTTTCTTACCGCGCTCATACCATGCAATAGACTCAGGTGTATCAGCGACTTTCACATTGCCTTTATGACCACGTGACTTGTAAGCAATGTAAGCTGACAAATGTGCTAACTTACCTTTCTTCCATTTCAGTGGTTTTTCGCCGTTGAGTTTACGACATTCATTGATAGCTAATTCAAGCGTTACCACTTCACCACGTTTTGTGCTGAAAAATGGGTAGTTTTGCTTGATACCTTTTTTCGCTTTTGTGAAGCAGCTAGAATAGGTTTTGCCATTTTTAAACGGTGTATTGAAAAGGTCTTCACCCTTATCGACGTAGATTTCATAAGGAGGAAATTCTTCGAATGCTTCCCATTGTTCACGAGAAGCTTTATCTACAGAATAAACACCATTGGTGAAATCTTGTAACGAAACAGACGGAAATTTTTCAGTAAAGTATTTTCTGAAATCTTTCAGGTCCTGATCTGGATTTGCAGCTATACCAGCAAGAGGGGCAATTAGCATGCAAAGCGCAGATACAATAACTGCAACTTTTTTCATAATTTTTACCTTATAGTTATGTTCTGAGGTTTGATTAGTTAAGAAGTCTATTTGATTTTGGCTTCTACTGAATCACTAGCGCCTTTATTGTCCACCCAGCTCATTTTTAAAGTGTCACCGGCTTTAGCACCTTTGAATTTAAAAGATAGGTATGGATTTTTAGAGATAGCAGTACCCCAGTCAGCACTCAATACGGTGTTGCCATTGTGGCTACACGTAACTTCTTGAATGAAATGTGCAGGAAACTTCTTACCTGTTTTTTTGTTTTTACGCAGACCGGTTTCCATAGCGTGACTGATCAGTGCTTTAACCACTGTGCTGTCACCTTTTACGTTTGCGCGTACTTTTATTGATTTAGCCATTATATTTAATTCCTCTAAGATATTACTTTCAGGGATAGTCCCGTCAGTATTAGCCGCCGCAGCCGCCGATAGTCACTTTAACTTCTTTTTTAGCGCTGTATAGTTTGCCGTTGGCTTTAACAACAACAACCAGGTCAGATGTTTTGCTCATTTTTACACGAGTAGAAACAAAGCCTTCAGCACCTTTGCCCATTTTAAAAGAGGCAGTTAAAGGAGTTGGGTTCTTAGAAATAAGCAGGCTGATTGATTCAGTGCCGGCAATTTTGCTGGTAACAGTAATAGGAACAACTGCGCCATTTTCAGCAATTTCAGGTGCTTTTAAAGTGATGTCTGAGCTGGTAGTTGTGCTGCTGCTACCCAGGGCACTTTTAATGGCTGTGTCTGTATCAGTTGCAGCAAATGCAGCTTTAGGCCATGCGGCCATTACAGCGCGAGGAGTAATAAGACCTGCACTCACAGCTACGCCAAATGCGCCAGCTGCTGCAGAGCTCTTTATAAAAGATCTACGTTTTGTATTCATTAGTTGTACCTTAATATTTATAACGAGTATATAAACTCAACAATTTTGTCAATTTCTTTTCCACTTAGAACTTCGTGGGGGCCGAATGGAGGCATAATTGTGTTGGGGTTATTACCACGAGCATCAGAAATTTGAGCGCGCAGCTTGCTCTTGTCAGGAAATCTGGCTTTCATTGCAAGCAATGGTGGCCCGATGTTACCAGGTAGTTTACCACCTTCAATTTGGTGGCATGCCAGACAGTTGCCTTTCTTTTTATTAAAGGCAAGTTTCTTACCTTCTGCAGCTGCTGAAGCATCTTCCGCAACGGAAATACTTGGCAATGCAAAAGCTAGTGTACCCAGCAATGCAGCAACAGATGTTGCTGTAGAAATGGCCTTAGCGGTGTACCGCATAATTCACTCCTCAGTGTTTTTATTACGTGGAAAAAAGGGACCAGTCTATAGATAGTAATCAGATTAATTTTTAATCCATTTTCTCTGTAGATATTTGATTAATGTGATTTCTTTTTACTAAGATTCGCATCTAATCCATATCTTTACTAACTTGTTATTATTATGAGTTAGACTGGAACAGGTAGCATACTGAAAACAGCGTCGATAGCAAGAAAAATGTATGTCCATCAATATGTTACAGATATCTAATATAAGAAATAACTAATATTACTGCTCGGATTCTTTATTAATTTGCAGGCTAAGCTCGTGCTTTCTTGATTCAAGTCTTTGAATCGTAAGCTTATTTAAATTTGGTTGTTGTAATGCATTTGTAATTTGCTGACTCGCCAAATTTAAATAACCTTCTAGTTCATATTCAAAACTGGTCGCTTCAAGCGCCTGAGAAACCTGTCCTTTTGAAAAATATGCTTTCGCTAATGTATTATAAACGACGGATTGTTTTTGGGTGCGTAGCTGAAAATTAAGAATAACAATGGCCTGTTCACTTTGTTTTGTATTCACCAGAGTTTTTGCGTAACGAATTGAAACCGGAAGATAATTAGGTAGCAAGGCGTTTAGATTTTTTAAAATTTTAAGTGCAGCGGCTTCGTTCTTAGATTCATTGTAAGCATCCGCCAGCGCAAGTTGAATCCAGGGGTGGGACTGCTTCTTACTTAACTCGTTTAACAACGTAATGGCCTTTTTAGGCTGTTTGTTTTTTATATAGGCAACTCCGAGAGTATATTGAGAGACGACACCCACTTGTCTGGCGTTTAATTTTTCAAGTTGTTTTATCAACAGTTTTGTTGATTTGCTCATATCTACCAAAAGCCTCGCCCGCACAAATTGAAAATTAAGGCTATCTTCAGGGAGTTTTCTGTCCTGCGGTTGTATTCGATTTCGGGCTTCTGCAATACGTGTTGTGCTTAAAGGGTGGGTTCGCAAGTACTCCATCTGCGCCATTACATTGTTGGATTCAGATTGTTGCAACAAGGTTTCAAAAAAACCCGCCATGCCAACCGGGTTAATGCCTGCATCGCGTAAAACGCCGATGCCGATCCGATCCGCTTCATGTTCATTCGCGCGAGTAAAATTAATTTGTGATTGCATGAGCGCCGCCGAGCCACCGTAAATAATAGCCGCTCCCGCTTCGGGGTTTTGCGAAGCGACAAGAATGCCGGCCAGAATGGTGGCAAACATGGTGGCCGGGTTAGTGTTGGACTCGGTCATTGCCCGGGCCAAATGTCTTTGGGTGACATGTGATATTTCATGCGCCATAACACCGGCTAGTTCGCTTTCATTTTCAGCTGCAATAATTAAACCGGTATGAAAGCCAATATTGGCGTCAGGGCCGGCAAACGCATTAATATTAGCCACCTTTATTACAAAAACTCGAATTTTTTTATCGGGCTGGCTACTATGTGAAATTAATCTCTGCCCCAGGTTAGTGATGTAGTCATTAACTTCGAGATCGGTCACAAATGGCACCGCGGCTCTTATAGAGCGATAAAATTGTTTGCCCATCAGTGATTCACGGTAAGGGGTGAATTCCTGTTGGGTCGGGTCGCCAAGTTGCGGCAGTGCTGCCTGACTTAAATGGGAACAACTTAATAAAAGTGCAGAAAAAATTGTGCACAATGATTTTCTACAATGAAGGGTTGTGTGCATCGTTGAACGCTTAATGGTAAGTAATATTTTAATTATACAAAAAAAGTGAATGGGTTCGACAGTAGCAAGGGTGTTTAGTGCAAATAAAAAAACCACATACATAAATGTGTGTGGCTTTTTATCGATATTTTAAAAACACATCAAGGTTTGAGCTAGGGTGTTTTTAAACCATGATTAATCTAGTGACTAGTTTAGGATTTAGATAAATAATGATTGAGTCGCATCTGAAGACTCTTCGAAGTAAGTCGCAGCACCCACATATTCAACGCCATCGATAAATACGTCGGTGTTATAGCCAAATAACTCAACCGTCATCTGGCAAGCGAGGAATTTAACTTCTGCTTCCTGGCACAGTTCGCGGAGTTCGGCGATAGTTGCAACGCCGCAGTTAGAAATCGTCTTTTTCATTAATGTAGTCGCAATGCTATCCATAAAAGGCACATTCCACATTACGTTAGGGATTTTAGGGCCAAAATCAATATTTCTTAACCATTTAGGGCCCATAGGCATCTTCATCGGCATAGAAGGGTTGCCTGTTGGTGTTACTTTCAATGAGTCAGTGTCTTTCAGAAGCAGGTTAAGACCATAGAAAGTGTAAAATATTGATACGTTCATGCCCAGAGCGGCAGCTGTGCTCGCTAGAATGAATGGAGGGTATGCCCAGTCAAGTGTACCTTTAGTTGCGATGATAGTAAGCTTTGGATCGCTCATGTGATTTCTCTCCTCAATTAAGATTGGCTGAAATTGGCTGTGATGCTGGGAGTCGCGCTGATGCTAAAATCGCCAGTTTAATGCCGTAAAAACCAAATTTATAAAAATTAGTCGATCGTATTAGTTTTCAAGTTACAACAATACATTCGAATGTGAATAAAAGGCAAGTCTTACGATAATGTTTTTTTAGTCAAGTAGATAAAAGTCTAATGGTAAAACGCTGTTTATAAGCGTGATTTTTTATTAACATATTGAATAATAACGAGTTATGCAGGTGGTCGGTGTCTCAGGCTGCTCCAGGTGGAAAAGCATAAGATGTGACTAATATAGCAGGAATCTACTTTAGTTCTTGCTTATATAGGCTGAATAATGAGAAAATTACACCAATATTAAAATTTAATTAAATAGGTGTGATGCAATGTTTGGTGTTAAAGAACTCGATGTCAATACGCTTCAATCTTATCTAGACGAAGGTAAAAAAATTCGCTTGCTTGATGTTCGCGGCGTAGGCGAGATGGCTCAGGGAATGATTCCGAATGCGGAAAAGCTGCCTCTGCATACATTGCCGGCGAGACTAAATGAAATAGAACAGGATGAATTTACCGTGCTTTATTGTCGTAGCGGTGCACGTTCAGCTCAGGGCGTTGGGTTTATGGCGCAGCAGGGGTTTGAAAATGTCTATAACCTGCGTGGTGGCATCATTGCCTGGGCGCAAAACGGAATGCCACTTATGGCGTAATCTTTTCAAAAAAATCTCAGATTATAAAGCATCCCAAAGGATGCTTTTTTTTGCCTGTAATATTAAAAAATTAAGCGCAATGTTTAATTTTAAAAAGGTAAATTTAAGCAGTAATAAAATCTACCAGATAAGCTAGAAAAAAATTTAGACGATTAGGTTAGATGCTGCCAAATCAAAATTATTCCATCAAATTCATTCCATTTATATAATAATATTATTATTTAGCTAATTAATTATACTCAAACAATTCATCACCCGTTCGATTGATTTTATTAGCTTATTAGGCTAAAAGTCTATAAAACAGGTGCTTTTAGGGTTTATTAGGTTGACTTTGATGTGGCATTTTGAGACTGTTCGGCCTCGCAAGGGCTCGCACAAATCTGAATTCATTCAGATGAAATAAGTTGTCAGGAACACAGCAATAAAATTTTTATATGAAACGCAAATTAAATGCGTATAACTTCAATTGAGGATCACAATGATGTCACAAAGTATTAAGAAATCCTTAATAGCCCTTTCAGTTTCAAGCGCATTGATCGCGCCATCAGCATTTGCAACTAACGGTTATTTTGGTCACGGTTACAGTACCACCGAAAAAGGTATGGCAGGCGCAGGTGTTGCGTACTCACAGGATGCATTGGCGGTTGCTAATAATCCCGCTGGTATCGCCGGTATGGGGGAGCGTCTGGATGTGGGTGCTGCTTTGTTTAGTCCTAACCGTTCTTATACGGTTTCAAATCCACCTTCAGACCAGTGTGGAGCAACCGGTTGCTCATTTAGCCTTATACCCGATACCGTTGATAGTAATCTGGATTTATTTTTAATTCCTCACTTTGCTTATAACTGGAAGCTTGATGCAGATAGTTCTACAGCTGTTGCCCTATATGGTAATGGCGGTATGATTACAAACTATAAAGATGGTCAGGCACGGTTTTCACCAAACCAGGATGGTAATTTTGAAACCAGACGAGGTACTTTCGGTGCGGGTACAACAGGTGTTGATTTAAAACAGATATTTGTAAACTGGAGTTATGCAACAAAACTAAACCAGAATCATTCATTTGGTGCCAGCCTGATTTTTGCTGTTCAGTCGTTTGAATCTAAAGGCCTCACGAATTTCTCTGCATTTTCCAGCAGTCCAGCTAATTTAACTGGACGTGGTGCAGATTATTCGACTGGTTTTGGTGCCAAGCTGGGCTGGCAGGGTAAGGTAACTCCATCTGTAACAATAGGTGCTTCTTATCAGTCAAAAATAGCGATGAGTGAGTTCGATGATTATGCAGGCCTGTTTGCTGAGGGCGGTGATTTTGATATTCCGGCAACCGCTTCTATCGGTATCGCCTGGAAAACAAGCCCTAAATCGACACTTGTATTTGATATTCAATCAATTTATTACAGTGATGTTGCTTCAATCAGTAATAGTATTTCGCAACTTAGCCCAGCAGCGGCTGCATGTGCGCCAGCTGGTTCACCCACTAACCCTACACCGCCGCAACTTGGTGGTTCAGGTGCAGGCCCAGGATGTTTAGGTGCTTCAGCCGGTGCAGGTTTTGGCTGGGAAGATATGACCATTTTTAAGTTGGGTTATGAATGGGGCGATTCAACTAAATGGCGTGTGGGTATCAGTAATGGAAGTCAACCAATTCCTGATTCAGAAGTGATGTTTAATATTCTGGCACCCGCCGTTGTTGAAACTCATGTTACCGGTGGGTTTACAATGCCGCTGGGTTCAGATTCTGAATTTGCCTTTGCTGCAATGTATGCACCAACAAATTCTGTAACTGGACCAAATCCTTTTGATCAGGCGCAAACAATTAAAATTGAAATGTACCAGTTTGAGTTACAGGCAACTTACTCAATGATGTTCTAATTTTTATTACTGTTTATGAAAAAAGCCGCCATTGTGCGGCTTTTTTTTGCCTGTAAAAAAGTATTAAAACCATCTGAGTAAGATAATCTTATGAAATAAGATTCTTGCTATATACTTATATATCAGCCTAAAACAATTTTCCGTTGACAAATACGGGTCAGGCCGTATATTTTGGCCCCACGTTGTTAATGCGTATCCTATATATAACACCTTATGAAATAAGGGAACGGAGTGATTAAAATGAAGATAAAATTACTAACCAGAGTTGCATTTGCAATGTTAGTTGGCGTGGTTGTTACTACTGCTCAAGCGGCTCAAATCTACTTGCCTTTTGCACTGGCGTCTAACGATGCGGGTACAATTGCAGATAAAGTGGAAGGCACAAAATCAGCTCTAGCGGAAAACGGTTTTGAAATTGCGGGCGAATATGCTCCATACAAAGGCGCTTACGTTATTGTTGTCACCAATGCTGAATTGAAAAAAGCAGCTGCAACTAAAGCGCGTGGTGGTTACATGGCTGCGCAGCGTATTTCTTTAACAGAAATGGCTGGCAAAGTTCAAATTTCTTACACTAACCCAACGTATATGACTTATGCGTACCGCGTTAATGCGAAGTTGCCACAAACGACAGCGGCGCTGAAAAAAGCACTGGGTCATGTTCAGGATTTCGGTCCTTCTGAGGGTAAAGATTCAGAAGATTTAAATGACTATCACTATACCTTCGGTATGGAATACTTCGATGAGCCATTGGAGTTAAATACCAAAGGCAGTCATGATGCCATGGTTGCAGAGATTGAAAAAAATCTAGGTGCTAAGCGTAATGGTGCTGGCCAGGTTTACAAAATTGATATTCCAGGAACATCTCAAACTTTATTCGGTGTTTCTATGAAGGCGCCAAACGAAGGTAAGAAATATATGGATGAAGCTTATGTAATGAGCGAAATCGATTTCAAACCTTTGCGTTCTACTGCTCACCTGCCTTATGAAATTCTGGTAACGGGTAAGCAAGCTGAAGCATTGCATGCGCGTTTTCGCATTGCTATTAACTTTACCGACCTTGCCATGATGGGTGATAACAGTTTCATGAATATCATGGCAACGCCAGATGCTATCCGTGACGTATTATCTGCTGTTGCGGGCGGAGAGATTGAAGATGAAGATTTCTAAGTTTTAGAATCTTTACCTCATATAAACAGAAAAAGCCCGGTTTACCGGGCTTTTTCTGTTTATGGGGGTACATGTAGTCGTGTTTTTGGCTCGCAAGCTTATTTATCCTAATTCAATGAATTTCAGTGTAAATAACAAAATATCTAGCAAATTACCCGGTTAAATAAAGTGGCGTGACCTGAGTATTAATCTAGGTTAAACTACGCGGCTTGCATATTCTTAAGCAAGTATAAAACTCTATGATTTATAAGGTTTTTCAATTTTCATTCTGGATATAAGATTCAGAAATAATTAAACGTTTGGAGACATTTAAGGTGGAAATGACCGGTGCTGAAATTGTTGTTCGAAGTCTGATAGAAGAAGGCGTTGAACATCTGTTTGGTTACCCTGGTGGTGCGGTATTGAATATTTATGATGCAATACACCAGCAGGATGAGCTACAGCATATACTCGTTCGACATGAGCAGGCGGCAACGCATGCGGCTGACGGGTATGCGCGTAGTACGGGTAAACCTGGCGTCGTTTTAGTCACATCCGGCCCTGGCGCAACCAATGCGGTAACCGGTATTGCAACGGCTTATATGGACTCCATTCCGATGGTCGTGCTGACCGGACAGGTGCCTTTGCACCTGATTGGCAATGACGCCTTCCAGGAAGTTGACTCAGTGGGCATCACTCGCCCGGTGGTTAAACATAATTTTCTGGTAGAAGATATTAACGACCTGGCTTCGACTATTAAAAAAGCTTTTTTTGTAGCGACTACCGGCAGACCTGGCCCGGTTGTGGTTGATATCCCGAAGGATATCACGGGTCAAAAAGCTGAATTTTCTTATCCGCGGGATATTCATCTTCGCTCATATCAGCCCAAGGTTGATGTGGACTCGGCACAGGTTAAAAAAGCCTATGAGCTGATACTTGAAGCAAAGAAGCCAATGATCTATACCGGCGGCGGCGTTATCTTGAGTAATGCTAGCGAAGAGCTGATTAAGTTCACTCAGCTATTGGGCGCGCCGATTACGAATACATTGATGGGCTTAGGCGCTTATCCGGCTAATGATAAACAATTTGTTGGCATGCTGGGCATGCACGGCACTTACGAAGCCAATATGGGAATGCACCACAGTGATGTTCTCATTGCAATTGGTGCGCGCTTTGATGACCGGGTAACCGGTAATCTGGAAAAATTCTGCCCTGATGCTCGTATTGTGCATATAGATATTGATCCGGCATCAATATCGAAAAATGTGAAGGTTGATGTCGCGATAGTTGGCGATGTTAATGAAGTGGTGGTTGGGCTTAATAAGCTAATCGAGGCTTCCGATCAACGATTGGAGAGTGCCGCCTTGTCATCATGGTGGCAGCAAATTGAAGAGTGGCGAGCACAGGATTGTCTCAAATTCAATCGCGACACAGGCACAATTAAACCGCAGTTCGTGGTTGAGCAATTGCATCAGGTCACTAAAGGTGATGCGTTTGTGACTTCGGATGTAGGGCAGCATCAGATGTTTGCTGCTCAATATTATGGTTTTAATAAGCCTCGTCGCTGGATTAATTCAGGTGGTTTGGGCACCATGGGGTTCGGCTTGCCTGCCGCGATGGGAGTACAGCTCGCGTTTCCAGATGAGCAGGTAGCCTGCATTACCGGTGAAGGCAGTATCCAGATGTGTATTCAGGAGCTTTCAACCTGTTTGCAATATGGCTTGCCGGTAAAAATTATTAATTTGAATAATGGCTTTCTGGGAATGGTTCGTCAGTGGCAAGAATTCTTTTATGAAAAACGTTACGCCAGCTCTTATGTAGAATCATTACCTGATTTTGTCGCATTGGCCGAAGCCTATGGCCATATCGGTATTCGCGTTGAAAAGCCCGAAGATGTACGTCAGGCCATTGAAGATGCGTATGGAAAGTATAAAGATCGCACGGTTTTCATCGATTTTATGATTGATAAAGAAGAAAACGTATATCCGATGATTCCTGCCGGGGCAGGCTTAAATGAAATGATTCTGGTTTAGATATTATGAATGAACATATTATTTCTTTATTGCTAGAAAATGAATCCGGTGCTCTATCTCGAGTTGCGGGGCTCTTCTCCGCACGTGCGTATAACATTGAATCGTTATCGGTTGCACCAACAGATGATGAAACCCTCTCGCGTATGACCATTGTTACCAGTGGCACTGACGAAATTGTTGATCAAATTCGCAAGCAGTTAAACAAGCTGGTTGATGTGGTTAAGCTGGTTGATTTAACTGAGTCTGAGCACATTGAGCGTGAACTGATGCTGGCAAAAGTAGAAGCTGTGGGTGATGCACGGGATGAAGTTAAGCGTCTGGTGGATATTTTCAATGGTCGGGTTGTTGATGTTACTGACACAACTTACACCGTAGAGTTAACCGATACCCGTGACAAACTGGATTCATTTTTAACCTCGTTATCCAGTATAAAAATTCATGAAGTGGTGCGCTCTGGCGCTATTGGTATTTGCAGCGGCGAAAAAATACTCGCCCTTTAAATGTATTAACTATTTGATTTTCCGAATTTAAAATTTTTTTGAGAACAGAACTATGAGCTTAAATATCTATTACGATAAAGATTGTGACATTTCACTAATCAAAGACAAAAAAGTAACCATCGTGGGCTACGGCTCACAGGGCCATGCGCACGCATTAAACCTGAAAGATTCTGGTGTTGATGTGACTGTTGCATTACGTGCGGGTTCATCTTCGGCGGTTAAAGCCGAAAATGCAGGTTTAAAGGTAAGCGGCATTGCAGAGTCGGTTGCAGCAGCCGATGTAATTATGATTTTAGCACCAGATGAAATTCAGTCAGCACTTTATAAAGATGAAATTGAGCCTAATCTAAAGCAGGGTGCAACCCTGGCTTTTGCGCACGGTTTTGCCATTCACTATAACTCAATCGTGCCCCGAGCTGATTTAGACGTTATTATGATTGCACCTAAAGCGCCTGGGCACACCGTACGTAGTGAATTTGTTCGTGGCGGCGGTGTGCCTGATTTAATCGCGATTTATCAAGACGCGTCTGGAAAAGCAAAAGACCTGGCTTTATCTTACGCGTCTGGTGTTGGTGGTGGCCGTACGGCTATTATCGAAACGACTTTCAAAGATGAAACTGAAACCGACTTATTCGGAGAGCAAGCGGTGCTTTGCGGTGGTGCAGTTGAATTAGTTAAAATGGGTTTTGAAACACTAACTGAAGCCGGCTATGCGCCAGAAATGGCATACTTTGAATGCTTGCATGAGCTGAAGTTAATCGTTGATTTAATGTTTGAAGGCGGCATCGCAAACATGAACTACTCAATCTCTAACAATGCTGAGTACGGTGAGTATGTAACCGGCGATAAAGTGATTAACGAAGAAAGCCGTAAAGCAATGCGCGAAGCACTGAAAAATATTCAGAATGGCGAATACGCAAAACGCTTTATTTTAGAAGGCATGACTAACTATCCAGAAATGACCGCGCGTCGTCGTAACAATGCCGCGCACCCAATTGAAGTGGTGGGTGGAGAGTTACGTAAAATGATGCCCTGGATTCAAGCTAATCAGATAGTTGATAAAACTAAGAATTAATTTGATCCATATTATGGTATAAATAAAGGGGCGTAAGGCCCCTTTATTGTTTCTGTTTTTCGACTTTAATAAGCAGGTAGTGTCAGCATCTTGTTTACCAAAAGAAGAAAATAGTTTAAAACGATAAAATAAATTAAATATTGATAACCAGTCTAAAAATTATGAATCTAAAAAAGAAACCCTCATTTCGACGTAGAGGCATATATTTACTACCGAATATTTTCACCACAGGTGCAATGTTTGCCGGATTTTATGCCATTGTTGCATCCATGAATGGCCAGTTTGAAAAAGCGGCTATCGCGATTTTTATTGCTATGATATTAGATGGTGTGGATGGTCGCGTCGCCCGCATGACCAATACGCAAAGTGAATTTGGAGCGGAGTACGACAGTCTATCCGATATGGTTTCATTTGGTGTCGCCCCGGCTTTAGTGATGTATCAATGGTCATTTGTGTCGATGGTTGATATGGGGTGGCAGTGGGGGAAGCTAGGCTGGATGGCCGCGTTTATTTATACCGCATCAGCCGCCTTGCGACTGGCACGATTTAATACACAGGTTGGAATTGCGGATAAACGCTATTTTCAAGGCTTGCCTAGCCCCGCTGCTGCCGCTGTTATTGCAGCCGTTGTTTGGGTCGGGGTTGATAATAAAATTGCCGGAGCCGATGTGGCTATTTTCATGGTGATTATTACCATTGCGATGGGAATCATGATGGTGAGCAATATTTTATTTTACAGTTTTAAAGAAGTACACTTTAAAGGCAAGGTGCCATTTTATTCAATCTTAATAGTGGTACTAGTGTTAGCTCTTGCCTCGCTGGATATTTCGAAAGCGTTATTAGTCGTATTTGGCCTATATGCACTGTCTGGCCCGGTACTAAGTTTGCGTAAACTGCGTAAGTTAGGAAAAAAGAGAACATAATAGTTATATAATTTAATGCAGAGTATAAAACTATAAATATGAGCAGTATTAGAAAATGTGTAATCAGAAAAGTGAAATCTGAATAATGAAACAAGATAAATTAGTCATATTTGATACCACCTTGCGCGACGGCGAGCAAAGCCCTGGCGCATCTATGACAAAAGATGAAAAAGTGCAAATTGCCAAAGCACTGGAACGCATGAAGGTCGATATTATTGAAGCCGGTTTTCCCATTGCATCAGAAGGTGATTTTGAAGCGGTAAAAGCGGTCGCGGAAGCCGTAAAAGATAGCACCGTTTGTGGTTTATCAAGAGCATTGGCGAGAGATATTAGTCGTGCGGGAGAAGCGCTGAAAAAAGCCAATTCATCACGTATACATACCTTCATTGCTACCTCGCCAATTCATATGGAAATGAAGCTACGCATGCAGCCTGATGAAGTTTTAAAGCAGGCGGTGGATGCGGTGAAACTGGCACGTCAGTTTACGGGTGATGTGGAATTTTCGCCAGAAGATGCCGGACGCTCTGAGTTAGACTTTTTATGCCGCATTATCGAAGCGGTAATAGATGCGGGTGCAACCACCATTAATATTCCCGACACCGTGGGTTATAACTTACCCAATCAGTTTGGTGAGTTGGTTAAGAACTTAATTGAAAAAATACCTAATTCAGATAAGGCTATTTTCTCTGTGCATTGCCACAATGATTTAGGAATGGCGGTGGCTAACTCTTTATCGGCTGTGCAAAATGGAGCGCGCCAGGTTGAGTGCACAATTAATGGCTTAGGTGAGCGTGCCGGAAACGCCTCTTTAGAAGAAGTGGTAATGGCGGTGCGCACAAGACAGGATTTATTTCGCTGCGACACAGAGTTAGACACCACACAAATTATGTCATGTTCCAAATTAGTTTCCAGTATTACCGGTTTTCCGGTGCAACCAAATAAAGCCATTGTCGGTGCAAATGCTTTTGCTCACGAATCAGGTATTCATCAAGACGGTGTTTTAAAAAATCGCGAAACCTATGAAATTATGCGTGCAGAAGATGTGGGCTGGAATGAAAAACAAATTGTATTAGGTAAACACTCGGGAAGAAATGCATTTAAAACGCGTTTGATCGAACTGGATATTGAGCTGGAATCAGAAGACGAACTCAATTCTGCTTTTACCCGGTTTAAAACGCTGGCAGATAAAAAGCATGAAATTTTCGATGAAGATTTACGTGCATTGATGGCGGATAGTAGCTGGAGTGCGGATAACGAGCAGTATAAATTAATCAGTTTAAAAGTGTGTTCGGAAACCGGTGAGGTGCCGCAGGCGAGTGTAGTGATTCAAGTGAGCGGTGAAGAGCTAAGCGCCACTGAATCTGGAAGTGGTCCGGTTGATGCTGCTTTTAAAGCCATAGAAAAAATTGCGATGAGTGAAGCAGAGTTGAAGCTTTACTCAGTGAATAATATTACTAGCGGAACTGATTCGCAGGGCGAAGTTTCTGTGCGTTTATCGAAAGATGAAAAAATTGTAAATGGCCAGGGTGCTGATACGGATATCGTAATAGCATCAGCTAAGGCCTATATTAATGCGCTTAATCGCATTGTAATTAGTGATGCCGATCGTTCACACCCACAACTCGGTGAAGTTTAGTTTATAAAGCCGCATATCATGAATGAAGCCTTAGCATCAGAAAGTGAAAAAAAAGTATTGTTGTCAGAAAATTTGCGCCAACAATATCTTCAGTCAATGGGAATACAAACCTGGTTCGACCCATTGTTAGTGATGCCCGAAGCAGAAATAAATTCTCTTTCAGGCAAAAAATCCCCGAATGAAAATATCTCGACTGATAATGTTACAGTCGAAACAAGACCACAAGAAAATACTTCAGAGCTATCTGTTCTCAGCGTAAAAGAGTTGCCAGGAAATGAAGTAGATAACTCTTTAAATGATTCATTGGAATCGTTATCAATAAAAATTTCACAATGTGAATTATGTGAGCTACACATTAATCGGCAACAGGCAATTAGCGGTGAAGGGAATTCTGAAGCCAGTATTTTTATCATAATTGATGCGCCAATATCAGATAGTGTGAGTGAACATGCATTATTAAATGTTGCGAATAAAAAAATGTTACAAGCCATGCTGCAAACAATCGGCTATCAAATATCGTCGATATTTATCACCAGTCTGGTGAAATGTCGTCCAGCTGAAAATCAGCAGCCTCAAACATCGGAAATGATTTGTTGTGATGATCATTTGTCAGCACAAATTAAAACGATTGAACCAGATGTGATTATTGTATTAGGTGAATGTGCAAGCCAGCAATTGCTGGTTAGTCAGAAATCACTCACTGATTTGCGTTTGCGTGATCATAAGCATTTTGGTATTCCCGTGTATGCTTCATATCATCCCGAGGCATTATTTAATTCATCGGAAACCAAGCGCAAAGTTTGGGCTGATCTGCTACAAATAAAACAGCACTTGAAATAACTGGATGCGTTTTAAAAGATATGGCTGTAAATCCTGAAATAGAATCATCATTAAATTCAGAGCATGATCTACTGAGCGGCTTTCGTGAAATGACAGTGGATGACGTGCCGGCAATTATGAAAATTGAAAATAAGGTGTATACGCATCCCTGGACAAAAGGTATTTTCCTGGATTGTATACGTGTTGGGTATCATAGTTGGGTTTATAGTGAGCAGGAAAGTTTGCTGGCTTATGGCCTGGTTTCTGTGGCCGCCAATGAAGCGCATATCTTGAATATTTGTGTGTCACCCGATGCGCAGGGTAGAGGCCTGGGTAAGCGCATGTTGCACAAACTGATGCAACTGGCAGCCGACAGGCAGGGAAACTCTATTTTTCTTGAGGTTAGGGAATCTAATTTAGTTGCTCAAAATTTATATGATCAGGAAGGTTTTAATCGAATCGGTCTGAGAAAAAACTATTATCCGGCAGAAGATGGTCGAGAAGATGCACTGGTCTACGCAAAAGAGCTTAATATTGGCGATGATTAACGTACCTGTCTTCGTGGTCTCTCCGATTTAATTTTTTAATTATCAATATTAGCTTCATGAACCTCTCTAGCTGTTTGAGATATATAGAATCACACCGCTCAAATATTGTATAATTCGTTCTTATTTTTACGCACTGATCAACTATCCAATTATGTCTGAATTACTCGAACAAATGCAGCGCCGTCGCACCTTCGCGATTGTATCTCACCCGGATGCGGGTAAAACGACGTTAACTGAAAAATTGTTGTTATTTAGTGGTGCCATTCAAATGGCAGGTACAGTGAAGGGGCGTAAAGCTGCACGCCATGCGACATCGGACTGGATGGAACTGGAAAAGCAACGGGGCATATCGGTGACATCTTCGGTGATGCAGTTTCCCTATAAAGACTGCATAATTAATTTACTCGATACGCCGGGGCATGCTGACTTTTCTGAAGATACTTACCGCACACTAACCGCCGTCGATTCAGCTTTAATGGTAATCGATGCAGCAAAAGGTGTGGAAGAACGAACCATTAAATTAATGGATGTTTGTCGCTTGCGTGATACTCCCATCATTACATTTGTTAATAAAATGGATCGTGAAGCCCGTGACCCCATCGACTTACTCGATGATGTTGAAAATATTTTAGACATTCAATGCGCACCGATGACCTGGCCGATTGGTATGGGTAAAAACTTTAAGGGTGTATTTCATTTGTACAATAATTGCGTGCATTTATTTAGCGCAACTCATGGAGGAAAAATTCTGGAAGGTGAGGTTATTGAAGGTTTAGATAATCCTGATCTGGATGAAAAACTTGGCGAGATGGCGCAGGAGTTAAGAGATGAAATTGATCTGGTTAAAGGGGCAAGTCACGAGTTTGATTTAGATGCTTACCGAAAGGGCAAATTAACACCGGTGTTCTTTGGATCGGCTATAAATAATTTTGGTATTCGAGAGTTGCTTGATTCTTTAGATGAGTTTGCGCCAAAGCCACGAGGGCGTGATGGAACGGCGAGATTTGTAGAGTCTGACGAAGAAGAGTTTAGTGGTTTTGTATTTAAAATTCAGGCAAATATGGATCCAAAGCACCGCGATCGTATTGCCTTTATGCGAGTTTGTTCGGGTAAGTTTGAAAAAGGCATGAAAGTTAAACATGTGCGCATTCAAAAAGATATTAAGCTCAATGATGCAATGACATTTATGGCAGCTGATCGAGGTCATACCGACGTGGCCTTTGCAGGTGATATCATCGGTATACACAATCATGGCACTATTCGAATTGGAGACACCTTTACAAACAGTGAAAATTTACAGTTTGCTGGCATTCCAAACTTTGCCCCGGAGTTGTTTCGTCGAGCACAGTTGCGCGATCCATTAAAAATGAAGGCATTACAAAAAGGATTAATGCAGTTATGTGAGGAAGGTGCAACGCAACTTTATCGTCCGTTAAATAATAATGATTTAATTTTAGGGGCGGTCGGTATTTTACAATTTGATGTGGTTGCACATCGATTACAGCATGAGTATAACGTTGAGTGTACGTTTGAAAATGTAAATGTTACCACAGCTCGTTGGGTTGAATGCGAAGATGAAAAAGCTCTGGCTAAATTTAAAGATAAAACCGCCACTAATCTGGCATTAGACCATGCGGGCGATTTAGTTTATATTGCTCCCACTAGAGTCAATTTAGATATGACGCAGGAGCGCTATCCGGATATTAAGTTTTTAGCGACACGAGAACACGGAGTATATGAAATTTAAAATCGTTTAGTTAAATCAGATATTGGTGCAATCTCAGTCTTCATCTGGCTGATTATTATATTAGCGCCAATTTAATCTGAAAGTAGGCAGCGACTCAAACTACCCAGAAGCGGACGCTTGGTTAATTGCATTTCTCGATGCTCAGTTGCCCTGTTATGGCACATATCCATCAGGGACAGTCCGCTGCTTTTTAGCGCCCTGTCCCATGTGGTAATTCCGATCAGATGGGCAGTGCGATAAGCGACTCCGCTCAACTCTTGGTGGTCTCAATAAGGGGACAGAGCGCCAAAAAACGGCGGTCTTTCCCCGAGGGAGATGTTCCCTGGCAGGGCAACTTGCCAACAAGCAAAGCAGTTAACCGAACGTCTGCTTCAGGGTGTTTAGAGACCCTTATCCACAGTCAATATTGCCAGATTAAGTCTAAAGCTATTTTGAAATGTATCAGCTTAGGTTTGAGCTACTACAAATTATTGTAATTGAGCATAAACAAACTGATCTGGCTCTGTGCTATGAATATGAATTTGTAGGCCCATTTCCGGGTAAGACCAAAGCTGATATTCATCACTTATACTCTTTTCTTCAGATGCCTGTCCAAAATATTGGCGAATAGTTTGTAGCTCATAATCTACTGAAGGTATATAAGTGATTGATGCGATTGTGGCGCTCAAATATTTCATTTCAATATCATTACTAATCTGAATAGTTTCAACGGGGTGAGTGACACCTGGTGCTTGCATGCTGCGATAAATTGACTCTAGACTTTTCTGGTCAATTTGATAATTGAGTTTTATGGACGCAAGTAGCCCACTAAATGTCAGATCAGTATACAGGGTAAACATTTCAAAGCTTTGGTTTCCATTAATATCAGTCGAAACTCGAAACTGGCTTTTTCCAAAGCGGGCAAAAATCTGATTGGCTTCCTGAATGCTGGTTTTACCCAAAGTAAGACCAAAAACACGTAAAGAACCATTTTCAAGTCGATCAACTTCCCACGGCATGGTGTCCAGCTGGCTTGCAGGCTCATGTTGCCCAATCACCGCAATCATCATGGCGGTTCCAATCATTAGCAGAATAAGAAATGTTCGGTTCATAATTTCACTGAATTTAGTATCAAGTTATATTTATATACTATATTTAACAGATATACCAAAAAGTATTTTTGATGAATATTGATCGGATAGACATCAGTCAAAATAAATGAGGTTATTTATGGATAAACTCCTTAATATTATAAGCCGTAATATTAGTATTTTTGTGATAATTTTTGCTGCAATTATGATGACGGCGATATCAATATATAGCTTATCTGGCACAGCAACCACGCAACAAATAGTAACAGCATCTATGCTCTCTTTTGGCACACTGTTTCTGCTTATCTTAATGAGTGGATTAATAGTTAACGCTAATATTCGTTTGCTCATGCAAGCCAGTGAATCTGCTCGAAATTATGAACAAGGCGGGAATAGTGAAATAAAAATACATAGTTCTCTGGCATTGCCTTATGTGTTGGGGTTTACAGAAAGTTTTAATAGGTTGATTTTACAGGCTTCAGGTAATCAAGGCCTGTTTAATGGTGTTGCAATACGCCTGGCCGATGAGGCAAATAGTATTTCTAGAATTTCTGTAATCATTGCAACCAGCATGCAAGAGCTGGAAAGTTGTACCTCGAATGTTAAGCAGACATTTAGTCATTTACAATCGGCTGTGAAAATGGCAAATGAAGTTGCACAGAACACAAGCCAGTTAGCTAATAAATCTGAATCAGAAGGCGAGAGTGGTAAAGAGGTTATGACAGGCGCCATCACCGGCGTAATGATGTTAGCTTCATCGGTTAATAATGCGGGTGAAATCATCAATAAACTTGGGGAAGATAGCAAGTCAATTAGAGGTATTATTGATGTTATTACCGGGGTTGCTGAGCAAACTAACTTACTGGCATTAAATGCGGCGATTGAAGCTGCAAGAGCAGGTGAGCAAGGCAGGGGATTTGCAGTGGTTGCGGATGAGGTTCGTTCATTGGCAAGTCAGACCCAGCAGTCTGCACAAAAAATTAATGAAATTATTAACTTGCTCTTAGGTCATGTTGATGAAGCAACGACGGTTATTAAAACAGCAGTAGAGCAAGCAGATAATGCCGATGATTTGATGGAAGGCGTAACCATATCCTATTCAGAATTAGTGGGGTTAATGCGGGATGTTTCTGCGCAGTCACAAAAATTAATAGAAACTACAAGTAAATCAGAAGTGACAACCGATGAAGCTATTCATAGCCTTGATGTGATTCATGCTACATCTCAGGCAACAGCGTTAGAAACTAACACCTTAAAAGCCGATAGTCTTGAGCTGGGTAAATTGGGTGATCAGCTCAACATTATGGTAGGTAAACCGGAATCAGACAGTGTAGTATTAGGCGAGCATAATGGCATGCAGCAATTAAATGAAAATAAGCAAAATGAAAATAATTCAGTTGAACTTTTTTAATGCTATATTATAAATTGAAAACAGATACGATGGCTAAATGTACAAAAATAAAACTATACTTAATAAATCAATACTAGGCTGGGCATTTTACGATTGGGCCAACTCAGTCTTTGCAACAGTGATTATCGCAGGTTTTTTCCCAATTGTATTTAAAACATTCTGGGCTGAGAATTTATCCGATTCAGAAAGTACATTCTGGCTTGGCAGTGCAAATGCAGCAGCAAGTTTAGTGTTAATGATCATCGCACCGTTTCTTGGAGTGGTGGCAGATAAATTTAATTTACGCAAGCCATTACTAATAGGCTTTATGCTATTAGGCTCACTGACAACCGCGGCATTTTATTTTTCGCTAGAGGGTGAGTGGGAATTAGTTCTTTTACTTTATGTTATAGCAACCATTAGTTTTATGTCGGCAAACATATTCTATGATGCAATGCTTGTACATATAGCAAAACAAAACCAGGTAGATAAGGTGTCTGGTTTAGGTTATGGGCTAGGGTATTTGGGCGGCGGGCTTGCGCTGGCTATCTGCGTTTATTTTAGTCAAAACCCGGCTGTTTTAGGTGGTAACTCTACAATAGATGCCGTGTTGTTGTGTTTTATTCTAGTGGCAGTATGGTGGTTTGTATTTAGTCTGCCGATCGCATTTTTTACAAAAGATCATTATATACAGTCTAAGTCACTCGCAACAGGCTCCGTTATTAGTAATACCGTCAGCGCATTTAAAAGTGTTTTTGGCAATCAACAAACGCGATGGTTTTTAATTGCTTACTGGATATATATTGACGGAGTAGACACAATTATTCGTATGGCCGTAGATTATGGTATGGCACTGGGCTTTGAAACAGGTGATTTAATCCAGGCACTATTAATTACCCAGTTCGTTGGTTTTCCGGCTGCAATTATCTATGGCTATATAGGACAAAAAGTCGGTGTAAAAAAATCTATTATGGCAGGTATAGGTGTTTATATAATGATAACCTGGCTAGGGTATACAATGGATAGCGCGCAAGATTTTTATATGCTAGCAGTGATAATCGGCTTAGTGCAGGGCGGTGTGCAGGCGATGAGTCGTTCATTTTTTACACGCATGATTCCAGCGGGGCAAGCAGCTGAGTATTTTGGTATCTATAATATGTTAGGAAAGTCAGCAGCAATAATTGGGCCGCTGATAATGGGTGCAGTGGCGCTAATAACTGAAAATCATCGTTACTCAATTTTATCTGTTATGGTTTTATTCATAGTGGGTGCATTAGTATTATCACGTGTTCAAGCACCAGTTGAAGCGCCAACAGAAGCGCCAATTGAAGCGAGCTAATTAATTAGATCTATATATGATACTTATCATTGATTCAGAAAAAACTCCGGATACAAAAATTAAGCAAAGTTTTAATGAATTAGGCTTAGAATCAGTAGTGATTGCTAAAACAGCGGAGAAAGCCCGTCAATTACTGTTGTCAGATGAGCAGAGCAACGGGCAGGACAAAATTTCATTAATTATTATTTCAACAACCATTGAGGATGCTAACGAGTTTGAGCTGTGTCGAGAAATAAGAAAAACAGATTTCGGGAAGAATATATATATTGTTGTCTTAGTCAGCAGTGCTGCAAATAAAACTGCAATAGAAAATTCGAAGCTCAGTGGTGCATCTGATTTTTCAGTAAAGCCATATAACACGCCAGAGTTTCAGCAACATATATTAAGATTTTTGAGAAACCAAGCGGTTATGTTGGTAGAAGACGATCCGGTTGTTCGACAGATGGTGCGTAAAATACTGATGATGCATCAAGTTGAAGTCATAGAAGTCGATGATGGTCTTCAGGCATATAATTTATTGAATACCATGCCGCCAGTTCGTATGGTATTAATGGATATAGGTTTGCCCAATATGAATGGAATTCAACTGGTAGAACATATTCGAAATAAGCCTGGCTGGAAAAAAACGCCCGTTATTATGCTAACCGCAAGTTCTGATTCAGTAGATGTAAAAAAGTGTTTAACGGCAGGTGCCAGTGATTACATAACCAAGCCTTTTAATGTTAGTGATTTTGTTGGCCGTTTGTCACGGTATTTGCCCGATGAAAATTAAGCATGAATTAACCGTCTCTGACGCTAAACAGGCGTATCTAAACTGGAATAAATCTCAGTATAAAATTATCACCGAAAGTTATGAAAATGAAGCTGTAAAATACCTTCAACTGATACCGTTTTTTTATCAATTAAATAATAAGTTATTACCGGGGTATGTCAATGCAGATTGCCCTGTCGGTGTGTTTTCTTACCAACCCGATAAACATATTATAACTGAAGCTAAATTAATTAATAATAAGTTTCGTTACCATCAGGAGGGGGTAATTAAAAACTATGCGGTAGATTCTATTATCTTACAGCAGTCGCTGATAGAGACTAAAATGAGTTGCTGGATTTTTTATCGTTCTGGTTTGAATAATGATCAGTTATTACTGCTTAAACAGAAATCAAAAAAAATAGGTCAGTGGCTTTCTCTAAGGGGGATTAAATTAGATTTCAATTGTTTGTCGGTGAGTGAGTTTGTTAATAACTCATTTGAATACTTACAAAAAAAAAATAAAGCGTTTTTCTTGAATGAGTTTTATTCTGAAACTATTTCGCTGGCAGGTAAATATCCTGTGTGGTGGCTGGTTCCACCAGAAAAAGAAAATGAATATACAGCCTTTGTCGAACACATTAGGCAAGCCCGTTTTGTTGATGAAGAAGAATATATAGATCTGGGCAGTATCAGTGTGTTACGCCGAGATAATTTCATTGAAAATTCAGTTGGCCTGGTGCAAAAAATCAAACAGGAACCTGAAATCTGTTTAGTTAAACTATTAGTGCTTGATCAATGTAGTTCAGTCTGGCCTGAAAATGAAGGGGTTGCATATAGGCTAAAAAAATTATTATATGAAAATACTGCGTCAGTAGAACAGACTACCAGTCAGGTTAACAGTCAGGTTAACAGTCAGGTTAATAGCCCGGTTATCAATATGGTTAATATTGATGTTCAGGCTGGCATTCTTGCGGATTTACTGCGGGAATCACGCGAGCGATATAAAAATGAAAAACATATTATAGCGCCGGATAGAATGTTCTCGAGCTTTAAAAGTGAACCCGGCAAACTGAATATTAAAGTCGTTGAAGCTTTTTTAAATAAGGATTTTGTACAGGGTTACTCTACAGTCGGCATAGATAAAATAATAGAACATATTAATTTATTTAAAGCCATTGCATTTGAAATTCAGCTGATATTCTCAAACATTCTTAGCCGTTTTAGTACTTCAAACGAAGCAGAAGAAGTTGATAGCTCTCTTTCAATTGTGGCTCATAATATGTTGTCTGCTTTATCTGAGAATGCCGATAGAGTGCCGGTTTACAATAGTAAAGAAAATGTCGATATTGTATTTGATCGTGTTTTGCTTAAGCATGAAATTATTGGTGCAACAGAAGAACGTTGGAGCCTGGTAATTGAAGTATCTGAGGGTAATGAAAAAGTCATTGAGGGCTTTAGTAGTTTGCTCGGTTTGTTAGCCTGGTGTTGGCTTAATCGCGTGGTTAATCATTCGACACAGGTTTCTATCAATGATCCTGGTCAGTTGGTTAAGCAAGTTGAGGCCCACCATATGTTGGAATTATTAATACAGAACCTGGACTCTCGGTTATTATCCAGCATACCTGCTGAGGCATTTGAAAATCCAGTAAGGCCGTTACAGTCATTGTTATTTTTAAGTTTTTCAAACTGGAAAAGTGTTGAAGCTCACTCAGAAGAATTTATTCACTGTGAACAATTAATTATAAATAGCTGGGGTGATGTTAATACAAAACAGTATATGGGTAGTGCCGGGATATTACAGTGCCTGTGTGACTGGACCCATTCTGCGCCATTAAATAGCCTGGCTAAGCCGCAGCAATTGTTAGTTTTTGGTTATGGTGAAAGTGGCAGTGCTTATGTGGCACAAAGAACGGAAGAAATTTATTCTGAACTGCAATCTTTTTTTTATTACTCAAAACATGAAGAAGGGCGTTTAATTGTAAAAATAAATGAGAGATACTATGCCATTCTGGTTGAAGATTTTCTTTTGAAGCCACTTCTAATTGGTGGGCAGCGATCATTGATGGCTTATTTAGCGTCACCCTTACATCAATTTATAGATACCGATTTAGAACGCCTAGCGTTTGCAGAGTATCCATTGCGTGATATTTACCGGAATAATAAGGAATCTGTTTTTCAGGTTTTTTTTCAGATTAAAAATCGTAGCTTTCATAGCTGGGTAGTCGACGAAAAAGGCTCCTTATGGACAGATGTTGTTGAAGCATTTGATCGTGATAGTTATGTCACTCACTGGTTATACTTTTTCAAGAACATTACCCATCGCTTAAAAAATATCAGTTATCAAAACAAAGCATTACCCACGCTAGAAATAAACCAGATCAGTATGAATCAACTGGGTGGTGTTGAATTTTATACCTTAGGTGCTGAAGCGATCAGCGGTAATAAAAACTTTTTAGATTTACAGGTAAAAATTGTTGCGGATGAAACAGGTGACCAGCTGAGTGTAAGCTGTGATGGTCAACACTTTGCGTTTAGTGAATATCAGAATAATGCATTAATAGAATGTGTGCAATATATGTCTGCCAGAATGACTAGCGAGGGGCACCGTTCGGTGTTTGTCACGGATATTGATGTGCCATTAAGATTATATAATGTGACTGACCGTGATGAAATTCAGATCAGCCACATTTTAAAATTTAAACGTAATTTTGAGCGTAAAATTAATAAGTTATTGGAGGGTTAGGGTGCGGCAACCACTTCTACTGTGCGAATAACCTGGATAGCTTTTAAACCACCCACATCTGTAACATCATATGTTATCTCAAAGGTGGCGCCTATAGTAGAGGTCTCGACTTCGTCGAGGGTGCCGTTAGTATCAATGATCGCACTGAGATCATCTTCCTGTGCATCTAATGCCGTTGCACCAGCATCGATATAGGTTGTATTTTGAATGACGGTTTCTGAGGCATTGCCAAGGAGTGTAATAACCGGTGCGGTATTAGTTACAACATTAACCGTACGCGTTATTTGTGTCGCATCCTGCGTGCCATCATTAACGTCATAGGTAATGAAGTAAGTGCCGAGCGTATCTTTATCAAAATCTTCATCGACGACTGTGATTATCTGGTCACTAATATCTGTGTCGGTGTCATCACAAGCTTTAGCGCCTTCATCATTATAATCGGCGCCAAGAGTATGGTTAATTTCATAATCACCATTTAATTTAATAGCGGGGGCGGCGGGGGTGTCGTTCTGGTTGCCGCGCGTGACCTTCACATCATAAGTCGTGGTAATGTATGAATCGCCACTCAGCTCAATGGCGAAGTTGGTGATAGCATTGTTCGGGGTGAGAACATTTACCGGAGTAACGCTAGTTTCAGGCGATTCGATTCCCCCTAAATGGCTAACAGAAATATCAGTACCCGGGTAAGCCGCAAAGGGTAAAACGTCAAGACTACCAGTAAAGCAGCTTGCTTTAGCAGTATAAGCCAGTGTGCGCGGATCGAACTCTGGCTCTAATGCCGCGTCAAATTGCATGTCGGTTATTACTTCAACTTCATCTACAATTTCTATGTTAATGGACGAGAGTGTTAAAGAGCTAAGATAAGCCGTTCTATCATCCGGCCCATCAGTACAGGAGGTTATGGAAATGGTGAGTATAAAAGTTAAAAAACTGTAAGTTAAAAATCTAGTCATGTGTTTACCGATGCTACTTGTAATTAAAAATCTATTTAATGAGGGTTAAAATTCAAAATGAAATAATCTGTTTAGTGCATATCCAACTTACTAAGTTCACTCAATATCGCAACGACCAGTGACTCACCCTGTGGGCCAATTTTGTCGCAAAGCTTATCCACATCACGTTCGCCATCCACCAGTGGTTTTATCAATGTGCTAAAACGTGCAAGGTCACCCTGGGTGGTGGACATTTGTTCGGCCATTTCACCCAGCATGGTTAATGCGTTCGCATCGCCTTTACTGGCACCATTAATTAATTGTGCAAGCATAGGGGCGGCCATCGACGGGTCAGCTTCCTGATTCGGGTCGGGCATTGTGGCCGGGTTTTGAATGCCTCTTAAAATGGCATCAACAATAATCTGATCTTCTTCGTCCAGGCCTTTTAGAATGCTGCTATCACGATGGCCGTTTAAAATTTTATGAATGGCCGTCACTAAATTTTGCCAGCCATTTTCGGCCGAAGCTTTAAGTACTTGTTCAAGGCCCGGGCGCAGTGAGGTGTCGCTGAGAGAGTTTACGACGTTCACGATTAACGGTGCGTGAAAATTTGCGATTTGTTGTTGTTTTTCCGGTGCAAAGGCCATGGTTATGTTCTCATAATATTTGTTAACGTTTAACGCCCCTCTTAGTAAAAGAGGGGCAGGGGGAGATTTAAAATATTCAGCATTATTATGCTGCTTAAAAAATTAAAAATCTGACAATATTTAAATCCCCCTCAATCCCCCTTTTACTCAGGGGGAGGCTTAAAGCGCTGAAATCTTTACCAGCTGTTCTTTTAGCTTGATGATGGCAGACTCCATTTCAGTAACTCGTTCGCGTTCTTTATTTACTACCGCTTCCGGTGCCTTGTCAACAAAGCCAGGGTTGTTTAGTTTTGCATTGCCTTTATCGCAATTGACCTGCAGTTTACCAATCTCTTTATTGAGCCGCGCAAGTTCTGCGTCTTTATCAATTAAACCCGCCAGTGGAATTAAAATTTTCATTTCACCGACCAGCGCCGTCGATGATTCCGGTGCGGTTTCATCGTTGCTAATCAATGTCACGGATTCTAATTTTGCCAGTGTCATAATAAACGATTCATTATCGTTAAAGCGTTTGGTGTCCGCGGCACTGGCATTTTGTAAAATAACCGGTAGAGGTTTGCCCGGCGCAATATCACTTTCTGAGCGAATCCGGCGAATGCCAATGATAAACAGTTTTACCCATTCCAGTTCGTCTTCGGCTGCTTCATCACGCAGGGTTTCTGATGCAACCGGGTAGGGTTGATTCATAATCGTATCGGCATTAATCCCTGTGAGTGGCGCAACTTTCTGCCATAGCTCTTCAGTAATAAAGGGCATGATAGGATGCACTAAACGCAAAATGGTTTCTAAAGCCTGTACCAATGTTTGGCGTGTGCCGCGTTTTTCGGCTTCACTAAAATGGTCTTTTAATAGTACGGGTTTTGATAATTCTAAATACCAGTCACAATAATCTTCCCAAACAAACGCGTAAATATCCTGTGCGGCTAGATCAAATCGGTAGCTGTTGAAATGGCGATGAATATTGTCCTGCACGTTTTGCAGGCGAGAGCGAATCCAGCGATCAGCTAATGAGTATTCGCAATCTTTATTATTAACGCCGTTATCCTGACCTTCGGTATTCATTAAAACATAACGTGTTGCATTCCAGATTTTATTACAGAAATTGCGATTGCCGGAAATGCGATCGGTGGATAACACCACATCACGCCCGGTTGTTGCTTGCGATGCAAAGGTAAAACGTAATGCGTCGGTGCCAAGTGATGGGATGCCATCGGGGAATTGTTTGCGGGTGGCTTTTTCAATTTTCTTGGCCATTTTTGGCTGCATTAAACCGCCGGTGCGTTTCGTTACCAGTGACTCTAAATCGATGCCGTCAATAATATCAATCGGGTCGAGTACATTGCCTTTAGACTTGGACATTTTCTGGCCGTCTGCATCGCGTACTAAACCGTGAATATAAATTTCTTTAAACGGAACCTCGCCCTTAAATTTCAGGCCGAACATAATCATGCGAGCAACCCAGAAGAAAATAATATCGAAACCAGTGACTAAAACACTGGTGGGATAAAATTGCTTTAAGCGATCGGTTTCTTCTGGCCAGCCCAACGTAGAAAACGGCCAGAGTGCCGATGAAAACCAGGTGTCGAGTACATCTTCGTCCTGTTTTAAATTAATATCATCCGCCAGCTTATATTTTGTGCGCACTTCAGCTTCGGTGTCTGCAACATACACTTTACCGTTATCATCGTACCAGGCTGGAATGCGATGCCCCCACCAAATTTGGCGCGAAATGCACCAGTCCTGAATATTGTTCATCCATTCGTAGTACGTTTTGTTCCAGTTTTCGGGTACAAATTTAATGTCACCGTTTTTAACGGCATCAATAGCCGGTTCCGCAAGCGGGGCGATTTTCACATACCACTGATCGGTTAAGTAAGGTTCAACCACTGAGCCGGAGCGATCACCGCGGGGCACCATTAACTTATGATCGTCAATTTTTTCTAACAGCTCGAGTTCTTTTAAATCGTGGATAATCATGTCACGGGCTTCGTAGCGATCAAAGCCGCGATATTTTTTCGGGCACTCATCATTGATGCAAGCATCCACGGTGAAAATATTGTGCTTAGGCAAATCGTGACGCTGGCCCATTTCGTAGTCATTAAAATCATGTGCGGGGGTGATTTTTACGCAGCCGCTACCAAATTCCATATTCACATAATCATCCCCGATAATGGGGATTTCGCGGCCCACCAAAGGCAACGTAATTGAGCTGCCAATTAAATGTTTGAAGCGTTCATCTTCGGGGTGCACGGCGACAGCAGAATCACCCAGCATGGTTTCCGGACGGGTGGTGGCCACCACTAAATGGCTAATGTTACCGCCGGGGCCATCGATGGGGCCATCAGTGAGCGGGTAGCGCATGTGCCATAAATGACCGGATTCTTCTTCGGAAATGACCTCTAAATCGGATAACGCGGTGTGCAGCACCGGGTCCCAGTTTACCAGTCGTTTGCCGCGATAGATCAGCCCTTCTTCGTAGAGCTGAATAAACACTTTGTGCACCGATTCGGATAAACCGTCATCCATGGTAAAGCGCTCGTGTTCCCAATCTAGCGAGCCACCCATACGGCGTAATTGCTGGGTGATGGCCCCGCCGGATTGTTCCTTCCAGTCCCACACTTTTTCGATGAATTTATCGCGCCCCAGATCGTGCCGCGATTTTCCGTCAGCCGCTAACTGGCGTTCAACCACCATTTGAGTTGCAATGCCCGCGTGATCAGTGCCCGGTTGCCACAGGGTGTTATCCCCCATCATACGGTGGTAGCGGGTCAGGGTATCCATGATGGTATCCTGAAAAGCGTGACCCATGTGCAGGGTGCCGGTCACATTGGGCGGTGGTATCATAATGCAGTAATTGTCAGCATCAGCCTTGCTCTGCGGTGTGAAATAGCCTTTGTTTTCCCAGGTTTTGTACCAGGTTTGCTCGATAGATTGCGGGTTGTAAGTGGTTTCCATGGATAACTTTGATTTTGCTGTAATAAAGAAGCGGAATTATAGCGTAAGTGGCGGTTGAGGCGTAGGTTGTTTTATTCAGTGTAAAGAGACTAAACAGGGCCGTGATTTTGTTTTTAGAGAGAGGCTATGTGGGGGGGGAATTAGTGTCAATTTATTCTGACAGCAGTAATGTCTCAAACTAGCCAGAAGCAGACGTTTAGTTAATTGTTTTTCTCGATGCTCAGTTGCCCTGTTAAGGAACATGACCATCAGGGACAGTCCGCTGCTTTTT
>Ga0316206_1000254_pt1 | contig 89227 bp, 71 predicted proteins | sample 6monthpyrite_MG_FD_204942 | JGI IMG/M metagenome (GOLD analysis project Ga0316206, IMG submission 204942) | Microbial mat bacterial communities from mineral coupon in-situ incubated in ocean water Damariscotta River, Maine, United States -... | ecosystem: Environmental > Aquatic > Marine >...
CATGAACTCACGGGCTTGCCCTTCGTCTACGCCACCTGGATGTGCCGGGGCGACGAAGCCGACACTCCAAAGATTGCCGAAGCCGCCATCATGCTCGAACGCATCGCCAAGCGCAACGAGCTCCGCCTCGACTGGCTCGTCACCAACCAAGCCAAATCCCACCACTGGCCCGCCGACCTCGCAAGAACCTACATCGGCCAACTCCTCAAGTTCAATCCCGACGAGCGAGCCCAAGAAGCCGTCGACCTCTTCTTCAAAAAACTCCGCACCCACAACATCCTCAACGCTGCCGAGCCAAACTGGATTGACATCACCCCACTGGCTCAGGCTTCCCGCCTGTGATCTTCGAACTTTCCTCCCCCGGGCCTCCGGGGGAGGTGGCTGCGAAGCAGGCGGAGGGGGTCTTCTCTTTTTCAAGCGAGAAACAAGAGACACCCCGTGCCGTGGTTCAAATCCCAAAAGATTTCAAGCCACACAAATCCACCGATTCAACTCGATCACAAACTATCCAACTTCCGGATCCGCCGGTTTGAGGCAGCACCCATTGTGATCACGCACACCCATATGACTCACAGATCCTTCAAGCCGATCGCGATAAAAAGCTGGGTTTTTTCGAAACCGCTCAACACAAGGGGGACAATGACAGAAATAGATTTCTTCCCCATCAATATCAACCGCCCTTGCTCGATCAATCGGCTTCTCGGCCAGACAGGTGGGACAAACGACTAAATCGCTCGTTTCTCGAAGGTATCGATCAAAATCTTCCGCAAAGATCGTTGCACACTCTGAACAACAAAAAGGAAGCCGACTCCCCTCGTGCATGGAATAGGTCGCCTCGCTAGTGGGGATGCCAAGCCGAACCAACGAACAACCACATGTCCTACAGATCTGAGTTTTCATTTTTCTTTTCCCTAAGAGGCACAACAATTTGTACTACAACCCAAATAGTGTAGCCTGACATCTTGCTTATAGTCTCCTCATGCCACCCCTCGAACACTTCGCAACCACCGCCGAGCAATACATCGCCTTCATCGATTCCTTTGCACATGCCCGCCCCGACAACCTCTACACCACCCTCGAATCCCACCTCGCCAATCTCTACACTGCCATCCTCCCAGTTGTTGCAGACACAAACGAAAAGCGCCAGCGCAAACTCGAAAATATCGGCATGTCGAACGAGCAACGAAAAGCGATCGTCGACTTGATCTATAACTTCACCTCCGACGAAACCAATCAACTCTACGAGTGGCATGAAGAATGTTGGAAGACCACCAATCCAATTGACAACTACTGTGCCATCCGCGCAAGCATGCTTTGGGACGATCTCGCCGACATCTACCGTGACCTTCACCCCGGGCTCACCCTCTGGAACCTCAACACCACCGAAAGTAAAATCGAGTCCTCTTGGCAATGGCGATTCGGCTACGACACCCACTGGGGCAACCACCTCTTCCGAGCCGCCCAAACCATCCACAAAATTCGTTATTACCTCTACGGCGACTAACCCATCTTCTCTTCTGCACTCTCCGCACCCTCTGCGAACCACCTCTCCCCCATCCGTAAACTAAAATTCCCCGTCTCACTCTTTTCCTATTCGTTCATATCCGGATTCATGGTGCAACTTACTTATGATAATGACTTCAGAAAAGAGGGATCACATGCACACCAAACTCAACCGAAGCCTCGTCGGCGTCTCCACACTCATCGTCTCGCTCTGCACCTCACTCGCCAACGCGCAGGTCTACTACCAACCCCAACGCCTCTTCTCGCCGAGCCCGACCATCGACACGAAGTTCGGTATCGGCATCGATGTCGATGACAACTTCATCGCCGTCGGCGCATACCGCACAGTAGACAATTTCGTCTACCGCGAAGGCCGCGTATACCTCTACGACACCACCACAGGCCTCCTCGTCCGCCAGATCCTCACACCAAGCCCATTCAACAACGATGCCTTCGGCACCGATGTCGCCATCGAAGGCAACCTATTGCTCGTCGGCGCGCCGCAAACCCAAGTCGTCGGCGGCGCCTACCTCCACAACATCAACACGGGTGATGAAATCGCCTTCCTTCTGCCTAAAAATGCCGCCCCAGGTCAGGTCGGAGCCAGTGTCGCGCTCCAAGCACCACTCGCACTCCTCGGAGCACCAAGCGATAATGAGATCGGCACAAACACCGGCGCAGTCTACGCATTCCTCACCACCAACTTCATCGAACTCACCAAACTCACACCCGACAACCCGATCGACAACGAACGCTTCGGGGAAAGCGTCGCAATCGACGGCAACTACCTCATCGTCGGCGCACCCGGCTTCAACGACCAGCCCCCAAACGGCTCGGTCTATGTCTTTGATGTCGCCACAGGCGTACAACTCCACCGCCTGACCCCACCCGACGGCAACTTCGTCGACCTCTTCGGCTTCGGTCTCGATATTGACAACGGCGTGATCGCCGTGGGCTCACCAGAACATTCCGAAGATATCTTCAGAGTCGGTGCCGTCTACCTCTTCGACGCACAAACAGGCAACCTGATCGACAAAATCAACCACCCAAATCCCGCCTTCCGTGACAACTTCGGGTACAGCGTCGCACTCGAAGGCGACACACTCGTCGTAGGAGCACCCGGACGCGATATCACCGGCAACAACACCGGGAGCACCTATGTCTACAACCTCGCGACCGGCGACATCGACGAAGTCTCCCCATTCTTGGTCGCCGACGAACAACGCTACGGATATGCTACAGCCATCTTCAACAGTCAAATCGTCGCTTCAGGTATCGGCTTCGTCGGCAACGACACCGGCTACGCCTCAAAGCTCCTCCAATACTGCGACGCAGACATCAACGCCGACGGCGAACTCAACTTCTTCGATGTCAGCGCATTCCTCGCTGCATTCTCCGCCGCCTGCTGATCTCATCCCACCAGCGTCCGCCTCAACATCAGCGCCATCCCCTCAACATACCCCGCCTGCGTCCACCCGCACCCGAGCGTGAGTTGCTCCCAGTTCTGAATCGAGAGCATCGCAAACAACAACTCGCCCGCCTCTTCCTTATCCCAACGCGCAGACAGCACCCCCTCGCGATCGAGCCCACCGATAATCTCATCGCTCGCAGACCGCAAGCATTCCATGCACTCATCCCACGCCGCCGCCGCCGCTTCATCCTCGTCACGAACCGCCAAGAGTGCCTTGCTGATCCCATAGATCTCAGGGATGTAGTTGCCCCACACCTCGATAAAAAACTCGAGCGCTTCCCCCGCGTTCTTTGCCTCTTGCACACGCGCAAACCGCCCGTCGAGCCCGAGCACCTCATCGACATACTTGGTCGTCGCCCGCATCAACTCCACCCGTGACTCAAAGTGCAGATATACCGCCTGCCGAGAAACCCCCGCTTTTCGAGCAATATCGCTCATTCGAACGCCCCTGCCCCGTTGTTTTTCCATCAGCTTCCAGGTCGCGTCGAGAATCTTTGTCCGTGTTGTGCCTTCTTTGCTTGACATGGTGTCAAGTGTAGAGTATGCTTTGGCCGATTGCAAGTTTACACAGTGTAAAGTGTCCAGAATAACCCAAATAGAAAGCCCCACACAATGAACATCGCACTCTTCGGCTCAACCGGCACCACAGGACAACTCGTCATCGAACAGGCACTCGAACAGGATCACACGGTCACCGCCTTCACCCGTAATCCGCACAACCTCAAACAAGCACACCCAAACCTCTCCCCATTCCAAGGCGATGTCCTCGATTACCGATCCGTCCTTGATGCAACAAAAAACCACGACGCCGTCATCTGCACCCTCGGCATGCCCATCCTCAACAAAGACAAACTCCGCTCGAAGGGCACCAAGAATATCGTCCAGGCAATGAACGAAGCCGGAGTTTCAAGACTCATCTGCCTCTCATCAATGGGCGTCGGCGACAGCCAGCAACTCCTCCCCATCAAATACAAATACCTGATCGCGCCCTTGTTCATGCGCCACATCTTTGCAGACCACGCCGCTCAAGAACAAATCATCAAACAAAGCAACCTTGACTGGACCATCGTCCGTCCCGGCAGCTTCACCAAAGCCCTCACATCGAAGCTCTATCGCCACGGCTTCACCAAAGCAGACAAACCGGCAAAGATCAAGATCTCTCCTCCAGATCTCGCATCATTCCTCCTCAACCAACTCATCAATAACACCTATCTCCACCAGTCCCCGTGTATCTCGTATTGAACCCTGCTCACGAATCAATCCTGTTCGTCATCCCCCGCATAAACTCCCCCTATGCCCGCCGTCTCTGCTGCCAAAGTCCCCTGCATCGCCCAGCTCGCTTCCGAGCTTGGGTTCGCTTCCAAGCCAACACTCCTCCGCCACCTTCAGCACATCGACGAACTCGCCCCGCAGATCGACCCGGACGGCATCTACCCCCAGGACTGGATCGTCTTTCGTATCACAGGGTACCGACCAGAAATAGACTCGCCGGTCCTCGTCCCCGGCGAGGCCCTGCGCGGCGACCTTTCGGCCGTCGCTGAGCACATCTCCGAACATGCCCACCTCACCAAAGACGACATCCCCGAGCCCTACGAAACCATCGACTCGCTCGCGGAGCGCTGGAGCGTCTCGCGCAAGACCATCGAGCGCTACCGTCGGCTCGGACTCATCGCCCGCCGGCTCGATCTCGGAGCCGGGCACCGATCGGTCATCTTTATGCAATCCGCGGTCGAATGGTTCGAGACGCTCAACGCCGATCGATTGGGCAAGGCTTGTCGCTTCGACCGCATTTCCACCGCCCATCTCGCCAGATTTGAGCGTTGGGCGAAGGTCTATCGCCGTAGGCTCGACTACTCGCGCTCGCAGGCCGCCGCCCGCATTGCGCTGCGCACTGGGCACTCCCACGAGGGCGTCCGCAAGGCACTTCTCCGCATCGATCAAGATCTCGGCTCACCAATCTTCACTGATCCACAACCAACCACCACGCGCGATCAGCTCATCGCCCTCCGTGCCGTACTCCGAGGCATCGAGCCCTCAACCATCGCCAAACACACCAACCGATCGCACAACGCGACGCTCCGCGCCATCAACAACGCCCGCTTCGCCCTGCTCAAATCGTACGCCCTCCCCATCGGCGTCGATCCCGATCCGGAGCCCTCGCTCGAATCGCCCGCGGTCAATCAAGGGCTCGAAACGCGCGCCCAGACGGATCTGAACGCACTCATTGAACAGATGCGCAGGCATGAGCCGACGGTGCTCTATGCCCAGACCATGCGGGCGCGGGCGTATCACCATCTGCTTGCTCGGGCGGGCGATCGGCTCAGCGCACTCAATCCAACCGCCCCGTCGAGCCCCGCGCTTGATGCGATCGAGACCGATCTCCGGTGGGCGACGATGCTCAAGGTCGAGCTGCTCGGTTCGCATTTGCATCTCATTTTGCAAACCATCGAGCATCAGATCGGTGGGCCAATCGACACGCTCGACCCGGCGCGGGCGTCGTTCCTGCTGCTGGGCGCAACTCGTGTCGCGGGCGATGCGATCGATCGGTTTGATCCCACGCGTGCTGGGCATATCGCTGCGCCTGTCGGGTTGGGTGTCACCCGGTTTGCCTCTCGACAACCCGACATCGCTCAGCCCGCCGGCATCGGCAAAGCCACGCGCCGGATTCCTCCAGGCTTTGCGATTCCTGATTGGACCACACTGATCACGGCTTGGCATCGTTGGGTGATGCCCGATCGTCGGATCGAACTCATTGTCGATCAACTCGACGAGCGGGACCGATTGATCTTGGTTCGGCGGTTCGGATTTGATGGTTGCCCCCCCATCACCCGGGGCGAGCTTGCTGGGTTGCTGGGAACATCTTCGATCCATGCTCTGCGGTTTGAGCGGGCAGCACTCCGTGATGGGCTTTGTTTGGCGCGGGGTGGGTGAAGAAGAAGAAGGAGCCCTATTCGTTACGCTTTGTGTGTTGCCGATCTCGGAAGCCCGGGGAAGGCGAGAAGCCACGGCTTGCCGGGGACGGTCAAGCCGTGGCACCCGGCGAGATGGGGACGACGGGCTCGAAGCCCGTTCCACCAGAGAAGAAGTTGTGATGATTTTGGTGGCGGCTTTGCGCTGGGTATCGGGTTTGTCTTTGAGTTGGTCGGCGAGGGGTCGACGAGTTGGAAGAGGGAGAGGTTGTGGATGTCGCACATGGTGAAGGCAGACATGGAGGGATCGAGGAGGTCTTTGAGGAGGTCGTTTGAAAGAGAGGGGATAGGGATTTGGGGTTGGGGATGAATGGAAGAGGAGGATTGGATTGATTCGAGTTGTTGTGTGTCGATCTGCATGGAGGGATTTTCGCAGATCGGCTTTGCGGCTCAAGGGGGAAGTGATGGAGCGCATGAATTTTGCGCACGGGGGTGGTTGTTGGGGGGAGAAAAGCGCACGGATGGGGTGATGCGGCTGATGATGCCTCGGGGGTAGCACTCGGCTGATCAAAATGTGGACAACAGTCCTCTAAGAATTCGAGTTAACCCCCTTCATTCGGTAATAGGGCGCGGATACAAGAAAAGAAAAAAAAAAGATGAAGATGAAGATGAAGATGAAGATGAAGATGAAGACGCTATTCTAACTCCAAATCTTACGCATTCGTTATGCGTACAATACAAAGGAGATTTCGTATGAATCGGATGTCAAAATGGATTCAAGAGAGAAAAGCGTATTCGAACCCGATGTTTGGGGCGATGTTAATTATGAGCGGGATGATTTTCCCAGTGTTTCATACAGCGGCGGCGATTGTGGAGCCGGTGCAGCCCATGGCGCAGACGGCGGAGCAGGTTGTCGACGCTTTGAATGCGGTGCAAGCGGGGGCCACAGTTGATCAGGCATTTGGGATACAGCCTGTTAAAATTCGTGACTGGGGATCCGAACAGGTGGCCATTTATGAAACTCTATTTGGTGCTCCTTATGATTATGACGATGCCATATATGTATTGGATGATGAAACCACGATCCTTGATGAGCAATCTTCGGTGAACGGCGGACTCGTTACAGGGATCGCATTTACTATTCATTATTCCCTGCTGACTCAATATGATTATGTCAATGATGCTCAGCTTCCTGACACCGAGATATCACTCATGCTGGCCGCAGATATAAGCATTTTGCCGTTTATAGGTACTATAGATGCAATATCCGGTTCGGCAAATATAACAGGAATTGTTGTTCAGGCCACACGACCCGACGGCGGTAGAAACCGAATGGTTATTGTTTTAGGAAAAGCAAGCCAATTGACAATTGACAATCTTGACAATTACTACTTTAACCAAATAGCTTCAGTCCCACAACCAACCGGAGAATTATCTGATTGCGAAGAAGCGTTTGCAGACGCAAACGCCGCTTATTCACTATGCTCTGCGCTGGCAATAAACGATTTTAACACATGTATGGACAATGTAGGATCAGTATATAAATGGGCTGTAGTGGGCTGTGGAGTACTTGGAATTTTTACCTATATCTTCACAAGCGCTGCGGGCCCCGCCGCCGTGGGTGCGGCATTAAAAGTCGGCGGTGCTTGTGTAGTGGCCGCTACAGCCGCTGCCGCTGGCGCATCGGAAGTGTGTGAAAACATTTATAACGGAGATGTAAACGCTTGTACAATTGCTCGAGGCGCCGCAAGAGACGCTGCAAGAGCTGAGTTTGGAGCAGACTGCCCAGATATCGCAGAGTAGTTATTTCAACATCAGAATGGAGCAGGCAAATGGTTTTTAGAGTTTTACTGACACTGTCAACATTTTTTGTATGCCTGCTCTATTTTTGGTTTATATCTTCTCCCAAAAAAACAATACGCAACACTTGTTTGATTTCAAAAGTCAAATATAGCGACATCATTTTAAACGAATCCCACGAACTAAAAGGGACCCTGTCACTAGACAGACTAAAACTTTTTCTGTGGACAGTTATTCTTGGACTCGTGCTGTTTGACGCTTATCTCGTATACTTCAAAAATATTCACAATAATTCTGCAACGCTGTATCTTTCTTCAATGGGAGATGGAATTTTGATTTTTTGCATTGCGGCAGCCTTATATCTTTCTGGCTGGTCGCCAATGAGGCGTGGAAAAATACTAATCAACAAAGAATTTCTCTATGCACCAAGATTTTTTACTTCACATAAATATCGTCGAGAAACCACCGTCGTTCACTCAAGACAAATAAGCAAAACAGTGTTTCGATGTATCGTTAGCGACAGTTTTCAAATTGATCAATTTTACATTGACTCTGAATCAATATTGTTACTTCAAATTTGGGCATCAAGTACAAACTCTACCATTCCCGGTTCCCCATAATACAAACCTAAACCTTCGCCAATCGTGTCTTGACATTGTCGAGGACATTCATGAAGTTGATGTAGCCGTCGTAGGGGGAGTCGTAGGGGCTGAAATACTTGTGGACATCGCCGTCGGCCCAGTATTTGGTGCACATGTAGTAGAAGTGATCGCTGGTGGTGAGTTTGCGCCAGTCGGTGATGATGTATTCGATTTCTTTGAGCTGCTTGGGGTCGGCTTTGGTTTTGATCTCGGTCATGCGGTCTTTGAGGGTTTTTTCGACGCGGTAGGTTTCTTCGAGGGCGTTGTGTTGCATGGCGTTGCCTCGCCAGGCGGAGAGGTCGCGTTCGGTGTCGGCCCAGGAGATGAAATCGGGGACATCGTATTCGCCGACGGGGGCGAACTGTTGTAAGGCTTCGCTCGGGGTGATGAAGTGGTTTTCGGTTGAGCCGTCGGCTTTTTTGGCGATGTCAAACACAGCTTCGGGGAGTTTTTCCATGAACTGGAAGATGCCGGTGTCGCTCCATTGGTGCTCGCCGAAGGTTTCGTAGTCCATGAAGAGGTTGCAGAGGTAGCCGTCGCCGTTGATTTGGTGGACCCACTTGGCGAACTTTTCGGCGGTGAGTGGGTATTCTTCCCAGCCCTTGTTGGAGAAGCGGAAGGCGATGTCGTCGGAGAGTTTGTAGTTTTTGAGCATCAATCCGAATGGGCGATTGTTCGGGCCCATGATCGGGGAGCCATCGTGTGCTGGGGGACGGTAGACATAGGCGGGGGAGCGGTAGCCGAGGTTTTTGTCGGTTCCTTCGCAGATGGTGCCGAGGAATCTTGGGTTGCCGTCTTTGTCTTTGATCTTGGCGAGTGCTTCGGCGAGGGCGTTGGCGTAGATGAGTTCGGTGTTTCGGAAGACGCGTGGGGTTTGGCCGAAGTGTTGCTCGATGAGGTTGGTGTGGAGGTCGAGCTGCTGGCGGAACTCGTCTTGGGAGTAGAGGAAGGAGAGGGAGTGGTAGTAGGTCTCGGCGACGAACTCCACGCAGCCGGTGTGGGCGAGTTCTACGAAAAGGTCGAGGACATCGGGGGTGAACTTTTTCCACTGGTCGATGACGGTGCCGGTGATTGAGTAGGCGATGCGGAAATTGCCCCCGTGTCGTTTGATGAGCTCGAGCATGAGCTTGGTGGTTGGGCGGTAGCACTTGTCGGCGACTTTTTCGGCGATTGTGCCGTTGGCTTCTTCGTTGAAGTAGAAGGGGTCGGTGTTGAACACCGAGTAGTGCTTGAGGCGGTTTGGCTGGTGGACTTGGAAGTAAAAGACGATCGATGCCATGGGGTATCTCCGGTTCCTATGGAGGGAACAGGTGTATCTTCGTACATATTCACGGAGAAGCAAGAATTTTCGGGTGAAAGTTGAGAGAAGGATGATATGAATGATACCGCTGAGACTGATGATAAAGGTTCTAGTTCCAGATTACAGTTGGCTTTCCGGGCCTGTTGAGCTGCATAGCTTCAGGTCCCGACACATAGTCATTGTCTTTCAAGCCAACCGATAGCGAACCCCTGCCAGAAAAATCTATTACGACCTCTTCTGGCGATTCCAACACTGAGCTAACGCTGCTTCCAGTTATCGACTCAAGCGTACACCCCGTAAAAAAATGATCGTTGTACACACTGAGACCTGATCCATCGGAAAAGACTATTTGAAAATAATCGTGAATCTGCTCCGTTGATTGAACAGACAGCGTGACCAAATCGCTCAATATACTCATATTTACCTCTCAGAATCTTCGTTCTATTTAGGTTTTCATTGAGCTGACTTGGGCGACGGCGATAACGGAGAGGAGCATGACGGGGATGAAGACAGCGAGGGCGGGGGGCACGCCGGGGATCGAGGCGCTTGCGCCCAAGACGCCGCCGATAAGGGAGATGATGGCGATCGGGGCGCATTTGAGGGATTGGACCACCATGTTGCGTGGTTCACGGGCAATATAGAAGGGCATGGCGATCACGAGGGCGAGCAGCGATGAGAGCATGACGGCGAAACGCCCCCATTTGATTCGGGTGTAGCGGGCGCGTTTGACGGGGTCGGTGAGGGTTTTTCGGTCGAGCATCTGGGAGACCTGGCGGAAGCTCAGGGCCTGGGAGTAGGACTCGTAGCGGTTCATGCGGAGTTCGTTGGGATCGAGCGAAGATTCGATGCGGCTGATCGGGACCGCCGGTTCGATGGTGGTCCTTCCACGGGTCTGGGCCATGCCCGAGACAAGGTCCCACCCGCCGTCACGGTAGGTTGCGCTCTTTGCGGTGATGGCGCGGGTGGCTTTGCCCTGCTCATCGCGTTCGAGGATATAGACACCCTCGATGGTGTTGGTGTCGGCATCAAAGGAGGCCGCTCGAAAGAGACGCCCCGAGCCATCGAGGGTGAGGGAAACTGCGGCCGCCCCGAGATCGCGCGAGCCCGCCTCGCCGTGCCCGCGAACGAGCAGGGGGGCGATGCGGGGGATGACGAGTTCCATATTCACTACCTGGAGGGCGGTAAAGCAGAGGGCGATGACGATCACGGGGCGCATGACCCGGTGGAGCCCGACGCCGGCGGCAACCATGGCGACAAACTCGCGGTGGCGGGTCATCTGCGAGAAGGTGAAGCCCATCGCGCCGACCAGGACCATGCCGATGAGGAAGTTGTAGAGTTGGAGGAGCTTGGGCCACCAGAGGTCGGCGATCAGGAGGATGGTGACGATCCATCGGCGGATGAATCCTGGGTCCGAGCCGGTATCTGCGACGCCGAGGGTGTCGGCGATGCGGAGAAAGCGATCCATGTTGAGCGAAACATCGATGACCACAACGAAACTGAAGAGGATCACGAGGAGAGCCACGACATTGAAGAGGTATTGGCGTGCGATGTAGCGATCGAGGATGGTCATGGGCGGGGAAGGATAGGGGGGGAGGAAGAGAGGGGAGAAGAGTCGAACGCAGGGGCGCAGAGAAAAATGAAGAAGGATGAAACGACAAACGGGATCATTATCATGCAAAAAACGGACGATTGCTCGTCCGCTTGTGTGAGAATCTGTTTGGATGCTTTGAATTATGGGTTCGAGTTGATGAAATCGACCGCATCTTCGGGGGTGACTTGGGTGTCGTTGTTGATATCGGCCCGCTTGGTCTGGGCGTCGTATGACGCGAGGAAGTCGATGACATCTTGGGTGTTGAGCACTTCGTCACGATTCCAATCGCCTGTGATTGGGGAGTCTTGGATTTCGAGGGTGCCGAGTTCTGCGAACTGAGGCATGAAATTTTCATCGAAATAGATGCCAATGAGTGTGATATCCACCGCATCAACAACATTTTCCGCAATAACATGAATATCAAACTGGACACCATCGGATGTGTCTAAATCGGCATCCTCCACATTGACAACGGGACCGGCCTTTGTCTGGTAGATAGAAACGAGTAATGCATTTTTAATACATGGCATTTGACGGACATCATACGACGAACCAACTGTAGCATTCACGCCAGTAGTAATTACCAAAGTCGAGTTGGCATCGACAGGATATTTTCCGTTGAGTTGCCCCGCAGCTATCGCTGCGGACTCAAGCGCCTGCATAGACACCATCGCAGGAAAACCAAACTCTCCTCGTGGAACAGTTCCTTCTCCGCATGCGTTGTTGGTCGGAATATTTGATATTCTTTCCTCGAAGAGAGCGAGTGCGGTTTCATAGCAATCGCGGAGATCGCCCGCATCGGGCTCGGCTCCACCCTCTCCGTATTGATCAATACACATTTGCAAGTCTCTCAAGAACTCAAACCACTTTTCTGTCAGCGGACCTGCGCCGGTGGTTTCACACGCAACCGCCCGTTCTGCAGCAGCTCGCTTACACGAATCCAATGCATATACCAACTCCATGTCCGGTGGCGTACCTGGATCAAAGATCGCATTGCATTGGCGGATTGTACAAATATATCTTTCCATACATGTCCCCGATTGGCAACGGTCATCCTCAGGGGTAAACGACGCGAACCCAATTGCTGGTAAAGCCGCTGCCAAGACAACCCCCGCACCTGCAAGGAATGAATTTATACTTTTATTCATAGATGTCATATGATGTGTTCCACTTCTACAACAGTCCCCACCAAGCCGCCCACACCGCTGGTGGGCTGGTGGGCTGTGTGTATTATCGGGTATACCGGACATGGTTGTCAAGCATAAACATTGGCAAATTGTTGTCTATTCGTTGCGGGAATCTGAACAGATTTGTTTTCAACTAAAAGCATGCTACTTTGGGTGTTCTTTGTACAAAGAACTCAGATACAAGCCACCCGACGATGGCGCCGAGGTAGACATCGGTGGCGAAGTGGGCGCCCGTCAACATGCGGGTGATCCCACAACCCAACGCGAGGAGGATGAGGAATCGGCGGGTGTTGGGGAGGAGGGCGGCGAGCATGAGGCAGCCGCCGAAGGCGGTGGCGGCGTGGGATGAGGGCAAACCGAGGTTTGAACCATCGGTGAAGCCTGAGAGGAAGGGGCGGAAGTGGTACCAGCCTTCTTGGAGTTGATTGCCGTCGACGGGGCGTTCGCGCCCGATGATGAGTTTCAAGAGTTCGGCAAGTGCGCCGGCGGTGAGTGCGCTCAAGAATACTGCGGCTCCGCGGTGGCGGTTGCGATCGTGGAGGATGAAGAGGAACCCGACGACGGCCCAGGTGCCAAGATAGCCTACGACGCGGAGCATGCGGTACCAGTCGTGGTTTTCGATTGATCGGTCATCGCCCATGTAGAAGAGGTGGAGGAGGGGGAAGTCGAGGAGGGTGAGGATGATGAACCCGGCGAGGATGATCGCGGTGGTGCGCAGGCGGGCTATGCGTCGGCGTTTTTTCTCGATGGGTGAGCGGTAGGTCATGGGGCGGTGTGTTCTTTATCGTTGCTGGTTTGTGGTCGGGTGGGCGGTGTCCATGAGTTGAAGGTGTGGAAGTTCTCGCCGGTGTAGGTTGTGCGGTGGTCTTTGGGTTCGTTTTCGAGTTGGCCGATGTCGGTGAGGTTGTCGAAGGCGCAATCCCATTGGTCTGGTCGTCCGCCGAAGAGGATGCCTGGGCGTCCGAGCAGGGGGGCGAGGGTTTCGGGGTTGGAGAGGTCGGTGTGTGTCCACATATCGTATTGGGTTTTTCGGCCTCCGACTTGTGCGCTGGTGGTGTAGACGGTGGGTTGACCCGGCAAATAGAAGGCGAGGAGGGAGGCTCGGCCGTAGTGTTCGGACATGATGAGGGGTTCAAGCCCGGTGGATTCACGGAGTTGGTCGATGACTTTGGCCGCGGCGGCGGCGTGCTGGCGCATGCCGTTCATTCGGTCGAGGGGGAGGTATTGGCCGATGACTGGTTGTTTGGAGAGCCATGTCGCGCCGGGGAACATGAGGAAGATGAAGGTGCCCATGACGATGGCTGCGCCCCATGCGAACTTGACGGGGTGGTCGGTTCGTTGGACGCCGTCGATGACGGCCCAGGCGGCGGGTGGGATGAGTGTGACGAACCCGGCCATCGCCCAGTTGCCCTCGGTCTGGGCTTTGAGTGAGACGAGGAGGTAGAAGGCGAGGATGGGTAATGAGAGGGCGATGCAGGCGGCGATGGCGCGTTGGGTTTGGATCGAGGCGTGTTTGCGGGCATTGAGGAATGCGAAGATGGCGAGGAAGAGGACGGGGCCTCCGACAACGAGTTGGAGCCCGATGTATTCGAGCATCCAGAGGATGGTCCAGGGCTCGGCGCGGTAGGCAGCGGTGGGTTGGGTGTCGCCTCCGGGTGCGCCCAGATGGCCGAGCAAGTGGCGGACGGTGGCCCAGTCGTGATTCGCGTTCCAGAGCAGGACGGGGACGAGCCCGAGGGCTGAGATGAGGAGGCTGAGGGCGAAGAACTTGGCATTGAGTTTGGGTCGGTAGGACTTGGTAATGAGCAGGGCGAGGAGGACTCCCGGGAGGAGGAGGAGGAGGGTGTATTTGAAGATGAACCCGATGGCGATCCAGATACCGAAATGGATCCACGATGCGTTCGAGCCCTTGAGGATGGCCCGGAGGGCGAAGAGTGATGCGAGTGCCCAGGAGGCGATGTAGGGCGAATCGATGGTCATGACCATGGCCGCGACAGCGAACCCTGGGACGCAGGCGTAGAGGATCGCGCTGATAAAGACGAGCCGTTGATCGTCGAAATGATCTTTGGTGGTCTTCGCAACGGCGTAGGTCCCGACAGCCGCCGCAATCGCGGCGGGGATCCGGATGGCGAACTCTGAAGTGCCCAAAATTTGAGTCGATGCCCAGATGATCCACGCGACCCCGGGGCCCTTGGAGTAGTAGGACCAATCGAGGTGACGGGACCATTCCCAATAGTGGGCCTCGTCCTCGATGAGGGTGTAGGGGGAGAAGTATTGCCAGAGGATTCGCAGGGCGAGGATGACGAGGATGATCACCCAGACCATCGAAGGTGCTTTGGCAATCTCGTTCCACCACGGCGTTGAGTTCAAGATTTGCTGATCGGCTTTGCTCATCTCAGTGCTTGCTCACTCTTCGCAGCGCGAACCAGGTGTAGATGAGGAGGATCAGGACGCCCGAGTAGATCACGGGGATGCCGACGGGGCCGATGTTGTGGATAGATTGTTGCCCACCAGAAATCAGGATGATGGTGGCGAGTGCGGGAAAGAAACTCCACTGGTAGACCGCGAGCGGTTGGGCGTTCTTGAGTTGGAGCGCAATCACGGCACCGGCGAGGACCATCACAAGCGAAGCGAGCGCCATCGCGTAGCGCTCGTGGATCTTGGAAAGGATCTCTTTATGCAGGTCATTGATTTTATATTCTAGGATGGAGGCTGGCCGGACGAGGAACTCGGCGTAGAGATTCGATGCGGGGTTGATATAAGGCTGGGCGTATTCGAGGAGTTCGGCGCTGGGCATCTCAAGCATCTCGTCGAGCGGATCAGCACCAAAGCGGAGGCTGGTATAGTCGGTCGATTCCTTTTCGGTGGTCGGTCGGTCATCGTCCGATGAGCCGAGGACCTCGACCCCGGTGAGCGCAAGCGTGAACTCGAGTGTCGGGCCGGCGGTGCTCTCCGGCGAGAGTGGATCATCCGGCGAGGCGTGCTGCGGACGAACGATCGCCCCGGCGGCGCGGAGCCGGTCGGTCCGCCCGCTCGGGTCGGTGACCTCGATTTCAATCCGATTGGTCTGAGGCTGGGGAAGGAGAATCCATTGCCCCTGCGAAGCCTTGAATCCGCCGGCGAGCACACTGATCGTGGTTCCCTGCGAGGAGAAGAACTCGATCGCACCGCCGTTGCGGGCATTGGAAGCGACCTCTCTGAAGACCCGCATCGAGGCGATACCCTTGGCGAGATCAATCCGCACCGCGTCAACGAAGTTCATCTGGTCCGGATCATCGCGCAGCGTGCGCATCTCGGCGCTGGTCATAAACTTGGGATCATCCTTGAAGACACGCGGGATGGGAAAAGCCGGGAGCGTGAATGGATCGATCGTGATCGGTGAGCCGTCGCGGTTGATGGTCAGGTCGATAAACTTCATCAATACAGCGGTGGCGTCGTCGTTCCCGATGCGGGCGCGGTCCTCTTCACCGAGCGCCCACACGGGGAGCAGGAGGATCCAGGCGCGTTTGGCGGTGCCGTCGATCGTCACGGTGCCGTCGGGCTGGGCCTTGACGAGGGCGACGCCGCCGAGGAGATACTGATCGATGACGGGGGACCCGGGCTCGGGATCAACGCGTTTGACGAAATCGGCGTGGATCTCGTTGTTGCCGATCTTGGCGGACTGACCCGAGCGGAGTTCGTTGACAAAGATCTTGGCGAAGTCCTGGGTGACCATCTGCTCCATCTGCTTGAGGAAGCGCGGGATGACCTGGTCATTGAGCACCAAGAGCCCACCAGCGAGGATCAGCCCAGAGAGCAGCGCGGGGAAGAGGAGCTTCTTGTGCGAGACCCCCGAGGCGTAGACCGCGGTGACCTCGTTTTCCGAGGCCATCCGGTGATAGGTGATCGTGGCCGCGAACCCGGCGGCGAACGGCAGGGCGTAGGCGAGCATCGGGGGGATGGCGTAGAACATGAAGCGGATGGCTTGGTCCGCGGAGAGCTTGCCATCGGCGAGGGGCTTGATGGTGATGGCAAATGAGATCGTGGCAACAAGCACCGAGACGGTGAGGAGGAGGAGTCGCCAGAACTCGAACGAGATGGCTCGCCAGAGGGTCGAGAGCATAGGGGGATGGTAGGGGGGAGGGGGAGAAGAAGAAGAGTTCAACGCAGTGGGCGCGAAGATCACGCAGAGTTGCGGAGAAGAAGGGGAAGGGGGAAGAGGTGTAAGAAAGGAAGAGGAGAAAGAAGACCCCCTCCGTCTCGCTTTGCTCGACACCTCCCCCGGAGGCCCGGGAGAGGCGAGAAGAAAGGATGCTGCGAGGGCGAGTTAGTTGAGGGGGGCGACTTCGACTTGGCCGGCGGGTTTGTCCATGATGGCGAGCCCCATTGATTGGAGCTGGTCGCGGATGGCGTCGGCGGCGGCGAAGTCTTTGGCTTTTTTCGCATCGCGGCGGGCGATGAGGAGGGATTCGATTTCGGGTGAGGGGGTGACGCCGGGTTGGTAGAGGGCGATGGTTGTTTCTTGGGATTTGGGGATTGGGCGGAAGATGACACCGAGGATGTTGTCAAGTAAATGAAGAGCCGCGAGTGCCCGCATCGGAGAATGAATGGTCTCGTTCATTTGATCTCTAGCCTCAATCACACTCATTGGTGAAACAGAAAGATAGTTTAAATCATCATCATCGGACCCGTGACCAACTTCATCGATAGCAGGCGGTAAGTCATTTCGATACCAGCGGTCAAGCATACTGATCATGCCTGAGATATTGAGGTCGTTATGTAGTTGATCTAAGGCTTGCTCAAGCTGAGCCTGCCACTGCGATGGATAGTCAAAAATAGTGCCCGTTGCTTGCGGACACCGAATAAGACTAACCGCCAATCGACGCCAGTTTCTTATTCTCTTCTCACATTCTTTGAGCCCTTGCATCGAGAAGTCAGCGTTGGCGCGGTAGTGGGTTTTGATGAGTTCCAGCCGAATGGCAGCCGGGTCGATGCCTTTGGCGGTGAGATCGCGGAGGGTGTACATGGTGCCCTTGGACTTGGACATCTTTTGGCCTTCGACCTTCAAGAACCTTGGGTGGAACCAGTAGTTGGCAAATGAGTCTGAACCCGTGAAGCAGCAGGACTGGGCGATCTCGCATTCGTGGTGAGGAAAAATGTTGTCCTCGCCGCCGGAGTGAAGGTCGATTTTGGCGTGGTTTTTTCGGGCGCCTTCGAGCTTGCCATCCGCGAGTCGAGCAAGGGACATCGCTGTGCACTCGATGTGCCACCCGGGATAGCCCATCCCCCACGGCTCTTGATCGGACACCGTTGGCGAGGCCCATTTCATTTTGTGTGATTCGTCTTCTTTCCAGAGGAGAAAATCGGCGGAGTGGTGTTTTTGTTGGCTGTTGGATTCGGAGGTTCGCCCGCCTGCACCGCCTTTGAGGTTGTCGATCGTGTTGCCCGAGAGCTGGCCGTAGGGTTGGAACTTCTGGACATCGAAGTAGATCGCGCGAGCGCCGGGCTCGCCGGCGGGGTAGGCGTAGCCATCGGCGAGGAGTTGCTCGATGACAGTTTTCATGTTGGCGATGTTGTCGGTGGCGCGGGGCATGAGCGAGGGATCGGCTTGGGCATCAATGGCGACCTTGAGCCCGAGTTCGATGGCGTCTTCTTTGAACCGGGTTTCGTAGAAGCGCGCGATGGCGAATGGGTCGGACGGGTCAACCCCTGCATCTGGGGGGACGGTTCCTGATTTTTTCGCCTGCTCAATTCGACGCGCAGCGACTTCCATCTTGTCCTCACCTGCGCCGTCGGCGTTGTCGTCGTCGGTCATGTGCCCGACATCGGTGATATTCATGACCTGAAGAACCGTTCTGTGTCCTGTGTGGGTAGTCCCGTCCTTGTTTTTCAGGGCGCAGAGTGGAGATTCGACCCATCGGCGTAATAGATCCGCGGCGAGAAACGAGCGGAAGTTGCCGATGTGGGCATCGTCGTAGACCGTCGGGCCACAGGAATAAAACGACACCCTATCGGGGTGTTGAGGAACAAATGCTTCGAGTCGCTTGTTGAGCGTGTTATACACTTTGAGATGCATGGCTCGTATGATAGGATGGCGAGCGTTGCAGCCAGAGGGTGCGGCGAACGAAACTTGAAACTCTACAGAATGGTTATCCCATGACCAAAGTTCTTGAAACAGACCCTATGAACAACGCGATATGGAACACTTTCACCACCGATCCCACGACGGGGGTCACGCTGCTCACGCTCGAAGGCGAGATCGTCTATATCAACGACCAATCCACGCGGATCTTCTTTGACAAATCGATCGATCCTGAGACTCTTGTCGGCAAATCGATCTTTGATCTCGGTTTCTCGAACGAATGGGCCCAAGAGCGGGTCGATCTATTTCACCAAATGAAAGAGACCGGCGAATCGGTGCTGCTTCGGACCGTGTGGCACGGGAAGCAGCAGTTCAGTTGGATGAGCATTGTCGGGGGGGAAGAGGACGAGAGCGAGAATCAAGAGCGGGCCCTTGTCATCACCCGAAGGATCCCGGCGACAGAAGAGACAAAGTATCTCCTCGAGGGCGAGCACGATGCGATCAAGTCAAAGCTGATCCGCTTAGGCGAGCTTGAATCGCTCACTCCCCGTGAGCTCGAGGTGCTCGCACTTCTAGGGCAGGGGATGTCGATCAAAGAAATCGCAGCGGCGCTTTTCCGCTCGGTCAAGACCATCGAGAACCACCGCGAGTCCATCGGGCGCAAGCTCAAGAAAACACGCGGGGTCGATCTGGCGTGCATCGCGCACATCGCGGGGCTGCTTGTCGAGGACTCGTCGCGCAAACGCGACGAGAAGGCCTAGCTGAGCTCACTCTCACCCTGTTCTTGACTCTGGAGCTCTGCGATCGAGACACGCAGACGCATGACCCGCGTCGGCTCGGCCTCGAGGATCTCAAAGTGCATGGATTCGTGATTGAATGATTCGCCTTCCTCGGGGATACGCCCGAGCGTGGTATTGATGAACCCGGCGACGGTGTCGTAGTCGTCGGATTCGGGGAGCTCGATCCCGATGACCTCAAGCTCGTCGTTGGCGTCGTCGATTTCGGTGCGGGCATCAATCTGAGCAGACTTGGTCTCATGGTCGACGATGATGGCGAGGGCATCCTCTGGGTCTTCGTATTCGTCTTGGATCTCGCCGAAGACCTCTTCAACGATATCTTCCATCGTAACAAGCCCCGATGTGCCGCCGTATTCATCGAGGATAATGGCGATATGGACCTTGTCGGCAAGGAGCTGTGTGAGCAGCTCGCGGACGGTCTTGGTCTCGGGGATAAAGGACGGCTCACGGAGGATCTCGGAGAGGATAAAAGGTTTGCCGTTGTTGCCGTGGTGGATAATCCATTTGAGCAGGTCCTTGGCGTAGAGCATGCCCTCGATGTGATCGAGGTTCTCGGAGTAGACCGGGTGTCGAGAGTGGCCGTGCTCATCGACGAAAGCCTGAACTTTTTCAAGATCGTCGGTGTATTCGAGCGCGTTGATCTCGGTGCGGGGGGTCATGATCTGCTCGACCGCGGTGGATCTGAACTCGACGACGGCTTCGAGCATGTCGCGCTCGGTCTCGTCGAGCTTGCCCTCGACCTCGTTGTCCTCGACGATCGAGCGGAGCTCGGAGACCGCGATGGGTGATTCCTTGGCATTTGATTCGGTGCCGGCGAGGCGACGGACCACCTCGTCGGAGAACCGCCAGATGGGCAGAATAGGCACAAAGACCATATGCACCGCACGGATTGCCAGAGAGAGTCTGATCACTGTGCGCTCGCCGGCGTGATCGGCGACGCCCATGGGGATCAGGGTGGACGAGAACCAGAGCATCACAACAGCAACCCCGAGCCCGAGCGCGAGCGATGACCAATCCGAAAAAGGCACGCTGAGCATCGAACTGGCCCAGATCACCATCGAGATCGCGGTCGCGAAAAAGAAGAGCGAATGGACGATCGCCAACGCTGCAGCATGCCCCTCGTCGTCGTCGAGGATCGCCCGCACACGCCTGATCGTCGGCTCGTGCTCGATCTCTTGGAGCTCCGAGGCGATGCGCATGCGTGAGAGGGTGTGCAGCGAGAGCACCAGCGACGAGAAGAACCCGGTCGCCAGCGCCAGCGCGATGCCCGAGATGAGCCACCAGCCGGCAATCATGGATTTTTCTCCTGTGAGAAGAATGTGGCACCGATTCCGATGCGTGTGAGGAGTTCGTCTTCTTTCTCGTGCATGCGTTGATATCCGTCTTCGTCGTGATCGTCATAGCCCAGACAATGGAGCACGCCGTGGACAATGTAGAGGAGCAGTTCGTGCTCGACCGGATGGTTTCGTTCTGACGCCTCGCGCGATGCCTGATCGAAGCAGACGGTCAGGTCAGTGTCGAGGACCTTGTCTTTATGCGACTCTTCGTGCGATTGAGACTCGGGTGCAAGATCGAATGTGAGCACATCGGTTGTGGTGGCGAGCCCGGAAAACTTGGTGTGCGCTTCGACCATACGCTGATCGTCGACAATGGACACTCGGATCTGCCCGCCATGCGAGAGCCCGTTGAGTGCACTCTGAGCATGGAGAGCGATTGATTCTTGTGCGGTGCGCGTGAGCAGCCCGAGCCCGTCGATGATCTCGACATGAATCGACGGCGGCGGTTGATCGTCGGGGTCGGCTTGAGGCGATGAAGATTGGTCGTTGTCGTCCATGCGTCGTGGGTGCCAAATGAATACATCGGTGCCCTTGCGCGGGCTTGATAATCCGGTGTCATATCGTGACGGGTCAATACTTTATCGTGATCTTGCTCGATGGCCAACACCAATATCCACAATCCATCTACAGATAATCATACGAATACACCCCTTACAAACCCGGTTTCGTGATAAAATGGGGAATCTTTCTCGGACAAAAGCCGATCTCACCACTTGAGAAACGAAAATTTCGTACATTGTATTCAGATCTCTCTCTCCTCCAGCGGGGCGCCGTGGACACATGGCGCCCTGCTTTTTTATTGAGATCTTGCCCAAGACACTCTGGGACCAGTTGGGTTCCGAGCGCCAAGCTCATATCATCCGCCTGATTCTGATCACGCTGCACCACGCTTTGGATTTATGTTCATGCTGAGCAACGAACGCATCCTCGTCACCGGCGGCGCCGGGTTCATCGGCTCGCACCTGTGCGAGGCGCTCCTCGCCCGCGGCGCGCAGGTCGTGGGCGTGGACAACTTTGATCCGTTCTATAGCCGACCGACCAAGGAATGCAACCTCGACGCGGTGCGCTCGGCGGACTCGGCTCAACGGTTCACATTTTGCGAACTCGATATCTGCGATCAATCGGCGCTCATCAAATCAATCGAATCAATCAACGCGACCGGGGTGATCCATCTGGCAGCCAAAGCCGGGGTGCGCCCGAGCATCGACGACCCACTCGGGTACGCCCATACCAATGTCTCTGGGACTCAATCGGTGCTCAACGCCGCCAGCGCTGTGGGTTGCACGCGGGTTGTGTGCGCTTCGTCGAGTTCGGTCTACGGGAACAACACCAAGGTGCCGTTCTCTGAAACCGATGCGGTGGACCATCCCATCTCGCCCTATGCAGCCACGAAGGTGAGTTGCGAGCTCATCGCTCATGCCCACCACCACCTCAGCGCCCTGCCGATCGCGATGCTGCGATTCTTTACCGTCTTCGGCCCCCGCCAGCGCCCGGATCTGGCGATGAGTCTGTTTCTCGACAAGATCAGCAATGGCGAGGAGATCAACCGCTTCGGCGACGGGACCACAAGCCGGGACTACACCTACATCGATGACATCGTTGAGGGGATCGTCCGGGCGTATCAGCGGATCGATGCCCACGGGTTCCGCATCTGGAATCTCGGGGGCGATCACCCGACGACACTCAACGAGCTGATCTCGACGGTCGGCGATGTGGTTGGCGTGGAGCCCAAGATCAACGAGATGGACATGCAGCCGGGCGATGTCGAGCGGACCTGGGCGGATCTGACGCGATCGAATGGCGAGCTTGGGTACGCCCCGAACACCTCGATCCGCGATGGGCTTAAGAAGCAGTGGGCATGGATGCAGGCGCAGCGCAACGCGGGAGAGGGCTCGGCGTGAGCGCAAAGCCGACCATCCGGATCATCAGGAGCCTGGCCCGCTCGGGCGGGACGCTCGTGGGCAAGTGCATAGGGTGCATGGAGGGGGTCGTGATGCTCTCGGAGGTGCACCCGGCGAATCGATCGGTGACCAACCCGATGATGCAGGCCCACGATTGGTTCGGGCTGGTGACCAAGAAGGACATCGCACGGTTCAAGGTGCGTCCGCCGAGCATGCTCCAGTTTCTCGCGCTGTGCGAGACGCGAGCGAGCGGGCTCTCCAAGCGATTGGTCCTGCGGGATTGGTCGCACCTCGATTATGTGGGGGTGCCGTACTGCGAGCCCGAGTTCGGGTATGGGCTCAGCGAGGCGCTCGGCGATGCCTACACCATCCGCACCGCGACGCTCGTCCGCCACCCGCTCGATCAGTACCTCTCGCTCCTCGGCTTGCCCGTGGTGGCCCAGTCACTCGATCTCGACCGGTATCTCTTGGGGTGCAGGCGCTACGCCGAGTTCGCCAGCGAACACGGGTTCGTTCGTTACGAAGATTTCACGACGGACCCGGATGCTGCACTCAATTCGATCTGCGCCGATCTGGATCTCGCGTTCGATCCGGGGTATCGTACCAAATGGTTCGACTATTTAACAATCACCGGCGACATCGTCGCGGGGCTTGGGCGGGGGTCGATGAAGAAGGAGATCGTGGCGATGGAGCGCAAACCCGCCGACGATGCGCTGCTGACGAGATTCCTCGCCAACGAGGATTACCAGCGAGCATGTGAGTTGCTCGGGTACGAGCTTTAAAAGAAATCAGTACCCAAACTCAAGAAGCTCGTCCTGAAAGCGTTCGTTGAACCGCGCATCGAGCCCGGGCATCAGGGCATTGAGCGATTGATTGGATTTGCCTTTGTTCATAAAGAAGATGCCCTTGCGGGTGGCATCGGAGGTACCCACGAAGAGGTGCTTGGAAAGATCGTTGGGTTTGCTCGATTTTTTTTCACGGATCTCGAGGGCACGCATGGAATCGAACGAGCTGGCGACGACGGCTTCGTTGATCTTCGATTCAGAGCATGTGCCCCCCAAAAACTCGAGCATACGGACAAGCTGGGCACGGGGATCGGTCTTGAGGTCCTCGTAGCGGAGTGTGAGGACTGGGAAGCGGTCGGTATTGCGCCATGAGCGGGCGTGGGATGCCCAAGTGCCGAAACCGATTTGTTCCCAGTAATGATCGCCTCCGGACTTGAGGTATGACTCGATGAACTGTTCTTTCGGGAAATCGTTGGGGTTCTCGTCGGTCAGGATCCGATAGTGGATCGCGCTGAGCATCACATCGCGCGGGTTGCGGATGATGTGGATCGCTTTGATTGTGTCGGTGAGCTGCGGGTGCTTGTCGGTGAGCTCGAAGTGTGATTTGACATAGATCGGCCCAGACTCTTGTTTCTCAAAGGGCATCGGGCGATGGATATCAGGGATCTTGAGCGGTACATCCTCGGAGCGCTTGGGTGCCCCATAGAGAACGCTATAGAGCATAAACCTGACCCAGGTGTTGCCCGATTTGGGATAGGATGCGAGCCAAACCGTGTTCATGGGCGCTTCTCCTGCGATTGGCACCACGATTGCCAGAGCGTACGATAGATCGCTTCGAGCTCGCGCGTGTGGGACGCTGCATCGGTGAGCGGCGAATCGAGGAGTTGCTGACGCAGACTTTGGCGATCCCCGAGTGAACGCACCCCCGCATCGGCGATCTTGGACGCCAGTTCCATATAGGAATCGATCGAGTCGGCGATGAGTTCCGTTCTTCCGATGGTCGTGAGCAGCGAGGCGCTGACACGCCCGGCGTGGGCATCGCCGAGCAGGGTCAGCATCGGTACGCCCATATACAGCGATTCGCAGGTGGTCGTCGTGCCTGTGTAGGGAAAAGTATCGAGTGAGCAGTCGATGCGGTTGTAGAGCGCGAGGTGATCGGAGGGCTTGGCGGTGCGGGCGAGAAGTTCTACCCGCGTCGGATCGATCCCGAGGGCTTGAAACCGAGTCCGGAGATCGTCGCGGACCTCTTGATGTGCCAGTCGGGAAGACTTGAGCACCAGGTTGGTTTCTGGGTTGGCAGCAAGGATTTTCGCCCAGGTATCGAGTGTGCTCGGCGAGACCTTGCGGAGATCGTTGAACGAGCCGAAGGTGAACGGGCGATCCGGGCTCGGCTCGGTGAGCCCCGGCGCATCATTTGGTGGGCGATAGCACAGGAAGCACCCGTTGGTACGGACAAGTTGTTCTGTAGCAAGTTTGTCCGCCTCTGGGGGCGGGTCGGTGATCTTGTCGACGATGCGGGCGGTGATCGATCCCAGCCCGGTGGTGTTGCCATACCCGATGGCCGTGATCGAGACCGGGGCGGGGCGGGCGGCAAAGAGCGGCAATAGGTTCGAGGCGAAGTGGCCGTTGAGCTCGACGAGGATATCGGGGCGATCGCTCACGATCTGCCTGTGTGTATCGGCGATGCCAGCGGTGCAGTCGCGCCAGAAATCGGCTTGGGTCTTGAGTCTCGCGGTCACATGGTCGCTGTGCGAACTTGTTGAATAGATACAGAGCTCGAACTTGGTCTGATCGAGGTGCTCGAATATGGGCTCGACGAAATAGCTGATCGAATGATCCTTGAAGTCCGGCGAAACAAACCCGATGCGGAGTCGCTTTTCCGGATCGGGGGTGTTGGGGTACGATCGCGGCGGGCGGACTTTGGGCTGGACGCATTGGCCGAAGGATCGATGGATGGCGAAGACCTGCTCGGGCATGAGCGCGTCGTCATACGAAGCGAACATGCACAGCGCATCACAGAGCACCGGGTTGTCGGGGAAGCGTTCGATGGCGTTTTGCATCAACTCGACCGATTTGTGGGCGTTGGCAATATCCGATTCGAGTAGCGCCAGGTTCATCGTCGGTTCGGGGTCGTCTGGGAGCAACTCGATCGCCCGCGCAAAGTCAGCACGGGCGCTTTCGATATGCCCGAGTTCGAGGTGGACAACCGCCAGTGCACTGGCGGCTTTTCCCAGATCAGGCTCGAGCGCGAGGGCTTGTTGAAGACAGGGCAGCGCCTCGGCGTGCTTGTCGCTCTGAATCAGCAGCACCGCGAGGGCGGCGTGGTATTCACCTGCATCAGGCTCAAGTTCAACGGCACGCTGGGCGTAGTAGATCGCTTGATCGCGTGCCCCGCTCAGGGCGAAATAGCCCGATGCGGTATGGTTGACCACGGCGATCGTCGGGTACTTGCGGACGAGATTCGTGATGGTTGCTTTGAGCCCGGTGAGCTCGCCGGCGTTGATCTTCTTGTGGATCTCTCCGAGCTGGGCGCGGACGCGGGCGAGGGCGTTGGGTGATTTGCTCATCGCACGCCTCCGGCGCTCGGGGCGCAGAGCCCATCGACAAACTCGCGGGCGCGGGTGTCGGCTGCGATCACATCATCGAGGGTGTTGATCGGCTCGATTGGGAGCTCGTTCATTGCTTGGGCAACGCACTCGTCGATGCGTCCAAAGCCGAGCCGACCCTGGATGAACGCCCCCACCGCCTGCTCGTTGGCGGCGTTGAGGATCGCCCCGGCGGTGCCTCCGGCTTCAATGGTGCGCATCGCCAGCCCGATCGCAGGGAACCGATCCGGGTCGATGGGCTCGAAATTGAGTTGCCCGAGCTGTGTGACATCAAGATTTGGCGCACAACCAGCCAAACGAGCCGGAAAACTCAGCGCGTGCTGGATCGGGGCTTTCATGTCCTTGGCACCGAGCTGGGCGATCACAGAGCGGTCGCTGCGTTCGATCATGGCGTGGACTGTTGATTGGGGGTGGATCACCGCGCCGAGCTGGTCGGCGCTGAGCCCGAAGAGCCAGTGGGCCTCGATGAGTTCGAGGGCCTTGTTCATCAGCGTCGCGCTGTCGATGGTGACCTTGGCGCCCATCGCCCAGTTGGGGTGGTTGAGGGCGTCGTCGAGCGTGGCGCCGACGATTTGTTGGCGGGTGCGCGATCGGAACGGGCCTCCGGATGCGGTGAGGACGACGCGGTCGATGCCTGAGGGCGTTTCCATCGGCGGGCAGTAGGGATCGAGCGAGATTGATTGGAGGCACTGCCAGACGCCGGCGTGCTCGGAATCGACGGGCAGCAACCGGGCTCCCGATTTTCTCGCCGATTCGATCACCAGCGATCCCGCGGCCACAAGGGTTTCCTTATTGGCCAACGCCACATCGATCCCGCGCTCGATTGCGCTCAGGACCGAGTCGAGACCGGCGAACCCGACGATCGCACCCACCACAAGATCGCACGGAACTTCCTCGACGAGCCGACGGGCCGAATCAACTCCTGTACGGAGGTTGAGCCTAGATTGATCGAGCGAATCGTTGCCCTTGCAGATCGCCACATCGCGCACCGCGAATTGGGCGGCTTGGCTCTGCAAAAGCTCGGCATTCGATCCGCCCGCAAGCCCCACGATCTGATAGCGCACCGAAGATTCGCCCTGCTCGAAGAGCATATTGAGATGCTCGATGACCTCGAGCGCCTGGACCCCGATCGACCCGGTGGATCCGAGGACAAGCACCCGCCGGGTCTTGGCGTTGCTCGTTGAGATCGGGTTGGGCGTCGGCACGCTCACGCGGAGTCCTCACGCGGGGTCGTAGTTAGTCTAAACCCAGCTTGGCAAGTTCACTCGCAGAGAGCACCCGTCGAGACTTAGCGTAGAGCCCACGCTTGGGCTTGCTCGGTTCGGGCGTCTTTGCAAGAGTCTCGCTCTTTGCTGCGGCGACCGGTGCTTTTTTGGTCGTACGAGAACGCGAGCGGGACTTGGGCTTGGGCTCGGCGACACGATCGGCTTCGGGAGCCGACGACGCTTGCTCGGCAGGTTGTTTCGATTGCGGAGTCGAGTCCGAGTCGTTCGGTTCTCGAGCCGGGCGGCGGCGAGGGCGGCGGCGGGGACGCTTGGTGCCCTGATCGTTCTCCGATTCCTCTCCGCTCGAAGTTCGCTCGGGCTCGGGTGTAGGCTCGGAATCGGAATCAGCCAGCGATTCGCGGCCTGACTCACGCTGCGGCTCGCCCTGTTGATCGCCACTTTGCTCGCCACTTTGCTCGGTGTCCGATTCACCCCGCCCTCTTCCGCGACGGCGACGGCGACGCTTCTTGGGTGCCCCTTCGCCTGACTCTGATTCGCTGGGCTCTGAATCACCCTGCTCATTCGATGGGGCATCCTCAGCTGTGGGCTCGCTCTGGGCATGCTGAGCATCGCTAGAATCGCCCCGTTCTTCGCCCTGCTCCTCGCCCGATCGCCCGCGCCCGCCCCGCCGGCGACGGCGACGACGCTTCTTCTTGGGCTGGTCGTCCGAATCCTCATCGCGCTCGAACTCGCCCTCGATAGGCAGCTCGGCGTGCTCGGTCTGCTCGGCCTTTCTCGCGATCTCCTCGGCGAGCTTCTGGACGGTGGTCTCATCAACCTCGTCGAGGGGGTCCATCGCCCACGAGCCATCGGGCGCGGATTCATCACGCCACTCAACAACCGATGGTTCGGCCTTTTTGCCTCTGGCGGGCTTGAGCTTCTCGATCGTGATGTCCGAGCCGGTCTCGTCATAGGCGTAGAACGAAACACGATCAATCGGGAGCGATTCGGACACTCGGACATCGAGCTTCTTGCCCGAGATCAACTCGATGCGGGTCAGCGAGCCCCGCTTGGTCGAGAGCAGCGCGCTGGCGACGCGGGGATTGACGACCAGTTCAGCGCGGTCAACCTTTTCGTGATCGAGCAGGGCTGCAAGATCACGCAGGGCGCTGGCGGCGACCGAATCGGGGCGTTGGACAAGCCCACGCCCGTGGCACATCGGACAGTCGGCGAAGTGCTGTGATTCCATCGAGCCACGCATCCGCTGGCGGGTCATCTCAAGGAGCCCGAACGGCGAGATTGGTGCGGTCGATGACTTGGCCCGATCGCGCTTGAGTCGCTGGTTGAACCGCGCCTCGACATCTTTACGGTGCGAGTGGTAGCGCATGTCGATCATGTCGTTGACCACGAGCCCGCCAAGATCGCGCAAACGAAGCTGGCGACAGATGGCGTCGACGGCTTCCATATTCGTCTTAAACGCATTGGTCTCGGCGTCGCGGGCACCGCGGGACTTGCCCGAGTTGACATCGATGGCGACCAATGCTTCGGTCTGGTCGATCACCAATCGCCCGCCCGAGGGGAGCATGACCTCGCGGGAGTGGATCTCGTTGATCTGGGTCTCGATCCCGAAGGCGTGGAAGATTGGCTTGGTCCCGGTGTAGTGCGAGAGCTTGGCCCCGGCGCGAGGGGCGGCGATCTTGATGAACCGGGCGACGCGCTTGAGCGCGGGCTCCGAATCAATCACCACACGGGTGACCTCAGAGGTGAGCAGGTCGCGGATCGAACGGACGAGCAGGTCAGACTCGGTATAGAGCAGACGGGGCTTGTTGCCCTTCTTGCGCCGTGTCTCCATGTCCTTCCAGAGCCGGGCGAGGTAGGCCAGGTCACGCTTGAGTTCGGCCTTGGTGCGATCAAACCCCGCGGTGCGGAGGATGAACCCGAACCCCTCCGGGAGATCGAGCTGCGAAAGTATCTCCTTGGCGGCCCGGCGCTTGTCGTCGTCCTCCTCCTTGCGAGAAACGCCGACCTTGTCCATATCCGGCATCATCACGAGGAACCGTCCCGGGATCGAGAGGTAGCTCGTCAGCGTCGGGCCCTTGGTGCCCACGCCCTCCTTGAGGACCTGGACGATGATCTCTTGCCCGCGTTTGAGGCAGTCCTGGACCGGCGGTCGGCTCTTGCGAGGGGTCTTCTTGCCTACTCGTTCGGTTTTATCGTCGCCCTTGGCAAAGTAGCGCGGGTGGAGATCGGAGACATGGAGGAACCCGTTCTCCTCGGTTCCGAAATCCACGAAGACCGCTTGGATCGCGGGCTCGACATTGGCGACGCGACCGACATAGATGTTGCCGACGCGGGAGATGTGATCGGTGGGTTCGACCGCGAGTTCTTCGAGCTTGCCGTCCTCGACCATCGCCACCCGGCACTCCTCGCCGGGAACATAGTTGATAATCATCTCGCAATCAGCAATCGGCTCGTCTATCTTGGGCTTGCTCCGACCCCTGCTCGAAGAGACTTTGCGGGTGGTCGTTTTCTTGGAGGTCTTCTTGGAAGATCTTTGGGTAGTTTTCTTCGAATCAGACGGCTCGGAATCCTCAGCGTCATTCGCTCGCGGCTCTGTGGTGGTCTTGGATTCGTTGTCTGAATCACTCACCGATTCGTCGGCTGAGGCATCGAACTCCTCCTCGGCGATGTGCTCGGATGGTTCTGCTTTTGCGGGTGTTTTTTTGCGGGTTGTTTTCTTTGTGCCCGTCTTGGCGACCTTCTTTTGGGTTGTTTTCTTTTTTGCCGCCTTCTTGGTTGTCTTCTTGGCGGTTTTCTTGGTTGTCTTCTTCTTGGTGGTGCCCGTTGATTCGCTTGCTGAATCGTTTATCGAACTGTTTGTTGTTTCGGGTTGGGGTTCGTTGGTTGGGGTGCCGTTGGATTCTGGTGTGTCTGTCATGTGTTGACCTTATTGGTCAGCGAGTTTCGAGGGCGGATCTCACGGGTCACAGCGGACCGATCGCATCGCCGAGCACCGGAGCGGTGATCGTTTTGACGCGGGGCACCGTGTGTGTGAGGATCTTGGAGATTGCGTAGTGCTGGGCACTCGTTGCTCGCTGAAGATATTGCAGCGGCCGGGTCGTCATCGCGGGTGCGCCTGCTCCGTGTCGAAGGGAACAAGTGCTACTCTCGCGGGCGGGTGCGGATCGGTTGATCGCACGCCGATGCGAGAGCCAAGATGATTCGGCGGCCTGTCGAGCGATCCGTATGGGGTTCTACTCGACGGCTGCGTCGTTGTTTATGGCCGAGGATCAATCACCGGGCTCCGCCTGAGTTGTATATTCCAACTGCTTTGCGGGTGGCCTCACGAGATTGAGTTAGCCGACGGGACGCCCGTCGAACACCTCGGGGACAAGTTTTCTGAGCCGATTGTGCACATAGCTGGCAGCCTCGGCTTCGGAATCGAAACTGATCGCTTTTTTAGCAATCCGTTCGCATCGGGACACGGTGAGCCCCCGGATGGTCTTCTTGAGCATGGGCAATGAAGACCCGGTCGCAGAGATCGTACGCACGCCAAGCCCCAGCAGCAACGCGGCAAATGCCGGATCTGCTGCGGATTGTCCGCAGCACGACACCGGGACCTTGTGGTGACGCCCCGCCCGCATCACATCGCGGATGAGTTTGAGCACCGCCGGGTGGATCGGGGTGTACATCGAGGCGACCCGTTCATTTGTTCGGTCAACCGCGAGGGTGTACTGCACCAGATCGTTGGTTCCGATGGAAAAAAAGTCGACTTCTCGGGCGAAGGCCCCCGCCATCAGGGCGGCAGCCGGGACCTCGACCATCATCCCGATCTCGATATCGTGATCGTACGCAATCCCTTGCTCATCAAGATCTTCCATCTCGTCGCGAATAAAATACTTGCCCGTCCGAAACTCGCTGATATTGGTCACCAGCGGGAACATCACCTTCACCGGTCCGTGGGCGCTCGCTCGCAAAATCGCCCGGAGTTGGGTGCGGAAAATATCTTGATTTTGAAGACAATATCTGATCGATCTGAGCCCTAAAAACGGGTTTCGTTCGGGGTTTTCTTCTTGTTGCTGGGTATATTTGTCGGCCCCGAGGTCAATGGTCCGGATGGTCAGCGGCTTGCCGTCGAGCAACTTGACGCATTCTTTGTAGGTCTGGTAGTGCTCTTCTTCGGTGGGTGCGTGGTTGCTGGTGAGATAGAGGAACTCGGTGCGATAGAGCCCGACCCCGACCCCGCCGTTCTCTTCGATGTGCTCGATTTCTTCTGGAAACTCGATGTTGCCATGCAGTGTGATCTCGACGCCGTCAAGGGTCATCGCGGGGAGTTTCGAGGACTCGTGGAGCGAGATGGTCTCTTGACGGGCGCGGAGTTGGGACTGTAGGTATCGCTCGACGATCTCCTCTTCTGGGTCGAGGATGATTTGCCCGTTCTCGCCGTCGACGATGATCTGCTGCCCGTCGGTAACCGCCGCGAAGATCCCCCGGACCCCCACCACCGCCGGGAGATTGAGCGCCCCGGCGACGATCGCGGTGTGGCTTGTCGGGCCGCCGAGGGCGGTGACAAAGGCGCTGACCTTGGATCGATCAAACCCGGCGGTCTGCGACGGGGTGAGGTCGCGAGCGACGATCACGGTGTTTTCTTCGAGGGTTGAGATCGTTATTTTCTTGTCGGTGTCGAGCCCTCTGAGCAATCGGGTCGCCAGATCGCGCAGGTCATCAACTTTGGATTGGAAGGTTGAATCCGGGTGATTGGCGAATTTTTTGGCGATCTTCGAGAAGGTTTTTGAGATCGCAAACTCGGCATTGACCTTTGCTTCTTCGATCTTCGATTTGATCGGAGTGAGGACGGAGGGGTCGTTGAGCACGCCGATATGGAAGAGGAAGATCTTGGCGGCTTCCTTGCCCATCTCGTCGGCGGCGCTTTTGTGGAGTTCGTCGAGTTCGGCGATCGAAGCCCTCCGCGAGAACTCGAAGCGTTCGAGTTCTGCGGGGATGTCGGCGGGGTTGATCTGTCTACGCGAAACGCGTGGCGCCGAATCGTCTTCAATGACAAAGACCCGCCCGATCACAAAGCCGGCGGAAACCGGGATGCCTCGCAATGTCTGCATAGAGGTTCCTGAGAGAGATCAATACCCGCTCCATCGGCGGCATTGAGGCATATCTTAGCATCGCTCGGGGCTCAGAATCTGCTCCTCATACCATCGAATGGCCCGAGATGCATCGAAACTAGGAATCTTGGGGTTTCTGGTGTATACTCTCGCAAGAGCGCATCGGCGTCCGGACTCGATAGACAGTCGAGCATCACGGACGCGATGCACGAACCAGAGCATCAGATTCCAATGTGTGTTATGCATCGGGTTTGTTGCAAGACAAGAAAACACATGTCTACAACTACGCTCATTGGCATATTAGAATGGCCAAAGCGCTCTGAGGGACGGATCCGACAGGTATCCGATACAACCTCGAAGACGCTTCAAGCACCCGACGACCCGTTTGTCCCCGTTCACTTCGGCGATGAGTTGCCGTTGCGCGACGGCTTGCGCGTTGAGGTTGAGGTCGTCGAGAAGAAACCGAGGCGCAGACGCCGCGGACGGGGCCCGACTGGGCCGCGCAAGCCCCGCCCGGTGGTTGAGCGGTTCATCGAGATCGAAGGCATGTCGCCAGAAGACTTTGCCTCCCGCAAACAGTTCGCCGATCTCACCAGCATCGACCCGGCGCCTCGTCTGACGCTCGAGTACCCTGGGTGCCCGCCGGTCTGTCGATTGATTGATCTGTTCTGCCCGATCGGGCGCGGGCAACGCGGCTTGATCGTCTCGCCGCCCAAGGCGGGCAAGACGACGCTGCTCAAGGACATCACGACATCTGTGCTCATGAATCATCCTGATGTGCATGTGATGGCGCTGCTCGTCGATGAACGCCCCGAAGAAGTGACCGACTTTCTCCGCTCATTCCACGGCAACGCGGCTCAGCGTGACGGCGACGAGCCGTGGGACAAGCCTTGGGATCGCGAGCAGATCGAACTCTTCGCATCGAGCAACGACCATGATATCGCCCGTCATATCGAGCTCTCAATCTCGACGATCGAACGCGCCAAGGCGATGGTCGAAGCGGGCAAGCATGTGTTTATCGTGCTCGATTCGCTCACCCGGATCGGACGGGCCTTCAATCGCTCGAACAAGCACGCGAGTTCTGGACGGACGATGTCGGGCGGGATTGATTCAAGAGCGCTCGAAATCCCTAAGCAGATCTTCGGAGCTGCTCGCAATACCGAAGAGGGCGGCTCGCTCACGATCATCGCGACTTGCCTGGTCGATACCGGCAGTCAAGGCGATCAGGTGATCTTCGAAGAGTTCAAGGGCACGGGCAATATGGAGCTGATACTCGATCGCAAAATCGCAGAGAAGCGGTTGTTCCCCGCGATCAACCTCGCTGCTAGCGGCACGCGCAAGGAAGATCTATTGATCGAGGACAAACCGCTCCAGACGATTACCGCCCTGCGCCGGCGGATGCTCAACATGCCCCCGCCGCAACAGATCGAACAGCTCCTTGCAGCGCTGCAACGGTTTGAGACCAACGAGCAGCTTGTTGGAGCTTGATTTTGTTCTCGCTTGAGCGATGCGCCGATCTCGAACAACAATTGAACTGGATGGATTTTCGGGTATGGTCTGATGCCCACTCATCACCCCCATCGCCACCGGAGACAACCCCGATATCCAGAACGGGTCGATCGCCAACTTCCCGCCCGTGGTCAACAGCAATGGCACCATCGGGGTCTTTGTCGCCACACCGAATACTGATCTATGCACCGCCGATTTCAATGGCGACGGGGTGCTCAACTTCTTCGATGTCTCACAGTGCGTATCGGACTCTGCATCCAATAACCCAAACGCGGACTTGAACAACGATGGATTGTTTAATTTTTTAGATGTCTCCGCGTTTGTAAAGGCATTCGGAGCGGGGTGCCCATGAGTAGTCCCGTTCCAGATTACCCAAATTACTCCCATTTTTGACTCAAACTCCATCAGAACACAATCTTGGTTGTGGATCTTTTTATCCGGCGTATACTCCATCTGAGGATTGTTCCGTCTTCACCCACGCAAGGAAACCACAATATGCCACGCTATACCCTACCTGAATTCTCTCTATTCTCATCGATTGCCTCTCTGGCAGTCGCTGGCGTTGTGCTGACGACATGTACTTCGATGGCTGGCGCTCAGAACGGCGATGACACCGAGGGCGGAACCGTCATCGGGCTCTGGACGCCGTTCGCGCCGCCGGAGAATCCGGTGACTGAAGAGAAACGCGTGCTGGGCAAGATCCTGTTCTGGGATGAGCAGCTCTCGAGCGACAACACGATCTCGTGCGGGTCCTGCCATATACCCGCCGAGGGCGGGGTTGATCCGCGCGTGGGCATCAACCCCGCGTTCGACGGGATCTTCGGGACCGTTGACGATGTGGTTGGCTCGCCCGGGGTGATCGCAACGGGCAGCGACGGGTTGTATATCAGATCCGCGCTCTATGACCTCGAAGCCCAGGTCACCGGTCGGCGATCGATGAGCAACCTCGTCGCGATGTACGCGGGCAACCTGTTCTGGGATGGACGGGCCGAGGGTGACTTTGTTGACCCCGAAACCGGGCAGACCGTATCGATCTCGAGCGCCGCGCTCGAGGTGCAGGCGTTGGCACCGATCATGAGTGATGTCGAGATGGCCCATCAAGATCGCGACTGGGCGTCGGTGACCACCAAGATCGCGGGCGCCACGCCGCTGGCGCTGGCTTCGGATATCCCGCAGGACATGCTCGATGCGATCGTCGCGAACCCGACCTACCCGGAACTCTTCGAGATGGCGTTCGGAGACTCGGATGTGAGCGCGGTCAGGATCGCCTTTGCGATCGCCACCTATCAGCGGACGCTGATCCCTGATGAATCGCCTTGGGATCTGTGGAATGCGGGCGACGCCAACGCGATGACCCCGATCCAACGCCAGGGATGGACCATGTACCGTGCCTCGGCGTGCAACAACTGTCATGTCGCCCCGTTGTTTACGACCAACGCATTCACCGTCAACGGGATCCGACCGCCGTTCGAGGATCTGGGACGATCGGTCGTCTCGGGCACCAGCTTCGAGGACGGGGCTTTCCGGATGTCCACGCTCCGTAATGTTGGATTGCGGGATCGTTTTAATCACACGGGCGGGATGATCACGATGGACGATGTCTTCGACTTCTATGCCCATCGCAACGGGCAGCAGCCATTCCCTCAGAATCTGGATTTCAGGCTGACAACGCCGATTGTGTTCTCCCCGAGCGAAGAAGCGGTCCTCAAGAACTTCATCAACACCGCGCTAACCGACCCTCGGGTGGCCAACGAGACATTCCCGTTTGATCGCCCGACGCTTCATACCGAACTCGCCACACCCAACCCGCTCGTTCTCAACGCGGGCAATGCGGGCACGGGCGGGTTTGTGCCCAAGATCATCGCGGTGACGCCACCCAATATTGGCAATGCTGATTTCAAGGTCGGACTCGACTTTGCCCTCGGCGGGGCGCAGGCATGGGTGGCGATCTCGTCGAGCAAGCCGGTCGGTGGTGTGGTGGCTCAGGATGAAGTCATCGGCCCCATCGATCTCGCTGGCATGAGCCCCGGAGATGGATACGGGACAGTGATCTATCCAATCGAGGACCCTGCGATGGACTCCCAGACTTTCTACATGCAGTGGATCGTTGCCGACCCTGGTGCCGTTGGCGGATTTGCCCGATCAGACATCGCGCAGGTGACGCCGTTCTGTTCGATGATCGGGCTCTGCACTCCGAGCTGCCCGGCGGATCTCACTGGCGACGGTGTGCTCAACTTCTTCGATGTCTCGGCGTTCCTCGCGGCCTTCTCGGCCCAAGAACCCGCTGCCGATTTCGATGGAAACGGAAACTACAACTTCTTCGATGTCTCCGCCTTCTTGAATGCATTCACCGCAGGATGTCCCTGAACCGAGATCCCAATAAAGGGCGTCCGATAGAACAAAGGTCTTCTCCCCGCCGAATTGGCTGGGTTTTTCTTCCGGATTTGTGCATCCTGTGGTACACTCCGGGCGCACATGGATGTGGCGTGCCCCTTGTTTTTATGTGTAAAGGGCGGTTCAAGAGGAGAAGAAAATGTGGCAACTCAAAAAGCTGGCAACACTCGGCGCGAGCGGGATCGTCTCTCTGTCGGCGGTATCGACGACGCTCGGCGACGAGATCACGGTCCAGAATGATTCGCTTGTCAATGGCGGCACGGTGGCGATCTGCCCGTGCTTTGCTGCTGGAGAAGAAGCCGCGGTCTGGCTCACCAGCCCGTGTGACGGCAACATCGTGGCGATCCAGATCTTCTGGAAATCAATCCTCGGCGGTGCGCAGCTCTCCCTCGAAGACTCAATCATCGTCTACGAAGGGGGCAGCTTCCCCAACCCGGGCGCGGTCAAGGATTCGTTCGATGGGCCGGTGCTCGCCGATGGCGGGCTCAATGAGTTCCGCTTTGCTGACGAGAATCAGACCATCCCGATTATGGTCCCGGTGAGCGCGGGCGAAGAGTTTGCTATCTCTCTGCGGTTCGGCAATACCAACTTTACCGATCAGCTGTTGCCGAGCATTGTCGCAGATACTTCTGGGTGTCAGGGTGGCAAGAACGCGGTGAAGGTCAACGGCACCACATGGTCCAACGCGTGCTCGCTCGGTGTCTCGGGTGACTGGGTCATCCGAGCTGTGATCGAATGCTCGACGGAACCCACCGGGGCTGCGTGCCTGCCAGATGGAACTTGTGCTGAAGACATGACCGAGGCCGACACCATCGCCCTTGGAGGACTGTGGAATGGCCCCGGATCATTATGCGCTGATGTGCCCTGCCTGGGCGCGTGCTTCATCCCCTCGACCGAGCAATGCCTCCAGTTTGATTTTGCAACCTGCCAGCTCGTCGGCGGGCAGTGGCAGGGACCGGGATCGGTCGATTGCCCGCCCGTGTGCCCGGCGGATCTCTCGGGCGATGGGAACCTCAACTTCTTCGATGTTTCAGCGTTTTTAACCGCATTTAGCAAGATGGATCCGCTGGCGGATTTCAATAATGACGGAGCGTACAACTTCTTCGATGTCTCGGCGTTCCTCGTCGCATTCAACGAAGGCTGTCCATAACCGAACAATTTCGCGTATTATTGAGCTTTGTTTGGGTCAATTTCAATCATGATCGCCCGGTTCTGGGATTCTTGAGCAACCTTGACGATGATCGTGACGAATAATCAACCACGGGCATTCGCCCATGCGATCGGTGTTTTTTGAGATCGCTCGATTGCACTTCAACGGAAAAACAGACGAGTATCAATCAGGGAGAGAATCAATATGAACCGTGTACTTTGTGCGTGCCTCTTGGCAGCATCCGGATCGATCGCTAGCGCCCAACTCACAACTCAAGAAATCACAAGCGTGGGAAATCGGGTTGATCGTCCAGTCTTTGTCACCCATGCCGGTGATGGTTCGGGGCGATTGTTCGTAATCGAGCAGGAGGGCGCTATCCGCATCATTGACGCAGACGGCAACCTGTTGCCAACACCATTCCTTGACATCGATGGCATCGTCGTTGGCGGGGATTCTGGCGGCGATGAACGGGGGCTCCTTGGGCTCGCGTTCCACCCAGACTATGCAACCTCGGGAGCTGATGGAGAAGGCAAGTTCTATGTCAACTACAACGGCTCTGGCAACGACACACGCATTGCCGAGTATCAGGTCTCCGCTGGTGATGAAAATATCGCCGACCCGGGGACCGCTCGGATCATCATGTTCTACGACCAGCCATTCTCAAATCACAATGGCGGCTGGCTGAGCTTTGGGGATGATGGATATCTCTACATCGCTGCTGGCGATGGCGGATCGGGCAACGACCCGGGCAACCGGGCTGCACGGCTGAACCAGTTCCTCGGCAAGATGCACCGCATCGATGTTGATGGCGGTGATGATTTCCCCGCCGATAACAATCAGAACTATGAGATCCCCGCGGACAACCCATTCGTCGGCACGCCGGGCGCAATCGAATCGATCTGGCACTACGGGCTCCGCAATCCGTGGCGGACAAGCTTTGACCGAGAGACAGGAGATATGTGGATCGCCGATGTCGGACAGAACGCGTTCGAGGAGATCAATCACAATGTCGGCAATGTCGGCGGTAAGTTCTACGGCTGGCGCTGCCGAGAGGCATTCCAATCCACCGGGCTCTCATGCGGCGCCACCGGATGGACCGATCCTGTCTTCTCATACCCGCTCAACGGGGGCAATTGCGCCATCATTGGGGGGTATGTCTATCGCGGATGCGAACTCGGAGAAGCATTCCAGGGGCAATATTTCTTCGGTGATTACTGCGGCGGTTCAATCTGGAATCTCGACCCGACAACTCACACGCGCACAACCCAGTTTAACTTCGGATTCGGGCTCTCCTCGTTCGGCGAGGACGAGAATGGGGAGCTCTATATCACCGATGTCCTCTCGGGGCAAGTCTTCAAGATCATCAACCCGAGTGCACCCGACGACAACAAAAACGGTGTCCCCGATGCGTGCGAGGCGATGTGCCCCGCCGATCTGACGGGTGATGGGCTGCTCAATTTTTTCGACATCTCCGCGTTTCTCAATGCGTTTAACGCGCAGGACCCGATCGCGGATTTCACGGGAGACGGGAACTTCAACTTCTTTGATGTCTCCGCGTTTCTCAACGCATTCAACGCTGGATGCCCATAACCCAAGGCTTATCGCCTGAGATCACTCTTCTTTTCGTGGGGAACATATGAAGACTCGATCACTCCGTTCGCTGTGCCCGATCGTCGGGGCGGTTTTCGTGCTCTCGTCTCTGGCGGGCGCGGGGCCGATCTCGCTTGATGTGGACCCTGCGCTCTCATCGCTGGATCTGACCATCACAGTCGATATCAGCCTCGCCGATGACACCAATTCAGATTCGAGCCCGCTCTCGGGCACGATCGAGATCGAACTCGACGATGCGGGCAACCCGTCGCAGATCACACTCACCGATATGGTGGTGGTCGCGGATCAGACGATGCAGTTCAACTGGTCGTTCGGGTTCTTCGGCTCGGCGGATGCAAATGTCGCTGGCGGCGGAGTTTTTTATGACACGCCGGGCGTCGGGACCGGGCCGGTGCCAATTATTGGCAGCGACTTCGACTTCCCTGAACTCTTTGTGAATCTCAGCGGGATTATGGATGTCAGCTATGACATCTTCCTTGTCGGTTCTGGCGCGGACACCATCAATCTCGCCGATCAGGGCGCCGGGGCGGCATCGTTCGCCGGCTCGATCTCGGTCGATGGTGATCAGATCACGCTCACGAGCATCCTGCCGATCGAATCAACGCAGCCTCTGCTCGATGCCAACGGCAACGAGGTCGGCACCGTCACCACGACAGGCTCGGCAACCATCATCGCCAGCGGGACCGCCCCGTCGTGCCCGGCGGATCTCAATGGTGATGGGGTGCTCAACTTCTTTGATGTCTCAGCATTCCTCGCCGCCTTCACCGCGATGGACCCGGCTGCCGACTTTACAAATGACGGGCTCTTCAACTTCTTCGATGTCTCGGCGTTCCTCGCCCAGTTCACCGATGGATGCCCATAACCCCGCTTGATGACCGCATAGAGGACAATCACAAGTGAGAATTGAGAGAGGACTCCTGATGAACATTTCAACACGCACTCTGTTTCTTGGTGCAATCGCACCGATCGTGCTCGGCACACCAGCCTCGCTCGCCCAGAGCTATGACACCCAGATCGATTCAAAGTCGTCCAACGCGGGCGTAGACTCGCTCGTCATCTTCGACTCGGCTGGTGTGCTTCTCGGCGATTACGACCCTGAGACCAACCCCGATGGCACCCAGACTCGCCCGGGGATCTTTGGTGGCTCGGGCAATCAGACCATCGACACCTCCACAACACTCGAAGCCAATACGCTCCTTGATACCAGCCCGGCGGGAGGCTTCGTGCTCACCCCAGACTTCGATCTTGGCACCATCGAGATCGATGGGCTCAATATTGACCTACTCAACGGACAACCCGGCGGCACAGATCTGTCGATCACCATGCTCTACGAGTCGTTCCACACGGTCTCGCCGTCGTTCGTCTATCCGGGTGGAATCCCCATCACGCTCCCGCTCGGTGAAGTCGGCGGGATCAACGAGGCCCTGCTCACCCAGACCGCCCCCGGCGCGGGCACCCTGAGCCCGACGGATGATCCGGCGGTCTTTGATCTGGCGATGGTTGTCCCGGCTCAGCTCGACATGGCGGTTTCTCAATCACTCCCGGGCTCGGACCCAACGGACACCCCGGTCTCTGTACCGATAGCGCTGCCGATGATCGGGCAACTGACGGTACTCGATGATGGCACGATCAGCGTCTCGGTCGGGATCAACCCCGAGCCGATCTCGGTCGAGACCCCCATCGAGGGTGTTTCGCTCCCGGATATCCCTTTCGAGTTGCCGACCTTTGGTACCGAGACCGCGTCGGTGGTTTTTTCACTCTCGCCAGAACTCTTGAGCATCGAAGCCCAGATCGACCTCACACTGATCGCCACGGGCACCAAGGGGGCGTGCATTGCGGATCTCAATGGGGATGACGAACTCAACTTCTTCGATGTTTCCGCCTTCTTGAGCGCCTTCTCTGCGATGGACCCGGCTGCCGATTTCACAGGTGATGGCGAATACAACTTCTTCGATGTCTCGGCATTCTTGAACGCCTTCGCCGACGGATGCCCGTAACCAAAGCCAAGGGTGTACGCCCGATAACAACCTGAAGAACAGGTCGGTGTCATTCCGGATACTGATCTGTTCTTTTCGTCTAATACCGGACATAACCGGCTGATTATGGGCGTTTTTTACTTTCTCTCCCCCCTGATATGTGATACGCTAGATCTCTGGATGCGCCCCGAAGCGCCCGAGTGAAAAATCAACTCTTGGGAGAGGGATCAATATGTCCAAATCAACCACCATTTCGGCATGTGCCATCGTTGTACTCGCAGGCACCTCGGTTGGCGCACAGGTCATCGACTGGATCGCCCCTATCGATGGCAACTGGAACAATAGCGCTAACTGGATGGGAGCCAATGTCCCCAATGCGATCGGCGAGGACGCGGTCCTCGGGCTCGCCGGTGCCTACACCGTTTCGCAGACAGATAGTTTCACGATCGGATCGTTGACACTCACGAACCCATTGGCGGCTCTTGAGATCGGCAACAGCCGAACCCTTACGCTCAACGGCAACCTGACCAACGACGGCACGATCACCGTCAACTTCCCCTCCACCATCTTCAACACCCACCTGAGTTTTGGTGCTGACGCCGCCATCTCCGGCTCGGGCTCCATTCGCCTGATCGCACAAAACGAGCCGGGCGATGCCCAGATCCTCGCCAACGCATACACCATCACCCACGCACTCGGGCACACCATCCACGGTTCAGGGCGGATATCTGGGAACCTACTCAACTCAGGCTCCATCATCGCTGACGATCCCGGCGGTGCCGGGCTTTTACTCGCGGGCACGACCACTCAAGATGCAACCGGGACAATCCTCGCCGACGCAGGCACCGTCATCCTTGGCGGCGGCTCGGTCACCACCGGGGGCACGATCACCACACTCAATGGCGGGGTTGTCGATTCACAGAACAACGCTGTCATCGGTGACATCACGAACAACGGACAAATGAACATCCCAGGACAGGGTTGGCTCCTGCTCTTGAACAACACCATCACCAACAACGGTGACGTGCTCATCAACTCCAATGACAACATCTTCAACGCGCACATCCGCTTTGATGCCGATGCAACACTCGACGGCACCGGCACCATCTCAATGGTCAGTCTGGGTGATCTGGCTGATGCCCAGCTCTTCACCTTAACAGGAATCACTGGCACGATCGGAACTGACCAGACCGTTCAAGGCAGCGGGCTCGTCGATGGGCGATCCGGTGGCACCATTGTCAACACGGGCACCATCAGCGCCAATGACCCGGCGGTCGGGCTTGGACTCGCGGGCAACCACGACGGCTCCGGCGGTGGGATCTATCGCTCGGACGATGGCACGCTGGTCCTCCGTGACGGGCTTTCCCTCGACGGCGGGACCTTTGATTCCACGGGCGTTGGGATCGCCGACATGACCACCAGCGGCACCGCCACTCTCTCCAATGTCACCAATCTCGGAGAGATAGGCATCCGCGGGCAGGGTGGGATTATCTCACTCATCGGGCCGATGACCAACGACGGCACACTCACCGTCAACTCCAACACCAATATCTTCAATGCACACCTCCGATTCGATGCCTCGACCACCATCAATGGCTCGGGCACGGTCCGTATGCTCAGCGCAGGAGATCTCGCTGACGCACAACTCTTCACCAACGGCGTCTTCAACGCCACCATCGGACCCGACCAAACCATCGCCGGCGCTGGGCTCGTCGACGGACGCTCCGGCGGCACCATCGTCAACACCGGCACGATCAACGGCGACCACGCTGCGGTCGGAAAAAACCCGGCCATCGAACTCCGCCTCCAAGGCAGTCACGACGGCTCAGGCGGCGGCGTCTATCGCTCAGACGACGGTATCCTCGGGCTCTCGAGCGGGCTCGTCCTCGATGGCGGCACATTCGACTCCTCGGGCGTCGGCATCGTTGACATGACCACCAGCGGCGTCGCCACACTCTCCAATGTCACCAATCTCGGAGCGATGGGCATCCGCGGGAAGGGCGGGGTCGTCGCCCTCGATGGGCCTCTGACTAATAACGGGCTCATCAAGATCAACTCGAACGATAATATCTTCAATGCCCATATCCGGTTCGCTGCCGAGACGATCATCGACGGCACCGGCACCATTGACATGCTGGTGACCAGCGACTTCGGCGATGCCCAGATCCTCAACGATCAGGGCTTCGTCGGCACCATCGGTAATGGACAAACGATCACAGGCAACGGGCGCCTCCAAGGCGAGATGAACATGGACGGCACGCTCGATCCGGGCTCAACCTTCCGACGCTTCGAAATCGACACGCTCCACCTTTCACCAAGTTCGGGCTTTATTGCTGATCTCGGCGGGACGCTTGCTGGCGAGTATGACCGGTTGTTGCTCGGTGGATCCGACACCATCAACCTCGACGGCACCCTGACGGTCAATCTCGATTCTGGGTATGTCCCAGTGTTCGGTGATACATGGGATATCGTCTCTGGCGGCACCATCAACGGCATGTTTACTGCTGAAAATGTACCAACAGCCGGGCTGGGGCAGGTGTATCGGGTGATCTACCAGTCAAACCGGGTCTATGTGATCCTGACATGTGATGCCGACCTCAACGGGGACAACACGCTCGATTTCTTCGATGTCTCCGCCTTCCTCGGGTTCTTTAGCGCCGAGGATGTCCGCGGTGATCTCACCGGAGACGGGCAGTTCAACTTCTTTGATATTTCGCTCTTCCTCCAGCTCTTCTCCGGCGGCTGCGCCGGGTAAGCTGGTCACACACCCCGGGGGGGGAGAAGGAACTCATTCATGAAACACCCACTCTTCCCGATCATCGCACTGAGTGCGCTTGCATTGTCCAATGCACAAGCAGGCGATCGTGACATCCAGTTCTCGAACATCCTCGCTGACGACCATGTATTCATGCTCTCGAACCTCGGCGCAGAGACCATCTCCCTCGACGGGTGGCGCTTCTGCACGCAAAACTCTTCGGTGGTCCGGGTGTATACAAACCCGTCGGGACTCAACGGCATCTCGATCGCGTCCAACACTTCGATCACCATCCACCTCAACAACGATGCCAACCCCGGTGTGGCGACACAGTTCAACGCCTCGGACATCGGCCCCTTCGCAGGTTTCGGGCTCGACGCCTATTCGCTGGCGATCTACCGCGTCAACCCCGATGGCTCGATCCCGTTCCATGACGGCAACTTCATGGTTGACTTCCTCCAGTGGAGTCTCGGCGGGGTGGACAACGACACCGCTGACGAGCGCTCTGATGAGGCCGAGGCTGGCGGGCTCTGGGTCGATCAGTCGCAGTGGATCTCTGTCCGCAATGACACACTGCTGATCGAACTGACCGATCCGACCGGCGCCGAGCTCCACAGCCCGGACAACTATAATGTCATCGTCAGCTGCCCCGCAGATCTCACCGACGACGGCATGCTCAACTTCTTCGATGTCTCCGCTTTCCTCGGTGCGTTTAGCGCGATGGACCCGGCTGCAGACTTCACCGGCGATGGGCTCTTTAACTTTTTCGATGTATCGAGCTTCCTCGGGCTCTTCAGCGCTGGGTGCCCCTGAGCAGCCCGACCAAACCTCAGGAGCATATTCAGACTTGGGTCCGATAGGTCATTGATTCTTGCCGGAGTAGAACAGGGTTCTTTTCGTTGGGCTCGGTTTGAGTTTTACGCGGAAATATCCGCAATTCCGCGGAAGTTCTTGCAACTCTTCACCGAATCGATAAGAATCTGAATGTGGCGGCATTGATTCCAATGCCCGCATCTTTGTTCAGTATTTTCTGGTGGAGAACTTGTGATGAACGATGGTCTTTGTATCGGCACCATGGCTCAAAGAGTCGGGTTTTTGACGGGGTTGGGGATTATTGCGAGCCTGGGCGCTTCGCTCTTTGCTGGCCCCCAGACCCAGGTTCCGACCACCCTCAACGATTTCCGGATGCCCGGGACTCAGCCCAACATGCTCAACCACCCCATCGCCGGGGCGGACACCTGCGCGAGCTGCCACGGGTTCTATGACGAAGAGCACGAGCCATACTCAACATGGTCAAACTCGCTGATGGGACAAGCGATGCGGGACCCCGTCTTCCTCGCGGCCCTCACTATCGCCAACCAGGACGCCGCCTTCTCCGGTGATCTCTGTCTCCGCTGTCACTCACCTGGTGGGTGGCTCGAAGGACGCTCGACCCCGACCGACGGCTCGGCGCTCACCGATGTTGATCTTCAGGGCGTGAGTTGCAATGTCTGCCATCGCATGGTCGACCCGGTCTATCAGCCCGGTGTCTCGCCAGCGGTTGATCTTGATCTGCTCAACACCCTCGGTGCCGATGCACCCACACCAGACCAATCCCACTCGGGCGCCTTTGTGTTCGATACCAATGACCGCCGAAGAGGCCCCCAGGACATGGGTCCGGACTTCTTCTATCACGATTGGGAGCAGTCCCCGTTCCACCAGAGCTCGAGCCTATGCAAATCCTGCCACGATGTCTCCAATCCGGTGTTCACGAAACTCCCCGATGGCACTTACACCCTTGATCTCAAAACACTCGATGCTCCGCATCCCACCAATAATGTGAACGAGACCTTCCCGGTCGAACGCACCTACTCCGAGTGGCTCATGAGCGACTTCGCCCAAGGTCCCGTCGCGATCGGTGATCGCTACGAAACCACGCTGACTTCGGTCTCGAGCTGTCAAGACTGCCACATGCCCGAGGCCGATATCCAGATCTGCCGATTCGAGGGCACCAACCCGGAACACTCGGTCCACTCGTTTAGCGGCGGGAACAACTGGGTACTCAACGCGATCCGCAACCTGAATCCTAATGACTTCGTCACCGGGCTTATCCCAAGCATGGTCGTCACATCGATCAGCCGGACCGAAGATATGCTCAGAGCCGCATCTGATCTCGAACTCTCGATGGTTGGTGATGATCTCAATGTCCGCATCATCAACCAGAGCGGGCACAAACTCCCAACCGGATACCCCGAGGGTCGACGGATGTGGGTCAATGTCCGGTTCCTCGACGACGCTGACACCTTGATTGCCGAACGCGGCGCCTACGACCAGATAACCGCTGAACTAACCACCGCAGATACAAAGGTCTACGAGACCAAACTCGGGGTCGATGCTGTGGTCGCCGCACTCACCGGCGTCCCAGAAGGACCAGGATTCCACTTCGTGCTGAGCAATAAACGCTACCTCGACAACCGGATCCCGCCCCGTGGATTCACCAACGCCAACTTTGAAACCATCCAAGCCCAACCTGTGGGCTACAGCTACGCCGACGGCGACTATTGGGACGACACCCAGTTCGTTGTTCCCGCCGGGGCGACCAAGGCCGAGGTAAGGGTGTACTACCAGTCGACGAGCAAGGAATATATGGAGTTCCTACGAGACGAGAACACCACCGACAATACCGGCCAAGATGTCTACGACCAGTGGGTCATCACCGGCAAGAGCCCGATCGTCGAGATGGATGTCGATACCTACTTCTTCACCCCGCCGTGCCCGGCGGATCTGACCGGCGATGGTTTGCTCAACTTCTTTGATGTCTCCGCATTCCTCGCAGCGTTCAGCACTCAGGACCCAGCGGCCGACTTCACCAACGACGGGCTCTACAACTTCTTTGATGTCTCCGCATTCCTCGCTGCGTTCAGCGCTGGTTGTCCATAAGTTCATCGTTCTCATCTTCACCATAAAAAAACACCGGCTAAAGGCTGGTGTTTTTTATTGAAATACGGATTCAAGATCAGAAACTAGTCCTTGCGCCGATCAGGAGCCATCATCACACCGATATTGATCAGCCGCTTGCCCTCCTCGGGGCGAGAATCTCGACAGATCTCCCAGATCCGTTCGACGAGTTTATTCACCTCTTCGAGCGAATTGTCATCCACCCACGCTGTGCTGATCCCCGCGTTAGTATCACGCAGAGGACCTCGCACCACCGCATTCGGGCTGGCGGTTGCTCGTTCGTGCAGGCGGGCCATCAGCCGACCTACCGCGTTGCCGTAGGCCTGGTGATAGGCAACATTCTCCGGATCCTTTGAGTTGTGCTTGGTCGCCACGGTCCGCGCGATCGGGCGGTAAAGCTGCTCGTACCGTTTTCCTGCCAACCGGGCATCACCCTCAAAGATGAGTCCTGCTTCAACGAGCTGCTCGATGTGCGGATAGAGCGAGGTACGCGAACGCCCCGTGAAGGCTGCGACTTCAGTCACCGAGCACTCATCAAGCGCGCAGATCGCGTTGAGCACCTCCACCCTGATCGGGCTGGCGAGCACCCACATTTTTTCAGGGTCGTAAATTATGTGGAGATTCTTTGTTGGCTTCGATTTCTTGCTCATCTCATCCCAATGCAGCATGGTCGATATAAATAACAGCTGAAACATCAATCGCAGAGTGTAGGTCTCTACACAGTATCCAAAAACCGTGATTGGTGTCTGGTATCTGATTGTGAAATCAAAATATTTACAACCACCCATTCAGATACCTTTGCTCAACGGAACATGGAATGACTCCTGAATTTGGATATCATCAACTATCGGCCCAACGCACGGGGGGTTCTCATGAGGGGAAGTTTGCAATCAAGAGAAGGTACTCTTCGCATTTCGTAATGCGCGAGGGGTAGCTGTGCGCTTCATGCTTGGTTGCATCCCGTGGTGTACGCGGGAAAGTTCAATCGCCCGATCACTGGGCGGCTAGGAGAAAAAATGAAATATCGAACCACTTGCGCCGCATTCGCGGCCATCACCACGCTCAGTGCGCTTGTTTCAACAAGCGTGCTTGCTGGCGATCAACAACCAAATCTTCGTGAAGGACAACGCCCAGTTGTCACCGACGAAGCTCCGGTCTCGCCGGTCTCGGGACAAAACGCGCCCGAGTCGTTCAGGGCACGGACATCACTCGATCGCAAGATCACGCTCCCGCATCCACCGATCGACCAGATCCCGTTTATGCCCATGCCCGAGCCACCCGCTCCGGGTATCCAGCCGATCGGCGGCGAGTCCACGATGACATTCCATGACTCGATCGCAAATGAAACACACGAGCTGGCGCTCAATCAATCGAGCACCCGCTCTCTCGGCGGGCAGAGCATCGAGGGTGATTACCCTGGGTTCGGCAACACCATCGACAACTCGGATGAACTTGGACGATCATTCGGGAACATGACGCTCGCCGGTGGGCTCGACACATGGCCCCGTTCGGGCAATGTCAAGCTCGTCGCCCGCTTCACCGATGTCAACGGCATCCAGCGCTGGTTCGTCTGCTCCGGATCGATGCAAGACCCGGGCGTCGTGCTCACCGCTGCCCACTGTGTCTATGCCAGAACACCCAACGGGATCGTCATCAACGACTGGGCCGACATCATCTATGTCTACCCGGCGTGGGACGGCGTGTCCAACAACGGACAGTTCTCCGCACCCGATTCGAGTGAAGTGATCCAGAACTTTGGGTACGCCTTCGGCTCGGCGTTCCTCGCGGGCACAAACTATATCAACAACGGCGATACCGATTCTGACAACGGACTCATCCGCATCTCCCGGGGATCGAGCCGAAACATCGGGATGCTCACCGGGTGGTTCGCATGGGCATGGGGACAGAGCTGTGGCACGATCCAGTCACGCACCTACAACAACTTCTCCTATCCCGCCGAAAACTGTCCAACGCCCGGGCTCCACAACGGCGGCGATATGTACTACTGGGCCGGATCCATCGACGCCTGCCCTGGCAACCAGATGCAACTCAACACCGGCGGCGGCAACTGCCTCGATACCGTCTGGGGCGGGATGTCCGGCTCGGGCATGTACTACATCGACGGCGACAATCGGTATGTCCACTCGGTCGCATCGACCTCGAACCGCTTCGATCGTGGCTACTACTGCAAGCTCTGGGAAACCTTTGTCAACGACATGCAAGACTTTGAGAACGCCACCCGAGGGGTCTCCTTTGACCTCGAACCCCTGAGATTCCGCGCTGGTGGCTCGACATCCGTGCTCCAAGGACAATCGCTTGATTCACAGGCGACCGTCTCGATGGTCAACGCCACCAACAACAACCCGGCTGCTGATACATATCAGCTCAAGGTCTACCTCTCGACCAACAACAATATTTCAACCGGCGACACGCTGCTCGCGACATGGAACTACAACACCGACTTCGCCGCGATGCAGACGAGAACCTTCAATGTACCCGCCCCGATCATCCCGCTCGATACACCTCCGGGCAACTACTTCATCGGCGTGATCCTCGACACAGGCGACGACACGATCTCTGCCAATAACGACACCGACACATGGGACGCCCAAGAGATCACCGTGCTCGAAGCATTCCCCGATCTCGAAGCGACCCTTTCCGACGCCGTCGCGGGCACCTATTACCGTGGCGAGACCATCTCCGTCACCCACCGGACATTCAACATCGGTGACCGCCCAACCGAGGATGTCCATGTTGAGTTCCGAGCCTCAACAAATGACTTCATCACGACCTTTGACACCTTCATGGAAGAACGGTTCTACGGCCCGCTCAATGTCGGTTCGAGCGTCTGGGTGATCTCGCAGGTCCAGATCCCCGCGGATCTCGCCCCGGGTGTCTACTACATCGGCACCATCGTCGATGAATCCACTGGCACCGAACTCACCCTTGCCAACAACTGGGTCTCCGACACCGACACCATCACGGTGCTCGCCTGTCTCGCCGACCTGACCGGCGATGGGCAGATCAACTTCTTTGATGTCTCAGCCTTCCTCAGCGCCTTCGCCGCGATGGACCCGGTCGCCGATTTCAACAACGACGGGAACTTCAACTTCTTCGATGTCTCGTTGTTCCTCAACGCCTTCAACGCAGGCTGTCCATAAACCAAGACTCCAATATTTCAACACAGCCGGGCTTGTGCCCGGTTTTTTTATGCCTGGATACGATCCGGTTCGTCTGAAATACTCAGCACATCAGAACCGTCGTCGATGTGAAAAAAACTCATTTATGTATGCAATTTATAGATTATGTGATACAGTTGGTTTATAAAGTGTAAATATGTGTTGTTTTCTTGTAAATTGTGGAGAAGTTGATGCCCGGAACTTGTTCGCAATTAATTAAACAGATTGCCGCGATTAGTGCACTCGCGTTTTGTTCTATGCACTCCAACGCCCAATGGATCAATCAAGATCTCAAGGTGCTCGCCGCCGATGGCGAAGAGAACGACCAGCTTGGATCCTCGATCGCGGTTTCCAGCGGTCGATTGGTGATCGGATCTCGTTTAGACAACTCAACCGCATCTGGGGCGGGCTCTGTCTATGTCTTCGACACCGCCACCGGCACACAACTGATGAAATTGATACCTGACCCAGGCTCCAATGGCGCATTCTTCGGCAACTCGATTGCGATCAGTGATGCTCTCGGGGTCGTGGCCATCGGAGCCCCAGAAGATAGCCTAAAAATCAACGATGCCGGTGCTGTCTAAATTCTTGATCTGAATACCGGCCAAACCCTACACAAACTCTACGCAGATGACATCACCGGCTCAGATAAGTTTGGATATTCAGTCGCCACCGACGGCGGATTGCTTGTCGTTGGTGCCCATGAGAATGACGATAACGGGAACTCGTCTGGGTCCGCCTATGTCTTCGATCTCTCAACCGGACAACAACTCTTCAAGCTACTCCCCGATGATGGTGCGGCCAATGACCACTTTGGGCTCGCGGTCGCCATAGAAGGGAATATCATCGCGGTGAGTGCCCATCTCCATGCAGAACAAGGGGTACGATCCGGTGCTGTATACATCTTTGACGCGACAACCGGGCTTCAAGCTGCTGAACTTCTCTCGGATGATCGTCAAGCTGATGATCGCTTCGGGTCCCGGCTTGCCATCGACAATGAAAAACTGGTTGTCTCTGCTCCCGGTCAAGATGCGAACGGTGATTCTTCTGGCGCCGCGTATCTCTTTGATTTACAAACCAATCAGCAAGTCTTCAAACCACTTCAGTTTGAAGGCGCCCCAAACGACCTGTTTGGTACATCTGTCGATATCAATGGGAATCTGATTGTGATTGGATCCATATTTGACAATACATCCGCCGGGGTGAATACCGGTTCAGTATCTCTCTTTGATGCCACCTCCGGCGCGCCTCTGACCAAACTGCAGCCCGCCGATGGCCATACCCTACAAAACTTTGGTACATGGGTTGCCCTTGACAACAACCAAATAGTCGTCGGTGCCCCACGAGACGGTGAGACCGCCAATGAGGCGGGGGCCGGATATATTTATAATGGCCCATTCCCATGCAATGTCTACGACCTCGCCGAACCTTTTAGTGAACTCAACTTTTTCGATATCGTTGCCTTTATCAATGGTCGGCCAGATCTCAATGGTGATGATCTGTTCAACTTCTTTGATGTCTCGATCTATATTTCTGGATTCCAGGTTGGTTGCCCATCGCCATAGCGCCCAGACTCAACAACAAAGCCCCGGCTCATCGAGCCGGGGCTTTTTCAATTGAAGCAATGCGATCCGCTCTCAGACCGCCACGCCGAGGAGTTCCATCACCTTGTTGGCGATGTCCTGTGCGGTAAGCCCGCACATCTCGAGCATCTCTTCGGGCGTCCGGGCGCTCTTGGGGATCCGCTTAACGAACATCTGTGCCAACTCGAACCCATCGCCGGATTCCATCAACGCGTCGGCAATCGCCGAGCCGAGCCCGCCGCCGTAGTTGTCCTCGAGCGAGATGACGAACCCGCCGTTCTCGCCGACAATATCGAGCAGCTTGTCTGAGTCGAACGGGATCGAGTACATGTCGAGCAGCGTCGCACTCACCCCGGCCTTGTCAAGCAGCTCGACCGCCTTGTTGCCCTCGTGGACCATGATGCCCGACGCGGCGAGCACGATATCGCGTCCCTGAGCGAGGGTCTCGAAACCGCCGAGGTTGAAGACATGATCGTCAGAGTAGAGCAACTCGGTGTCCGCCCTGATCGTCCGCATATAGCACATCGAATCGTACTCGGCCATCACCCCTGTGAGGGCATACGCGGCGTACGCGTCGGCGGGCTGGAGGATATAGCACCCCGGGTTGCCCCTGTGATCGGTCGTGGTCGAGAGCGCACGGAACCAAGCGATATCGGGGAGCGACATCTGTGATGGCCCGTCCGAAGCAAGCGTGATCCCGGCGTGCGAGCCGACGAACTTGATGTTTGCCCCCGAGTTCATCCCCATCTCGATCTGGTCATACGCCCGGTTCATAAACTTGGCGAAGGTCGAGCAGAACGGAATCTTGCCCGCCGCACTCATCCCCACCCCGACCGAGACCATATTCTGTTCGGCGATCTTGCACTCGACAAATCTCGATGAGAGTTCCGCGGTCTTGTGAAAAGTCTCGGTAAAGGTCGAGTTGGACACATCCGCATCAAGCACGACCACCTCAGAGTTGATCTCGCCAAGCGCCCGCAATGCGACGCCATACGCCTTGCGTGTGGCGAACTTACCCGAGTGGAGAACATGCCCCATATCCATCGATTCCATCGCGCTGCTCAGAGGCGGGAGTTCTGCGTCCGTTGCTGCATTGGACGGTGCCTCGCTCGGCGGCGAGATTGTGAACTCGTCGGTCCCGGTGAGCGAACTCGTCAAGTCGATGCGCCGCTCGGCAAGCTCGCCCACCGCCTTGGTAAGCGCCTCGCCTGTCGCCGGCTTGCCGTGCCAGCCGCCGCCCTGCATCGACGGAGCGCCCCATCCTTTGACGGTCTTGGCGATCACCGCGATCGGCTTGGTGTTCTCGTTGCCCGAAATCTCAATAAACTTGTCAAACGCGGCTTTGATCTGATTCGGTGCATGCCCATCGACCCCGATAACCTCGAACCCGAACGCTTGGAGCTTGTGCGTGAGCACTTCGGGGCTCTGTTGCGACGAGACTCGATCAGCTTGGCCGTATTCATTGCAGTTGAAGATCGTGCAGACATTGGTGAGCTGATGATCAACGATGAAGTCGAGCGCTTCTGCGATCTGACCCTCGCGCGATTCGCCATCGCCGACGATGCAGTAGATCCGTCGATCAAGCCCGTCGATCCGTGCCGCCTTGGCCACGCCGGCCGCCACGCTCAAACCTTGCCCGAGCGAGCCTGTCGCCGCGTCGAAGAAATCCACACCCTCCATCGGGTTGGGATGCCCGTCGAGCACCGAATGCCACTCGCGGAGTGTCGAGAGATCGTCTACGCTCAACTTGTGGCGATCGTCTTCTTTGCCCACTACAACGCCAAGTGTCGCCATCGCAGCGTACACCACCGGGACAGCATGCCCCTCAGAAAGCACCAAACGGTCCGAGGTCGGATAGTTGGGATAATCAGGGCTCCAACGCATCGCTGAGAACATCAGCGCCGTGACAATGTGTCCCAAGCTCATCGCCGTCGTCGGGTGGCCGCTGCCCGAGCTGGCCGTCATCTCAAGGCTCAGTCGATCGAGTTCAATTGCTTGGGCGTGTACCGCAGCTTCATATGACATGTGTGTATTCCTTATCATCTCAACAGCGTGGTCGATGCTCAAAAACGACAATCGCCGTGACTTCTGTGGACCCCCACCAACGCCTCGACACGAGGAATATGGGGTCCCAGAGCACGGCGTGGCGTACATTCAAGTTGTTCATTTCATCCTAGCGCATCGCGTCGATCCGGGTATCGCCAAATGGCCCCTTTCACGATCAATTCTCCAATTGGCGTGCGATTTGCTCTCCGCTCGCCTGTCGGAGCATCAGATTCCCGTCCTTACCCACCGCTGATCCACAACCGGGACGATATTTGGGTGCCCATCCACAGGATATCGCCCCATACCCCCTCAGTTCTCGCTTTCAGATCGCCTAGAATATGGGCAGAAACAAACACCAAATTTGCTGCCTACAGATCTGGCAGTTCAGGAGAGTTGCGCGATGAAAGTCATCTGTGATCGATCAGCCTTGCTCGAAGCGGTCAACCAAGTCTCAAGCGTGGTTGCGTCGCGCTCGCCACGCCCCCAACTCACCTGCATCAAACTTGTCGCCTCGAAGAATGCCGACGGCGCCGAACTCACACTCTTGGGCACCGACGCCGAGATCTCGCTGAGCGTCCGCATCGGACGCGTCGATGTCGTTGATGAAGGCACCGCCCTGATCCCGTCGGACAAACTCCGCCAGATCATCTCCGCCGAGGACAACGAATCCACCCTCACCCTCGAAACCAAGGGCGAGACCACCACGATCCGAGGCGAAGACGCGCTCTTCACACTCCATGGATTCGACCCCGCCGATTTTCCTGCCCTGAGCGATTACAAATCAATCGCCGAGGGCTCGACGGCCTCCCCCGCAGCCAAATCACTCTTCGCCACCGACGCGGGTGTGCTTGATTCGATTATCGCGCGCACACTCTTCGCCGCCGCCCGTGAAAACTCCCGCTACGCGATCAACGGCGTCCTGATGGTCCGCGATGGTAAAAAGCTCGAGATGGTCGCCACCGACGGACGCCGACTCGCCAAGTCCTCAGTCACCATCTCGTCCCAAGGCGAGGGGTGCCAGTGCATCATCCCCTCCAAAGCCCTCTCAATGCTCCAGAAACTCACGAGCGACGAGAATGAGCCCGTCCATGTCGCCATCACCGACAATCAGGCCGTATTCGCCTTCGGCGATGAGCCCGCCGATTCGCGTGCGGTGCTCACCACCAACCTCGTTGAAGGCACCTTCCCACCATACGAAGATGTCATCCCCCGCGATCTCGACATCAAGGTCACCTTCAACCGCGACACCCTCGCCTCGGCGGTCAAGCGGGCCGCCCTGCTCACCAACGAGGAATCCCGAGGCGTCCGCCTCGCGTTCACCGGCGAGAACAAATCACTCGAACTCTCGAGCAGGGCCCCAGAAATGGGCGAAGCGACCATCAATATCGACCTCGCCTCCTATGACGGCAACGACATCGAGATCGGATTCAATCCCGCCTTCATCACCGACGCCCTCAAGGTCATCAACGATCCACAGATCATGATTGAACTCAAAGCCCCGAATAAACCCGGGCTCTTCAAGGCGGGCAATGACTTCCTCTATGTGGTGATGCCGGTCAACCTCAGCTAACCAAACCTGTTATCAATCAACAACTTACACCGCTGTGACAGATTTGTACAGCTGGGTATCTTGTTGGGATCCTGATTTCGCCCCCGTGGACTCGTTTACCCGGATATGGCGAACATCGCGTCCACGACGGTTGTGGGCATGATGGGCGATTCGTGAATCTGCCAAGCCCTCAGAATAACTCGGTGCATAATCTTTTGATACCGCTTGTTTTATCATTGATATGTTCAATCGAATACTCAGCAATGTCAGCATCGGCAGCGCTATCAACCCGACAATCGCCGAGAGTTCTGCCGTTGGGCGGGACTGGAGCGTTTCGAGCCGAACAACCGTGATGGTCAGCACTAAGCCCAGAAGCAGACATCCGAACCCGATTATGTAGAGCAGCGCATGACGGAACCGGACCCATGCCGCTGCCGCACCATCAGATCGCCGAGAATCGTCCATGAAAAAATCGTGATTGCCCAAAGGATCGTCCCTCAAATTCCTGCCCATTGCGTCCATGCAAAGGGCAGATACTCTATCCTGTTCTCACGGCTCGGTGTGCACACGGACAAAAACAAATGCACCCAATCCTGCCATCGGTTTGTGTTCAGGGCATAGGACGGGTATCGTCCACCCCGAGAGATTTATGACATCGATCAATCCCAAAATCCTGCCCTGTGCCCGCCCGCACCGATCACCCCGGCTCCTCAGGAAACTTGTCGCAGCCGGATCGATCGGTGCGTTCTCGACGGGTGCTCTCTATGCCCAGAACGATCCGGCAACCCCTCCCACCCAACCGGCTGTGGATGCCTCTACACCGACCGATCCGGATCAGGATATGGCGGTCTATGAAAACCGTGTGATCTCATCGGTCTCGGTCCGCCCCGTCGTCATCAACGATTCCGAAACCTCGCTCTCGATCGAAGCCCGCCAAGAAGCGATCAACAACATCCGCTCACGCGCCGGGACCGTCTTCGACGCCGAGCTGATCCGAGGCGATATCCGTCGACTCAATCGGCTCGGATCATTCTCCCGCGTGGAGGTCTACGCTGGGATCAACCCCGACGGGACTGTCGAACTCGTCTTCGAGGTCCTCGAACGCAAACTGGTCGTCGATGTGCAGGTTGCTGGAAACGAAAAAATCAACGACTCCCAAGTCGCTGCGGTGGTCGATGTGCTCTCGGGCACACCCATCGACCGGTTTCAGATCGACCGCTCCGCCCGTCGCATCGAGGAACTCTACCGCCAGAAGGGGTACTACTTCGCCCGGGTCACCGTTGACGAGGACGAACTCAACGACACCGGGCTGGTGCTCTTCAGAATTCTCGAGGGCCAACGGCTCAAGGTGACCGCCATCCGATTCTCGGGCAACGAGTCGTTCACCACCAAGCAGCTCCGTCGAGAAATCGAGACCAAGACCGCATCGTTCTTCCGCAAGGGACAGCTCGACGACGACAAACTCGACACCGATATCGCCAACCTGATCCAGTTCTATCGCAACCGCGGGTATCTCGATATCCGCGCCGATCGGCTCATCCAGCCATCGCCAAACGGGCAAGAATCCATCATCACCTACCTCATCGAGGAGGGCCCGCTCTACACCCTACGATCTGTCCAGATCAATGTCGAATCCGAAGATGGCAACGCGCCCGTCTTCAACCAGGTCCAGATCGCCGGGCTCATGAGCATCAAGGCGGGTGATGTCTACTCGGTCCGTGAACTCGATAACTCGATCACCTCGATCCGATCCGCCTACGGCCAGATGGGCTACACCGATGCCGCCGATGCCAACGCCCGCAATGTTTTCCGGATCGAAAAACGAGATCCAAGCGAGCCGCTTGTCGATCTGATTGTCATGGTCTCAGAAGGACGCCGATATCGCGCCGGCGAGATCATCATCCAGGGCAACGACCTCACCAGGCAAGAGGTTATCCGCCGGCATATCGAACTCCGCCCGATGCGTCCGCTCGATACCTCTGCGATGGAGCGCTCGAAGATCCGCCTGCGAAGACTCAAACTCTTCAATATCCGCACCGGCGCCAAAATTACACCCCAGCAGCCCGGCGTCGAATTCTTCGCCGAGGTCTGGGACGATGAGTTCATCCCCCGCGCCCGAAAAGTCAAAGAGGCCAAGTCAAACTCAGAGGATCCGAGCACACGCGTCACACTCAACCCGGCTGATGAATCTAACTATCGTGATGTGCTCATCGAGATCGAAGAAACCAACACCGGATCCTTCGATATCGGCGGGGCGGTCTCATCAGATTCGGGCGTGGTCGGTCGCATCGCCCTTGTCCAACGCAACTTCGATATCCGTGACACGCCCGATTCGCCGGGCGAGTTCTTCTCAGGGCGCGCCTTCCGTGGGGGCGGGCAGACCTTCTCGATCGAACTGCTCCCGGGCAACCGGATCCAGAACTATTCGATCGGACTCACCGAGCCCTACCTCTTCGAGAGCAACTATTCAGGCTCGGCAAACCTCTTCTTCAGAAAACGAGATTTTATCGAGTTCGATGAACAACGCGCCGGCACCCGCCTTGCGCTCGGACGACGGTTCGGGACACGATGGAACGGCAACCTGACGCTCCGCGCCGAAGAGGTCCAGCTCTCCGATATCCAACCAAGCCGACCCGTCGATATCTTCAGCGTCCAAGACGCCAACCTGCTCATCGGGCTCAGGGCCGGGCTCCAACGCACGACGCTCGATTCGCTCACCAGACCAACCAGAGGCTCTCGCACAAACCTCTCGGTCGAGCAGGTCGTCGGCGACTTCGAGTTCACCAAATTCGAAGCTGCTCACTCAACATTCATCCCGATCAGAGAAGACTACCTCGGACGCGCGACCGTGCTCAACCTCCGCGGACGCATCGGCTATATCCCCCAAGGCAGAGACGGCGCACCCTCCTACGAGCGCTTCTACATGGGCGGCCAAACCTTCCGCGGATTCGATTTCCGCTCCATCTCTCCCAAGGGCATAAGAAATGATAACGGGCTCCCATCGCCCGACTCCATCGGTGGCACCTGGCAGCTCTTTATGGGAGCCGAGATTGAACAGCCGATTTATGAAGAAATTTTATCCGTCGTTGGCTTCATCGACGCCGGCACCGTCACCTTCGAACCCGGGCTCGATGACTTCCGTGTCGCGGTCGGAGTCGGGATCCGGTTCTATGTGCCCGCGCTGAGCCCCGCACCGCTCGCATTCGATCTCGGGTTCCCGATCCTCAAACAGGACACCGACGAGACACGCCTCTTCACCTTCAGCATCGATCTTCCGCTGAACTAAAGCCCTCACAAGAGCTTGCTACGGACGCAATTCTCCTTCAAAGCCGGATCTCGCCCACAATCGCGGAATGATTGTCAGCAGCCGAGTATATTTCTGGTATACCATTACGCTGACCAGCAAGAACTTCGCACGGAGGCTCAGAGCATGTTCTCGAATCAAACCCGACCCATCCACCCGCTCATCCCAACCCTCGCAATCCTGATCGCCGCCGTCGCGTGGCAGGCCGGGGCCAACAACGCATCCCGCCCGCCCGCACAGGACACCTCGGTTGTGACCGTTGATATCGTCGAGGTGATCGACAAACTTGTCGAGCGCGGGGTCCGCGAGGACGAACTCGAAGCAAACAAAGACAACCGCCAGGCCCAGCTCGAAGAGATCGCCGATCAGATCCGCATCCTCGAAGCCGACCTCAAGGTCAGCACCCGGGGCACGGATGACTACAAAGACAAAATCCGACAGGCGATGGAGATCCAGGCGGTCTACAAGGCCCGAGGCGAAGCACTCAACCAGATCCTTTCGATCGACCGGGGCAATGTGTCGAGAGAGCTCTATCAAAAAATCAACGATGCCGTCAACCGCATCGCCGACCGCGAGGGCTATGACATCGTCCTCTTCGATGATTCGCTCTTCCCGATCCAAGAAGACGCGCCCTATCAAGAGGTCTTCCGCTCGATCATCACCCGGAACATCATCTACCATCACAACTCGACCGACATCACCGACCAGGTCATCACACTGATGAACAACGAGTTCACCGCACCCTGAATACGCGAACCACAGAGCACGCGTTTCAAGATCCGGAGCGAATCAGTGGAGCACACGATGAGCGAACCCGCGCAATCTGCACCCAATGAACTTGGCTCGGTCTCGATCCGTGCCGACGAACTCGCACAAATTGTCGGAGGCAGGCTTGAGGGCAACCCCGATATTGTCCTCCACACACTTGCCCCGATTGAGGCTGGAACCGAAGGCTCGCTCACCTTTATCCGCTCATCCAACTTCGCCAAGCTCTGGAGCGATTCAAGCTGCCCCGCCGCCCTCGTCACCGAAGGACTCGAGATCGAGGGGCACGATCCAGAAACCAGGGCGCTGATCTTCGTCCCCGACGCCGATGTCGCGATGGTCAAGGTCCTCGACGCCATCAACCCGGGCACATCAACCCCCAACCCCGGCATCGACCCCGCTGCTAAAGTGGACCCAGCAGCCAAAGTAGACTCCGCCGCGTCCATCGGCCCAGGTTGTGTGGTCTGCCAAGGCGCGAGCATCGAAGCCGGTGTCGTGCTCATCGCCAATGTCTATCTCGGCAAAGACGCGGCGATCGCAGCCGACACCGTACTCCACCCCGGCGTAGTCATCGGTGATCGGTGCACAATCGGCAAGCACTGCCTGATCTTCGCCAACGCCGTTGTCGGTGCCGACGGATTCGGGTTCCTCACCGCCACCAAAGACCGCCCCGTCACCAAGGTCCCCCAGATCGGCACCGTCGAGATCGGTGACGAGGTCGAGATCGGTGCCTGCTCCACCATCGATCGAGCCAAGTTTGGTGTCACCCGGATCGGGAACCGCACCAAGATCGACAATCAGGTTCACATCGCCCACAACTGCATCGTCGGCGAAGATGTCCTCCTCTGCGGCCGAACCACCCTCGGCGGCTCGGTAACCATCGGCGATCGCACCATGGTCGGCGGCGCGGTCGTGCTCAATGACCAGGCGGTCGTCGGGTGTGACGCGAAAATCGCTGGCGGCTCGATCGTCCTCGACGAAATCCCCGCCGGCGAGGCCGTCCTCGGCATCCCGGCCATGCCCGCGCGCACCGCCCTCGCCAATGTCGGGGCCCAGCGCACCCTCGCCAAGTTCTGCCGACGCGTTGATAAAGCACTCAAAAAACTCGACCCCGACTACACCACCTGAGCCAAAGTGAACCGCACCACCCTCCAACGCGAAGTTCGGCTCTCTGGTGTCGGGCTCTTCACCGCCGAGCCCGCGACGCTGATTATCGCGCCAAACATGGGTATCGACACGATTCACACCGGGATCGTCTTCCAAATCGGCGACCAACTCATCTCCGCTACCATCGCCAATTTATCGGATATCCCGGTCCACCCGGCATTCAGATCGATCAAGCCCCGATGCACATCTGTAGGCAATACCTCGGCCTCTGTCGCCACCGTCGAACACCTCCTCAGCGCACTCGCCGGGCTCGGGATCACCGACGCGACCATCAAGATTAGATCCGAACGCCCCCACACCGAGATACCCATCCTCGACGGCTCAGCCCTCGACTTTGTCAACGCAATCCACGCCGTCGGTGTCGTGCCTCTCGATACCGATGTCGAGCCCATCACCATCGCCCAGCCAATCCGTATCGAGGACGGCGAGTCCTCGATCACCGTCGAGCCCGCCGACACGCCGATCTATTCCTACACCCTCGACTACACCCAGCACGATCATACCTCACCGATCCCCGCTGCCACTGTCGCGTGGACTGGCGATCGGACCGACTATATCGAACTCGTTGCCCCCGCCCGTACCTTCTGCCTCGATAGTGAGGCCGACGCAATGCACAGCGCCGGGCTCTTCACCCACCTGAATCCGAAGGACATGCTCGTCATTGGCGACGCCGGCCCGATCGACAACGCCTATCGCCTCGACGACGAGTGCGCCCGCCACAAACTCCTCGATCTCATCGGCGACCTCTCGCTCGTCGGCAGGCCACTGTGTGCCAGAATCACCGCGATTAAATCGGGGCACGCACTCGCCCACCGTGCCGCCGCTGCGATCATTGAGCAACTCAACTAGAAATCTTCCCTCGATCACACACTTTGTGCGCAAAGATCGTGCGCTCCATCAAACAACACTGGTGCCGATGTCACACAGTGGTACCATCATCAAAGCCCGATGAATCGAAGCGTCTTCGACCATCTCCCCGCATGAACTTCAACGCCCATCGCTGCCCGCCCAACGCGCGGGGATTGGCAGCATGGTCCGATCGCGCGGGGAGAACGACATGAAACGAAGCACAACAAAGTGGATGGAACACACAACAAAACGCTGGATCTCGATCGCAGCATTGGGGGTGATACTCTTTGTCAGCGGGTGCGCCGATCTTGGGGGCGCGTTGAACAAAGCAACCGCGTGGCGCGACAACGCCCAAACGCTTGAGACCGACCTCTCTGCCCAACTCGATTCGCTCAACGCCCAGCGTCAATCAGCCCCAAACAACTCGCCCGACGCGCCGACGCTCGACGCGTTGATCCTCGAAACGCAGGCCAAAATCAAGACCCTAGGTGCCCTGATCGCCCAAGCAGATCTTGTCATCGAAGAAGCCCAGAACCCAAGCGACGCGCTGACCCAGGCCGCCGATGCGCTCTCGCCGTGGGTGCCCGCCCCGGCTCAGGGCCCGCTGGTCCTCGGAGCGGCGCTTATCGCAACCATGATCCGATCGAGGAACCTGAAAAACAACGCCACCTCGATCATCAAATCGATCGAGCACACCATGAAGAACGACCCGGCATTCAAGAACTTGTTCACCCAGCACGCCGACACGATCCGGACCATCCAGACCCCGGGTGCACGCAAGCTCATCGACAAGACGCTTACCAGATCAACGAAACCAATACTCCCGATCTGATCGGCTAGTTGTCTTTGACGATGGTCTGCATCACCAGCTCAAGCCGCCCCCCACTGACCCGCACACCGAGGATCTCTGCGATCCGACCATCGCCGAGCTCGATCGACGCCGACCCGATATGAACCCGACCCGAAAGCCCTTCACCAGCACTCATCGCCGACACCAGCCACATCGCCGCGGGGGTCGTTCCGATGTGTACCCCCGAGAGCTGAGCCCACAACGCTCCTTCTGCGTCTACCTCAAGCGAGACCCGCCCCCAGACAACCATCGAGCCGGTCGTGTGCGCCATCCGCACGCCGATGGCCAGTGTGTCGTCGTTGATCTCAACGCGAACCCGCATGACCTGTTCCGGCCAAGCATCGCTGCCCATGTGAGTATTGATCGTCTCGACAAGCCGAACCGCCAACCAGGCGTTGGCCTGTTCTTGGGTAATCGCCACCGCCCACTTCGGATCTTCCGGATCCCGCACCGCGGTGAGCTGGGTCGTGATCGCGTTCTCCAAGCGCTCGGCTTGTTCGATCACCTGTGGGTCCGCAGGATTGATCGTGTCAACCCGCCCCCACCACCCCGGCGTATTGTTGAACCCGCCGAGCGCGATGAGCACAACGACCGCCAAGGCGATCAGCGTCGCGCTCGCTCCCATCGCCACCGCCACCGCGTGACGACCGATCCAAGATTTAAGGAGCAACAATCGAGTACGCACACGAAAACTGTACCCGCTTTCCTCGTCGAGCGTGAAAAACCGCCCCGGCAAATCCGGAGCGGCTCGTAAAAACAGTGAAAGTACCCAGTCGGTTTAACGCTTCGAGAACTGGAACCGGGCGCGAGCGCCGGGCTGGCCATACTTCTTGCGTTCGACCTTGCGGGCGTCACGGGTCAAGAACCCGGCGTCACGCAGCGCTGGCTCGAAGTTCGGGTCATACCCAACAAGTGCGCGAGACACGCCGAGACGGATCGCCTGGGCCTGCCCCATGTATCCGCCGCCGTGGGCGCGGACGAATATATCGAGCTTGCCCTCGGTATCGGTGAGTTTGAGCGGTGCCATCGCGTCGGCCCGATCGCGGAGCTCGGAGAAATATTCCTCGACGCTCTTGAACTGCTTGCGGGTGATCTGGATCTTGAGCTCGCCCTTGCCGCTGTCTTTGGCCGGGCGGATGCGGACGCGGGCGACCGCGGCCTTGCGCCTGCCGGTGCCCCACCACCACCCGTGCTTGTCTGCGGGCTTTGGATCAGGGAGCACGCGGGTGGCCTGCTGGGATTCTTCGGGTCCGGCGACGGACTCACCAGCCAGTTCCGGGTTGGTGATGGTGGTTTCGTAACCTGCCATAAGTGTTTATACCTTTCGTTCGCTACCCGCATCCACGCTTTGAGTGACGCACCCATGCGCTTTGGGCAGAATGTGTATTCTTTAGAAGAGATCGATCGCGTTGACGCCATCGTGTGGGTGCTCCGCACCGGAGTACACCTTGAGCTTCTTGAGCATCTGGCGCCCGAGCCGACTCTTGGGGAGCATGCGACGCACCGATTCGGTAATCAGCAGCTCAGGTTTGCGATCGCGGATATGTCCGTACGACTCGGCGCTCTGCCCGCCGGGATAACCCGAATAGGTCAGACGGAGCTTCTGATCGGCCTTCTTCCCCGAGAGCCCGATGTTCGCCGCGTTGGTGACGATGACAAAGTCGCCGCAATCGACATGCGGGGTGTACTCCGGGCGGTGCTTGCCCATGAGCACGGTGGCGATCTCAGTCGAGAGCCGGCCGAGCGATTGATCTGTCGCGTCGACGATCCGCCATTGCTTGGCGACCTCGCCCTTCTTGGCCACGAATGTCTGACGGCGGAGGTGTGTGTGCTTCTTGGTTGATCCCATGACCAATCTCCTTTACGCACCGCCAAGATGCTGCCAAAGTGATCTCCAACTCATCAAAGAGAGCCGAAAACACAACGCAACGCCGTGGCGTGCTCGAAACGCTGCCTACCGGGCAGGGCGGGCGGATCAGACGACCAAAGGCCGACGCTGAGCCGCAAGTTTATCGATTTCAATCCCGACACAAACCGTGCGGGGAAGGTAAATTAGGCACTGCCTCCTGCCCGGTCAACCCGCACAATCACCAACGAAGAAGATTCAGACAATCAATCCCCATCAAATCCGAAAAAACATGCACAAACAGGATAGGGAAGACCCGGCAAATCATCCGATGATGGGGACTCAGCATCCATCCAAACCCCGAGAAACACGCGGTTCCAAGCCATGCAAGACGACCCAAACGAAAACCACCCAAACCAACCGAGCCATCAAAGCAATCCGCTCGCGTGGTCGCCCGTCACCGATGCGATGAGGCACGATCAGCATGCACTCGTCACCAAGCAGGGCAATCCGATCGATCCGCCGGACCCCGGCTCGTCGATCTCCCGGCTCATCGCGACATTCGCTGCGGTGGTGCTGGTCCTGATCGTCGTCATCTGGCAGAACTCCTCCGATGCGCTCAAATACAAGTATCTGCTCGGTCAGTCCGAACCGATCGTCGAACTCAAACCCGACGAACCTGCCCCAGGAAACTTCGGCCAGATCGATCCCATCGCCCGGATGTTCGTCCGTGGGTATGGGATCTTTAATTCCGCCCCGATCGCCGAATCGATCGACCCGGGCGGGGCATCCCCGCTCATCAATGAGGACCGCGTTCGGCTCATCATGCTCGCCGGCGAATACGAGGGCGAGGAACCCGCCCTCAAACGCCTCAACGATCTCCGCAGCATCATGCTCGACAGATCCACCCGCCCAGAAAACCCGATCGAACAAGACGAACTCGTCATCGCCGAACTCAACGCACTCGAAACACTCTACACCGCCGGCCCAGACGCACTCGAAGACACCCAACGCGACCAACTCACCGCACGCTATGGGCTCGTCGCCAAGTTCGCTCTCACCCATGGGCTCGACGACACCGATCCCGCACGCGCCCCGCTAATCGATGGCGGCACACCGATCATCCTCTTCATGCTCCTCGCGGGGACCGTGATCCTGCTCGCGCCGTTGCTCGGGCTCATCGCGCTGATCTTTGGGATCGTGTACCTCGCGACCGGGCGGCTCAAATGGCGCAACCATGTCCCGGCCAAGGGCGGGAGCGTCTTCCTTGAGACCTACGGGCTCTTCGTCGGCGCGTTTATCGTGATGAGCGTCGGGACCTTCTTCGTGCTCAACTCGTCGATGCCCGAACTCGCCTCGTTCTCACTCTTTGTCCAGTGGCTGCTGCTGCTGACCGTGCTCTGGGGATTGGCCCGTGGCATGCGCGCGACCAACTGGCGAAAAGCCATCGGGTGGCACACCGGCGAGGGGGTCTTCAAAGAGATCGGATGCGGGATCATCGCCTACCTCGCAACCCTGCCGCTCTTTATCGCCGGCGCGCTCGTCACGATCATCCTGCTCACCGTCCGAGGGATCATCCAGACCAAAATGAACCACGGCGTCTCTCCCGACCCCGAAGCGTTCTCAAATCCGATATTCGAAGACATCGCATCTGGCAACTTCATCACGATCGGATTGATCTTTCTCCTCGTGACGACCTGGGCCCCGATCGTCGAAGAAGCGACCTTCCGCGGGGCGCTCTATCGCCACCTCCGCTCCTCGATGCACTGGGTGCTCGCAGCCTTGCTCAGCGCCACGCTCTTCGCCTTTATGCACAGCTACGGGCCACTGATGGTCACGCCGATCATCGCCCTCGGGTTTATGTTTGCATTCATGCGTGAGTGGCGGGGTTCGCTCATCGCGTCGATGACCGCCCACTTCCTCCATAATTTCACCCTCGTCGCGTTTATGATCCTCTTCGTGCAACTCATCAAAGACCCGATGTAGCACCCAACGGTTCGCCCAATAGATCGCTTACGAATCGCTCGAAGGAACAAGCCGATCGTGCTCTTGGCTATGCGCCACGCGGAGAAGCGCCGAAGATGCCACCTTCGAGATCACCACCACCAGCGCAACCAACGCCACAAGCCCCGCGACAAGCATCCATCCCGGCTTGTCGATGTGCCCGTTCCACCCCGTGAACTGCACCCCGATGAGCACCGCCGCCAGTGTCCGGGGCAGCATGCCCATGAGCGTCCCGAAGAAATACACCCATCGAGAGACACCAAGCGAAGAGAGCAACAGATTCGTCAACGCGAACGGCGAGCCCGGCGACGCCCGCAGGAGCGTCACGATGAGCAGCGCCCGCCCGGTGCTCGCATGGATCAACGCGTCGCGGAGCATCATCGCCTTTGGCTTGCGGACAAGCTCACCCTCGACCCGCGAGCGGGCGAGCCGACCGACAAGCTCGTACCCGACGAGCGACGCCCCACCGAACCCCGCCAGCGCTAAACCCAAACCAATCGGTGCCCCAAAGGCATACCCGGCGAGGATCGCCTGCGAAACCGTCGGCAAAAACCCGAACCCGGCGAGCAACACAAACCCAACAAGGTAGATTGACATCCCAACCGCCAAGTGAACTGCGCTTGTGGAGTCGCCGATCAGCGCCAAGCGGATCGGCTCCATATTCAAGACAAGCATCACCCCCGCGAATGATGGAATCGTTGACCACGCCACACCCAAGATCGTCGCCGGGCCAAGCCGTTTGAGCATCGCGCACCCGCCGAGCACCCGCTCGCGCCCGATCCGATTGACAAACCCAACCGCGAACAGCCCTGATGCGATCAGAGACAACGCCACCAGCTTCCAGTTGCCCGTCGAGACGAGCAGGTGGTCCATGAGCCACTGGCGTGACCCCGCCGAGAGCGTCGGCATCACGATCGGGATCGAGATCAGCATCCCGACAAAGAGCACCCCCCAGTGGAGCGCCTGGGCACCGACCCGACGCCGGGCTGATCGCTCGCTGGCGTGCGAACTCGCCCCGAGCATGATGCACGCCGCCTGACCGAGCAAGGTCTCGTGGGCGATGCACCGTTCGCACCCACACCCAGAATCGAGCCCAGTGCACCCAACGCCGAGAGCCGGCTTGGGCTCGAGCACCCCGAGCCCGATCGTCCGCGCACCATGACCGTCTATATTTTCTAATTGAGACTTGTTTTCAACTACGGGCGACATCGGCAGATCCTAGACCGCCCGTTTATGGGCATCACCTGCCCAATCGACGGAATTATGCGTCTTCTTGATCCACATCGTCACCAGCGGGCAGCTCGCCGGACTTCATCGCCGATTCCACCGCTTTGTTGGCGAGATGGCCCAATCCGACCAGGATCACCACCGCCAGCACGATCCCGCCGATGATCAGCCACTTGGGCTTGTGGACCTCGTCCCACGAATCGACCTGCGCCCCGACCCACACCGCTGCAAAGGTCCGCGGCGCCATCCCCACAATCGTCGCGATCAAGAACGGCACCAGCTTCACGCCCGAGACACTCATCGCGTAGTTCGTCAGCGCGAACGGCGAGTTAGGAGGCACACGGATCAAAGTCAGAATCACCAGCGCCCGCACCTTGCCATGACGAATAAACGCATCACGGATGATCGATGCTTTGGGATGCGATTTGATCTCGTCTTCGATCTTCTTGCGGGCGACGAGATTCGCGATGGTGTAGCCGATGATCGACGCCCCCGCGAACCCCACAAGCGCTGCCGGGAACCCCCACCCGATCCCGAATGCAAACCCCGCCAAGATCGCCTGCGAAACCGTCGGCAGCACGCCAAGCCCGGCGGTGATGATAAAGATCGCTACATACACCGCGATCCCTGTTGCCAAAGGCAAACCCGGGTTTTCATCCGTCCCCACCAACCAACGCGTCGCGGTTCCCATCTTGACCAACAGCGTAATCCCCGCCACCGCCGGCAGCACCGCCCACGCAATCCCAAGCCACGCCGCCGGGCCGAGCCGCTTGATGATCTCGCCAACGGATTCATGGTGCTCCGAAGCCTGGGCAGGCTGATCGGTGGAATCTGTTTTTTGGGTGGTATCGGGTGTGGTCATAGGGTCGATGATACGCGATCCAAGCCGGTAGGGATCAGAAGCGGGGATTGGTGCGTAGAGAAGGAGTCATGCCCAAGCTATCAACCCTTCGAATTTATGTCGCCGTGCTGCTACTTCAGACACTGCTTGGCTTTGTATATTTTTCGGGTATTGGATATCGAACAAACTGCCGATGGTTCCCTTCTTTCTATATTGTCCGTATTGAGGATGGGATTCATGTCTATTCCACTCTTGAAGATGAAGACACGATCAATGCGTGCCTTGATGACCCAAACTCTGTTGAAATAAGACAATTCAATATCTATCCATATAGTAAAATCGGACCCATTAGAGACCTCTTCGAGTTTTACCGCCGAGAATCATTTCTGAGTTCACCAGACGATTATCGCTGGCAGTTTCTTGATATGAATCTATCCAACTCCGAGATCAAGTTTGTCCATCAGGAACTCATCAACTGGGCTAAAAATCATAAACACTTCTCGCATTTCCAACCCAGTGCGCGCGCAAGAATCCAGTTCCTCCCCGCCCAAACCCTCTTCTCACTGATCAAAGTCGGCTCCTACTTTGGCTTCCCCGCACTCATCACCTGGCTGATGAGATACACACAAAACCACTCAAAGGTCACCATCACCACTCGCCGCCGCGACGCCGGGCTGTGCATCCACTGCGCCTACGACTGCACCGATCTCCCCTCCCCCATATGCCCTGAATGCGGGCAATCCCACACGATTCCGATGATTTCACCACCCTTCGATTCCCACGCCTAGACTCACCCGAGCCCGTATCGACGGGCAAATCATCGCTTTTTTCAGCGCCAACCCGCTGTCAACGGAGTTCAACCACGCATGATCCCCAAACCACCACCACGCGACGGCTCGCTCGGGTTCCTCTACCTCCCGCCCTTCCGCGTCCAGGGCTACTCCGTCGCGGGCGAAGCGACCAGCATCAATATCCCCGAGATGGATGTCTGCTTCGACATGGGCATGGCGCCCCGCTCGGCGCTCGCTGCTAAGTTCTGTGCACTCTCCCACGGGCATATGGACCATGTCGGCGGGTTGGCCTACTGGTGCTCGCAGCGCAACTTCCAGGGCATGGGCCCGGGGACCATCCTCTGCGATGCCCGGATCGAGAACGATGTCCGCGGGATGATGGACGGGTTCCAGAACCTCGAGCGCCAGAAGACGCCCTACGAACTGATCCCGCTCGAACACGAGCAAGAGATCCAGATCAAGAACAACATCATGCTCCGCGCCTTCCATACCGAGCACACCGCGCCATCGAGCGGCTATGTCATCATCGAAAAACGAACCAAGCTCAAAGAACACCTCGTCGGGCTGCCTCAGGAAAAACTCCGCGATATGAAGCAAAAGGGTGAGGATATCGTCAACCACCTCGAAGTCCCATTGCTCGCCTACACCGGCGACACGCTCCCTGGGGCCCACCTGCTCCGCGACGATGTCCGCAAGGCCCAGATCATCATCTCCGAGTGCACCTTCTTCGAGCCCGATCACAGAGAACGCGCCAAGATCGGGATGCACATGCATGTCGATGATCTGGTCGAATGGCTCAAGCTCACCGAATGCGAGCACATGATCGTTGTCCATCTCTCTCGCCGGACTCATCTCGGCCACGCCCGCAAGCAGCTGGTCCAGCAGGCCGGACGCGAACTGGCGAGCAAGGTCCATTTTCTGATGGATCACCGGACAAACAGGGCGCGGTATGAAGATCAAGCCGACGAAGCCCGCAGGCTTGAAGAATCACTCGAAGAGAAGCAATAGCCCGTAGAATCCGTCTTTCATCTGATTGAAATATGAAAAACTGAACTATTTTACCCTTTTTCGCATTTCTTTGCGGGTTGGGCGTGCTCCATTGCGCCTTGAACTTGGGCATATCTCTCCCCCACTGGGGGTGCGGCCGCAAATGAGGGTGCGGCAAGCAATCCCTGAGTGATACGGCAGGACAGCAGGTGTGAGGGAATTGGATTCCGTAATCGGATCCGGTGAACCTGCTGTCCTGTTGTTTTTTAAACTCGCCTATCTCATATTCTGATCGCTGCGCTACTCGTCAACACCAAGGTCACCCTTGGTAAAGAGCGCGAAGAACTTCACGCCTGCAGCTTCGACATTCTCCCGGGCGCCTTCTTCTCGATCAATCACCGTGATCATCGCGGGCACCGTTGCGCCGAGCGATCTGAGCACCTCGATCGCTTCGAGGGCTTGGCCGCCGGTGGTGGCGACATCCTCGATGAAGATGACCACATCGCCTTGATTGATGATCCCCTCGACCTGCTTGGCGGTGCCGTAGTCCTTCTTCGCGTTGCGGACAAAGATCGTTGTGAGCCCAGTGGTTAGACCAGCGACCGTGACGAGCGGGATGCCGCCGAGTTCCGCCCCAGCAAGTTGGTTCACCGGGCCGATCCCGCTGAGTTCTTGCTCGATCTGTCCGATCTGCTCCGTAAAGAGTTCGCCGAGTTGTGCGAGAATCTCAGGTTTGGTCGAGAACCGATATTTATCGAGGTAGTAGCCGCTCGACCGCCCCGATCGGAGGGTGAATAAACCCCGCAGGAGCGATGCGTCCGCGATTGCTTTGGCGAGGGCATCCCGATCAAGATCCGAGTGTGTGTCTGTATTGGGCGTTGGCATGGTGGTTTATAGTCCGAAAATTATGGTTTGTGAGACGAAAATGAGAAGAATTCGGAACAAGATCACGCTTTGAGCGTCATAATTGATACCCAAGGGCGTTGCTCTTGCGTCAGCTTATTGCTGCACCAAGGATATGCTTGAAGATTGGTCGATGATCGTGTTGTTCGATCATCACAAACCTCACTTCTGTTTGTTGGACCGCGTGGTATCCGCTGACGGAATAAACGGATAGAACAGGCTGAAAACCAGCTCCATTGGATCGGGAGAACTCAATCATGACATCGAGAATGAACACTTTGTTAGTCGCCTGCGGGTTGACCATTTCATTGGCTTCATTGCCAACACTCGGGCAGGTCGCCCCGCCGCCAACAAAGCCGGCCAAAGAGGTACCAACCTTTACCCCGGCTCCCAAACCCGCACCAGTCGCCAAGCCCAAGACCGATGCACCGAGGCCCAAGCCATCATTCAATGCCAAACGAAGCACCGGCAACATCGAATCAATCAATACAAATATACCGTATCCCAAGCTCGCCCAGCCAGGATCGGACGGACGGATCCTCAGACTCCGCCAATCGCCCGATATCCTCGCGTTGCGCTCGAATCCGAATGTCGGCCCCGCATCGGTCGAACGGATCATGCCCATCGTTTACTCGCGTCGGTATCGCATGGAACTCAAGGTGATCGACAATCTCGATCTCTACTGGCAGCTCACCGCCGGGCTTATTGAGAACATGAATATGACTGATCTCAATGAGATGTCAAAGGTCGCCGAGATGCTCAAGCCGCTCGTCGCTCCAAACACCCTCTCGCAAGAACTCGAGAACCGAGGCATCCTGACACGGACCCAAGGCGGGATGAACAGATACATCGTCAGAGAATACAAGAAGGCCATCACCGATGAGATCCAGGTGCTCGACGGAGAGACCGGACTCGAAGAGGTGATGCGCTTTGTGCTCGAAGACTCGATCCAGGAAGCCGATCTTACCTATAATGCGATGCTCGCCGAAGCGATCAGCCAGATCGCCGGGCTTGTTGACGAGACAAACGCCTCCTCCACCGCCGCCCAGGCACTGCGTTCGTTTGAGAAGCCGCTCGCAGGAGAACCTGAGCAACAGTTTTCTGAGCTCAAAGAGTTCGACGCAGAGTTCCGCAAGCTCCCCTACGAGGAAGCCATCGCGATCTTCCGTGCCATGCGCGAGCACCGGAAGTTCCCTGAGATCTCTCCGACCATCAAGCCCATCAATGTCCTCCACGAGGGCAAATCCGTGATGAAGTCCGACTTTGGCGTCATCGTCAAAGACGGGAAGGGCAAGGTTGTCAAGGACACATACAATGAAGATCAGAAAGAATCACAAAGCCAAGCCCCAGCCGAAAAACCACAAGAAGAGTAAACAGTTCACAACTCGACACAAAGACACCCCGCTCTGCGGGGTGTCTTTTTTGCTCCAAACTCATCAGTAATCAGTTGTCAACTCTCGGCTTCATCATCGGGAACGGCAACACATCGCGGATCGATCGCTGATTCGACAAAAGCATCACAATCCGATCCATCCCAAGCCCTAATCCACCCGCTGGAGGCATCCCGACCTTGAGCGCATTGACAAAGTCCTCGTCAAAGGTTCGGAAGGTCGATTCTTCGTCGTCCACACCCGCGAGCTGCTCGCGGAACTTTTCTTCCTGGATATCCGGATCATTGAGCTCTGTGTACGCCGGGCCGATCTCCATGCCGCCAATAAACAAATCCCACCGATCCGCCAGAGGCACCGCGTCGCCGAGCGTCCCGGGCTTAGGGCGAGTCAATGGCGAGAGTGATGCAGGATAATCCATCACAAAGGTCGGTCTCGACGGATCAATTGTTGCTTCAGCCACTTCTTCAAAGAGCTCGTTGATGATGAAAATATCATCGATCGGCGTGCCGTCCTTGGATTTGGTCTTGAACCCGCGTTTCTCGCACTCGTTCCGTGCCTTGTCGATCTCACCAATCGAGATCCCAAGCGCCTGCTCAAAAAGCTGAGCATAAGTAATCTTCTCGAACGCCGATTGATAATCAATCGTCAACTCGCCAAATGGCATCGCTTCGGATTGACCGCCCTGCTCATTAGCAGCCAACACCGCCAGCTCGCGGATCAAACCCTCGGTGAGCTCCATCATCGTCTCATAGTTCCCAAACGCCTGATACACCTCAAGACTTGTGAACTCCGGATTATGGCTCTTGTCGAGCCCCTCGTTTCTGAAGTTTCGGCTCACCTCAAAGACCCGAGGCATCCCGCCGACCAACAGCCGCTTGAGATACAACTCGGGCGCAATCCGAAGCGACAAATCCAGATTCAACGCATTCATGTGCGTCAAGAACGGCCGTGCAGCCGCCCCGCCAGCCTGTGTCTGGAGCACCGGGGTCTCGACCTCGATAAAGTCTTGTCGTTCGAGATATCGACGCATCGCGCTCATGAGCTTGGACCGCAAGATCAGCGTCCGCGTTGTCTCCGGGTTCGCCCACATGTCCATATACCGCTGACGATACCGACGCTCGGTGTCTTGGAGTCCGGCGTGCTTCTCTGGCGGGGGCACCAAGCACTTGCTCGCTGGAATCAGTGAATCGGCCCAGCAAGTGATCTCGCCGGTGTTAGTCATCGTGAGGGGTCCCTCGGCGATGACAATATCACCCCCATCGAGCACCTTGGCGAGCTTGAACCCCGCCTCATCACAGTCCCGTTTGGACACCGCGATCTGGAAGGTGTCGCGGGTATGATCGCGGAGATTGAGCCAGATGAGCTTGCCGTTGTCTCTGTAGAGCATCACGCGTCCCGCAACCTTCACCCGCGGACGATCATCGACGATCGTGGGTAGATCCGCATCGGCGGCATCCGGATTATCCCGCTTGGCTTGTTTGCGGGCCTGATTCGATGCTTTGTTGGCCATATCGACCGACTCATCGAAGAGCACATAGGCATCGCTGAGCGTGACGAGGTCATCCGTCCGCTCGCCGTAGGGCAACAGCCCCAGACCGATCGCCGCCTGGCGATTCTCGCGACGCTGAAGCTCAAGATGATGAATATCGACCGATTCCTCAGCCGGGTGTTCGATCGCGGATTGTTCGTTGTGTTCACTCACGCTGCGATCGTACGCCGATGAGGCGCATAGATCACGCAAAGATCAGCCTCGAAAGTCAGGACTTGCCGAATGTGATCTCGACCTTTGAGGTCATCTCGGTGTTGCACAGCGGGCGGACCGATGGATCCTCAGCGAGCATGTCATAGAGCGACATCCCATCGAACTGATCGATAATCATCTTGTGGGCTGCATCGAGCCGGGCGTGGAGCGGGCAGAGTTTGCTGGTGTGATTATCGAGATTGAGTGGGCACGACTCGATCCGTTCGATCGGGTCGATCGCGTTGATCACATCGAGCAGCGAGATCTCCTTGGCCGATCTCTTGAGCCGATATCCGCCACCAACGCCCCGACGCCCTGTAATCAGATCTGAACGGGCAAGAAGCTGGAGCACCTTGGCGAGGTAGTTCATCGGCACATGGGTCACCTCGGCGAGTTGTGCCGTCGAGACAAGCTCGTCGGGCATGTACGCAAGGCAACTCATCGCACGCAGGGCATATTCGGTGGTTTGTGATAGCAATTCGAGTACCTCTTCTGGAGAATCGTGACACGCGGAGTTTACCCTAAATGAGAAGGGGTCTCAATATCAAATATAGATATCTTGGTCCAAAGATCAAAAATGAATACACCACCTACGGCTCCGGGTTGCATTAAAATCTGTATTTTTTGAAGACACGCCGTATTTAAGATTGAACAGCCCTGCTCGTCAGCGCCCGATCGTGCTCGCTCATCGCCTCCTCAGGGACTTCACTGAGCAACTGATCCACAATCATATCGGTGGATATCTGATCGGCCTGGGCGTTGAAGTTGGTCAGCAGGCGGTGACGGAGCACCGGGTGGGCCACATGGCGGACCGAGTCGATCCCCACGATTCCGTTACCCACGAGCATCGCGTGGGCCTTGGCACCCTGAATCAACGCCTCGCTCGCCCTCGGCCCGGCGCCCCAAGCGATATAATCCCGCACAATAACAGGTGCATGCTCGTTCTCATTTGCCCGGGTGCTCCTCGCCAATCGCAGCGCATACCGGAGCACATGCTCGGGGACCGGGGTGTGCTGAATGATCTTCTGAATCCGCGCAATCTGCTCACCATCGATCACCGCATTGATGTTGACCTCCCCCTTGCTCGAGCTCCGCCGGATCACCTCGAGCTCTTCTTGCTCGTCGGGATAGCCCACCAAAACCTGGAGCATGAACCGATCGAGCTGGGCTTCAGGGAGCGGATAGGTCCCTTCCTGTTCGAGCGGATTCTGCGTCGCGAGGACAAAGAACGGGGAGGGGAGCACATGGCGGACGCCGCCGATCGTCACCTGGCGTTCTTGCATCGCTTCGAGCATCGCCGCTTGGGTCTTGGGGGGCGTCCGGTTGATCTCGTCGGCGAGCACCACATTGGCGAAGACTGGGCCCTTGACGAACCGCAGCGCCCGGTGCCCTGTCGCTTTGTCTTCCTCGATCACCTCGGTGCCCGTGATATCCGACGGCATCAGGTCGGGCGTGAACTGAATCCGCGAAAACTCGAGTTCCATCGCCTGGGCGATGGTCGAGATCAAGAGTGTCTTGGCGAGCCCGGGCACCCCCACAAGCATCGCGTGCCCGCGTGAAAATATTGCCAGCAAAATCTGATCGATCACCTCGTCCTGCCCCACGATCACCTTGGCGATCTCAGCGCGGAGCGCGTCATACCCCTCGCGGACCTCAGCGAACAACTCTTCACCGGTTTGATGCGATGGCTGTTGGCGGTGTGAATCTGACTGGTGCTCGCTCATGGAGTTCTCCGTGGTTATCGCCGCGATCAGGATCGTTGTATATGAAGATCATACCGACGAGAACATGATTTGGTTTGAGACATCAAAGAAACCGGACGAGTATCTCTTGATAAATTTCGGTACAAGCACGGCTTGTCGAAGTTGAGTCTTTCGCCGATAAAATTAAAAAAAACAGCAGCTGCGCGGGGTCTCTGCACGCAGCTGCCTGTGTCGATCCTGAAAATCAGGATCGGCGTCGTGGTTCGTTTTCATCCACCCGGTTCACTTCTCGTGGGTTCGGCGGAGTGTCGCATGATCTTTGGGAATCGTGCAACGCTGATTTCAATCTCTATACAGACCTCGAGGAATCAGGATGCAGTTTTCTTTGATGTTGATCAAAAATCAATCATCATCGTCCTCGAGTGCGTTCATCAGCCGCTCGAACATGCTGGTGAGCCGATCCATCTGCTCGCTCATCTCGTCGATCTGACGATCAAGTCTTGATTCAAGTTCAGCGAGTCGTTGTTCCATCCCCGCCATGTGGGGTGCAAGCCCATCCGGAGCGAGTTGATTCAGGTGGCCCTGCACGCGATCACGGAGCACATTCCACCGATCTTCACCATGTTCCGCAGATCTGACAATCAGCTTCCCATCACGGAACTCGAGCATCTGGCGCTCGGCATCGCGCATGGCTTCGAGGGCTTTCTTGTGCATTTTCTCAGCCATCACGCGCTGCTCTTGCGAGTTGCCAAACTGACTGTTCAGTTTGTCTTTGAGCAACTCAAGTTTGAGCTTCCTGCCTTGCCCATCCTCATCAAAGAAAAACTCAATATTGTTTGACCCATCTTCTTCGCCAACTGGATGAGGTGCTTCGGGAGCTCTGAGTACAAACGAGTTCACCCCAAGGGCTTCAGCGTCGTATGCATCGAGTTTGACTTTCAGTTTCACCTTTTCGCCACCGCGGAAGATTATCAATTTCAAGATATCGCCAGGCTCTTTCTTTGCAAGAATTTTTCCGAGAATTTTTCCGTCGGCCTGATCTGAACCATCGAGCGATACGATCACATCAAAGTCTTCGAGCCCCGCCCTGGCTGCTGGGAGCCCTTCGATCACATTCTCGACAAGTATCGCGTGCAATCCGTCCTTGAGTCCCAAATGCTTGCGCAGCGCCGGAGATGGCTCTGAGAGGTTGATCCCGAGCATCACCTTTGGTGTACTTTGATTCTGTGTCAAATCCAGCCTTAATGTACCGTCTTCGGGTGCAAATGCAGATTGAATATGAATTTTCCCGTTGCCATCACCAAAGAACTGGTTCTCACCAAGAACCTTAATCCTCTGGTTGTTCAGTACTATCTCCTTGTCGCCGTCCTTTGATCTCCAACTCTTCGTGGTATGGAGATTCTGAGGCATCTCGATTTTATGGAGCACCTCACCATCATCATCGATGAGAACAATGAACTTCGCTTTGACCTCGACACGGTCCAAATCAAGCTCATCGCCATCAACGGTCGCAAAGACCACATCCCCATTCTCAAGCTTGATCTCGTAGACATGATCTCCCTCGTGTTCTTTGAAGATCATGACCGAATGATCCTTGGATTCGGGTGATGCCGATTCCACCTTGGCTGCATAGTCAACCTTGAACTGGGCCATCGCCATTGAAGCGGGTAAGCCCGTCGCTGCGATCAGCAGTAAGGCGAGTGTTTTTTTATTCAAACTGGTGAAGGTGTACATGGTCTGCTCCTCAAAGATGTGTGTGCTTGAACTGGTGAATTTGGATTGGTGAAACTCTCAAACTGTTTAAACCGGGACGAATACCAGATGTGTATCTGTCGCTAAATCGATTGTTTTTCTGTGGATTAGTACGACTTTTCGATGATCGGATTCGCGCGGACCGGAACGGGGAATATTTTCCCCGTCTCGTCGCGCATCTCGCGGTATGCGTGATCGATGATCTGGCGTTCGATGATCTGGCGGAGATAGAGCACCTCGATCGTGCCATCGGGCATCGGACGGGTCTCGATGACAATCTGCTCGGGCATCTCACCAACCACCTGTCCGCTCTGCTGCCCGGCGGCAATATATTGTCCAAACGCCTGATCGGGTCTCGCCTTATCAAGCATTGGATTCGAAGATCCAAAGTTTGGAATCAGATTCGCCTGATCTCCGTCCGACAAATCACTCTGACGATTGAGCATTGGACTCCCAAAGAACCACACAAGCAGGATCGCAGCAGCCGCAGCCCACCCGCCCCAACGCGAAACCAGATCCAACCGAGCCCGCAGCGGCTGATCGTCCATCGCCCCGCCCGGGAGCTCGATCTGATCAACAAAGCCAAGCTCGTCAGCCACACTCATCGAGACCGACTCGTGAAGTGATTGGGTCTCGCCAAGCTCGGACCAGATACTCGGATCGTGGGCGGCGACACCCCGGAAGGTCGCCCAGTCTTGAGCACTGGCGGCGCCGTCGATCACGCGTGAGATAAGCACATCTCGCTCGTCTCCGGGCAACGCGATGATCTCGTTGGTCTCGTTGACTTTATTGACCTGTTTTTCATTCGGGTCGATTGAACTGTTGTGTTCATCCGTACTCATCGCACGCCTCCGATCGCACGCAGCGACGACGACTCGTCGTGTTGGTGATCTTGTTGTTTAAGAATCTCTTTGAGCATCCGCCGCCCGCGGGCGATACGGGTCTCGATCGTTGTTTCTGGCAGCTCGAGCACCTCGCCGATATGCTGATAGCTCATCGAACGCAGGCACCGCAAGAGTACCGGCTCGCGGTACCCAATCGGCAGCGACATCGCCGCCTGATAGATCCGCTTTGATTCGTCTGAGTCTTCGCTGAGCACATCGACCGGGCTGACCGACTTCGGATTCATCTGTTCGATGCCCACGAACTTGAGCATCGATCGTTTCCGCCTTGATGTCTTTCGACCCTCTTCCCGCGCTGTATTGATGGCAATCGTCCGCAACCATGATTTGAAGGCCTTGGGCTCGCGGACGGTTGAAATTTTTCTACATACCTGCATCGCCACCACCTGTAAGAGATCCTCGAGATCCGTCTCGCGTGGTTTATGGGCCAAGAGAATCGCCGCCACCCAACGCCGACTCTGCTGCCAGAGCGTATTAAGGGCATCACGATCGCCTCCGATCGCCGACTCAATGATGGATTCACTGATCCCCTGTTCGTGCATGAATCACCAATCTACATCACATACTCAATCATTCATCGAGCCCGGACATCACATTCGCACAGATCGACTTCTCTGTTGCTAGGATGATCCGTCATCCGCTTTCTGTCGGATTCCCCAGATTCTTCTGTCGATTCTGGATGAACCGGCCCGTCCCCACGCCTGTATACGCACCAATTCCACCCTGATGTTCAAAAAACAAGGACCAAGCCAAGTTCCCGGACGCGACGAAATCAGCTCGCGGATGCCTTCTGATGGCATAGTAATGACCTTTGGCGATCACCTCGAGGACCTCCGAAAACGGATTTTTTACGCGATTATTGGCGTTGTACCCATCTTCATCATCGCCTTTGCATTCGGCGGCCCACTCCTCCAGATGCTCATCGAACCCGCCAAGATTCAGCTCACCAAAGCCGGCCAATCGACCCAACTCCTCGCCACGGGCCCATTCGAGACCTTCGGGTCGGTCATGCAGATCGCGTTCATCATCACCGTGCTCCTCGGTGCCCCCTGGCTGCTCTATCAGCTCTGGCTCTTCGTCGCCCCGGGGCTCTACGCTCATGAGCGACGCGTTATCCACCTGCTCATCCCGTTCTCGGCGCTGCTCACTATTTTGAGTGTGCTCTTTCTCTACTTTGTCATCCTTCCCGTCATTCTCGCATTCTTCATCAACTTCGGCGCCAAAGTCAGCGGCGACCACACCGTGCTCACCGCTCCAGTTCCCGAAGGCATCGTCTTCCCAATTGTGCCAGTCCTCCAAGCCGATCCGCCCGATCCAACCCCCGGGATGATGTGGATCAATGAATCAATGCTCCAGCAGCGGGTCTGTGTCGGAATCAAAAATGGAAATCCCATCATCCGCGTAATCACACTCACCACCGATATTGGTATCGCCCAGCAATACCGGATCTCGGAGTACATCAAAACCGTGCTCAATATGGGTTTGGCGTTTGGTGTCGCCTTCCAAACCCCGGTGGTAGTGGTGATGCTCGGGTGGATCGGAATCCTCAATCCATCGCTCATGAGACGGTATCGCAAGCACGCCATCGCGGTTAGCGCCATTCTTGGCGCGTTCATGACCCCGGCCGATCCGCTCTCGATGTTGCTCCTGGCGGTGCCGTTGTATCTGCTTTACGAGCTTGGGCTCGTTGTATTGCGGATCTTCCCGATCGAGCGGGTGCTCAAGGACACCACAACTACAGGCTCACAAGACGCCCAAGCCATCACCAATGAAGATGCGGGTGAAGACGCAGGCGATCAATCCGAAGCGAATACGGATAAGGACACGGGCGAGGAGGACTGATCGACCATGAACACTCCGCCAGAGCCAACCAACCGCGATCGAGACATGATGAGCCGGGCGATCGAACTCGCTGAGCAGTCCGCCACGCTCGGCGAGGTCCCGGTCGGCGCGATTGTCTACGACACCCAATCCGGTGAGATCCTTGCCCAGGCCCACAATACCCGTGAGATGCACGCCGACCCCGCCGGGCACGCCGAGTTCAGCGCCATCACCAAAGCCTGCAAAGCAATCGGCGACTGGAGGCTCAACCACTGCACCCTCGTCGTCACCCTCGAGCCCTGCCCAATGTGCGCAGGGCTCATTGTCAACGCCCGCGTCGGTCGGGTGGTCTTCGGAGCCACTGATCCCAAGGCCGGGGCTGTGCGGACGCTCTACGAGCTCTGTGACGATCCCAGACTCAACCACCGATGCCAGATCATCGCGGGCATAGAGAGCAAGCGGTGCAGCCTCCAACTCAGTGTATTCTTCAAGTCGCTCCGCACCAAATCCAAGCTAGACGAGCAGGGGTGAGTCGAAAGAACCGAGTGGGTGCTCTTGTATTCTTCTATACAGAGATAAATTGATGGTGGTGGTGGTAATTAGAGCGCCCATTTGGTGGACAACTTTGCCGAAATAATCCATAAACAAATATGAATCAAGTGTTTACGGCCCTGGGCAAGAAGTGGTCAACATGTCAATTCGCTGTCGTTTGCGCACCGCAAACGGGTGTTCGTGTGTGAAGGGTGGACGAATTCAATGACCAGTCCGTATTTGGGTCGAGCGCATCGGCGCGCAATCAACTAGTTATCCATATGGTGTGCACAGAGTTGGTGTCGGTTACAGTTGTCATGTTTTTGGCTTTGAAACGAGATTTGGGTTCATTTCGCCCGCAGGTGTGACTCGATGGATCGGATCTGTCCGAGGAGTTCCGAATCATCTTTGCACTTGCGTGAAACAGTGCGGACGGCGTGCATCACGGTGGTGTGATCCCGCCCGCCGAAGTGGGCTCCGATCTCTTCGAGCGAGTGCTTAGTGCTTTGGCGGGCGATATACATCCCGATCTGACGGGGGTGGGCAACGGATTTGTGCCTGCGTTTGCCGAGCAGATCTGTGCGTTTGATGTGGTAGTAAGTCGAGACCTCATGGATAATTTGCTCGATGGTGAGTCCGTTGCCCGTGCTTGCTGGAGGTCGAGCGAACTTGGCGCCCATCGTTTTTCGGGTCAGGGCGAGATCAATCTCGGTTTTTTCCATGCTCGCAGCGATCTGTAGCTTGGTGATTGTGCCTTCGAGCTCGCGGATGGAGGTATCGACATGCTGAGCAATCTCGTGGGCGACCTCTTGGGGAAGTTCAATTCCACGCTCGTTGGCTTTGCGTTTGAGGATCTCGACGCGGGTCTCGAACCCGGGCTTGTCGATCTTGACGACCAATCCCCAGAGGAACCGTGAGATCATGCGTTCTTCGAGCTCTGGAATCTCCTCGGGCGGAGCATCGGAGCTCATGATGATCTGTTTGTTGCCCTGATAGAGCGCGTTGAAGGTATGGAAGAACTCTTCTTGTGTTCGATCGCGCTTGGCGAGGAAGTGGATATCGTCAATCACCAGCAGGTCGATATCGCGGAAGTTATGGCGAAAATCGACCATCCGCCCGGATCGAACCGCGTTCATGAACTGGGTCATGAATCCATCGCACGAGACATAGTGCATGACCATATTCGGATGGTTTCTCTTGATCCGCAGGCAGATTGCTTGGAGCAGGTGGGTCTTGCCGAGCCCAAACCCGCCGTGGATGAAGAGCGGGTTGTACGCATGCCCGGGGTTCTCCGCGACAGCGAGCGAGGCGGCGTGGGCCATCTGATTATTTGGTCCGATGACAAACTGATCGAATCCGTTGTCTGGGTTGATGGGCAACGAATCGTCGTGATCGAGCCAGACCCGCTCCGAAGCCATATGCGGCGGTGAAGCGATCTTCTTGGAGGATTTTTCGACAAATGACCCGGCGTCCGAGGTGATCTCGACGCGAGAACTCATTTCTGAAGCTTTTTTACTTGCCTTTGCCTGGGTCGAGCGTGCGTTCTTGGCGGCGGACTCCCATTGATCGCTCGGGCCGAGCATCCGGACACCGATGAGTTGCCCGGTGACCGAGCGGACCGCATCATTGAAGGCATCAAGCCCGTTCCGACGGAGATAGTCGCGGTGGAGATCGGATTGGGCACGGACGCCAAAAGTTCCCGAGACGATACCGAGCGGCTCGAGTTCTTCGAACCATCGACGGGCGACAGCGGGGTGTTCCGTGCGGATATGCGCAAGAACATCGTCCAAGACCTTGGTGTCCGGATCCGGCATGGTACCGGCTTTCACGAGTTGGGCAGCGCTGCATAAGCCGCTGCGGTGGATGTATATATTCGGGTCATCGGTGCATAACGGGTTCGATGACCGACAATTTCCGTCAACCTATTAGACTAATCATGATCACGCATTGATGTCAACCTTTCTCTTGACAACTCGTCAACATTGTTGAATGAATCGTTGCAGACTTTATTGGCACGCAGGCCCATCAAATCAATCGCATACGGATCACAAAGACGCTACTCTTTACGCATGCACGGTTTGGATCAAAGTGGGCGACGACCTGGCTTGCTCGGAAAGGACGCGGCGGTGAAGGAAGATGAGGACAATGGGAAGCTCAGCATACGCATTTTATTCGTTTGCACGGGCAACACCTGCCGATCCCCGATGGCCCAAGCGATCGCTGAGGATTGCATCGCCCGGCTCGCCCCTCAAAAGGCCGAGATCAGTGTCGATTCTGCGGGGGTGGCTGCGGGTGAGGGTCATGGTGCCTCATTGGAGGCGGTTGATGTGCTCTCTGAGCGTGGGATTGACCTCTCTGGGCACCGATCAAAGGGGCTGACCAACGCACTGATCGATCAGGCGGATGTGATCTTTGCCATGACCCCATCGCATGCCAACGCGGTGGTACAGCTCTCGCCGGAATCAGAGAATAAAATATTCTTGCTCGATTCGGCTCATCCGATTGCTGATCCGATTGGGCACCCGATTGGGGTCTATCGTGATGTGGCCGATCAGCTCGATGTGCTGATCAAACTGAAGATTGAGGAGATGCTCGCATGAGTGAATCAACCGACTCGCCAGCAGATACATCGAATATGCGTGTGGCCATCGGCGCCGACCATCGCGGGCTCCAGACCGCCCAGCGTGTGCTCGACACCCTCGAAAGGCTCGGATATACAGCACACATCGTCGAGGGGTGCGAGGGTAAGTGTGATTATCCTGAACAGGCGTACAAGGTCGGTCAAGAGATCAATGCGGGCAGGGTCGAGCGAGGAGTTCTGATCTGCGGCACCGGGATCGGGATGTCGATCGCGTCCAACAAGATCAATGGGATGCGGGCGGCGCTGGTTCACGACGAGCTGACCGCCCAGCTCTCACGATCGCATAACGATGCCAATGTGCTCTGCCTCTCAGCGGATCTGCTCGGAGAACGGCTGATCGACAAGGTCGTCGAGGTCTGGATGAACTCCAAGTTCGAGGGCGGTCGCCACGCTCGGCGCGTCAACAAAATCATCGCGATCGAGAACGGTCTCGACCCGAGCACCGTCACCGATACGCAGACCGCGTAGACGATTCAAAGATCAGTTTGTGAAAAACCTAATCCTATTGGGTGACCATCTCTGTGCGCACAAAGACGGCCACTTCGTTGTAGCCCACGATGATGCCGCCGGTGATGGCGGTGATCGAGGTTGGGACACGATCAAGCGTAAATGGCACCGCGAGCTGAGTCTCATCGAGCAAGCGGGCATCGCGTTGATCGAGAAGATACAGCTTTGTAATCGAGCGATCACCCTTATTGATGGGCGATTGCACAAAGATCACCCGGTCGAGCCCACGCGCGACATCGACCAGCGGCGCGACCGGGTCGATCGGATCGCTGGCGATAAGTTGCGTGTTCCGATCAAACGAGCTGAGCCCGTTTGAGCTGGCGACACTCAGGGTGTCGAGTGTATTGTCGATCCGTACCCATCGGCGGGCGTTGAGACGCTTCCGCATTTCGAGCGGCATCGGTGATCGGGTGCCCTCAGCGAGCGAGATTGCCCAGAGATTGGCGCTCATATCGAGCACCAGCAGCTGGTCACCAAAGATCCATCCGGAGAGCGAATCGATCAATCCCTCGTCGTTGACAATCCAGTTGATCGACCCTTCTTTGGTGTTGATCCCGACGATGCGTTGTGCGGTGGCGACGAATAGATCGCCGTCGTGTCCGACACGGATCCATCTGGGCATGAGCCCAAACCGATCGATGATCTGGATGGTCTGGCCGGTGCGTGGATCGATCGAGGCCACGATCGAGGTTGTCGAGCCGTCACGCTGATGGGCACCGGGGTCAACAACCATCAGCCCGCAAACCCCCAGAACCCCGCCCGCGAGGTTGAGATCGTGGATCCGGTTGGCGGGGAGATCGGTGTTCCAAAGAACTTTGCCGGTGAAAAGATCGATTCCCATCGCGCGCCCGATGCGATCGGTAATAATGAGGGTGTGCCCGTCGGTGACGACAACAAGCTGTTTATTCGGGGTTGGTCCGAGCAGCGGGTTCGTAAAAAGACCATCGTTGCGTGCGATCGCGTCGGCGAGGCGAGTGCTCGGACCCGTGAGGGCCGAGCTGAGGTCATCGATCGACCAGACCACACGCCCGGTGGTGGTCTCGATCGCTTCGAGCTTTGATGGATTGGTTGAGCTTGGATTCTGTGCCCAGAGGACCACGGTCCGCGATTGGTCTTGCCAGGGAATGACGGGTGGTTCGGAGATCATTGCCTTGCGCGACCAGATCGATTCAAACGCCCCGCGCCCGGCGCGGACATACTCTATACGCCCGAGTTGCGGTGCGTAGAGCACGACCCCGCCTTGGTCGAGTCTGTTCCCGGGCTTGATGGGCGAGCCGGTGAGCAGGATCGGATCTGCGTTATCCAAGAACGAATCACCCAGTACCGGGAGCTTGGACGAGGTGCGGACGCGTTGGGCGATCTGGTCGCGGGTGACGAGTTGGCCATCAAGCCGGAGTGTGAGATCTTTGAACCGCCTGGTGAGTGAAGCCGCCAGGAGCTGGGCGTCCTGGGTGCGGTTGGTCGCGATCATCTCGGTGATGGCGACTTCTGCAAGCGTGTTGATCGTCTCTTGATCGACTCCCACCCCGAGCCCATTGAGGGTCTCGGCGGCGTCTATGCCCTCAACAGCAGCATTGATCGCAGCGCCGCGTTGATGCTGATCCTGCCAACGGGAAGCCACATCAAGCCAGATCGCGGGGGTGACGCTCGCCCAAGGATAGCGCCGGGCGAGCTCTTCGAGCATCTCAGCGTTGGCAACCGTGACCGATTCATCGAGCCCGGTCTGGGCAAGGAAGGCGCGTTCGGTCTGGGCGAGTTGGGAGAACTTGCGGTAGGGCGTATATCCGTTTGTGTTGAGGATTGCGCGGATCCGTTTAGAGGCTTCGAGCCCGCCCCGGACAGCAATGCCCGAACCACGCCACATCGAGGCGCTCAGCGCGGGTTGATCGAGAATATCTTGATAGGCGCCGATCGCTTGGGACAGATTTGATCTCCGCTCGTTGAATGCTCCAAGCGCCATCCGCTGGGCGACCACCTGCTTGTGGGTATGGGCAAGCTTGTCGAGCTGGTTGAGAAGCGTTGATTGATCATCAGCACCGAGAATATTCGGCAAAGTTCCCTGCGCATCGCCAGGCGGCGTCGAGCCGACAGGCGGATTGACTGATTGTCTGAGCATGTCGAGGATGACCGCAAAGAGTTGGTCGCCCAGACGCTGACGATCGTCGAGCGAGAGCCCGGCGATGACCCCCATCGCCCGCCCGATCGCGGGGACGGTCCGATCGCCCTTGCCGGCGCGGAAGGCGAGTTCGGCGAGGGTGATGGCCGCGGATGGGTCTTGGGCGATCCGATCTTCGAGCAGGATCGATGCGGTCTCCCACGAGAGGAAGCTCGACACATCCATCTCGTCGATCACAAGGATCTGTCCATCGAGCGCGAGGATGTTGCCGGCGCGCTCGAGCTCGATGTGTGTGCTCAGCGCGGGTTCGAGTGGGTCGAGGATCTCGACGCCCGTCTCGACTGGGGCGAGCAGCGAATCGCCCGCGAGGACGACGCGTCCCCGGATGGCGTCGGCGCCGCCGAGGATTGGAGAGTGTGTTGTCGCGGCGGTGGCAAAGCGGGATGACGAAAAATAGGTGATCTGGGCGTTGCTTACGCACGCGATCGTGTCGTTGATGGCGAGGAGATAGAACGACTCGGCGATGGGCTCGGCAGGTTTTTGGGCGAGTGTTTTTCCTGTTTCGGGGTCGAGCTGGAAGATTTCTGTGCCATCGGTTGTCAGGAGAAAGAGCCCATCCTTTGTCAGCGCCGGGGTATTGGTCGCAAAGGGCGGGCGGGACAGGCGTGCGTAGAGATCTGGGGTGGGCATCGGTCTCGCCCAGAGCACCCGACCGGAGGCGGTCTCGATGGCGAAGGCGAGCCCGATGTGATCGGTCCAGTAGATAACGCCATTGTGGAGGATCGGGGAGTGGGCGAGCTGACCGACCTGTTGGAACGGGAGCGAACCGGCCGAGCCGATCTGACGGATCCAGAGCAGCTCGCCGGTGGCCGAGTCGAGCCCAACGATCGAGAGGCTGATGAGGCGCTGTCGGCGGTTGTTTGTGCGTGCACCGACGATCACGATGCCCTCGTTGAAGATCACCTGACCACGGATCGAGGCGTCATCGAGCGATTCATCGAGACTCGTTATATCAACCGCCCATTTGATGCGTCCGGTCTTGGCGTCGACCTTGAGCAGGTCCGCGTTGCCCGTTCGGATCCCGTTGCGCGGGATGCCGGCGGGGACATAGAGGTCATCGCCGACGACGGTGATCCCGGTGATGTCCTCGATCACCCGACCGAGCCGGGCGCGTGCATCGGGGGTGAGCGGGAGATCGGTCGAGTCTTCAGCGGTCTGGAGCCGCCAGATCGGGCGGAGTGTGAACCGGTCGAAACATGAGAGTGTGATCCCGTCGTTGGTGTAGAGCATGCTGCCCACTACCACTGGGCTGATCCAGGTGCTCGGGTTCCAGCTCGCCCCCGAGAGGCGGGGCTGGTTCTGGGTCTGGACCTGATCGAGATTTGATTTGGGCGAGAGCTCGACACTCTGGAGCGGGCGGGGGACGATCCCGTCGAGTTCGACAGATCCGATGGGCTGGTCGATATCCCAAATAAGCGAGCCGGTCGGCCGGAGAGCCATTGTATTGATCGTGGTGTGCAACTTGATGCGATCGACAGGTGGCTCGCCAGCCCGGGCCGCCCACCGATCGGCGAGTGCCCAGCCTTGATCGGTGTCGAGGTATCTGGCAACCAAGGCTGCAAGCGTCACTGCTTGATGGGCGTGGGCATCGGCGTCGGGATGGTGCTCGAGTTCAATCAGAGCGCGGAGTCCGGCGTGGAAGTGGGCCGATTCGATCAGCGTCTGGGCTTGGCTCAGACTCGCGAAGAACCCCGGTTCGGTAAGCCAGCAGTTGCGCCAGACCCGCTGCCAATCGCCTGCTCCGAGCCATGCTGCAGCCCGCGGGGTGACACGCCGGCGATAGACCCCCAAGAGATCTGGATGCTCGAGGATGAAGGATTGAATCCGGTTGCGAACATGGACTGAGATGCCCGGGTCTTTGGATTCGATGAGCCGATCACCAAAGCTGGTGATGATCTCATCGCCGAGCCGGGCAGCCTCGTCGAGATTGTGCTGGGCAAGGAGTTCGGGCAGACGGGCAAGGGCGTCCGATGCAGTGGGTGAATCGGCGATATAGATCGGGTTCTCTACGGGCTGGCCGGTAAGCTGTTGGGCGTGGACAGTGCGATGCCCGATCAGGAGTGTACCAGCCATCGTGATGAGCAACAGACGATTGATCGTTGATTCTCGGGTGGATGAGGGTTTATCGGCACGCGCAGCCGAGCGATGCTTCCAAGAGTCTACTACGTAAACCGATGGATATGGGTCTTGGTTGCGTCCGAAAAACAAACTTCATCCTCAGAGAACGCACAAGTTTCGGGTCAAATAGCGAGTTGTGCGGATTGTTTGAACTCAAAGTGCTCGCGATGCGATATGCAGGAGAGATGGCAATTGTTGAGCATAGTTTGAGCCAGTGGATGGGTTCGCAGGCGTGTCAGATCCGCACAATAGTCCTGCATCGCCCGTTCCGTGTGGTTGCATTAGCACTGGCGATCGCGGTGATGAGCGGGGCTGATCTATACCTTACGCTCTTATATGTGACCCACACGGGGATGAATGAGCTCAATCCGCTGGCGCGGGCGATGATGGACTATCAGTCGCCAGCGATCTTGGCACTCTGGAAGGCGGGAACGGTCGTGATTTCGATCGGAATCCTGATTCTAATCCGCAAGCAGCGCAGCGCCGAGCTCGGGGCGTGGATCGGGTGTCTGGTGATGAGTTCCTTAATGCTCCACTGGCAGGGATACATCGAGACAAACAACGGGCTTGATATCGAGATGGCTCGGGCCCAAAACCATCACAACTCATCATGGATCATGATGTCGACCGGTGAAGAGGGGATCGATCAATCGGTCTCGTGGATCATCGATTAGGACGCTAATCGAGACTCATCACTGATCAGGCGCGCGGGGGGCGTGCAGGTGTGCTACGCTCGTGGGTGATGAAGAATACACCGATTTACTGTCGTGGGCGTCTGTTTTTGGTTGCTGGGCTGTCAATTGGCACAGCTGCGATTTTGCTTGTCGGCGGGTGCTCCAAGGCGATGGCTCCAAGCTTCCGTGCGGTGGGTGTCCGCGAGATCCAGCAGAGCAACGAACGCTCGATCATCGAGTTCTCGATCGAGGCGAGCAATCCCAACAAAGAACCGATCCCGCTCCGCCAGATCCATTACGCGGTCGAGCTTGACGGGGTCGAAGTCTTTCGGGGCGTACGGAGCCCGGAGATCACGCTCCACACCTACTCATCACAGATGTTCACGCTCCCGGCGGTGATCCCCATGGATGCGCTCTCGGGCAACGGTGAGGTGAGCTATGCGCTCCTTGGCAGCGCTCAATACATCCCGCCGGGGCGACTCGCAGAGGTGCTCTTTGATGCCGAGCTCAAGGTCCCCGAGGTGTCGATGAATCTCACTGGCACAATCAACACCGGCTCGAGCGACGACGCTTCATCAGCACCCGATGCTGAATCTGAATAAACCTGATTCAATCATGATTAGCCGATGGTGATCTCGTCTCGGTCTTTTTTGCTGAGCTGAATCTGGGCATCGCTGAGCATGCTTTCAAGCTTTGATTTGAGCCTTGGGAGGTATCCCCGTTCGGTGTTGGTGTGCCCGGCGAGGAGGATGCTGAGCCCGGATTGTCGCGCAGCGAGAATTTCGTGGTGGGTCATCTCGCCGGTGATGAGCAGCTCACACCCTTCGTCCTTGGCG
>Ga0316206_1000255_pt1 | contig 89223 bp, 100 predicted proteins | sample 6monthpyrite_MG_FD_204942 | JGI IMG/M metagenome (GOLD analysis project Ga0316206, IMG submission 204942) | Microbial mat bacterial communities from mineral coupon in-situ incubated in ocean water Damariscotta River, Maine, United States -... | ecosystem: Environmental > Aquatic > Marine >...
GTATGCAGCAGATATTACGTTTACTGCAATTAAATCTATTTGAAAAACGTGATTTAATGATGCTGTTAAGAGGCGACCCCATCAAAGATAGGCCGCTCAACATTAATCAAATGGCACTGCTGTGAAAGTTAACGGGACAGCAGTGATATTGAATATTAGTATTCTGTTCCTGATGAAGGGGCAGTGAAAATTACACAGGTGAATATATGCAAGTACAAAAATTACTCAGACATGTCTGGCTCGTAGTCGGTTTTGGTTTATTGCTGCTGAGTCTGTCGGGCTGTGCCAGTCTGCACGATGGCAAAGGTTTCGAGCACAAGCCGGGAGAATCAGAGATTAAGCATAAACACTGACAGATGAAGCTGGGGGAAGTCCAGCCTGACCCCCATGCTCTCACTATATGGCTATAATAACTCCCAGTTAATAAGTTTCAGAGATCCAACTCGTAGCCTGGGATGAGGTATGAACCCCAATAAATTGAGCTACGTAAAACGTTGGGGTTCACAAAAATACGTTTACTCCAGCCTACATACTGTTCCCAGAATTCTTTAAAATTGACATCTAACATTTGAATCGTGTGGGGCTGGCAAACCGTTAGTTGAAAAAGAGGAAACAACCATGAGTATCACAGTAGAGACAATCATAAACTCTGATATTGAATCTATATGGAAAAGATGGAATACGCCTGAAGATGTCAAAAATTGGAACACAGCCTCGGAAGATTGGCATACCACTCATGCAGAAATAAATTTAAAGGAAGGTGGTGAGTTCCTATCAAGAATGGTAGCAAAAGATGGCAGTATGGGTTTTGATTTTAAAGGCACTTATAAAGTAGTAAATAAACCGTTATTAATTATCTATACCATCGAGGACGGAAGGGAAGTAAAAATTGAATTCAAGGAAACACCAGATGGCGTTAAAGTTGTAGAAACATTTGAAGCCGAATCTACATATACAGAAGAACAACAAAAACAGGGCTGGCAAAGTATTCGTTATAATTTTTGTAAATATGTTGAAAGCAACTAACAAATCATTCAATTCGTCCATTTTATACGCCGTTTCGCTTCGCTGTATTATGTATAAAACGGCCGATTAACTCAAACGTTAGGCAGCAATAAAAAACACAATGAAGAGTATACTAACTTTAATCGTATTAAGTGTTTTCTTAACAGGCTGCGCGCAAAGTAAATACGCTGACTTAATTCATAAGTCGACTCCTGTGAAAATAAATACTGAAGGTCATTATATATTTTTTATGCATGGAAAAATTGTTGAAAAAAAGGGGTTGCCTGCCAGCAGCAAGCGCTATGGCGATTATGATTACGTGGAAATACTTGATAGTTTTGCTTCGCATGGCTTCAATGTTATTTCTGAAGCCAGGAGTTCTGGTACAGATGTGCATGACTATGCTTACAAAGTGGCAAAACAAGTAGAAAAGCTAATAAGCTCAGGTGTGCCAGCTTCTCATATCACTGTTTCAGGTTTTTCAAAAGGCGGAAGAATGACCCTTATAGTATCTAGCCTTTTAAACAGTAAAGACGTTAACTATGTCGTTCTAGCCGGCTGTCGGTTATCCAATAAATATGATTATGATCTAAATCCATCAGGAAGAGTATTATCTATATATGACTCTAGCGATGACACGTTTGGATCATGCTCCAGAATTTTCGCTGAAGGTAAAGACAAGCTCATAACAAATGAGATCGTTCTTAATACTGGTGACGGGCATGGTGTATTTTACTCGCCAATTGATGAATGGGTTGATCCCATATTGTCATGGGTAAAGCAATAGCCTTACCTAACAATTCGTCCACATTAATCGGCAAAAAAGACTTGTCGTCAAATTAACTCAAACGTTAGCATCTTTACAGCAAGGAGAACACGGTGAAAAATAAACCTTGTGTATTATTCCTGTCTCATGGTGGAGGTCCATTGCCCTTACTAGGAGACGAAGGGCATCAAGAAATGGTTAAGTGCCTGCAAAAAATCGCAACTAATATAAAAAAACCATCCGCTATTATAGTAGTAAGTGCTCATTGGGAAGAGGGTGTGCCCACTATCACTGCGAGTTCTAAGCCTTCACTTATCTACGATTATTCAGGGTTTCCGCAAGCGTTTTACCATGTTGAATATTCCTGCCCGGGAGAGCCCAGTCTGGCTGATCAAATACACAATGCACTGGAAGAATCTGGTATTACATCAAAGCTTGACGATCAGCGAGGTTTTGATCATGGGTTATTTGTGCCACTTAAAATAATGTATCCAGATGCTGATATTCCGTGTGTTCAGTTGTCTCTAGTTAACAATCTCAATCCTGCTGAACACTTAAAAATAGGCCAGGCCCTTCAGGGTTTAGCTTATGAGAATTTGCTGGTTATTGGTTCAGGTTTTTCTTTCCATAATATGCAGGCATTTTTTGCACAGGAAACGAATGAATCGAGAGCAATGAATGAATCTTTCGAAAGCTGGTTACTGGAGACCTGTTGCAACGTGGAAATTAGCGAGGAGGAAAGAGCACAGAGATTTATCGAATGGGCGAAGGCTCCGGCAGCCCGCTATTGTCACCCTAGAGAAGAGCATTTATTACCCTTGCACGTCTGCTATGGGCTTGCTCAATCCGCTTGTTCCGAGTGTTTTGAATTACAGGTAATGAATAAGAAATCGAGTATGTATCTCTGGGCAATAGAATACTAATAAAATATTGCGCTTGAAGAGCTAGTGAAGGTAACGTTAGGCTAAAGTAGCTCATCTCAATTACAGGTGTATATTATGGCGTTAGAGAAAAAATATTTTGCAATAGGGCAGTGCTTATGTGGGGGTGTGAAATATACTATTACTTCACCACCAGTGAGAATGGGGCAATGTCATTGCAATGATTGTAGAAAAAGCACGGGGACTGGACATGCATGTAATGCCTTTTTTAAAAAAGATGATGTTGAAATTGAAGGTAAAACAAGTGGTTTTGCTTCAATCACAGATACGGGGTCAAAGATCACACGCTATTTTTGCCCCAAGTGTGGAAGTCGCCTTTTTGGGAAAAGTGATGTGGTTACAGATATCATCAGCATTGCTGCGGGAACATTGAATGATAGCTCCTGGTTTAAACCTAATGCCATCGTATACAATAAAAGTAAACCAAAATGGGATTTTATGGACGAGAGTGTTCCGACTTTTGAGGAAATGCCACCACCTCCGAAAAAATAACTGCTTTTCAGATAATGAACTTAATAATACAAGTATACTCGAAAAATAAATGACAAGGCTGCTTCGTTATTCTGCTTTTTACCGCCAGCGATTTACGGCGTTATACTCTAAAAAAATATGCCAAAGATGAAAGATTTAAATGAATTGCCTCAGTACTTACCCGTTCCAATAGATGATGGTGCTTGTGATCACCTTTTGGGTATGCAACTTCCATCTATTACACTTAAAAGCACATCGGGTGTTAGCGTTGATGTAAGTTCAATTAAGGGACTAGTCGTAATGTTTGTTTACCCAATGAACGGTAGTCCTGACGCTCCTCCGATGATAGGTTGGAATGATATTCCCGGTGCCAGAGGATGTACGCCTCAGTCTAATTCGTATAAAGAAAATTATTTAATTCTTAAAAATTTTGGTGTAAAGCTATATGGGGTTAGCTCACAACCACTGGCGGATCAGAAAGAGGCTAAAAGCCGTTTAAAACTTCCATTTGATTTATTAAATGATTCTGAGTTGTTACTAACAAAGGCATTGTGTTTGCCTACATTTAAATATCAAGAATCTATTTACATTAAGCGCTTAACTCTAATTGTAGAAAATGGCATTATTAAAAAAACATATTATCCAGTGTTTCCAGCAAATGAAAATGTACTGGATGTGATCGATTGGCTTGAGCATAACATTCGCTCAACTTGAACCACACATACAACGTGCTTATCAACAAAGCTCACGTGCTTTTTGCATCATTCGTTAGCACATGAAGCCTGATCATATGCGTTGTATTACGTAGAGGTATTAAATGTTCTGCTAATTATTCAGCAGATTGAGTTTGATAGGTAAAACCTGTTGTCACAATAGAAGTAAACTGTTTCACTTATAGTTTGAAATGATCAATAGTGTAGTATGAGTAGGTTATAACGTTGTGCAGAAAACACCTTTTTTTATGCGGTAAATAGGAGATTTATTTATGTCTAATAACAAATGCCCAGTAATGCATGGCGGTGCCACAGAGAGCGGCATGTCGAATATGGAATGGTGGCCCAAGTCACTTAACCTCGACATTCTTCATCAGCACGATAGCAAGACCAATCCAATGGGGGCGGGCTTCAATTATCGGCAAACGGTTAAGAGCCTCGATGTCGCTGCACTAAAGAAAGACATGCATGCACTGATGACTGACAGCCAGGCCTGGTGGCCAGCAGATTGGGGGCATTACGGCGGTTTCATGATCCGCATGTCCTGGCATTCAGCCGGTACTTATCGCATAGCGGATGGTCGAGGTGGTGCTGGTAAAGGTAATCAGCGTTTTACGCCCATCAATTCCTGGCCAGATAACGTGAATCTGGATAAGGCGCGTCGTTTGCTATGGCCGATCAAGAAAAAATACGGCAATAAGCTCAGCTGGGCAGATTTGATTGCCTACGCGGGTACCATTGCTTATGAATCTATGGGCTTAAAAACCTTCGGTTTTGCCTTTGGACGTGAAGATATCTGGCATCCAGAAAAGGATACTTACTGGGGAGCAGAAAAAGAGTGGCTTGCTCCCAGCGGCAGTGAAGGCAGCCGTTACTCCGGTGAACGTGATCTGGAAAACCCCCTGGCCGCTGTCATGATGGGGCTTATTTATGTAAACCCTGAAGGTGTGGACGGCAAGCCCGATCCACTTAAGACCGCTCAAGATGTACGCGTTACCTTTGAACGCATGGCTATGAACGATGAAGAAACCGTTGCTCTCACCGCGGGTGGCCACACGGTTGGCAAATGTCATGGCAATGGCAATGCGGCATTGCTCGGCCCGGAACCCGAAGCTGCTGATGTAGAGCACCAGGGGTTAGGCTGGGTTACTAAAGCCAAGCGTGGCATTGGCCGCGATACCATGTCCAGTGGTCTTGAAGGTGCATGGACAACTCACCCTACGCAATGGGATAACGGTTATTTCCAGCTGTTGCTTAACCATGAGTGGGAGCTGAAGAAAAGCCCGGCTGATGCCTGGCAATGGGAGCCTGTTAATATTAAGGAAGAAGACAAGCCGGTTGATGTTGAAGACCCATCGATCCGCTTAAATCCAATCATGACCGATGCCGACATGGCCATGAAGATAGACCCGGAATATCGCAAAATCTCCGAGAAGTTCTACAAAGACCCCGATTACTTTTCTACAGTGTTTGCTCGAGCATGGTTCAAACTGACGCACCGTGATTTGGGGCCGAAGACGTGTTATATCGGGCCTGATGTGCCTCAGGAAGAACTGATTTGGCAAGATCCGGTTCCTGCAGGAAGCACTAGCTATGATGCTCAGGCGGTAAAAGACAAAATAGCCGCCAGTGGCCTGAGCATGAGCGAAATGGTTTCCACTGCATGGGACAGTGCCAGAACCTTCCGAGGTTCGGATAATCGTGGCGGTGCCAACGGAGCGCGCATTCGACTTGCGCCGCAAAAAGACTGGCAAGGTAACGAGCCTGCGCGTTTGAGCAAAGTACTCGCTGTACTTGAAGGCATTGCGGCCGAGAGTGGTGCAAGTATCGCCGATGTGATTGTGCTGGCGGGTAATGTGGGTATTGCACAGGCCGCAAAGGCTGCCGGTTTTGATATTAGTATTGCGTTTTCACCTGGGCGTGGAGATGCAACGGCGGAGATGACTGACGTCGACTCCTTCGAGGTGCTGGAACCGATTCATGATGGTTACCGCAACTGGCTTAAGCAGGATTACGTCGTCAGCGCGGAAGAACTGCTGCTCGATCGTACGCAACTGATGGGATTAACCGCGCCTGAAATGACCGTACTGGTCGGCGGCATGCGCGTGCTTGGCACTAACCATGGTGACACAAAACACGGTGTATTTACTGATCGTGAAGGCGCATTGACGAATGACTTTTTCGTCAACTTAACGGACATGAATTATTCGTGGAAACCTGTCGGTGATAACCTGTATGAAATCCGCGATCATAAAACGGACAAAGTTAAGTGGACGGCAACAAGAGTGGATCTGGTTTTCGGCTCTAACTCAATCCTTCGCTCGTACGCTGAAGTTTATGCACAGGATGACAACAAAGAAAAGTTTGTGCAGGACTTTGTTGCCGCATGGACGAAGCTTATGAATGCGGATCGCTTTGATTTAGCCTGATTCTGGCACACACTCGCGCCGCTGATAATCGCGGCGTGAGAATATGTAAGTGGCAGTGATCTGGTTGATGCTAAAAAATCGCCTGACAAAAAAATCATCTGACTTTGCTGACGCTTAGCAGGTGATTTTGCCGTTATGCCACTCTTAGAATTTAGCGACGTTATTAACTACTAGTGAATCAGCTATAGAACAATCATGTTAGCGAACAGTACAAAAGGTGAGTAGCAATGTATAAAAACCGGGATATCATCGAGAAACTACGCGAGGGCATTCCGTCGTTCGAGTGTGTGCCGGGTTGTCACGACTGTTGCGGGCCGGTTACTACGTCCTCGGAAGAAATGTCGCGCCTGCCAGTGAAAACGGATGCCGAACATGAAGCCGCATTGGGTGAGCTTAACTGTGTGCACCTCGGTCCGAATGGTTGCACGGTGTACGCAGAGCGACCCTTGATCTGTCGATTGTTTGGTACAACAGCCAGTATGCCTTGTCCAAACGGTCGTCGCCCAGAAACCATGGTTGACTCAGAAATTGAGCATCAGATTCATCATTACATCGCAAACAGTCGGCAAGTGTTGGTGTAAGTTATCAATTAGATATTTTAACTTTAATAAAGTGCATTACGCGCTGTAGTCCGACCTAAAATTAACCTGTTAAAAATCAACGGTAGAATAAAAAGCACATAATAAATTCTTCAACCTGATATATTTATGCTGTGTTGTATTTGTACTTTGATGGAAAAAAATTAACAGCGCTACAGATGCTAACAATAAGAATACTAAGTAAAGAAATAAATGGCAGGAAAAAATGATGAATTCAGAAGAGTGTAAATATGGCGTAGGTGATTGTTCGTATAAGGTCGCAGGTGAAATTTCCGGAATTACCAGGCTTGTCGATTCATTCTACGATTATATGGATACTCTGCAAGAGGCAAAGAACATTCGCAGTATGCATCGCGATGATTTAACTTCATCACGGCAAAAACTAGCCTATTTTTTATCGGGGTGGCTGGGTGGCCCAGCATTGTATTCTGAGAATTACGGGCCAATTAGTATTCCCTCGGCGCACAGGCATTTAGCAATTGGCGTTGAGGAAAGTGAGGCATGGATACTCTGTATGCAAAAGGCGGTAGCTGAACAAGCATACGATGAATCATTTAAAGAATATTTGATAGAGCAATTGCGAATTCCGGCAGAAAGAATCAGGATCGCATGTAACACTTAAATATTTCATTAGAGTACATTATGATTACACAAAAATTTGCAGATGAGTTCGCTAAAGATTGGCTTGAATCCTGGAACTCCCATGATCTTGAAAGAGTTCTATCGCATTATCATAATGACTTTGTTATGTCTTCTCCAAAAATTGAAAAAATTACTAACGAACCATCGGGTGTACTTTGTGGTAAAGCAGCCATTGCTGAATATTGAAAAAGTGCGCTTATATTAATTCCCGATTTACACTTTCAACTAATTAGTACATTTATTGGCTCAGACAGTGTAATCCTTTATTACAGAGGAGCTACAGGCTTGGTAACGGAAGTATTTTTCTTTAATTCGGAAGGGCTTGTTGTTAGGGCAGCAGCAAATTATGAATGTTAAGTAAATTAACTATGAGAAAATTTCTACAATATGCTCCATTTGACTTAAATAAGCTCTCTGCAATATTTTCAGTCGAACTTAGTCGTTAAATACATACGCAACGTAACAGTTAAAATTGATTTTGAAACTACTTGAATTCCCACATTCACACTATTGCGAAAAAGCTCGTTGGGCACTCGACTACAAAGGCGTACCATTTCAGGCTGTGGCAATTATGCCAGGGTTTCACATGCTAACAGTGCGTAGGTACGCGCCTGATACTTCTGTTCCGGTGTTGTTAAGCAATAATGATGTCGTGCAGGGTTCTAGTGAAATTATAAACTACCTCGAACAAAGGTATCCCTCACTACCATTGACGCCTACGGATGCTGATGAACGTCGAGCATGTTTAGAAATTGAACGCTCCATGGATGAAAGACTCGGGGAGAATATTCGGCGAATTTTATATTACAGATTGCTGGCTTATCCTGTTTTTATTCAATATTGCTTTACTCATCCTATGCCTCAATTGCGGCAGCTAATTTTCAGAATATTTTACCCGATTTTACGACGCAAAATATATCAAACATATGTAATTTCAACTGAAAGGGTTGAGCAGGCGAGACGTGAATTCGATGTAGCAATGAGTGAATTAGAGAAATTACTTAAACATCGACAATATCTGGTTGGTGAGCAATTTACCCGTGCCGATTTGTCGGTAGCATCAATGCTATCTTTGCTAGTTATGCCACGAGAACATCCGTTTCCATGGAAAAAAATTCCTGATCCTGAAACACAAATATTTATTAATGAGTTTCAAGAACATCCGGTATCTGAGTGGGTTAGAAAAATGTATCGTGAGCATCGTTTGCGTGAAGGTGCGCACTCCGATTAAATATATATTTGACAAGTGTACGATTCAATATGCTCCTTGCGTCGCAGCTATTACACAAATGTTTTTAGTCTAGATCCTATATATTTTAAAGTCTGCTTCTTAAAGGTATAAACATCACAAAGCAAACATAAACTAAATTGTACTATGTTCTAACAAAGTTTCAACAATGGGGCAATGAGATCCATTGTTGCCAGAATTACATTCACATATTAATTTCTCAAGTGTGTCACGTAGTGATTTCATATTTTGAATTTGATCGTAAACGTCTTGTAAAGCACACACTGGTAACTCAATTATTTTTCTGCTAATACCACGTTCCAGGGCAGCAGGTAATCAATGTCTTCAGGCTTATTTGGTATCTGTTCAAACAGATGTTTCAAATAATCAAAGGGTATCAGTCCATTGGCTTTTGCGGTTTAGACGGCTCTTCAATTAGACCAATGCGTTGATAATAGCGAATAGTTTCCACGTTAACACCGACTCGTTTAGCCAAATGCCCTATGGTTAACATGGGCTGTCTTTGCATCGAATAAATCATTGTTAGAGTCCTCTTGACATCGTACTTGAGTACGGAGTTTAAGCTTAGTGCAATCAATCTTTTAACAAAGCGAGTTCTGTTGGCGGCTCATTAGGCGCAGTGGTCTCAGCCATGGGATGTGGTATGTGTTTTCCAGCAATTGCCAGCTTAGGTGGTGCAGTTGGCATGGGGTTTCTTAGTCAGTGGGAAGGTGTTTTTATTAATACGCTTCTACCTGTTTTCTCATGGATAGTCTTAGTGATTAACGCATTAGGCTGGTTCAGCCACAAACAATGGCTTCGCAGTTTGCTCGGTATGTTAGGGCCAGTACTGTTATTGCTGTCGCTTTATCCGTGGTTTCAGTATGGCTGGAGCGCCTACGTTACCTATTCTGCATTAGGTCTGATGGTTGTTGTATCCATTGGTGATTTTACCTATCCAGCTAATCGTCGGTGTGATGATGAAAGCTGTGCGGTTTAACCGAATATTTGTTAACTGGAGAATAAAATGTCTGATTGCTGCTCTAATGTAAATGTAGAATCAGTAGAGATAAAAGAATCTGTGGGTAATGGCTCTGGTCTGCATATCGCAATTGTTGGTACAGGTTCGAGTGCTTTTGCAGCTGCTATAAAAGCGGTGGAACTGGGCGCACAGGTTACCATGATCGAAGGTGCAGATATAATCGGTGGTACGTGTGTCAATATTGGTTGTGTACCATCCAAAATATTGATTCGTGGCGCACATATTGCACATAGTCAACATCAGCACAATTTTAAAGGTATTGCTTTTAACAAGCCAAACATTAATCGCAAAGTAATGGTTCAGCAACAACAGGCCATGGTAGAAAAATTACGCTACGCAAAATACGAAAGTATTCTGGAATCTAACCCTGGGATTAATCTTATTAGGGGAATGGCGCACTTTAAAGACAAAAGCACTCTTATGATTACAAAAGCAGACGGCTCTGAAAGTAATATCAAGGCTGATCGAATATTACTGGCAGTAGGCGCGCGTGCGATGATTCCCAAGATTAATGGGTTAACAAATACACCTTACTGGACATCAACTGAAGCAGTAATTGCGGATGAAATCCCTAAGCATCTTGTCGTGTTGGGTGGTTCAGTCGTTGCATTAGAACTGACACAGGCATATCACCGTTTGGGATCAGAAGTGACGATAATGGCACGTAGTACTTTGCTATCAAGTGAAGATATTGGTATTGGGAATAATTTAAGTGAGATACTTGAAAATGAGGGTTTGAATATCAAATTGCACACTGTTCCTAATAACGTCAGCCATGATGGAAAACTGTTTACTGTAAATACAGCGAAAGGTGTTATTCATTGTGATCGATTATTAGTTGCAACCGGTCGTCAATCAAACGCAGATACACTTGCTTTAGATAATGCGGGTATCGCTATTTCACAAACCGGCACGATTATTATTGATGAATACATGCGTACAAATGTTGAGCATATTTATGCAGCAGGTGATTGTACTAATCAACCACAGTATGTATATGTAGCTGCAGCTGCTGGCACTCGCGCGGCAAAAAATATGACGGGTGATGATGTCGCTATCGATCTGTCCGCAATGCCAGCGGTGGTATTTACTGACCCTCAAGTCGCTACGGTTGGCTTAACGGAGCAACAAGCAAATGCACTGGGTATTGAAGCAGATAGTAGAAAACTTAATCTTGAAAACGTACCTCGTGCTTTAGTGAATTTGGATACCCGTGGTTTTATTAAACTAGTTGCAGAAAAAAATACTGGCCGAGTTATTGGTTGTCAAATCCTTGCCGCTGAAAGTGGTGAGATTATCCAGACTGCAGCACTCACTATTAGTAACAAAATGACAGTAGAAAATTTAGCCAATCACTTATTCCCATATCTGACTATGGTTGAGGGTCTAAAGTTAACTGCGCAAACATTTAATAAAGATGTAAAACAGCTATCTTGCTGTGCAGGATAGACTTATAAATAATCAGTATGTTGCATGGCATTAGATATTACATGTTGGAGGCTGAGTAAAAACATAGTATCTGTAACTCTGACGAGTCCTTATTAGGCTATTGAACAGCAGTTTCTTGCACCACAAAGCGGATTTTATGATATTTCTAATATGCTAAGCTACAATTTTAACTCTGTCCCTAAACCATAGTCGCTCATCAAATATTCCGGAGAGTAAAATGCAATATTCAACTGAACTAGAGACTACCATTAACGACATAGTGCAAAAGGGCCGAGGTATTTTGGCCGCGGATGAAAGTAATCCGACTATTGCGAAACGGTTTAAGGCCATCGATGTAGAGTCAAGCGAAGAAAATAGACGCGCCTGGCGTAGTCTGCTGGTTAACGCGCCAGGTCTGGGTGAATATATCAGTGGAATCATTTTGTTTGAAGAAACGCTGACACAGAATACAGAAGACAGTAAAACGATTCCCAGCGCCGCATGGTCGCAAGCAATTGTGCCAGGCATTAAAGTGGATAAAGGTACAATTCATCTGGCATTATCATCCGGGGATATGATTACTCAGGGTCTGGATGGTTTAGCTGAACGTCTGCGAAACTATAAACAACAGGGCGCGCGTTTTGCCAAATGGCGCGAAGTGTATGCAATTGACAAACATATTCCCAGCCAACAGGGGATTGAAGCCAATGCTGAAATGCTGGCGCGTTATGCTGCTGTCTGTCAGGAAGAAGGTTTGGTGCCTATCGTTGAACCCGAAGTTTTAATGGATGGTGGCCATGATATTCAGCGCCATGCTGAAGTCACCGAGGCGGTGCAACATGCGGTATTTAATGCATTAAATCGCCACCATGTGGTGCTCGAATTAATGATACTTAAACCTAATATGGTGTTGCCGGGTAAGGATTGTCGGCGTGCCCAGGCTGAAGAAGTTGCTGACGCAAGCTTGAAAGTACTAAAGCGAACCGTGCCAGCAGCGGTGCCAAGCATAAACTTTCTTTCTGGTGGGCAGGGGCCTGAAGAGGCCACGGTAAATTTAAATGCGATTAATCAACAGGCGACTGAGGCATCGTGGAATCTGACGGTCTCTTACGGTCGAGCGCTACAACAAACAGCATTGCAAGCCTGGATGGGAAAAACAGAAAATATTGCAGCGGCACAGAATGAATTGCTCAAACGCGCACGTTTAAATCACCTTGCCATGCTAGGAAAATATCAGCCGAGCATGGAAAATGAGTAAGCATATCAAATGGTTAATAGTGTAAATGATGTTGAGCATCGACGATGTGTTTGCTAAGTGTGGCATTACCCTAAGCCTAAGTATTAGGAGTCGGGTAGATTAGTCTAATTTCCAGGAGGCAATATTTTTTATGGCCGTTATCAGTTTCCAGAAACACTGAATAACTTGTCGCCACTTTCTGAAGTATGGTGAAAATAAGCAAACGGAGAGCATCATGAAATCAAGATTCCAGGGATTGGAAAATATCAGTGAAGAACAGTTACCAATTGCCAAGCACAAGTTGCATGATTGGACTCATTTCATGGTGTTGTATGCCGGCGAACTGTCGCGGCTACTGAGTTTGTAATTGGTGCTACCTTCGTGGCGCTGGGCGCAAAAACCATGGATATTTTAGTCGGTCTGCTGATCGGTAATTTCCGGGCCATTTTGAGATGGTTACTAATTACCACACCGATCGCCGTGGACACACGGTTGAGCCTGTACACTTATCTGCATAAAATTGCCGACGACAATATGAGCAAACTGTATAACTGGGCGAACGTCAAGTAAAGAAAATCGACTACATATAAACAATATTTTGAAATTAAGGGGAAAAGTTAATATGACTGAACAAGCAAGCTGTGAAGTTGTTATAGATTCGGTGCTGGGACAGGAACTGGATAAAGGTGAGTGTCAGATTCTCGCGAACGTGATGAAAGTTCGTCAGCTGACAGATGGAGAAGTATTGGTAAAAGAAGGGGAGAGTGATCATACGCTATTTATCCTGACGTCTGGCAGACTGATTGTGAGCAGTAATAAGGAAGGCCGTGATATCGACGTCTATACCATGAAAGTGGGTGAATGCGCTGGAACTCGTGCTTTTGTTGACCTGGCACCTCGTAAAGCGAGTTTGCGGGCTGCCGGTAAGACCATGGTGTATATGTTGGCCCCAGCGGATTTTGAAGGCTTATTGGGTGTGTATCCAAAAGTGGTATATAAGGTGATGCGCGGCCTGTTCCGTCTGACACACAAGAACCTGATGCGGATGAACACTGAGTCACAGGCGCTCTCGAATTACATCACTAAAATCGGTGGGCGGTTCTAGTTCGCTTTATTTTTTACGTCATCAGCAGCCGTTCTCTTATTGTCAGGCCTTAATCTGTTATCTGGTTTTTCTTTTCATGCTGCTACGGCCTTCCAGACAAACTACTCAGCTCAGAATGCGCTCGGGTATACACTCATTTGTGTGAAACCTGAGTGATAATTCACGCCAAGTTTTTATATCGGTACACATGCCGAGTAGCAACAATAAATCTCATCTCATTTTATGCGCATGCACTAGCCCTTACTTATCTATAAATGATCTCATGGAATAAATTGATTCCTTGTTATCTTGCAATCTTCCTATTCGTGAAATTGAAGACACGAGATTGAATTTATGGTTACTGCAATTGTTTAGGGAATAGACGATAGGCCATTGATTTATGAACTAGATGGACAGTGAGGATGAAGCTGAAAAATTTAATCGGTTAATCTATTTACGATATTAATGCTATCTAATGATAATTGTTATCATTAGCATTTATTGTATGCATTGGATTGTTATGAGATTGAAGGTATTCTGCTTTATTTCACTGATTTTGTTCAGTCATTCAGCTGTGTCATCAACTGAGCAGTTGTTACAGCTGATTGATTACGTGGGCGTTGACTACGCTGAAGCAGTACAGAACGACGTGGTTTCTAATGAAGCGGAGTATGCCGAAATGCAGGACTTTGTTGCCGGTATATCTCAACAGATTGTTGATTTGCCCGACAGCGTTGAAAAAAAATCGCTTATGGATCAGTCGGAACAACTTAGTTCATGGGTAAGTCAGAAACAATCGGCTGCAAAAGCTCGTCAGCTAACCTCATCAATGCACCAGACGATTATTAATGTCTATCAGGTATCCGTTGTACCACGAAAGCAGCCTGATCTTGCTAAAGCCAAAGTTTTGTATGCAGAACACTGTGCTTCCTGTCATGGGGTAGATGGTTTTGGTGATGGTGTTGCAGCCGCGGGGATGGATCCAGCGCCCATTAATTTTAGGGATATTGAGCGTTATAAACACCGCACACTTTTTGGCCTCTATAGCACCATAACTCAAGGTGTAAGTGATACAAGCATGAAGGCTTATTCTCAACTGTCAGAAGAAGATCGATGGTCGTTGACTTTTTATGTGGGAGGGCTGGCAATAAAGCCTGAAGACACGGAGGTGAAAGGTAGTGCCTTACTTAATATTCGAACGTTAACAACAACAGCACCTATGGAAGCAACAAATCTGGATAATGGCGAAGGCACTAAAAATAGTGCCTATTTGCGACATCATCCTGAATTATATTTTGATCAAATAAATCACCTGTTATTTTCCCAGAAGCAACTGGATAAAGCATTAGCTGCATACATAAACAATCATCACAAACTGGCATACCAGTATGCCGTTGAAGCTTATCTGGAAGGTTTTGAATTAGCTGAAAATAACATCAACACATTAAATAAACCATTACGTCTTGAAATTGAAAAGCTGATGACAGATTTGAGAAATAAAATACGTAATGATGAGAGCGATGAAAATATAGAAAGCACAATTACAAGCATCAAACTTAAGTTAGTAATAGCTGATGAGCTGGTTCAGAGTAAAAGCATATCTGGCGGTGCTGCATTTGCCAGTGCCTTTTTTATATTATTACGTGAGGGCCTGGAAGCATTATTAATTGTTGCCGCTTTAGCCGCATTTTTAGTAAAGACTAAACGCAGAGATGGTTTGTTGTATATTCATATTGGCTGGATTGGCGCGTTAATTTTAGGTATCGCAACCTGGTGGGCATCGCTCTCGCTTGTCAATATTTCAGGCGCATCCCGTGAAATAACTGAGGGCGTTGCAGCTATTGTTGCAACCGTGGTTTTACTCTATGTGGGTTTCTGGATGCACGATAAAACCAGTGCCGCAAAGTGGAAAAAATTTATTGACGATAGTATGAAAAAAGCATTGACGTCTGGCACGCTGTGGACGCTTGCAGGCTTGTCATTTATTGCTGTATACAGAGAAGCGTTCGAAACGATTTTGTTTTACCAGACATTGTGGGCACAAACAGATGAGCTTGGTAAGAATATGAGCTTTAGTGGCTTTATATCTGCAGTGGCTGTACTTGCTATACTTGGTTGGCTAATTATGCGCTACAGCGTGCGATTACCATTACGTCAGTTTTTTGCAGTGACGGGTGGGCTGATGTTCGTACTAGCAATAATTTTTGCTGGTAAAGGCGTCGCTGCGTTACAGGAAGCCGGTGTGATGATGGCTATCCCCGTTGATTTTATTCGTGTTGATTTATTGGGTATATACCCGAATCTTCAGGGTTTATTGTTACAGCTAGCGTTAATTATTTTTGCCACAATTCTGTGGAATAAAAAGTCAAATAAAACTGAAAAAATTAGCGGGTAACACAAAATACAATGAAGAACCCTTTATGAACAGCATATACACGCTTCATGATGCCGTCATAGTCATCATCTTTTGTTTTAGAACTCATTAGGACAAACAAAAATGCGCCTGGAACTATTAGTAAACCGACAATAGTTATTAATCAGGGTAAAGAAGTTGGACTCATATCGCCCTCCAATATGATTAAAGATATATTTTGTATGCATCTTGTATTTTGGAACTGGAACATGCCAAGATTAAAGTAGTATAATAAATACATTATTAATGTGGGGGAGACACATGCAGCTCACCAAATTTACTGATTATGCTCTTCGAGTGTTAATTTATGCAGCACTTAATAAAGACCGACAAATAACAATAAGTGAGTTAACCGAGAAATATCAATTACCAAAAAACCACCTCATTAAAGTTGTTCATCAGTTATCGAAAGAAGGGCTTTTGCTATCAAAACGAGGAAGATCTGGTGGTTTAATGATGGGTAAGTCCGCAGATAAGATAATGGTAGGTTACGTGGTTTCACGTTTTGAGCCGCAAGTAGATATAGTCGATTGTGCTAACCCGCGCTGTGTTATCTCTGTTGGCTGTGTACTTAAAAAGGCATTAAATGAAGCTCATGAAGCATTTATAAATACATTAAATCAGTACACGATTGCTGATCTTATTAAAGAGAAAAATTATTTGTTAATACAATTTGGGCTTGATATAGATGTAGTTCATCATTAATAGTGTATGTTTAATACATTATTAGTGTCAAAGTGTGGCGAGCATATAATCTCTCTAAAGCCATTTTCGGGCACACTCATTTACTGCTGCCAGGTAAAGTCCAGCAGCCTGTTATTCCTAACTTGCAGTAATAAATAACTAAGGGTGGTGTCGACATTGCCAGAGTTCTCTTGCATGTTTTATGAAATTTGCTTTAAATATGGGTACTTAGATGGTATTGGCCATAGAATAGCGGCAGTTCAGGATTTCAGGCTGCTACCTATAGCAGAGTGTAAAGATCACAACCTGACAGGTAGCTAAAACCTGCCTGAAACAGCTATACAGTCGCTAGTTACCTGAGCGCCAGACATCAAAATATAATTATTTAAATTTAATAGGAGAGCGAAATGTCAAATGAAGGTTATCACGAGCCGATTAACGAACTTACAGATGAAACGAGAGATATGCATCGAGCAATTACTTCTCTGATGGAGGAATTAGAGGCAGTAGATTGGTATAACCAAAGGGTTGATGCCTGTAAAGATAATGACTTGAAAGCAATTCTTGCGCATAACCGGGATGAAGAGAAAGAACATGCAGCAATGGTCCTTGAATGGATTCGTCGTAAAGATCCTTCTTTTGATAAAGAGTTGAAAGATTATCTATTTACTGAAAAACCAATTGCACATAAATAAACATATTACGCATGTAAATTAATGCCGGCGTTAAACCGTATGTTTAAATTTATATGTAGAAGCTTTATAACTATATGTGTCGAGGTGTTCCTCGACACGGCTGTAACCAAGGAATTATCATGAGAAAGAACTATTGGACAAAGTTACCCATTAGTGTTTTTTTAATCATTTTTTCATTTAACGCCTATGCGGTAAAATGTAACGAAGAATCACCAAACCATAAATTAGAAGGCGATAAATATTTTGATATTGAGGAAGCATCCTCATTGACTCGTCAGCAAAAAGATAAAATATCTAAATTTTTTTCGCGTTTTATAAATGAGCGCATGGAAGGTGATAGTACACAAATTGAATGTATCGGCCCCGAGCGCATAGCAAAAAAGATTACAAAAAATGAAGTAATTGAAAGTGCCAGAATAAGTCAGCAATCGGATGGAAAACTTATTGTAAAGCTAGAGCTGTTTTCAGAGGTTAAGAATGCAACACATAGTGAAACATTAAGGTACTTTGGTTATAACAATCAATACCTCATCAATAATATTTCTGATGATAACCTGGTTATTAGTTATAAACTCAGAAGACCAGGTGGTGCAGGTGTAATCTTCATTGAGGCGTTAATTGATATGACTATCAAGAACAAAAAATTGACTATTACAGAAACGCGTTATATTGGGGGTTATTTCGCTGTTCAACTTATCAGGGAATTATATTTATAACGTATCCATGCTCATCAGAAAATTTAAGCTCCCAGAGTGATATAGATCAAATTACTACGAGTGCTTTAATATTAACCTTTAGTCGTCAAGCATAGAATAATACCGGCATAAGCTGAATTAGTTAATGTTTTGCCTTCTTAGGCTGTAGAAAATGCTTAGTGGCCTGTGTTTTATGATGAACGCTCAAATTACTATAACACAGGATTAAGTTGTATAAAGTAGGGTGGTATCTAATTTACGGTACTTTGAAAATGATGTAAGAGGCCTGATATTTGCCAGGTGATTTTAATTATCAGAATACGAAAACTCATCGCAACTTACGTGCTTTACACAGGAGAAGCCAAAATGGCTATTCGAAACAAGGCTACTCCAGTTACTATTCTTGCTGCAGCACTTGGTACTCTATTGCTGAGCCTCACACCTGTTCAGGCAAGTTCGGAGGGTGGGGCATTATATATGCAGCATTGTTCGGTATGTCATCAGCCTAATGGCAAGGGAATCTCTGGTTTCTTTCCGCCTCTCGCTGATAACAATCATGTGAACTCAAACAATTCTGAAACAATTCAAAATTATTTGCGTCGAGTCATTTTTGGTTATCACGGAGGGTTGATCGTGGACAATCAGGTGTATTCCGGCAGGATGCCACCTATTGGTTATGTTGGACGCCTTAATGATAGCGAACTATTAGATCTCGTTAATTATCAGCGCTCTGCATGGGGTGGTAATGCCAGAGCCATCACATTCAGTGAACTTGCCAAGGCGCGCAAAGCGGGTAGTCTTAAATAAGTATTGTTTAATATGCTTTAACTTTATACATGCTAACTCTCTTATAATTACACAATTGTATGCGTAAGGATTACGCTGATTCACTGGGTTAGTTAATCAGGCTGTTTCTAGTCTGCTCATACCCAATAATAAATATAATGGACAAAACCGTACTAGGGGTTTTGTTATCACTATTAGCAGGTGCATTGATTTATGTGGGCGCTACGTATCTTTTGCCTAAGGCAAAACAAGAACACAAGCGATATAGCTTTGTTGCGCCAGGTGGTGGTATTTTTGTAGCCATAATTATTGTTCTTTCCAAGGCTTAACCCGTGGTATTAATGATTGCTTTCTAAACACATATCCCCATAATTTAGTTATGAAATTAGTTTACACAAATGAAAATCGATTTTTAGTTTTTAATGCACGTAATATTTTGCAGCTTGAAAATATTGATGTAATGCTGAAGAATGAGTTTATTGGCGCCGCCGCAGGCGACTTGTCACCTTTTGATACCTGGATGGAACTCTGGGTTGAAGATGAATTTTATGCTAAGGCAAAAAAACTGTTATTATCTTTAACTGAAAACAGTGCTTCCACTGAATGGACCTGTCCGGCATGTGGAGAGGTTAACGGCGCTTCTTTTGAAATTTGCTGGAACTGTAAAAAAGACAGAACATATTAATATACTAGAGAACATACAATGAATATATTTATAAGACACGCAGCTTTTAAAGTCTTACTGGTAGCAATAATTGCAGTTAGTATTCTTTCTTGTTCTCAAATTCGAAAATTGACTTATCCAGAGGATTTTACTTACCTGGAGAAAGAGCAGGTTAAGACTCTAATGAAACAAATGGGTGACAGCGTTGGGCGACTCGGGCAGTTAGTTGCAAATGATGCTAAGTCTGAAACTAAGCAGCAGCAGGTTCTTACGGAACTCAGTACAATTGAAAGCATTACAGCTCGTCTTAGTGGTGGGCATGAACAAACTAACCAAATATTTATAAGAGATCATATTGAGCAATTTATTAGCGATGTTGGCACAGCAAAGCTTTATGTGAAAACGACCCCGCCTGATTATTCCAAAGCTAAGAAAATTACTAACAGCTGCCAGGAATGTCATCAGTTGCGTTAAAAATTACCGGTGTAGTTTCTTTCTATTATAAATTTAAGTTAACTGAAGAGTAATAAAGAGCTCTTTCACCAGTGGCTCTCTACAGTTAATTTATTTTTTAAGCTCTATATCTGCTTCAAACAATATTCATAAAAAACTCACACTACAGAATATTCGAAAGTTAACTTCTTTATACTTTTTATATAACGAGGTTAGATATGAAACTTTCTACAATTTCTCTGGGTATCACAGCGGCGATTACATTATCTGCATGCACAAATGATTCAGATCCGGCCAAAACGGTAACAGGTGTTGATTTTATTGGTATGGATGCACCAGTAACGGCTGTACAAAGAGCGACCGTATATAGTGATGCACAAGTGTCTGTTACCTACAGTGATGGTACGACAGCAACTAAAAACCTTGAGTATAAGCAACTCTTTGCAACCACTGACTCTATTAATGCGAAAACAGTCGGTGGGCTTTATGATGCGCTTGGCTAACCATTAATGGATAGCAGTGTTGCGGGTAATACCATTCAGTATGTTGCGGAAACATCAGACGCCAATAGTTTGTTACAGGTGACTGGCGCAGATGCAACGGCTTTAGGTGTTAGTGGAAACCCATTATTTATGGTGACACATTATGAATATGTTAAGCAGAATATTAATGGGGATAGTGAATACGGCAATCTCCCTATGGCGATGAGCCTGGCAACGATAGATCAAAATAAAACGAATGGAGATCTGTTTGTCGTTGAGTATGACAATATTGATATGTCGGCGATTAAGGGTTTATGGATTTCTTGTGCGGGTTCACTTTCACCGTGGAATACCCATCTTGGAAGTGAATAGTATGAAGCCAATGCACGCACCTATGAAGGCGATAACACCGCTGCACCTTATACACCGATGAGTGTTAGCTATTATGATAATACACTGGTGGCTAATCCTTACAATTATGGCCAGGTGCCAGAAATCACGGTTGCCGCTAACGGTTCGACGACGATTGAAAAACACTATGCATTAGGCCGTATAGCACGCGAAATGGTACAGATGATGCCTGATCAACGCACTGCTTATATGGGTGATGATGGTAAATATACTGGTCTGTTTATGTTTATTGCGGATACCGCGGCTGATCTTAGTGCCGGTTCTGTCTATGCGGAAAAATGGACGCAGACAAGTGCGGCGGATGCCGGCGCTGCAACTATCAGCTGGATTAAATTAGGCTATGCTACTGATGCTGAAATTATGGCATTAATTGACGGTGGTATTGTATTCAGTGATATCTTTACGGCTTCAAGTACTGATCCAGTGGATGCGTCATATAAAAAAGTACGTACCAATAATGGTGTCGAGTGGCTTAAGTTAAACAGTGGTATGGAGCAGGCAGCGGCTTATCTTGAAACTCGTCGTTATGCGGCCTACTTAGGTGCGACGACTGAGTTTAATAAAATGGAAGGTGTAGCGGTAAATGCAGCTGATAAAAAACTCTACGTTGCTATGTCTTATGTTGAAAAAGGTATGGTAAGTGATTATGACGCGACAGACCCAGCAGATGATATTTCTCAGACTAAAATTAGTTCGGGTGTGGTATACCACTTAAGCCTTACAGGTACTCAGACTGATATGGATAGTAACAGTATCGACAGTTCATTTGTTGCGACTGATGTGAGTGGTTTGGGGTGAGGTGAGGACCAGGTGGCTGATGCGGTTGGTAATAAATCAAATGACGATAAAGTAGCCAACCCGGATAATATTAAGTATTCAGAAAAAATGCGTACCTTGTTTATCGGTGAAGACAGTGGTCGTCATGTTAATAATTATGTTTGGGCATACAATGTTGACAGCTTATCAATGGCACGTATCTTATTGACACCTGCTGGTGCTGAAGCAACGGGCTTACAGTCAGTTGATAACTTGAATGGATTTGCTTATGTGATGAGCAATTTCCAACATCCGGGAGATTATATTAGCTCTATGGATGCCACGCTAAAAGCCAGTGTTGAGCCATTGGTTAACAGTATATGGCATAACCGGAAAAAAGCCGGTATTGGTTATTTGAGTGGTATTCCCGCAGTAGAATAAAAATAGCTAAGGCTGTTTTTATAATTGAGAAAATCCTCGCAATGATTGTGGGGCTTTTTTATTATATAAATTTAATAATGTTTAATGGGTGTTGCTTAAATCAATATTACTTTAATCGGAAAGCACAGCGATTTTGTAAGCAGCACTCATTACATCTGGGTTTAGTTTTACAAAAGTATTTTGCATGATGCACAATCAGGGCATGGTATTCATTAAATAATTCAATTTTATCGAGCTGTTTACTGAGTGATTTTTCAAAGTTAATACGCAGTATTTCATAGCCTTCATCACCATTGATATAGCCAAGTCGTGAAAATAATCGCCGTGTGTAGGCATCGATGACAAACACCGCGCGTGAAAAGGCATATAACAGTATGTCATCTGCGGTTTCTGGGCCAACGCCTTTTACGGATAATAGTGCTTTGCGTAATTCAGTTGTTTCTAATTTGTTGAGTTGAGCGAACTCGCCGGTATCGAGATACCAACTGCAATATGCCTGTAGCCGCGTTGCCTTAAGATTAAAATAACCAACGGGTGTTAACCATACTGCAAGATGATTGTGTTGAGTGTTTACAATGGCCCGTGGATTTAATACCTTATTAACTTTTAAAGCACTGATTGCCTTTTCGACATTGCTCCAGGATGTGTTTTGTGTAAGCACCGCACCCAGCATAATTTCAAAGGGTGTTTCGCCGGGCCACCAATGTTGCGGACCATAGCTGTTTAGCATCACATCAAATATTTGTCTGCATTTTTTAGGCTTGATCATGTCTATGGTCTAGCACGCAAATAGCGGTGTTTGAATATTCTGTAAGGCCTTAATTTATAAGGCGTTGCCACTGGGGTCGGTAAAAAATATTTTGGCCTGTTCACCGGTGAGCCCTTTGAAACGTACATACTCAATATCATGTACGGGGATGGCAAGGTGAAATGGCTTCATAGTTACTGATTTATAATGATATTTGATATGAAAGTAAAGTTATTAAAATGTAGTGCTAATGGCTATTAACTATAGTGGGTTTAATTGAGGTCTTTCAAATTTCAGCCCGGAGTCACTGTTTTCTTGTTGCGCTTGTTTGTGCACTCTCTAGGCTTTAGTATCTCCCATTACTATAAATATATGTTACTAGCGCCTCAGAGCAGGCGGAGCTAGACGAGATTGTAAAATGCAGCCAATTGTTTCTATTTCAAATCTATCAAAGACCTACGGTAATGGGTATCAGGCGCTTAAAAATGTGAATCTTGATATTCGTCAAGGTGAAATACTTGCCTTGCTGGGTCCAAATGGGGCTGGTAAAACCACACTTATTTCAATTATCTGCGGTATTGTAAATGCCAGTAGCGGTGAAGTATTGGTTGATGACTATGACATTGTGAAAGACTTTCGCATCACACGTAGTTTAATTGGGCTGGTGCCTCAGGAGTTGACTCTGGGTGCATTCGATAAGGTTTGGAATACTTTGTGCTTTAGTCGTGGCCTGTTTGGTAAAAAGCCAAATCCACAATATCTGGAACAGGTGCTTAGGGATTTATCCTTATGGGATAAAAAAGATAGCATATTGATGGCCTTGTCTGGTGGCATGAAGCGCCGCGTACTTATTGGCAAGGCTCTGGCGCATGAGCCGATGGTGTTATTTCTGGATGAACCTACGGCAGGCGTGGATGTTGAATTACGTAAAGACATGTGGGCACTGGTGAAGCGTTTACGTAAATCCGGTGTAACGATTATCCTGACTACACATTATATAGAAGAGGCCGAGGCGATTGCCGATCGCGTGGGGGTTATTAACAATGGGGAGTTACTTTTAGTTGATGACAAAGAGGCCTTGATGCATAAGCTGGGCAAACGTCAGCTTATTATTGAACTTGAATCGTCACTCTCTACAATACCCGAGGTGTTGGCACCTCTAGGGCTTGAGCTGACAGATAAAGGTAACAAGCTGATTTATACCTATGATCCGCATAGAACCGCTAGCGGTATTAATGAACTACTGGCATCACTTAGTGCTGCGGGTTTATTGATTAAGGATCTACAAACAACCAAGACTTCATTAGAAGAAATATTTGTTAACCTGTTAAAGGCGGAGCGATGAATTTTCACGCAATACGAGTAATTTATAAATATGAAATGATGCGTGCGTTTGAAACCATTGCGCAAAGTTTTGCATCGCCGATTCTTTCTACCATATTATATTTTGTGGTATTTGGTGCGGCCATTGGGACTCGTATAGAATCTATTGAAGGGGTATCCTATGGTAGCTTTATTGTACCGGGGTTAATGATGCTGGCTTTATTGACGCAGAGTATTTCGAATGCCTCTTTTGGAATATTTTTCCCCAAATTTACCGGTACAATTTATGAAGTGTTATCGGCGCCCATTTCATTTGTTGAAATCATAATTGGCTATGTAGGAGCAGCAGCGACCAAGTCGTTTATTATTGGCCTGGTTATTTTGGCTACAGCTGGCCTGTTTGTGCCTTTAGAAATAGCTCACCCGTGGTGGATGTTATTATTTTTAATACTCACCTGTATATCATTTAGCCTGTTTGGTTTTATTATTGGCTTATGGGCAACCGATTTTGAAAAACTGCAACTCATCCCTATGCTGGTGATCACACCGCTGGTTTTTCTCGGTGGAAGTTTTTACTCGGTAAGTATGTTGCCTCCTGCCTGGCAAACCGTCACCCTATTTAATCCCGTGGTATATTTAATCAGCGGCTTCCGTTGGAGCTTTTTTGAGGTTTCAGATGTAAGCGTAGGTGTTAGCCTGGCTGTGGTATTGGCGTTTCTTTCTATATGTCTGTTGATTGTATGGCTGATGTTTAAAACAGGCTATCGATTGAAACAATAAATCGAGCTATTTTTATGCCAGCAGATTAAGCCCTGATATTGCTTTGGCATTCAGAAATAAAATACTCCTAAGCTGTCATTGCCATGGTGTCCCGTGTGTCACAGGTAACTGGACACCTGCTAAGCTGTTTACGACTATCTAATACCATTCAAATCATGCAGTCTGAGCAGGCAGTAGAATGCATCCCATATTGACAACCCCATAGCCTCAATAAGCTGAGGTTATGTCATTTGTTAAGCCCCATTTAAGCATTTCTTACTCATCCCGTGAAACAAAACTAAATATCAACTCAGCGCCAGCTTCACTGAATAATCATCGATATATTGTGAATATTTATAATCTCGATTTTTCTAAAACATTGATATATGGCGGTTTCCCGCGCATTGTTACTTCAAATTAAAAGAATATAAAAATACTGTGTAAGGATTAATGATCGGCTGCGACTACCTGATAACAGCATTAATAAATATAAACTAAGGAAAAGTATGAAATACACAATAGATAGCAAGGCCTTAAGAATGACCTTTATAATAAACGGCATAATGATTTTTTTAGGTATATGGCTCACAGGGTTTGATACGGCACATTGGTTGCTTTATTTACCTGCTGCTTTTCTAACGTTTGCGGGTATTACAGGTATTTGTCCGAGTCTAATTATTAATAAGATGGTATTTGGAGAGAACTAATCTTTAATAAGCCATTTAAATATAAAATTTTTTGTAAGGAATTACACATATCTGCGACTACTGAGTATGTCTATAGTCATTATAGATATACCAATTATGTAACCGGTGACCAGTGTCACATTAGTTAAGAACTTTTAATCCTGGAGTAATATTATGAAAATTAGTAACAATAAAAAAACCGTATCATTAGCAATTGGATCACTTATGGCGTTGAGTTTTGCCAGCAGTTCAGTATTTGCTGCAGAAGTTAATCCTTTTGGTATGACAAATATTAACCATCATACATATCAAGTGGCGAGCAATGACTCAAAATGCGGTGAAGGTAAATGTGGTGCAAGTAAGGACAAAATGAAATCGGCAGAAGGAAAATGTGGTGCAAGTAAAGACAAAATGACACCGACAGAAGGCAAATGTGGCGCAAGTAAAGATAAAATGGAATCGATGGAAGGTAAGTGCGGTGCAAGTAAAGCCAAGTCGAAAGAAGCTAAGTGTGGTGGCAATTAAAAAATAATTGAATGTCATTTGAGGGATTTAAATAGATGACATCAATTTTATAATTAAGATTCACTAACCGACCAGGGATGGTTGTTAGTGAATCTACACATGGATTACCCATATTATGATGCAAGATACAGTTAACAAGTTATACGCAATACTTAACTTTAGCAAAAGAGCAGATTTTCTCGCGCCACTTGCGCTTAGGCTTTATTTGGTTCCTATATTCTGGATGGCAGGTACAAAGAAACTCGCCAATATGGAATCTACGATCGAATGGTTTGGTAATTCAGAATGGGGCCTGGGCCTGCCATTTCCTGAACTCATGGCATGGCTCGCGACGCTAACAGAAATTACGGGGGCGATATTTCTATTAATCGGCCTGGCTGTTCGCTGGATATCACTACCATTAATGGTCACTATGCTGGTAGCCATGTTTACCGTCCACTGGCAAAACGGTTGGTTAGCCATTGCTGAAGGTTCTGGTAGTTTGTTTGCGAATGATCGTAGTATTGCCGCAATTGAACGACTTAATCAGGCAAAAGAAATTCTACAGGAGCAGTCTAATTATGGCTGGATAACTGAACACGGTAGTTTAGTGATGCTGAATAACGGTATAGAATTTTCGGCAACCTACTTTATTATGCTTTTGGTATTGTTCTTTTATGGAGCAGGCCGCTATCTATCTATTGATTACTGGTTTTGTAAACGATGGGTGAAACAGTAATAAATGTTGATAGAACCATCCTGCGCGGAGTTATGACAACATTAAATCTTTACGAACTTTCTATTTAAAGTTACCTTATAACGGATAATGTCCTGTAAAAGGTAATATTCGTGAGTAGTATTACCGATCAGCAGAAACACAAAGATAAACGAGTTCAGAAGGTCTCTGCAGAGCAGATTGCAGCGATGCGTGATGAAATGCTGCGTTTTACTACTCTGCAATTACGTGATGCTGTATTGGCGGAAGATGTGGTGCATGACGCACTCAATGCCGCATTCGCTTCCGACAAATTTACGGGGCGAGGTAATTTAAAAAGTTGGGTATTCGCCATTTTACGCAACAAAATTATCGATGTTATTCGTGAGCGTAGTCGGCACCCTACAGAAAGCTATATAGAAGAGGATGATAGCGATGATCAGTTCAAAAAAAATGGCCACTGGAAAAAAAGCCATAAACCATCAAACTGGGGTCATCCCGAAAAGGCACTAGCAAATGAACAGTTCTGGATTGTATTTAATATTTGTCTTAAAGAGCTACCAGAAAATATAGCACGTGTGTTTATGATGCGTGAGCACCTTGGGCTCGAACTTAAAGAAGTGTGTAAAGAACTTAATCTCAGTGACAGTAATGCATGGGTGATTATGCATCGAGCACGTTCGCAATTACGAAAATGTCTGGAAATTAACTTTATGCAAGAGGGGATTTTGTGATGATGGAATGTAAACAGGCAGCCAAATTGATGTCGCAAGCTCAGGATCGTAATTTAACATTCAATGAACGCATAAGTTTGAAATTTCACCTGCTCATATGTTCTGGTTGTACACAATACAATAGACAGATGGATTTTATTCGTAAAGCAATGAAGCAGTTGAAATAACGTAAGTGTATTCAGGTCAGTAGCGAAAACTAAAAGTGCACTAGTTTTAAAAAATTGGTCTGCGAACTGGGAGAGTATCCCAAATAGTAGAAACGTAACAACTATGTTAGTTAATGATATAGAGAAAGTGCGTTTCGAGATTAAGAAAACACTTAAAAATCTTGAATGAGGTTTATTATATAGCCTGATTTATTCAATTAAGTCTTATATGCCATTCGTGCAAATTAAACCAGACAGTCTTTTAATACAAGTCGACCAGACAGCCGTTGAGGGTTTATAATCATTTCTCACTCATCACATCACTAAGCAAGGTATTAACAGTTTATGGAAACCACACTAGAGGTACCTCAGGGTGTATTTGAGCTAATGCGTGATTCAATGCGCAAGCCTGATTTATTACGCGCCTGGGATGCAGCCGATGAGTATTTACTTGATTATTTAGCTGTCGAACAATTGCTGGTTGATGATGTACGTATTCTTATTTTAAATGATAGCTTTGGCGCATTGTCTGTTGCCCTGCATGCGTATCATCCCGTGGCGATTTCTGATTCATATTTATCCCAACAAGCCACATCTTCCAATCTTGTGGCAAATGATCTTTCTTTAGACGATATAACATTGAATTCGATTTTAAAATTCCCTCAGGCAACATATGACATAGTGCTGATAAAGGTACCCAAAACGCTTGCCTTACTGGAATATGAGCTCATTAAACTGAGTGACAGTATTACTTCATCAAGCCGTGTTATTTTGGCGGGGATGTTAAAAGTATTGCCGAGTTCGGTGTGGGCACTTTGTGAACGCATTTTAGGGCCTACAACAACTTCGTTAGCTAAAAAGAAATCACGCTTAATTTTTATTGCGCCAGATGATGACAGGGTAGTGCCTGAAAATCTTTATCCGGTATGTTATCAGCTAGAAAACACTGAATATAAAATTTGTAATCATGCCAATGTATTTTCCCGTGATAGTTTAGATATTGGTACACGGTTTTTTCTTCAGCATATACCGTCTAATACGGCTGCTAAACGTATTATTGATTTGGGATGCGGTAATGGGGTAGTGGGGCTAATCGCCGCCGAAAGAAATCCGACTGCTGCATTGTATTTTGTTGATGAGTCGTTTATGGCTGTCGCTTCGGCCAGGCTCAATTTTTTATCAGCCTTTGCCGAAACACGGCAGGTGGAGTTCTGTGTTGCGGATGGTATAGATGAATTTGAATCTAACAGCGTAGATATGATTTTATGCAACCCGCCATTTCATCAGCAGCAAACGCTTGGCGATCACATTGCACAACAAATGTTTAAACAGTCGCATCGTGTATTAGAGCAAGGTGGTGAGCTATGGATAATAGGTAATCGGCATCTTGGTTATCATGTCAGCCTTAAGCGAATTTTTGGTAATGTCGTACAAGTGGCGACAAACGCTAAATTTGTAATATTAAAATCGCTTAAATCATAGGACGATATATTATAGAAATATAACGTATTTTAATAAATACTATGGTTGATATTTTTATTTTTTAAATTCAACAGGCATTCCATCAGGCCAGACATCGCCTTCAAAATCACGGCAATCATATCGACGACAACGTAGGGGTCTATTTTCCCATACCTCACATTCAAGTTTTTCTCTATTTAAATGAGGACAGTATTCGTCTTCATCCCTTGCAATGAAGTAGGGTTTGTCAGGGTTGGTTTTTACATGACCGAGTTTTACTTCATCTTTTGTGAGTGCAAATATGAAGGTGCAGCATTTTGCCTTGCACTGATCAATTACCTTATTACAAGGTACATCTGCATCGGGCTCGTCGGGTGCTTCATCACCATAAATGGCGGCCATGCCCATATCCATCATTTTGTTCATTACACGAATGATGCGTAACTTTTCTTCGATTGAAATGGATGCGTAATCTGCATCGTCTTTAAAGTCTTCATCCAGTTCGGCTATCAGTTTTTCGTCTTCTGTAGAATATTCTTTCACAATCTTGTACGGGGTATATTGTTATTAAAGCTTTCCTTGTAGAGTGTAACCATCAGTGGTTGGTTTTTTTGCAATATACAACAGATGATATTAAAATTAAAGCGACTTATATTTTATTGCGCGATGAATATTTTTAATGGATGCAGGATTTGCGAACGGACTAACAGCATGGGCATTAAATATTAAATTCATAAGCATTAAAAAAGCCGCATAGTCTAGCGGCTTTTTTGAGAATCAATATCATAATATCGCTGATCAATCTGGATTTTTTTCACGTCGAGCTGGTTTGGCAATAATTTCTAAATAAAAACTCTCAAGCCCTTCTGATTCAGCCCAGTCAATTGATGAGTTTACTTCGGATAGATGAATCTCTTCGCTTTTCATTTCTTCAGTGCCAAATCGGCAATTAAAATCCCAGTAGTCGGCATCTTTAGGTAGTGCTTTTTTGCGTTCTCTTTTCAGGTATTTACTAACTTCGTGCTTGGCCGCTTCAAAAAGACGAGGTACGGCAATTTTTTCGTGAGTTAATTTAAATGTCTTCTTCATAGTGTTCTCAGGTATATATGTGTTTATTGTATGGGTAAGCTAAATATTATTTGCGCTGTTCGGGGTTCTTCTGCTTTTTAGGCTTCTTGGGTTTTTTGGGCTTAATCGGCCGAGTATCAAGTTTTGAATCGGCAAGCTTTTGTATTGGCTCATATGCCTTAATGTGTTTACGTATTATAAGCCCTTTAATTAAACGTTCAATTTCAGCAAGCTTTGTAAATTCATCTGCAGATACAAGTGATATCGCTTCTCCGCTAAGGCCGGCTCGTCCAGTGCGACCAATTCGGTGTATATAGTCTTCTGTTATATGTGGCAGGTCGTAGTTTACTACCTGCGGCAATTGATTGATATCCAAACCTCTTGCCGCAAGATCGGTAGCAACCAATATATGCACAGTACCGGCCTTAAAGTCCTCAAGTGCTCTTGTTCGAGCACCCTGGCTTTTATCACCATGTATAGCCGCAGATTGTATGTTCTTTTTTTGCAGATAATGGATAAGCTTATCGGCGCCTTGCCTGGTTTTACAGAAAACCAGCACCTGTTGCCAATTGTTAGTTCTTATCAGGTGTGTGAGCAAAGCAGATTTGCGATTTGTATCAACAGGGTAAAGCCATTGATCAACGCTTACAGCTGTCGTGATATGTGGATTAATGGAAATTTCTACAGGGTCGGTAGCAATACTTCTGGCAAAGCTACGGACGGTTTCTGGAAATGTCGCTGAGAACATCAGGTTTTGACGATGATTCGGTAGTAATGAGATGATTTTCAGTATTTCATCCCTAAACCCCAAATCTAGCATCCGATCGGCTTCGTCTAGTACCAGGACTTCCAGCTGTGTAAATTGAATGGCGTTGTGCTTATATAAATCAAGTAGGCGCCCCGGTGTGGCAATAAGTACATCAGCCCCTTTCCGCAGTGTCATCATTTGCGGGTTTATTTTTACCCCACCATATACTGCAACTAAATGTAACTTAAAGGCATCGCAGATAGTCTGAATACCATGTGCTATTTGTACAGCCAATTCACGGGTAGGTACGAGGATTAAAGCGCGTACCTGATTAGGTTTAACGCGGGTCCCGACTGACAGCCTATCTATAACAGGTAGTGAGTAAGCAGCTGTTTTGCCCGTTCCAGTCTGCGAAGCGGCCAATACATCTCTGCCACTTAATATGGCTGGAATGGCTTTTTCCTGAATCGCAGTAGGGAATTTATAGGCCTTTGCTTCTATTGCTGCAAGTATGGAGGGAGACAAACCTAGGGACGAAAAGCTCATAAAATACAGGTAGTAAAACAATTGACGTAATAATAAAGGGGATTTGCATAAATGCCTAGTAACTTATCCTTTCAGGGGGTAAATGTTAAGTTTTGTTAACTCTAGACAGCATAGCTTTTATCCTGTTTTTGCCTCATGTATAAAGGTTAGCAGATGCATAACACACTTGATAACAACTAATACAGATTTGGCAAATAAGCTTACTATTGATCTTTCAGAAAATTTGGCAAGTGTTAAATTTTTAATGCCACTCTATAAGTCGTTTCCGGTACTTGGTGGGAAAACACTTAAAGTAACTGCAGGTGTTGAACTGCTATATAGGAATAAAAAACCCATTGTTATCGTCAAAGGAATAAGTGTGTGGGGTATACCCATACCAGGCGCTTATTTTGTATGCATTAAAAATATAGATCTTATTAATGAATTTGGTGAATCTGGCTTCTGGAAGATCTTTGCAGATGGCTTAGATGATCTCAGTGTTCCGGATGGGGAAATACATATAAAACTCAGAAAATAATTCAGGTTTTATACATCGTGATAATCTAAATTGTATATAATATCCACTAAAATTCACATCTGATTGACTATATTTGCATTGAGTATGAGTCAGAACTATTGGTCTTAGATTGTTAAGCTTTGCTAGGCTGGATCGTATACATTGAATTATTTATATAGAATTCAATGTGACATCTTTAAATATTACGTTTAATGCTGATTAAACTAACGTTTTAAAAAATGAAATAAAGGAAATAAAATGGAAAACTTCTTAAACGAGAATGCAGATTTTCTTAGTCAATATATTATTCCCTGGGGAATAAAAATTGTATCTGCGATTCTTATATATGTAATCGGTCGTTGGATTGCAAAGCTTATTGTTAAAAGTGTAGTTAAGCTAATGTTAAAGTCTAATGTTGACGCATCTTTAACAAAGTTTGCTGGAAATATTATAAATGCAATATTGACTATATTTATTTTAATTGCAGCAATTGAGCAATTAGGCGTTGATACAACATCAATAATGGCAATCTTTGCAGCTGCTGGCCTGGCTGTTGGTTTAGCACTAAAAGATTCACTGTCAAACTTCTCTGCAGGTGTAATGCTTATTATGTTCAAGCCATTTAAAATAGGTGACCTAGTATCAGCGGGTGGTTCTACAGGTGTTATTGAAGGTATTCAAATATTTAATACAGTTATGCGAACTGGTGATAATCAGGAAATTATTGTACCTAATGGGCATATCTATGGTGGTTCTATCACTAATATATCTGCTCGCGAAACAAGAAGAATTGATCTAGTTATTGGTATTGGCTATGATGACAATATCGGCATAGCTAAGCAATTAATAGAAGATATTATTTCTAAAAACACATTAATTCTTACAGATCCAGCGCCTACAATTATGCTGCTTGAGCTTGGTGAAAGCTGTATTGATATTGCAGTTAGACCCTGGGTAAAAACAGCTGATTACTGGGTTGTTCGTGCAGACCTGTTACAAACAATTAAAGAAACCTTCGATGAGAAAGGTATTTCAATTCCATATCCTCAGCGTGATGTACATATGATTACAAATCCAGTGGAAAAGCTAGCCTAAATCTGCTTACCTGTTTTTAATATATTAATTAGGATCAATAATGAAAAAAACATTAACTATATTAGCTTCAGTGATGCTCATTGCTAATAATGCTTACGCTGAGGAAGCTGCTAAAGAAAAGAGTCTGTGGAAGGCATCTGCTGAACTAGGTTTTGTTTCTACAACGGGTAATACTGAAACCGAAACCTTAAATGCTAAAGCAAAGGCTTCTACTGATCGTGAACAGTGGCGCCATTTTATTGAAGCTACATCATTGAATTCATCAGATGCAACAAGTACAACAGCTCAGAAGTTTACCTTGTCAGGTAAGAGTGATTACAAACTGGGAAGTGGTAAAAACTTCCTGTTTGGTACTGTATCTTATGAAAATGAGAAGTTCAGCGGTTATGAATACCGTGTGACAGAGGCGATTGGTTATGGTCGTCGGGTAATTGAAGATGAAGGCAGGGTGCTGGATTTAGAAATTGGTCCTGGTGCTCGTCAATCAAAACTTGATAATGGCGAAACTGAAAGTGAAGCCTTAATTCGTGCAGCGGCTAATCTTGACTGGACAATTAGTAAAACAAGTAAATTTGGTGAAGCGCTTTCTGTAGAAGCAGGTGAAGATATTACGGTTACTAAATCAGTAACCAGTTTATCTAGCCAGATAGAAGGTAATTTATCAATGAAAGTGACATTTACTTATAAGAAGACATCTGAAGTGCCTGTAGGTGTTGATGATACTGATACAGAAACGGCAGTTACACTGGTGTATAACTTCTAGTGATTGTATATATCTGATATTTATAAGCATCTATTATCGCCTGACTCATTAAGGATGATTATCCTTAATGAGTCAGGCTTTTTTATGGCTACTACAATAATATATTTAACATTTAATATATCTGAAATTGAAGGTATGACCAAATATTAAGTATAATAACGCTTGATTTATGAAATACTCTAAATTTTATTAAGTATTTTTTGCGTGCTTTCTAAATAATCTTTTCTGGAAAATAGTAGCTGCCAACGGCTTCCATCGCATTGTCTCCATAATACGGCCGAGCGTATTCCAGCTAATAAAAGCGCACGAATTTTATTTGCATTACTTGCCTGAGATAAAAAGTTGGCTTCGCCTTTTATCATTATTTTAGCGCTGAGAGGGCTTACATACTGCTGATAAATATCAGCCAGGCTTGCAATAATATTTTCATGGTTAAGATCAAAATATTCCATCTTCGCCTGTGTTTTTTCTAATTGTTCAGACAGCTGTTGCATTACATGTGGCGAATTTTTAAGTGCCTTTTCTAAATTAAGTAATTGAATGGCGTATCGTGTGATTTCTATATCGTTTTTGTCTTTTTTACCCGACAGTTGGTTGTCTAGTGTTTGTAAGCCTTTTTTAACGCTTGAAGTGTCACCGTAAACATCTATTACAGTATGCACATCAAACCTAAATAAAGTCTCTAATAGAGCACTGAGGTGTACGTCCGATATACTGCCTTTTCTGGCGATTTCCTGAACTAGTTTTACTGACTGGTAAATGCCAGCAAGAGCGAGCGTTCTATCTTCTTGGGTATGCTTCATGTTTGACTGCTGTTGATAAAGGTTAATTTATGGCTAAGGCTTAGGCATTATACATGTCGTCAATAATGCCGCCGCCAAGACAGTTGTCGTCGTTATAAAAAACGATCGATTGCCCCGGTGTTATTGCACGTTGAGCTTCGTTAAAGCTAATCGTTGCACTGTCATTTTGTATGCTGTGGATGGTGCATTGCTGATCTGGCTGCCTGTAGCGAACCTTGGCTTTACACTGTAAAGGCAGCTGGGGCATTTCGCCATTACACCAGGTCAGTTGAGAAGCACTTAGATGTGTGTGATAGAGGCTGGGGTGTTCACCCTGAGCAACGTATAAAACATTTTTGTCTAAATCTTTTTTAACACTGAACCAGGGTTCTTCGGTGGCATTTTTTACACCACCGATACCCAAACCTTTACGTTGGCCTAAGGTGTAATACATTAAGCCATGATGTTTACCAACGATCTTATCGTCTAAGGTTTTGATCTTGCCAGGTTGAGCTGGCAGAAATTGTTGTAAAAAGTCTTTAAATTTACGCTCACCAATAAAACAGATTCCAGTACTGTCTTTTTTGTTATGAGTTACAAATCCGGCTTTTTCTGCAATGCGCCTAACTTCTGGTTTTTCTATATCACCAACAGGGAATAAGCTATGTTTCAGTTGGTTTTGATTAAGCGTGTATAAAAAATAGCTTTGATCCTTATTATCATCTAAACCTTTTAAAAGTTGGTACTGATTATTTAGTTCGCCTTTGCGCACATAGTGGCCGGTTGCAATATAATCGGCACCCAGTTGTAAGGCATAATCTAAAAAGGCTTTAAATTTAATTTCTTTATTGCACAGAATGTCCGGGTTAGGTGTTCTGCCAACCGAGTATTCCTCTAGAAAATTCTGGAATACACGATCCCAATATTGATCTGCAAAATTAACGCTGTGTAATTTTATGCCTAATTTGTCACAAACTTGTTGTGCATCTTGCAGGTCTTCTGCGGCCGCACAATAATCATCGTCATCATCCTGTTCCCAGTTTTTCATGAACAGGCCTTCAACTGCGTAGCCCTGTTGTATAAGAAGCAGTGCGGCCACAGAAGAATCTACGCCGCCAGAAATGCCGACGATTACACGCTGTTTTTTAGATTGTGATGTTAGGTTGTTCATGGTTAACGACAGTTTAGAAAATATTAATTTGTGTAAGGCGTAATACTAGCAGGCACTGAAAAGTCATTTCCATTAATTGTAAAAATGTACTGTTGTGCACTGCTTAATGACTGGAGTAATAAACCATCACTCGTCATACCACTCATATTGCTAATGCCAGACCAACTGAATGCCTTTGACCAGGTAGATCGCTTAATGGTTTTACGCAGGTAGTGGCGTTTAATTAAGTGATTGTCGAGGAGCAGTGATAAGAATATTTTAGCATTTTTGTAATTAATATCAGTGCTATTGAGTTGGTAAAGAACACTGGCGCTGTCATTAGTGCTATTGTTTTGTGACAGCGTGTTATATACGTCGGCACGCAGTAAGGAAAAAGATGTAACTATATTGTCCTGTTCATCTTTATCGGTGGGGTAAGGTGTGGCGTAAATCTCTTCAACACTTTGCCAGGTGTCATTACTTATGACTATGCTGGCTTTTTTTTTGCAGCTCTCATCTATGCAGATGTTTGCAGTAGGGCCCGCCAGGGCGAGCGTACTTAGCACGACATTTAAGCCTACAAGGCAGATAATGCGAAATATAAGGGCTATACGTTTCATTAGTTCATGTCTGTGAGTAGTTCTAGTGGGTATTTCTTACCAGCTATATAGTCATCAATACAGGTTAAAACCATCGGGCTGCGTAGTTTTTCTGGATCGGCGGCGAGTTCATCGCGGCTTAACCAGACGGCTCTAACTATACCATCATCCAAAGCCTGTTCTGCGTCGTGATTTTCGCAGCTTCCTACAAAACTGAAGCGCAAGAAACAGCGACTGGTTTCGGTTTGATCCCAGCGATAGATGCCTGAGATGTATTCAGGTTTAAAATCCCAGGCCGTTTCTTCTTTTGTTTCGCGTATCGCGGCATCCATAATGCTTTCATCAGGGTCGAGGTGTCCGGCAGGCTGGTTGTATAGATATTGTCCACGAATAAGTTCTTCTACGATTAAATAACGTCCATCACGTTCAATAACAGCGGCGACAGTTGCATGTGGTTTCCAAACTTTACTCATCCTTATTCTTCTTATGTGTGTAACGTTGTTTTTTTTGTTTGAGATACTGCACGATATGTAAGCGCCATAATAAGCGTATAGAAATAAAACCCGTGATGCCACTCACCACGCCCAGTGTAAAGCAGCCAAGTAGAAAGGGTTGCCAGATGAGCGCCATCTGCTGCTCAATCCACTCAAATGAGGCTACAAATTCTATGTTGTTAGCGGGCAGGCCTAACATTAAGCTGCCTAATTTATAGGCAAAGTAAAACATAGGTGGCATGGTAATTGGGTTTGTTATCCATACCAGGGCAATCGATAAGGGCAGGTTGCATCTAATTAAAATAGCCGCGCCTGCTGCGAGAATCATTTGCGATGGCAAAGGCACCCACATGATAAACAGGCCGATAAGGAATGCCATGGAAACCGATTTACGATTCATATGCCATAAATTGGGTTCGAGTAATAGATTACCAAAAATTCTAAGCGATTTTGACTGCGTAATTTTATGCGGGTCTGGTAAGAATTTACGTAAAAACTTCTTTGGCATAATCCATCTTTAATTATTGGCTAGTAAACCCCTTAAAGTAGAGATAAACAGGGGTGTTTTACTTACGGCTGTAGCAATTAGGGTTAAGTAAATTTGTCGAGGGCTTGTACCTGGCTTGGCAATTACCGCTACAAAGTATAAATTATACCAGACCATCGAAATGATAAGGACATAAAGTTGCTGGATGCAACGGATCTAGGGATATGGATCAATACCGGGATAAAGGCGCATCTCAACATGGCCGCACACAAGCTGTTTCGGGTGCTGATAAATTGTACGCAGGTGCAATTGCTAATCTGCCACTTATTGCATTGGCATTCTTGTGTGGTGTCTGCGTTCTTCAAATACAGACAGATTTACAGGTGCCGGTCTGGACGCAATCTGAATGTCTCATTTTCCTCCCGGTATTTTGCCTGATCTTTTATTTCAGGCCGGCAAAGCGTGTTTTGATGGCTTTATTACTCGGGTATCTGTGGGCGCTTATGTTTGCTCATGCTTACTTGCAGCACCGACTGGATAACGAGCTAGGCGGTAATGCCTTTCTAATTCACGGAAAAGTTGTTGGTATTGTTGAGCAAGGCGAACAATCAACTCGATTTAATTTTCTTATTGATGACTACGCGGATAAACCCTACCTAAACAAACAGGCAATGCCACGAAAAATTCGCCTGAGCTGGTATCACAATAAGCAACTTATTACCTCGGGTGAGCAATGGCGGTTATTGGTTAAGCTTAAAGTACCGCATGGGCTTTTGAATCCTGGTGGCTTCGATTTTGAGAAATGGCTTTATCAAAAAGGCATTCATGCCACGGGTTACGTGCGTAAAAGCCGCTATAATCAGTCGTTGTTTGACCGCCCTAATGCGGGAGTTACTTTCCGTATTGATGGTGTTCGGCAGCACATACAGCAAACCATTGCCCAGCTAGCGGATCAATCGTATATAGGGCTGCTGCAGGCCCTGAGCGTCGGGCATAAATCATTAATTAGCCCACAGCAATGGCAGGTTTTAATTGCCTCTGGCACCAGCCACTTATTGGCAATATCCGGCTTACATATTGGCCTCATCGCCGGTCTGGCATTTTATGTGACGCGTAAATTAATCCCCGCCTGTTTATTAAAATCATTCAGTGCGCAGCAATATGCGGCCCTGGCGAGTATTTCGGTTGGCGCTATATATACCGCATTGGCTGGCTTTTCTGTACCTACACAGCGGGCATTTATTATGTTGCTGGTGGTGATGCTGGCGATTTTTCTTAAACGCCCCGCATTTTCACTGAATACGCTCTCTTTGGCCTTATTGGCTGTTTTAATCTATGACCCTGTGGCGGTACTTGGCGTGGGCTTCTGGTTGTCATTTAGTGCGGTTTTATTGATTTCATTGATAGTGACAAGCCAAACGCAGGGCAAAACTTCTTTGTGGAGAGTCATAAAAGTTCAATGGATTATCGCCCTGGCCATGTTGCCATTAAGCGTACTACTGTTTCAGCAAGGGTCGATTATCTCGCCCATCGCCAATATGTTAATGATTCCATTGGTAGGCCTGATAGTAGTGCCGATAGCATTGTTCGCCAGTTTTCTGAGCTTTTTTTCAATAGATTTAGCGATGGGATTGTTCTCTCTGGCCAGCCAGTTATTGGGCGTGGGCTGGCAGGTTTTGAACAGCCTGGTCGAGTTACCGATAGCAACCTGGCAGCAGCCTGTAGTGCCTATGCTGTATGCCGTTCTGGCACTATTGGGTGGTGTTCTGCTGTTGCTCCCCAGAGGCTTTCCAATGCGTTATGCAGGCGGTGTTTTACTGCTGCCAATGCTCTTATATGTGCCGGACAAACCAGCCAGTAATGACTTTTGGGTAACGGTACTGGATGTGGGGCAGGGCCTGTCTGTTGTGGTGAGAACGCATGACAAAGCGCTGCTTTATGATGCGGGTTCAAAGTTGGGAGAGCGCTTTGATATAGGGCAGCAGGTGGTGGTGCCGTATTTGCGTGGTATTGATGTGCAAGGCCTGGATATGATGATGATAAGTCATGCGGACAATGATCACTCAGGTGGTGCTGCGTCGGTGATAAAGCGGCTTGAGGTAAAAAGCTTATTGGTTGGCGGCATGGCTAGTGAGTTTGATTTTCCACTGGGTTCTCAGGCATCGGAGTGTAAAGCTGGCACAAAGTGGCAATGGGATGGCGTAATGTTTGAGGTACTGCACCCGAATATGGGCTATATAAAAACCAATAATAAAAGCTGTGTATTACGCATTTCGAATGCACAAAAAAGCATTCTACTCACCGGCGATATAGAAAAACTGGCAGAATACGATCTGCTAATGTCTGCAGCAGGGAGTCTCAAATCAGATGTATTGCTGATGCCGCATCACGGAAGTAACACATCATCTTCTTTAGCACTGATCAACACGGTAAATCCACAAATAGCCATTGTCTCGGCGGGCTTTAAAAATCGCTTTAGGCATCCGACGAAGAAGGTATTATCACGCTATGCAGGTATGGGCATCGAGGTGTTGAACACGGCGTATGAAGGTGCAATACAGCTACAATTTTCACAAAACATTGAAGTTGATCCTATTAAGCTGAAAAGACATAGAAAAGAACGGGTTCATTATTGGAATCATCGCTTCTGATAACGTATTATGTGCGCACTGGATAGATTCTAATTTATGGGGCGAAAACGTGTTTGAAATGATTAAAGCAGGTGGGTGGTTAATGTTCCCCATAATTGCAGGCTCAATCATTGCATTTGCAATTATTCTTGAGCGTTTCTGGACACTACAGAAGAAAAAAGTCATACCGGATCACCTGGTCGCCAGTATCTGGCACTGGGTTAAAGAAGGCCAGCTAGAGCGCTCCAAAATTGAAGAGATCAGTAAACAGTCTGCGCTAGGCAAGGTATTGGCCGCCGGTTTGAATAATCGTCATTTAGATCGCGAACGCATTAAAGAGTCTATTGAAGAAGCCGGGCGTCAGGTTGTTCATGAAATGGAACGTTTCTTAAATACGCTGGGTACCATTGCCTCTATCTCGCCTTTACTGGGCTTGCTAGGTACGGTTATTGGCATGATTAAAGTTTTCAATGCGATAACGAGCTCTGGTGTCGGTAATGCCGCACCACTGGCTGGTGGTATTTCTCAGGCACTCATTACAACGGCAGCGGGATTAAGTGTGGCGATTATCGCGCTAATTTTTCATCGTTACTTCCGTGGGCGGATTGATGAGCTAGTTGTAAAAATGGAAGAAGAGGCGATCAAAATGGTTGATGTATTACATAACAACCGTAGTGTGACATCGGCTAATGATGAGAAGCAAAAAGCGGAGAAAGCCGCTTGAACCTAAAACCCCAAGTTAGAGAAGAAATCGATTTAAATTTAACGCCACTTATTGATGTGGTGTTTTTGCTGTTGATATTTTTTATGGTGTCTACCACATTTGAAAAAACAGCAAAGCTTAAGGTGGATTTACCTGAGGCCTCGGCACAAGCAACACAGCAGCCAGGTAAAAAAATCATTATAGGTATTGATGTAAAAGGTCGTTATTACATTAATGATCGTCAATTAGTTAATACACAACTCAAAACGCTTAAGTTGGCACTTATGAAAGTGTCGGGTGATAGTAAAGACATACCTATAATACTACGTGCAGATGCTAAAACTCCTCATCAGTCTGTCGTTAGAGCCATGGATGCTGCCTCTCAATTAGGTTTAACACGTCTTTCTATTTCTACACTTGAAACTAGTCAGTAAATATATACACGCACTGATTAATTTGAGCTAATAAAATGCACATGGGAAATAAGTAGATTTATGTCCAGCGAGTCTGAGCACGCTAACTCCAAAATAACTTACCGTCGATTACTCTCGTACACGTTTCAGTCTAAGAGTGTGTTTGTTGTTTCAGTTATAAGTATGGTGTTTGTTGCATTGTCGCAACCCGCCTTTGCATACTTAATGAAGCCGATGTTAGATGGTGGCTTTATTAATAAAGATCCAGATGTAATGACGTGGGTTCCTCTGGCAGTGATCCTTGTTTTTGTTGTAAGAACAACGGCAGGTTTTGTGTCTGATTATGGCATGGCATGGATTGGCCGTACGGTAATTCAAGATATACGCGCAGAAATGTTTGAAAAAATTCTACTCTTACCAAATACATATTTTGACAATACTTCTACAGGTGAAACTATTTCTAGATTTACCTTTGATGTTGAACAGTTGGCAACTGCGTCCACCACCGCCGTCACCGTTTTAATTAAAGACTCTTTAATTCTGATAAGCCTGCTGGTATGGATGTTTTATATCAGCCCTAGATTGTCGGTTATATTTCTTCTACTGGCACCTATCCTGGCTATCACAGTGGTTATGATTTCCAGGCGTTTTAAAGCGATTTCAAAACATATTCAAAAATCCATGGGCTCAATTACACATGTTCTGGAAGAATCGGTGCAGGCTCAGCGAGTGGTTAAAATATATGGAGGCCAGACCTATGAAATGGATCGCTTCAATATAAATAATAAAAGTAATCGCCAACAAAATTTAAAGCTTACAGTTACATCATCACTAAGCACGTCACTATTACAATTAATTGTTGGTGTTGCCCTGGCCGGTATTATTTATATGGCGATACAGGAAGGCGTAAAAAGTGATATGAGTGCGGGTACCTTTATTGCCTTTATGACGGCTATGATGATGTTATTCGCACCGATGAAACGTTTAACCAGTGTGAATGCAATTATACAAAAAGGCATAGCCGCGGCAGAAAGTGTATTCACTTTTCTGGATAATAATAGTGAAACTGACACAGGTGTGTATGAAGCAGAAACTGTTAAGGGTGAGCTGACCTTTAAAGATTTAAGTTTTTCATATAGTACAAATTCGGATAAACAAGTTTTAAAAAATATTAATCTGCACATTAAGCCGGGTGAAACCGTTGCCTTTGTAGGGCGTTCAGGTAGCGGTAAATCTACTCTTGTAAATTTAATACCTCGTTTATATGATGGCTACCAGGGTGATGTCTTATTAGACGGTGTGAGCCTTGAACAATACAAGGTATATAACCTACGTAAACATATAGCGTATGTTGGTCAGGAAATTGTGTTGTTCAACGATACTATAGAACACAATATTTCATATGGTGGCACTAAAGTTAGTTTGGATGAAGTCAATGAGGCGGCACGCTCTGCCCATGCCTATGAATTTATTGAACGCCTACCTCATGGTATGCAGTCATTGGCGGGTGAAAAAGGCGTGCTGTTATCAGGTGGCCAACGGCAGCGCCTGGCGATTGCACGCGCGCTACTTAAAAATGCGCCGGTGCTGATTATGGATGAGGCAACTTCTGCCCTGGATACAGAGTCTGAACGCGCAATTCAAAGTGCATTAGAAATACTCACGCAAAACCGCACAACGCTGATTGTTGCTCATCGATTATCGACCATTGAAAATGCCGATAAGATTGTAGTAATGGATAAAGGATGTATTGTTGAAGTAGGAACGCATCAAGAGCTTTTGCAAAAAAATGGTGCTTATAGTGTGTTACACAATGTCCAGTTTTCTGAAACCGAAGATGTTTAATGAAACGACTCGATTACTATTGGAGTAGCCTTAATTTTATTTCAATGGTATTGCTACCTTTGGCATGGTTATTTTGTTTCGTAAGCAAGCTTAGAGTCATCCTATATCATTTAAAGTTACTTAAATCTTTTAAGGCGCCTGTACCTGTTATTGTTGTGGGAAATATTACAGTTGGTGGCACGGGTAAAACGCCTTTAATAATAGAGCTGGTTAAGCAGCTTAAGGCGCTGGGTAAAAAACCGGGTGTCATTAGTCGTGGTTATGGTGGTGCTTCATCAACATGGCCTCAAGTGGTTGATGAACATGCAGATGCAGTACAGGTGGGTGATGAACCTAAATTAATACACAAGCGTGCCGCTTGCCCTGTGGTTGTGGGGCCTAATCGACAGCAGGACATAGAACTATTATTAAAAACGTATAATTGTGATGTGATTTTATCTGATGACGGCTTGCAACATTATGCATTACAAAGAGACCTGGAAATTGTAGTGGTCGATGTGCAGCGAAAATTTGGCAATGGATTATGTCTTCCATCAGGGCCCCTCAGGGAAGGTGTGTCGCGATTGCAGCAGGTTGATATGGTGGTGCTGAATGGCGGAGATGATAATCAGATATCTTTTAAGCTACAGCCGCAATTTTGCCTGGCCATTAACCGATTAAATGTAGACAATAAATTGTTAGCCGATTATGAAAATAAAACGGTTCACGCGATTGCTGGTATCGGCAATCCTTCACGTTTTTTTAATATGTTGCATCGCTTCGGTATAGATGTGATAGCGCATGAGTTTTCAGATCATGCGTCTTATACACGCTCGGATGTGGTTTTTAATGATGACTTGCCTGTATTAATGACAGAAAAAGATGCGGTGAAGTGCGAGACTTTTGATCTGCCGGATCATTGGTCAGTGCCCGTTGATGTTGAGTTTTCAGAATTGGCAAAAATTAAACTCCAGCAACTTTTAAAATTAATTTAATCTCAATCTAAAACAGAGTAGATAATGGATAAAAAACAACTAGAAATGATGGCATGTCCAGAATGTCATGGAAAATTAAAATACCTTAAGGCGACTAAAGAGCTTAGTTGTGAAACCTGTCAATTGGCATTTCCTGTACTTGATGGAATACCAGTGATGTTAATTGAAGAAGCCCGAAAGTTAACAGCAGAAAAATAAGAAATAGAGTATGACTGATTACAATATTGTTATTCCTGCAAGATATGCATCTACTCGGTTTCCAGGCAAGCCGTTAGTTGTTATTAATGGCAAGACAATGCTTGAGCATGTATATGCGGTGGCTAAACAATCCACTGCGAAAACAATTGTTATTGCCACAGATGATCCGCGTATTAAGTCGGCAGCAGATAAATTTTGCAATAATGTATTGATGACATCTGATCAGCATCAATCGGGTACGGATCGTCTGGCTGAGGTTTGTGAAATCATGCAGTGGAAAGACGATGAGATCGTAGTGAATTTGCAGGGTGATGAACCATTAACACCTCCAGAGTTACTGCATCAGGTGGCTACAAATTTACATGATTATCAGGATTGTGCGATTGCTACTTTAACAACGCCGATCCATGAAAAATGTGAAATTAACGATCCTAATATCGTTAAAGTGGTTTCTGATATCAATGGCTATGCACTTTATTTTAGTCGCTCTGCAATTCCATTTCAGCGAGAGAATAATGAGCCAACCGCCGTTAATCAATATTTCCGTCATTTAGGGATTTATGCTTATCGGGTAGAGTTTCTGAATAACTATCATCAAATGCCACAGTGTGCAGTTGAAACAATTGAGAAGCTAGAACAGCTTCGAGCCATGTATCACGGTTATAAAATACATACTCAGCAAGCGGTTAAATTGCCTGGTCCAGGAATTGATACGCCTGAAGATTTAAATATAGTTAATACATTAATAACACCTTAATTTAAGAATACATTATCAGGCTTTAAATATTATGAGTGAATCCCTTACTTTTTTTGTAACCTGTTCAAAAGGTTTTGATGACCTGTTAGTAAAGGAACTCGAAGCGCTGGGTATAGAAAATACCGAGCAGAAATATTCCGGTATTGGTTTTACGGGTACCCTGGAACAGGCGTATGCTGTTTGTTTATGGTCTCGATTAGCAAGCCGTGTTTTATTAAAGCTTAAAAGTTTTCCAGTGCAAACAGATGATGATTTGTATAACGGCCTGCAAACAATAAACTGGCCATCGCACATTGAAATGGATGGCACACTGGCGGTTAACTGTACACTTAATCAATCTGAAATTACTAATTCTCATTACGCATCACTACGTACCAAAGATGCCATCGTTGATCAGTTTAATGATTTATATGAATCGCGCCCCTCGGTTGATACGGATCGACCTGACGTGCGTATAAATGTACATATTGATCATGATGTTGCAGATGTTAGCCTGGACTTATCCGGTGAGCCTTTACACATGCGGGGTTACCGCATAGCAAAGGTTGCAGCGCCATTAAAAGAGAATCTGGCGGCGGCTATTCTACAGCGCTGCGGTTGGCCGGAGAAACAATCTAATTTAGTCGATCCAATGTGTGGTTCAGCGACATTCCTGATTGAAGCTGCGCATATGTGTTTAGATATTGCGCCCGGTTTAAAACGTAAATATTACGGTTTTATGTATTGGAAAGGCCATGATGCGAACGCCTGGAATTCGCTACTTGCAGATGCAAAGAAGAGGGCGCAGGCGACCTCTGAATTAAAGATTACCTTAACGGGTTTTGATGCATCAAAGGATGTTATAGCGGCCGCCAGACAGAATGTGCATTCGGCGGGTATGCAAGATGTTATTACGCTTGAACAAAGTAATTTTACACAGAGTTGTGAATTATTTAAAACCCAATCTATTTCTATGGAACCAGGCTTAGTGATTGTAAATCCGCCTTATGGTGAGCGCCTTGGTGACAAGAAAGAACTTGAAGACCTGTACTCAGAAATGGGTGATTGTTGGCGCGATCATTTTCCTGACTGGCGTATTGCCTTATTTGCCGCAGATGATGCATTAGTAAGTCACATTGGCCTACGTGCGCATCGCAGTAATAGCTTTTTTAACGGTGCTATCAAATGTAAATTGCATCAGTACCAAATTCGCCCTGCGCTATCAGAAGAAAAAAGAGTTGAACGGGATGAAAGGTATTTAGAGCAACGTTCAGCAATTTTTAATCGCTTAAAGAAAAATGCCAAGCATATAAAACGTTGGGCAAAGAAAAACAAGGTTGAAGCCTATCGTGTTTATGATGCCGATATACCTGAATACTCAGCGGCTATAGATGTATATGCGGACTGGGTGCATGTGCAGGAATATAAGGCACCCATTACGATTGATGAGGGTAAGGCAAGGCAACGTTTTGATTTATTAGTGGATGTTTTACCAGAAGTCTTAGATGTTCATAAAAACCGTATTATCGTAAAGACCAGACGCCAGCAGAAAGGTTTGTCTCAGTACGAAAAACAAAGTGAATCACATAATGTCTTTTCTGTTGAAGAGAATGGGCACAAGTTTTATATCAATTTATCTGATTTTCTTGATACGGGTTTATTTCTAGATCACCGCCCGACCAGACAATTAGTTTTTGATAAGGTTAAGCAATTAGGTGGTGAAATTGATTTTCTTAACCTGTTTGCTTATACCTCATCAGTATCGGTGTATGCAGCTGCGGCGGGCGCCAATACAACCAGTATTGATATGTCGAATACCTATATAGACTGGTCAAAGCGTAACTTTAGGCTTAATGAATTGATGTCAGATAAACATGAATTTATTAAAGCAGATTGTATGAAATGGCTAGGTAAGGCGATAGATGAGGCTAAACGATATAAGCTAATATTTGTTGATCCGCCGACATTTTCAAATTCAAAATCTATGGATTATGTCTTCGATATTCAAAAGGATCATGAAGGCTTAATTCATGCAGCAATGGGATTGTTAGAGGAAGGTGGAGAACTGATCTTCTCAAATAATTTCAGAAAATTTAAAATTAATGAGGATTTGAAGGAGTTGTATTCTGTTGAAGATATATCTGCAGCGACTATTCCAGAAGACTTTAAGCGCAACCAGAAAATTCACCGCTGCTACGTTATTAAAGCCCTTTAGGCTTTAATCGCAGCGATGATACTGCAAGCTGATTACTGCACCATAGCTTCAGCTTCATGAGCTGGAGTTAATAGTGTGTTAATTAGCTGGTCTTCAAGCTCAATCCGCGTGGCAAGATCTTCGCCTAACAGAGACAGCTGTGAGGGCAGTTTACTTTTTTGATCATCTGTAAAAGTACTTATGCCATCGTAGGCATCATTAAACTCGACCGCTGATGCCGTGGTCTTTTGAATTCTTGTATAAATAAGATCCGCGAGGCTTACAATTTCATGGCGTCTTTCTTTGCCTTCCGATATACGGCTGTATAACTCGAAATGTCCTGTTGCAATATAGTCGATTAATAACTGACAAAATTCCTGCAGGCTTTCGGCCTCAATTTCATCGGCAGAAGATATTTTATTACCATCACAGCCTGCCAGGCTGCAATACAGTGCAAGTACTTCATTACGCTCAGTAATTAATTTTTTTATTTCTCTACGTGTGCGTGAGCGTCGATCGGTAGCTGGTTGTACGTCTACAGAGTCATTCATGCGAAACCTCTTGCATGTGTTTTATTATTTAGTTCATTTTCTATAGTTTAGTGCTAGTTAAAACACTATAGAATTACCGTGAATAGAGTCGAAAACAAATAAGTTGTACGGCTCTTTTATGTGGTCTCTTATTTTTTATCTAAATTTGAGATGTCCTTAAAAAGACCAGACTTGAAAATTGCCCTATTTGATACCTAAAATCAAGTCATTCTTTATTTTGAGTGCTATATGTCGTTATATTTATTGAATTTATACCTCAAACAGGTGGTTAACTGAAAAATATCCCTGATTAATTTGTTGATATCAGATATGTATATTACTAGTTACTTATATTCTGAGTTAATAGTATTTGCGTGATAAGAGAAATATGCCCAAACTATAAATACTAATCACATGATATGGATCGACGATGTTTTCACTGCATAAAAAATTAACAATACCGACTGCTGAAGATGCTCTTCCAGATAGGCAGGAAAAAATGTCGATCCCTGATACGCATTTTGTAAATGGTCATTCATTGCAGGAGCCTTTTCCTGAGCATCTATCTAAAGCGGTGTTTGGCATGGGCTGTTTTTGGGGGGCAGAGAGAAAATTTTGGCAACAAGCAGGCGTTTATACAACTGCCGTCGGTTATTCGGCGGGGCATACCAAAAATCCAGCTTATCAGGAAGTTTGCTCAGGTATGACGGGACACAACGAAGTGGTTTTGGTTGTATATGATGAAAGTGTCTGTAGTTATCAACAACTGGTGAAGTTATTCTTTGAATCACATGATCCAACCCAGGGCATGCAGCAGGGAAATGATCAAGGGACACAATATCGCTCAGGAATTTACTATTTTACGGATCAACAAAAGCTAATAGCTCAATCAGTTGCGGATGAATATCAGAATAAATTATCAGCAAACGGGCTTAATGCGATAACTACAGAGATTTTACAGCAAGAACCTTTTTATTACGCTGAAGAATATCATCAGCAGTATCTGGCAAAAAATCCTCATGGTTATTGTGGCCTCGGTGGTACGGGTATTGATTTTGACCGATAGAGTGATGCGCTAATTTGCCTGTCTTATAGCGAGGATTATTTGGTTACGTAATGTTTTTACCTGATTCAATCGATTCACATCTTTATCTGAAATTGGTAAAATAGAATCGGCATATAAAACGCCCATAGGAATATTTTTCACTACAATTGGGCAGACCAACATAGATTTTTTGGTGTATTTATCTTTGTACCATTTAGGTAATAATTTATCTGCTTCACCCGATGGGATGTCTTCAATTATCAAGTCTTTTGCCTGCTTTAAAGACATGTTAAATATATCATCGCCGCCATTTGGGATGCTAAAACGATCGATTATAGTTTCAATGTCAGGCCCAAAACCATAACGCGCATTTATTGACGTGCGGCTTTTATTGATAAAGCAAAATATCACGCGATGAAAGTTTAAATTTGAATAGATAGTTTCCATAACCATAACCAGAATTTGATTTAGAGGAGCGCCATCTAGAATAGCTTCGGTTATTTCCTGTATCGCATTTAAAACCATTTGCTGCTGATCAAGGGTACTATTTAGAGATTCATGATCTGCTGATTCACCGGTTAACGTTATATCTGCGTCGGAAGGTATCCAGTCGTTGGCTTTTTTAAAAATATTGCTGCTGTTTAAATCTAAATTGACTAGCTGAGCATACTTTTCCATTTCACTGAGTGCATTTTCAAGTATCTCTTCCATCTGAGAACGAGAGATGGACATGCTGTTACTATAACGAGATGCGAGCGCTTCAAAATTCTGCTGACGTTCGGTAGGACTCGATATACTAATCATGTCGCAGTATTCATTTGTGAAACTCGAAACGTGGGTTAGTAGACCGTTCTGGTCTTCAGGTTTTTTTAGCTCACCCGCGGGTAGCGTTTTCATGCTGTCTATAATGGCCGAAGGAAGTTGCCACGACTCACCAATGGCGATACCAATTTCATCAAAACCGACACCTAAAACCGATTCAGTTGCTGCATATTCCGTCATGTTTTTTTGTTTAACCAAATCAAAAATAACTTCGGCTTCTTCGGGAAAATAATAAATAGCCAGCAACTTTCCGAGTTGATTGAACATGGAACAGATGTACGCTTCTTCCGTATCCTTTACATTCATTTCATGGGCAACACCATTTGCCAGGCTGCCACTAATCATTGAACTAATACAGGCCTCTTTTAAACTCTCTGCCTGATTTTTGTCTTTAAGGTGATCGAGCAACATCAAGCCTAGTGCTGCATTCCTAACTTCTTCAAAACCTAAAATAACAACGGCGCGTGATATTGTGCTGATATGCCCACCATATTGTCCATATAATGGTGAGTTAACCAGACGCAGTAATTTACTGGATAGCGAGTAATCTTTAAGAATTGCATTAGATAAAATATTAGCTGATGTATCACCTGATGCTTTGGCTTTTTGGCTCAATTCAACGACTTGATGTGACATCGTAGGGAAATCTTTTTTATGCTCCATGCGGCGCAATAAGAAATCTAATGTGCTGTTATTTTTTGCGCCTGTTTTTTTCTCGATACGAGAAGAGGGTATAGGGCTGTCAGGTGCAATACGTTTTAAATGGTCGAGCAAGTCCTGGCGCATATCCAGTGCATCGGCGTAACGTGCTTGTGGATCTTTTTGTAATGCTTTCTGTAGAATTTCTTTTATCGCAGGATCTATGTCAGTTGGATAATTAATATTTTCATTGCTTATCTTATTTATAATAGAAAATTTATTATCAGCCTGTATTGCGGCTTTTCCCGTTACCATTTCAAAGAGTACTAAACCGAGTGAAAATATATCAGATGACTGAGATATCTTTTGTGCATTGCATTGTTCGGGTGACATATATTTTAATGTTCCCCAAACAGCATCGTCATTTTTTTGCCCCATTAAAGTAGCAATGCCAAAATCCATTAAACGTGGTTTGTCCTGATTGGTAATTAAAATATTACTTGGGTTTATATCTCTATGAATAATATGTCGTTTATGCGCATATCCAATGCCGTTTAATAATGGAGCCAGTATGTTAATGGCTTCTTTGCTGCTGAGTCGTCCCTTACTGATTAAATGTTCTTTAAGTGAGTGCCCATCCACATACTCAAATACCAGGTAGGGTGTTCCTAAATGCTCATCCATTTCAAATAGAGTAATAATGCTCGGGTGCTGTAATTTGGCAATGGTACGGGCTTCGGTTAATAGTTGTTTTTTTGTTGATGCTACATTTTTGCCATCAATGTGGATTGTCTTTATAGCAATATTGCGTTCAAGTTGACTATCGGTAGCGAGGTAAACAATCCCCTGAGAGCCTCTACCTAATTCTTTTGTGATTTTATAACGGCCAATATTCTTCGGTAGAGCAGAGTTTGTTTGTGACATGTGTGGGTATATCAATATGCTTTTTATTAAAGGTACAAAAAGCATAGACGCAGCGTGTTGAAACGCAAGCAATGCAGGAGCTAAAGTTATGTTGCTGTGCTCCGTAAATAAGGGGCACAACAACAGGCTTTATTAGAGTGAAGTCTATTTGAGAGGTTTGTACTTGATACGATGAGGGTTCATCGCCTCATCACCCAGGCGACGTTTACGGTCTTCTTCATAATCCGAATAGTTACCTTCAAACCAGGTTACAGTTGAGTCGCCTTCAAATGCGAGTATGTGGGTAGCAATACGATCGAGGAACCAGCGATCATGCGAGATAACCACGGCACAGCCAGGGAAGTCGAGAATAGCTTCTTCCAGCGCGCGTAAAGTTTCAACATCAAGGTCATTGGTTGGTTCATCAAGTAGCAACAGGTTGCCACCTTTTTTAAGTAGTTTTGCAAGATGCACACGGTTACGTTCGCCACCGGATAAATTCTCAATGCGTTTTTGCTGATCCTCACCTTTGAAGTTGAAGTGGCTAACATAGGCCCGGGATGAAGTGGTGTAATTGCCAACTTGAATATTATCCAGACCATCAGAAATTTCCTGCCAGACGGTTTTGCTACCGTCTAATGAATCACGGCTTTGGTCAACATGAGCGATTTTTACGGAATCCCCCACCTTGAACTCACCAGAATCTGGCTTTTCCTGTCCTGTAATCATGTTAAACAGGGTTGTTTTACCAGCGCCATTAGGGCCGATAATGCCGACAATTCCACCTTGCGGTAAGTTGAAATTTACATTTTCATAAAGCAGGCGGTCACCGAAGCTCTTACTGATATTGGTTGCTTCAATTACTAGATCACCCAGACGTGGGCCGGGTGGGATATACAGTGATTTGGTTTCGCTACGCTTTTGGTAATCATCAGATTGCAGTTCAGCAAAACGAGACATACGTGATTTGCTTTTAGCATGGCGCCCTTTGGCATTGGACCGTACCCATTCTAATTCAGCCTTAATTGCCTTCTGTCGACCCGCTTCTTTCTTTTCTTCGCGCTCCAGTCGATTCTGTTTTTGCTCTAACCATGAGGAGTAGTTACCCTCCCACGGAATACCCTGTCCACGGTCTAGCTCTAAAATCCAGCCCGCTACATTGTCAAGGAAGTAACGGTCATGGGTTACCGCAACCACGGTTCCGGGGAAATCAGCGAGGAAGCGCTCTAACCATGCAACAGATTCTGCATCCAGGTGGTTGGTGGGCTCATCTAAAATTAACATGTCTGGTGCGGACAGCAGCAAACGGCATAGCGCGACACGGCGTCGTTCACCACCAGAAAGCTTGCTAACATCGGCATCCCAGGGTGGCAGGCGCAATGCATCCGCTGCTATCTCAAGCTTATGGTCTAAATTATGTGCATCGGCTGCCTGGATAATATTCTCCAGACGAGCCTGCTCGGCAGCCAGTGCGTCAAAGTCGGCATCCGGTTCTGCATAGGCGGCGTATACGGCATCCAGTTTAGATTGAGCCTCAGTAATAGCTTTGAGGCCGTCTTCAACGTTGCCACGTACATCCTTGGTCTCATCTAATTCAGGCTCTTGCTGAAGAAAACCAATATTAATACCAGGCTGTGGGCGGGCCTCACCAATAATGTCAGTATCGACGCCAGCCATAATGCGCAGTAGGGTAGATTTACCCGAACCGTTATAACCGAGTACGCCAATCTTCGCGCCAGGAAAGAAATTAAGGTTGATGTTTTTTAGGAGTTCTTTCTTCGGTGGGACAATTTTGCCCACGCCGTTCATTGTGTATATATATTGAGCCATAGGAATAACTTTGTAATTTTTTGGTTAAAAAGGTTATAACAGTCACAGGACTAAACAGGTTTTGTTGATTATACGTGATTGACACCTAAAAACACCAAGATGAAATTATCTATAATTTAAGCGTAGGTTTTCTTATATCAGGAAGCAGAAATTTTGCAGTATGTTTACCAATTAAAAGTAATGGTGATTTTTTTACTTGTCGGCTTAGTCGCATGTGCAGATCAGAGTAGCACGGAGAGTCCTGCTTTGACGTGCACATTGGGTACAGGTACGATTTTAAATATCAGCGGCAGCATTAAATTTGAGCGCATACCCTTACGTGATAATAATGGCAGCCTTGATTTTGCTAATAAAACTGAGTTACCAGCAAAGGCTATACAGGTTGAAGCGGTGTGTAACAGTGCCATTGCAGTAACAACAACAGATGATAATGGCTTGTACACGCTAGCGGTTCCCTCTGGCACTCGGGGTGTTTTTATTCGCGCTAAAGCGCAGATGAAAAAAACCGCGACACCATCATGGGATGTTGAAGTAAAAGATGCCTCATCTAGCCTGCTGTTTGCGCTAGACAGTCGCCCGTTTAATCTGGATGGACTTGATATAACGGACAAAAATTTACTTGCAGCTGCAGGTAATGATGGATCAAGTTATCCAGTCAATGCTATTCGAGCGGCGGCACCCTTTGCCATTCTTGATACGATATATAAATCAATGCAGTTTGAATTGACAGTGCAAGCGAATGCTATATTTCCACCGTTAGATGTTAAATGGAGTACTGATAATGAGGATGGGTCTTATTACACTAATAATCAGATTAGTTTGCTAGGAAGCTTGAATGATACCGATGAATTTGATGAGCACGTTATTGCCCATGAATGGGGACATTATTTTCAGGATGCCTTTTCACGAGATAATTCGGTCGGTGGTTTTCATGCACCTGGAGATAAACTGGATATACGCGTCGCCTTTAGTGAAGGCTTCGGCAATGCCTTTTCTGCTATGGTACTGAATGATTCTGTTTATAAAGACTCTCAAGGCATTACATCAGGATTTACAATTGATGTTGAATCAAATAATTGTACCAATGAGGGCTGGTACAGTGAATGTTCAGTACAGTCTGTCCTATATGATTTTTTTGATGTAACTAATGAGACGAATGATATATTCAGTCTTGGCTTTGATGAAATTCATGATGTAATGATCTCTAATATGCCAACCAGTAGTGCGTTAACTAGCCTGTTCAGTTTTATAAATCCGTTTAAAAACTTACCCACTGTTGTGTCTGGTGATGTCGATGCCTTATTGGCCGTGCAATCGATTGGTTCTATTACAGATGATTTTGCAACTGGCGTTTCCAGCGGGGCGTATATTACAGGCACTACGGATGTGTTGCCTTTATATGATACGCGAGCCTTTCCATTAACCGATGTCTGTTCTACAGGCGACAATATTAGTGGCGATTATGTTTATGGTTTGGGGGCATCTCGATTTATTCATTTTACGGCACCATCGTCAGGAAACTTTAGATTTACATCTAGCTGGACGAGTGGGTTGAGTACTTCTGATCCAGATATGTATCTCTACAGAAATGGCACAATAGTGGGTTATGGCAGGTCAACTGTTAATAAATCAGAAACATTTTCAGCTGGTCTTACCATTGGCAATGAATATGTTTTGGAAGTGCTAGAGTATACCTATGTAAATTTAAATATTCCTTATAATCCCGACGCCTCAGGCGCTATAAATAAAACCTGTTTTACGGTTAGCAGAACGCAGATTTAAACTATGAAAAAATTATATATCCTATCCATATTGCTCGTGCTTGGTTTCTTTATGTCGGGTATGTCCAGGCCTGTTGATGATGAAGCAGTGTCATCTGCAGAGAATCAAAAATCGGCGAAGAGCGATTTAAATTATTCAAAGCCGCATGCGGGCATTTATCTTGATTACCAAAGTCCTGCAAAACTTCAGGTAGGTGATCCTCTAGAGCTGGAACTTCGCTTTAAAGTACGTGATCAGGCAGAGTTATTACAGGTCACTATTCGAGTGGATGATGCCTTGCTGCTGCAGTCGGACACTCAATATGAATTCGATACACAAATAACTAAAAATCATACCGTCACACTAAAGGCTACGGCGCTTAAGGAGAGCAGTGCGCGAATTAACCTGAGCGCTACGATTCTGGTGGATGGCCGGTATCAGTCACGATCATTTAGTATTCCCGTTATTATTGGCGATCCGCTGCTATTAAAATCGACGGTGAGGGGGATAACTACAGGGTCTGGTTACACGGTTGATAAAGAGCAGGGTGTGGTGTCTATGCCGGCCACTGAAACCGCGGATTAACAGCGCCGTTTTATTCTTCAAAATCACCTACATCTAGTATCTCCACTGGCCTAAAACCCCCATATAAGCTATGATATGCGCCTTTTATGGCCTTAAGGCCAGCTTAACAATTATTAATCAGTATTTTTATGATTTTCGGAGATTAGAATGTTTTCAGCAGATATGACTATTCAGGGTTATGACGACGAATTGATGGATGCCATCAATGAAGAAACGCAACGTCAGGAAGACCATATTGAGTTAATTGCTTCTGAAAACTATACCAGCCCCCGCGTAATGCAGGCGCAGGGTTCTTCGTTAACCAATAAGTATGCAGAAGGCTATCCGGGCAAGCGCTATTACGGCGGTTGTGAGTATGTTGATAAAGCCGAGCAGCTGGCGATTGATCGTGCGAAAAAGTTATTTGGTTCCGATTATGCCAATGTGCAGCCGCACTCTGGTTCACAGGCCAACGCGGCGGTATTTATGGCCTTATGTTCACCTGGTGATACGGTTTTGGGTATGAGTCTGGCACACGGTGGACATTTAACTCACGGTTCGCATGTAAGCTTTTCTGGCAAAATGTATAACGCGGTTCAGTATGGTTTAAAGGCGGAAACCGGTGAAGTCGATTACGAGCAGGTTGCTGAACTGGCGCGTGAACACAAACCAAAAATGATCATTGCAGGTTTCTCTGCATATTCAAAAATCATGGACTGGCAGAAATTCCGTGATATCGCAGACGAAGTCGGTGCTTACCTGTTTGTTGATATGGCACACGTTGCTGGTTTGGTTGCCGCGGGTATTTATCCCAACCCGGTACCCATCGCTGATGTTGTAACCTCGACAACGCATAAAACATTACGTGGCCCACGCGGTGGAATCATATTGGCTAAGGCCAATGACGAAATTACTAAAAAGTTTAATTCGGCTATCTTCCCTGGTACACAGGGTGGCCCATTGATGCATGTTATTGCCGCCAAAGCCGTTGCCTTCAAAGAAGCAATGGAGCCAGAATTTGTTAAGTACCAGAAGCAGGTGGTTAAAAACGCACAGACTATGGCAAAAATCTTTATGGATCGAGGCTATGATGTTGTTTCGAATGGTACCGAAAATCACCTGTTTCTCGTGAGCTTTATTAAAGCCGGTTTAACCGGTAAAGATGTAGAAGCGGCATTAGGTGAGGCGCACATTACAACCAATAAAAACTCAGTACCGAATGACCCACAGTCGCCGTTTGTGACATCGGGTATTCGTGTGGGTACGCCTGCATTAACCACCCGTGGCTTTAACGAGCAGGAGTCAGCAGAACTTGCTGGCTGGATGTGTGACATTATTGATGACATGTCAAATGCCAGTGTTATTGAAGATGTAAAGACAAAGGTTTCAGCAATTTGTGCAAGATTGCCAGTTTATGAAAAGTAAATTTTCAGAACTAACCACTCGTCGTTTGGTGAGTGATAACTAAATTGATAAAAGAAACTCAATATGCATTGTCCTTTTTGTAAAGCGCCAGATACCCGAGTAGTAGATTCACGATTAGGTGGCGATGGCGACCAGGTAAGGCGACGCAGAGAATGTGTTGTGTGTTCTGAACGTTTTACAACCTATGAGAATGCAGAGTTAAGTTTGCCGCGTATTATTAAGCAAGACGGTACGCGACAAACCTTTGATGAAGTTAAACTGCGCTCAGGTTTAACTAAGGCGTTGGAAAAACGCCCGGTTAGTATTGAAAAAATTGAAGATAGTATCAGTCACATAAAACATAAACTACTTTCACAGGGTGAACGTGAAGTGGATGCCAGAAGGATTGGTGAGTGGGTGATGGAAGAGCTGCAATCTCTGGATCATGTCGCGTACATTCGTTTTGCATCTGTGTACTTAAGTTTTGAAGATGTGGATGCATTCCGTAAAACCATTGAGAAGCTAGAGCAGCAATAATCGCTTTCAATATTTTTTTAGATTGCTCGAAGCACTAAATAAATATCGTTAAAAATAATTTACCCAGTTAACCCAGGCTTAAATACAAATAGATGACTCAACGATCAATCGATCATAGCTTTATGGCCAGAGCAATTCAGCTGGCGAAAAAAGGGCTTTATACAACACAACCTAATCCTCGTGTGGGTTGTGTGATTGTGTTGAATGACGAAATAGTTGGCGAAGGTTTTCATCAGCAGGCGGGTGGCCCACATGCAGAAATTCATGCGCTTAAGCAGGCGGGTTCAAAAGCTAACAGTGCCACTGCGTATGTCAGTCTTGAACCCTGTAGCCATCAGGGTAAAACACCGCCATGTGCCAATGCGTTAATAGATGCCGGTGTTAGTCGAGTAGTGTGTGCCATGCAGGACCCAAACCCATTAGTTGCCGGGCAGGGTATTAAAAAATTACAGCTTGCGGGTATCGCCGTAGAGTGTGGTGTCTTACAGGCAGAAGCCGAGGCAGTTAATCCTGGTTTTATAAAACGCATGAAATCAGCAATGCCATTTGTGCGCCTTAAGCTGGCGATGAGTTTAGATGGACGCACAGCCATGGCATCCGGTGAGAGTAAATGGATTACCGGTTCTGCCGCGAGAGCCGATGTACAACACCTGCGTGCCAGAAGTTCCGTGGTACTAACGGGTAGTGGAACGGTTGTCGCTGACGATCCTTCAATGAATGTTCGGCTAAGTGCGGAAGAATTAGATTGTGCAGTTGAGCCTCATCAACCACTAAGGGCAATTGTTGATGGTCAGTTAAAAGTATCTGCTAAAAGTAATATTTTTAAACAGCCAGGTGAGTGCATTGTATTCACGGCTGTTGATGAACAACAGGCTAAAAATTTTACCGCAAGCCAGGTAGTGTCGTTGCCGGCTGCGACTGGCAAAGTTGAGCTTACAAAAATGTTAGCTTACCTGGCCGAGCAGCAGATTAATGAAGTGCATGTGGAGGCGGGAAGTGAGTTATGCGGCGCGCTATTAGAATTGCATCTGGTTGATGAAATTGTAATCTATATGGCGCCTCATATAATGGGCGATTCAGCCAAAGGCCTGTTTCATTTGCCCGGTTTAAAAAACATGGCGCAGCGCATTAATTTAGATATAAAAGAAATAAGACAAATAGGTAAAGATTGGCGTATAACCGTTTTACCGCAGTATTCATAAATTGCCGAGATGTATTTCGGCAATAAATTTAATTTAATAAGTGAGTAGATTATGTCCACAATTGTGGTGGTCAGTAAAAATGGCAAGGCTTGTATAGCCGCCGACAGTTTAACCAGCTTTGGTGATTTGAAAATGGGCTCTGCTTATGATCGCTCACATGACAAAATTCAGTCTTATAAAGATGGACACTTTGGTATTGTTGGCAGCGCGGCTCATGCACTGGTAATGGAGTCGGTTCTTTCCGATGAAAAAGTTGAAATAGATTTTAGTTCACGTCTCGATATCTTTGAAAGCTTTCGTACACTTCACCCGATACTCAAAGAAAATTATTTTTTAAATTCTAAAGATGAAGACGACGACCCATATGAAGCAACGCATATTGATGCATTAATATGTAATCCAAAAGGAATCTTTGGTGTGTATTCACTGCGTGAAGTGAGTGAGTACACTAAATTTTGGGCCATTGGTTCTGGCTCTGAATTTGCGCTGGGTGCAATGCATGCATTATATGAACGTTTAGATTCTGCTGAAGAAATTGCTAAGGCAGGTGTGGAAGCGGGTGCAGAGTTTGATAGTTCATCGTCATTACCGATGAGCTTTAAGGTTATTGACCTGCAAACCCAAGAGTAATAACTGCGGGAAATAAATAGCATGTTTACAGGCATTATAGAATCGGTTGGAAAAATCGAATCAATAGAAGATAAAGGCGGTGATGCTCGCTTGTGGATTAATACCGCGAAGCTGGATATGTCGGATGTAAAACTGGGTGATAGCATTGCTATGAATGGTGTGTGCCTAACCGCTATTGAGCTGCGTGACGATGCGTACTGCGCAGATGTCTCTGGTGAGACACTCTCATTAACATCACTTAAACAGCTTAAAGAAGGCAGTGCCGTTAATCTGGAAAAAGCCCTAACCCCGCAAACACGTTTGGGCGGCCACATGGTGAGCGGCCATGTGGATGGCCTGGGTAAGGTGATTGATCGCTATGATGATGCGCGTTCAGTACGTTTTATCATTGAATCACCCAAATCACTGGCCAGGTACATTGCTGTAAAAGGTTCAATTACGGTTGATGGTATTAGCCTGACAGTAAACAAATTAGATGGCTGTCAGTTTGAGCTGAATATTGTGCCGCATACCATTCAGCAAACAATTATGGGCAATTATCAGCCGGGCACAGAAGTTAATCTTGAAGTTGATCTTATTGCGCGTTACCTTGAGCGCTTAATTTTGGGTGATAAAGCCGCTGAGCCAGGTGCAAAAATTACACAGTCTTTTCTAGCAGAAAATGGATTCATCAAGTGATCAGCTATAAGTAATGAGCTTTTGGGTTGATTTGAATAGTTGCAGAATGATTATAAAACACATTAAGAAATAGATATATGTTATTGAATAATATAGAAGAAATCATAGAAGATATTAAGCAGGGCAAGATGGTTGTCATTATGGATGATGAAAACCGTGAAAATGAAGGCGACCTGTTGATGGCGGCATCTGCAGTGACTGCAGAAGACATAAATTTTATGGCGCGTTATGGCCGTGGCCTGATTTGCCTTACGTTGAATGAAGAGCGTTGTCGACAACTGCGCCTGCCGCAAATGGTTGATGCGACAGATGACATGCATGGCACAAATTTTACCGTCAGCATAGAAGCGGCGGAAGGTGTAACAACGGGTATATCTGCATCAGATCGTGCGATTACGGTTCAGGCTGCGGTCGCTAAAGATGCAGGCCCACAGGACATTGTTCAGCCAGGCCATGTTTTTCCTTTAAGAGCGCAGCCAGGTGGTGTGCTTAATCGGGCAGGTCATACAGAAGCGGGTTGTGATTTGGCTCGTTTAGCTGGTTTTGAGCCAGCTGCTGTGATTGTTGAAATTCTCAATGATGACGGCAGCATGGCGCGTCGTCCGGATTTAGAAAAGTTTGCGCAAGAACATAATCTAAAAATTGGTACGATTGAAGAGCTTATTCGTTACCGCATCGAAAATGAAAAGACAGTAGAGCGTGTTGCGGAAAGTGATTTCCCTAATGACTATGGTCATTTCCGTTTGTATGCTTATCAGGATGAAATTGGTAATGATTTACACCTCGCGCTGGTGAAAGGTGAGATAGATAAAGACAAACCCGTGCGCGTACGTGTGCATATGGAAAACACCATGTGTGATGTGCTTGCATCGAGTAAAAAGCGTGGCTGGCCACTGCGTGATGCAATGAAAGAGATCGTCGCGGCAGATGAACCCGGCGTGATTGTTATTTTGCGTGAACCAGAATCGGCAAGGCAAATAGTGCAATGGATGGTTAATCATAATACTGAAGACGAGACGAGTAACAATGCATCGCCCAAAGACTTACGTACCTATGGCATTGGTGCGCAGATATTGATGGACTTAGATGTGCATAAAATGCGCCTGATGGCCGCGCCACGTCGTATCCATGGATTGGCCGGCTTTGGTCTTGAAGTGGTCGATTATATTACTGGTGATGAATAACAGGTATAATTTGCAAGCTATAATACATACACCCTTTAAGTTACAAAATTAATACGTTTATATAGAGAAGAATAATGTCAGATATAACAATCATTGAAGGCGAGCTGCAATATAAAGAAGGCAACTTTGCTATTTTGAGTGCTCGTTTTAACAGCTTTATTGTCGATAGCCTTGAATCAGGCGCCATTGATGCACTTAAACGACATGGTGTTCCTGAGTCAAACATCACCGTGGCTAAAGTGCCCGGTGCCTATGAGATGCCATTGGCGATTCAACAGATGGCACAAAGTGGCAAGTACGATGCGATTATTGGTCTGGGTGCGGTTATTCGTGGCTCTACTCCACACTTTGATTTTGTTGCCGGTGAAGCCTCAAAGGGTATGGCTAACGTATCACTAGATCACAATATTCCAGTGATTAATGGCGTACTAACAACTAACTCGATAGAACAGGCAATTGAGCGTGCTGGTACTAAAGCCGGTAATAAAGGTGCAGAGGCTGCGATTACTGCGATTGAAATGGTAAACCTATTGAAGAAGCTTGCCTAATGACGTTTTCAGTTGCAAAGGGGCGCAGTAACGCTCGCAAAAAAGCAATGCAGGCTTTATATCAGTGGCATATGTCAGGTAATGATCTTGCTGAAATTGAAGCGCAATTTCAGCAAGAGCAAAATATGGAAAAGGTTGATGTTGAATACTTCAGTGCCTTATTACATGGTGTGCCTGCACAGGTTAATTCATTAGATGAATTAATTGCCAAATACAGTGATCGTAAAAACAGTGAGCTTGATCCGATTGAGCAATCTATTTTACGCTTATCCACTTATGAAATTAAAAATCGCATTGATGTTCCGTACAAAATTATTATTAGTGAATCGCTTACTTTAGCTAAATTATTTGGTTCTGATAAAAGCCATGCATTTGTAAATAGTGTTTTAGACAAGCTTGCAAAAGAACTGCGTAAAGTTGAAATTGATAGTGCTAAGTAAATAAAATACCAGCTACGGTAGCAAAATAAAAAACGACAATTTTATAATTGTCGTTTTTTATTTGCTTTAAATATTATTTTCAAAGCAAAAAAAAGCCCTGTATAACATACAGGGTTTTTTTACTTAAACTTGGTGATTTTTTTAGAACATGTAACCCAGATTAATACCAAAGGTTGTTATGCCTAAACCAATTTTTGCACCAGTTACAGGGGAAGTGTAAGTTTCTTCCTTAGCTTTCGATGCATGCATAGCTATTTCCCAATATTTATTAATTCGGTAATCGGCACCGAATGCAAAGTGGCTTTGAGTAACAGCTGGTAAGATATAATTTGTATCGGTTGATGATTCATCAAATGGTGCATCTGAGTAATTATATCCGGCACGTAGTTTTAATTTATAATTTACAGCCACTTCTACGCCAAGCGCCAAAATGGTTTGGTCATCCCACTTAGAGTTCAGTGTAATGATCTCACCATTAGGACCCATTACAGTTAAGGCATCTAATGTTTTAGACCATTCGATCACCTTAGCGTCGAATGAAATATTGGTGAATTTATTAATCTGATAAGCTAAACCGACAGAGTACATTGCAGGGAAATCTAATTCCATTGTGTAAGTGCCTGGAGGACAACGGTTTACGCCACCACCTACATCACAACCAGTGATGGGTAACTGGTTTTGAGTTGATGCATCTTGAATATCTCCGTTTGAAAGTTGGTATTCAAGATCGCTAAAATTTTGCTTACTTTTATATGTAGCACCAACAGTCAGGTCATCATTAATATCGTAAAGTATGCCTAAGCTGATACCGAAACCGAATGCCTGAGCCGTGCGGCTTAAGTCAAAATTAACAACCGGAGTATCACCAAAGCCGCTACCAGTGTCAGCTAAAGTAGTTTGTTTAAATGAAACTGATTGGTAATCAATGTTTAGCGATACGCCAAAAGTTAATTTGTCATTGTGATTCCAGGCAATGGTTGGTGCCATTTGCCAGAATTGAATAGCGGAATAACCTTCAAAGTACAGATCAGTCGGGCTACCGTTAACACCGGCTTGTAAAACTTTTGTCTGGGGGTAATCCGTACCCAAGCCTGATGTACCGTAGATACCACCACCAAAGTAGACATCTGAGCCATCTTCAATAGGTGCCGTCCAGCCCAATGCGGGAACGCCGTACTGCTCTGCTGCGGAATCATTTTTTTCACCACCAGTCGCCGTGAAATCTACAAAGCGCTCAGGCATAAACATTTCAAGGCTAAAGTCAGCGCGCCTACCCACGCGAGCCATGCCTGCTGGATTGCTGATAGCACTCATAGCAGAGCCAGGTTTTGCAGTTACTGCACCCCCCAAACTTTTCTGATAAGCGCCTATGCCGATAAGTTGATAACCGTTAGTCGCGTATGCAGTAGATGAGGCTGTTAAGCAGGTGAATAGGCCAAGGCTGATCTTTTTATTCATAAAATTCTCTATATATAGCAATGTGCTGGAGGAAACGCGCATTATTATACGCAGTTAAATAAGAACTTACTTATTTAATTGCATGCTTATAAAGTAATAGGCCTGTACACAAGCACCTGCATACAAATTTATGACTAAGCCATTAATGATTGCTTGGTGCTTTCTATAATTTCCTTGTTTTCTTCTATCTCGACTATATTGACCTCTGTATCCATTCCAAGCTTGGCAAAGGCGGGGACACTGCCCCAGTCAACATCGGTTTCTACATGGCCGCCTTGCAGAAGGGCTATTTGAACTAAATCAACAAGGTCTGCGCCACCTTCATGGTCGTAATTAAAGTTAAGCGCATTTCGTGTCACATCAATCATGGCATCACCAAAGTTCCAGGTTTCTAAAATCAATATGCCCACTCGGCCCTGTAATTCGGTAATCACCTGACCAAGTGCTTCACCATCATTAAAGAGATCATTATCATCTTCGGCCATTACGAGTATAGGTAAGGCGCCGATGTTATGAATTAAGCCGGCAAGTAGTGCTTGTTCAGGATTAATGCCCGGCACGGTGGTTGCCAACATTCGACAGATAGCGGCAACCTCAACGGAGGTATTCCAGATGCGGCGGAAATGTTCATCCAGTACATCGGAAGTAGCCTGGTAAATTTGCTTCATTGCAAGGCTGATCACCAGATCACGTACCATACGAATACCGAGGCGAGTAACGGCCATTTGAAGGTCTTCAATCGGGGTTCTTGAACGGTATAAAGGACTGTTGGAAACCTGTATGAGGCGAGCAGATAATGAAGCGTCTTGAGTTAATGTTTCAGCGACTTGTTGTGCTGAAGTATTTTCATTTTCAACGGCTTCACGTATTTTTAATGCGACTTCTGGCAGGGTGGGCAAAATAAGCTGGTCTGATTCAACAGCTGATTTGAGTTCACTAAAAAATTGCTCTGCTTTTTCTGTCATGTGGCTTGCGCTCGAAAGTTAAATTGTTATTTAAATTAATTAGTTATCGACTAGTATAGAAGGTTATTTAAAGAGTGAGTCGGTTTCTTCAAAAATCAGCATATTTTCTTCAGTGTCTAACATGCTTGTCAATGGGTCTATACCTAGTCGTGCAAAAGCAGCAATTGTAGACCAGTCTTCGGGCACTTCTAGCCCGGTGTAGATACTGCCTTCAATAAGTGCGACCTGAACAACATCAACGTAATCCGCGGGGCCAGTATGATTTCGCCTAAATGAATAGCAATCACTGGCGACTTCAGCCATATATTCAGGAAAGTGCCAGTTACGAAATATATAAGCACCGACTTCTCCCTGCATTTTATTCACCACTTTGTATAAGGCTTCTGCGTTATCAAATAAATCATCATCATCTTCCGCCATGAGGATAATGGGCAGTGCGCCTATATTATGGGTTAAACCGGCTAACATAGCCTGTTCGGCATCCAGATGGTCGATTTTCATCGCAAGCAGACGCGCAATAGAGGCCGTCTTTGTACTCGCCATCCAGAGCTCATGAAAACGCTCTGCAATAATATCGTTGCTCGCTCTATATAACTGCTTCATGGAGAGACCCATGATTAAGTCGCGAACCAGGTTGAGGCCGAGTTTTGTGATGGCGCTTTGAATATTATCTGCACTATGCCGTGTGCGATATAAAGAGCTGTTAGCAATTTGTAGCAAGCGCACAGACATCGCCGGGTCCTGGCAAATAACATCGGCAATTTTCTGTGAGGATGAACCCTCTTTTTCACACTCTGTCTTAATCTTTAAGGCGACCTCAGGCAAAGAGGGTAGCAATAATTTCTCTGTTGCTACCGCGTCCTTTACCTCGGCTAAAAACTCTTCGATTTTGTCTTGTATGTGTTTCATTGTGTATATAATTCAGTTAAAGCTGCATCAAGCTGTCACGTGTTTCATCAAGCGTAGCCTGCATTGATTCATCAAATGTTCGTATTGCAGGGTCCAAGCCCAGTTTATGAATAGCGGGTATATCAGACCAGTTTTCAGGTGCGTATTCTGCGGCATGTTGTGTATGTAAAATAGCCGCCTGTACCAGGTCTACATAATCAGCGCCCGCATCATGTGTGCGGTTAAAATTATTCCACTGACTAGCAACATCAATCAACGATTGCGGGAAATTCCAGAAGCTGAGAATTTTATTACCCACTGGCGCCTGTATCTCCCTTGTGATGTCTCTTAAGGACTTTATATCAGGTAATAGCGTGCTGTCATGGCTGGCTAATTCGATGATAGGTAAAACACCAATATTATGTATTAGGCCCGCCAAAACGGCATGTTCTACATCTAATTCAGGCTGCGCTTTAGCAAGTACCCGGCAGCTGGATGCAACGTCAACACTGGTTTGCCAAACCTGTTTAAATTGTTCGCTAAGGGCTTTATTGCTTGTCATAAAGGCCTGTTTGATTGCCAGCATAATGACTAGATCTTTTACAATGCGCACGCCGAGGCGAGTAATCGCCATTTGCAGGCTGTCTATTTCAGTGCGTGCCCGGTAAAGCGGGCTGTTAGCCAGTTGCAATAAGCGTACGGATAGAGCCGTGTCTTGCGCCAGTAGTTCGGCAATTTCTGCAGCAGAGTGATCGCCCTTTTCTACGGTGGTACGAATTTTAAGCGCAACCTCAGGTAGCGTGGGCAGCTTTATCTGGTCAGTTTCGATGGCAGTATTAATCTGCTGAAGCACTTTTAGTGCATTTTCTTGTATTTGAGTGCTCATGAAATAATTTTAGTGGGGATTTTTATTATGAGTGTAGTTAATACAGAGTAAAAAGTACGATATTGGTTTGCACAACTTAGAAGTAAGTTATGCAAACCAGATTACGTGTTTAAAAAGTAGTTAGGAATAATTCAAAATTTGTGGCTGATGTTTAATTTATTTTTCTTTTACTTCAATGGTATAGGGTAAGTTTTCTACAGAAAGGCTCGGGCCATTTTCATCATGTAATTGCAGATGTCCTGATTCTGTATCTGAAATATTCACCACCGCTAGTGCGCTATATCCTCCATCTGCATCTTGTTGAGCACTAACAATTTGTCCGGCACCTTGTGCTGAAGAGCTATCGGTATTAAATAATTTATCGCCTGGCTTAACAATATCATCGGTATCAACTTTCACACGGAACATGCGACGCTTTAGTTTGCCTAAATATTGCATACGCGCCACAACTTCTTGCCCGGTATAGCAGCCTTTTTGAAAGCTAACGCCATTTAGTACCTGCATGTTCGTCATTTGTGGAACAAAGGCCTCGGATGTTTCAGCATAGATAGTGGGTATACCGGCCTGAATATCGAGCATTTCCCAGGCACCGGCGCCAACGGGCGCTGCGTGTACATCAAGGTTACTCCAAAGTTTCTGCATAGGCTCTAACTCGCCATAAATTTCATAGCGTGGATGTGGACCGGCAACCTTAATCACGGTGTAACCATCTGATTGAACTGCATCATCAACTTCTTTAGGTAGATTTGAGATTAAGCCCTGCAGGCGCTCATCGGCTTCTGCACCGGAAACACCGAATCTCACTAGCGCATTACTGCTGTTTTTAATACTTACCTTAGACATCAATATAAACATACTGATGCGTTTTAAAGTTGGCTCTAGTAGTGAAAGAGGTAAGCGAAGATAAAAGCTATCGTCGCGTTTAAATACGCGGAAGTTTGCCAGCATGCGGCCCTTGTGCGTGCAATAGGCGCTGAGTTGGCTGTGTTGCTCACTTACATCGCGTACGTCGTTAGTTAGCTGGCCCTGTAAAAAATCAGCGGCATCTTCTCCATCAACAGAAATTAAGCCCTGATGACTTAGGTCGCAAATCACAAGGCCGGAATGGATTATGTGTTGTTCGTGGTTTAAATTACCAAAACTTACGACTTGATTGTTTTCAATTTCAGCACCAGCGTCTTTAAGAAATTCTAGCCATTCGGGTTTCATTAGGTTTACCTGTAAATTTGAGCAGAGTATGCTGACTATAGTAAGCGACTTTGTATGAGTCTGTCACACACATATCTTGTGGATTACCCTAAAGTTTTTAATGCAGATGGAAATAAATCCACTACAATGATTATGAATAATATCAAATACATACTATCAACCTTAAGGAAAAATGAGTAATGGCCGTCTCTGACAATAGACCCTTTTTCCTCAATTTATTTAAAATCCGTTTGCCTGTCACGGGCTTTGTTTCAATATTTCATCGTATTAGCGGTTTGCTGATGTTTTTGGCGATTCCTTTTTCCATCTTCCTGTTTGATATTTCCTTGCAGGGTGAGTCTGGTTTTAATCAGGCGGCAGGGATTTTACAGCATCCTTTTATACAATTGATATCACTGGTATTGTTGTGGTCAATTGTTCATCATCTGCTTGCCGGTATTCGTTTTTTATTCACTGATTTTGATATTGGATTAGAAAAGCGACAGGCTACATTATTTGCATGGCTGGTTTTCGCTATTGAAGCGATTCTTTTTGTCCTATTAGCCATGAGGATTTTTCTATGAGTTCACCCGGTTTACAGGGATTACGCCCATGGATAATTCAACGCGTCAGCGCCGTTTATATAGCCCTATACATCATTTATTTTTCATTACTACTTTTTATTGATAATCCTGTTACTGCTCAGGACTGGGCTTTATGGGCAGCGATACCTTATAACAATATTGCACTGGGTTTATTTTTAATTGCAGTGCTTTGGCATGCATGGATTGGTGTAAGAGATATAGTGTTAGATTATGTACCCAATGTGGTGAGTCGTTTGGTGGTGTTAACCATTGTCGGCTGTACAATTTTGGGTAGTGGTTTATGGGGATTTAAAGCATTGTTTATGGTTGCAATTAAATGAATATAGATGACATTCCAAGAAGACGATTTGATGCTTTAATTATCGGCGCAGGTGGCGGCGGTTTAAGAGGTGCATTACAACTGGCCGAAGCGGATGCCTCCGTTGCGGTAGTATCTAAAGTATTTCCAACACGTTCACACACCGTTGCGGCACAGGGTGGTATGAATGCCGCACTGGCAAATGTATTACCGGATAACTGGCATTGGCATATGTTCGATACCGTTAAAGGCAGTGATTATTTGGGCGATCAGGATGCGATTGAATATATGTGTCGTGCGGCACCCAAAGCAGTTTATGAAATGGAGCACTTTGGTGTGCCATTTTCTCGTCTGGATAATGGAAAAATTTATCAGCGTCCATTTGGTGGTCAGTCACAAAATTTTGGTGGCGAACAGGCAGCGCGCACATGTGCGGCTGCGGATAGAACCGGTCACGCAATTTTGCACAGTTTGTATCAGCAAAATATTCGCGCAAAAACACATTTCTTTGATGAGTACTTTGCGGTTGATTTATTAAAAGACAGCGATGGGAATATACTCGGTGCCTTTGTATTTAATATTCACACTGGTGAAGAATTAATTATTGAAGCAAAAACCACGTTGTTGGCAACCGGCGGCGCGGGGCAATTATATAAAACCACCACCAATGCACTGATTAATACAGGTGATGGCTTGGGTATGGCATTACGTGCCGGTATACCTCTACAGGATATGGAGTTTTTCCAGTTTCACCCAACCGGCATAGCTGGTCGCGGGATGTTAATTACTGAAGGTGCGCGCGGTGAGGGTGGTTATCTGGTTAATGGTGAAGGCGAACGCTTTATGGAACGTTATGCACCAAGCGCAAAAGATCTGGCTTCGCGTGATGTGGTGAGTCGATCCATTTACACCGAGGTAAAAGAGGGGCGTGGCTGTGGACCGAAAAAAGATCATGTAATGCTCAAGCTGGATCATTTGCCAGAAGATGTTTTACAGTCGCGTTTACCGGGTATTCGTCAAACCAGTATTACTTTCCTTGGAATTGATCCAGCTACACAAGCGATTCCCGTTTACCCAACCGCGCATTACACCATGGGTGGTATTCCAACCAACCGTAAGGGTCAGGTAGTTGTACCGGTAAAAGATACACCAGAGGAACCAGTTACTGGGCTGTATGCCGCGGGAGAGTGTGCCTGTGTTTCTGTTCACGGGGCTAATCGTTTAGGCGGTAATTCATTATTAGATATTTTAGTGTTTGGTCGCTCGGCGGCAAATGACATTATTGAGTATTTAAAAGAACACCGTTTTCACAAAGTTCTGGATGAAAGCAGTATTCAACAGGCCTATGAAAGATTGCATCGTTGGGATGATACCGGTGAAGGTGAATCGATAGATGTTATTCGCCGTGATTTACAAACAGCGATGGAAGATAACTGCGGTGTTTTCAGAACTCAGGATGTTCTGGATAATGGGGTAAAAGAAGTCTCCAAAATTGCAGAGCGTTTTAAAAATGCAAAAATCAGTGATCATTCAGGTATGTTTAATACTGCACGTGTAGAAGCGTTAGAATTAGAGAACTTAATTGATGTAGCCCTGGCCACCGTTTATTCCGCTGCGGCACGCCATGAAAGCCGAGGTGCGCATTCACGTATTGATCATACTGAACGGGATGATAAAAACTGGATGAAGCATACCTTATATTCCAGAGAAGATCGTAAGCTCGATTATAAACCCGTAAGAACCAAGCCAATGTCAGTGGCAAGTTTCCCTCCCAAACCACGCGTGTATTAATTTTAATATTAAGGTGTAATTATGCGATTTCGCATTTATCGATTTAATCCAGAAACAGATAAAGAACCCTATATGCAAGACTATCAGTTGGATGATGTGTCTGCAGATATGATGCTCCTGGATGCGCTGTTGTTAATTAAAGAAGCAGATCCCACACTTGGTTTCAGGCGCTCTTGCAGAGAAGGTGTCTGTGGTTCTGACGGCATGAATATTAATGGCACGAATGGCCTGGCATGTATCACGCCTCTCAGCAGTTTAAAAGAGCCAGTAGACATTCGTCCCATGCCACGCTTGCCGGTTATTCGTGATTTGATTGTCGACATGGAACAGTTTTATCAACAGTATCGTGACGTAAAACCTTACCTCACGCTTAAGGATCCATTACCCGAAGTAGAGCTAAAACAAACACCAGAGCAGCGCAAAAAATTAGATGGTACTTACGAATGTATTTTGTGTGGCTGTTGCACAACATCGTGTCCGTCATTTTGGTGGAACCCGGATAAATTCCTCGGCCCAGCTGCATTATTACAAGCCGCACGCTTCTTAACCGATTCGCGAGATCAGGCAACTGAGGAACGTCTGGCCGCTTTAGATGATCCATTTAAGTTATTCCGCTGTCACACCATTATGAATTGTGTTCAGGTTTGCCCCAAGGGATTAAACCCGACTAAGGCGATAGGTGAGATTAAAAAAATGATGGTTAAGAAGTCGTTATAATATGTCTGCCGTAATACAAACGTCTATGCCTGATGAGGTTGATTCTGCTTTACGCTGGCGATGCCGTCGTGGCATGCTGGAATTAGATATTTTATTAAATGGTTTTTTAGATAAGTCTTATAAAAAATTAACTGTTCAGCAAAAAAATACCCTCGATCAAATGTTAGATTACCCCGATCAGCTTTTATTTGACTTGTTTCTCGGGCATATGCAATCCTCTGATAATAGTGTCTCAGAACTTGTCCAGACAATACGCCACTCCATTACTACTTAACGTAGCATACTCAAAAATATACCGTAATCTGCTGCTTGCGATATTTGTACTCAGTGCGTTATCTGTTTATTTAATTTTTACGCCGTTTAACACGACCAGTAGTTTTATTTTTATTTGTGTTTTGCTGGGTTTAATTTATGTTACTTACAGTGCATTGCTGAATAACCAGGAATACGAATTAAACTGGCAAGAAAATAATTATTGGCTGATTACACAAAACAATATGTGTGAAACCGCAGAGCTTTGTGAAAGTAGTGTCATTACATCTTTTTGCGCGGTTTTAAATTTCAATATTAAGCAAGGCAAACGTCAAACTATTTTACTTTTCAATGATAATGTTGATGCGCAAAGCTTCAGGCGTCTACGCGTGCGTGTAAAAGTGCAGGGAATTAAGCCTCAGTCGCATGATACAATCAGGCTATGAGTTATAAAGAGCACCAGAAACAGTTATTATACTGCACACGTAAGACCAGCCAATATGGTTGTGAAGATGTGCAGCCTAAAGACTTTGTCAGCTTGATGGACATGTATGAAGAAAATTATATTAAGCTGCGTAAATTAATTCCCAATTTACAACACATTGAAGATAGCGCCGTTTCAAAATCCACAGGGCATCTGGATTTACATTTAAAAATTAAAGAACGCAGCAAGTTCACAACCACCTTACTGCTGAGTTACTACTTTGATGAAGACAGCGAATTACGTATGGAGCCCAATTTAAAAATACGTATTTATCATGATGCGGGATTGGCCGAGGTCATGTCGGGAAAGCTCCATCATGGACGCCTGTTACTGGATAACTTGCCGTCTGACGCATTAAAACAAAAATGGATACTCAATCGATTTCTGGCAAAGTGGCTAAAATACTGCCTGCGACAAAAGCACGGCTTTGCGCAGTTTACGGCTGCGGCAACAATCTAGATCCTGTTTTACCAGATAAAATCCCCATCGATTAATTTGCATTATATTAGTGCTATGGATTGATCAAAATTTAACCACTTCAAATGCCTTTTAAAGATCTATTCAGGTTCCCGTTAGTCACTGATTTATGGTAATATTTCCTGCTTTATAGATGTGTGATCTATACGGACTTAAAGTCTGCTAAAAATGCACTAAATCAACGATTAAAAAGAGACCTTATGGCTGATTTTGCCAAAGAAATTGTACCTGTCAATTTAGAAGACGAAATGCGTCAGTCCTACCTGGATTACGCTATGAGCGTAATCGTGGGTAGAGCGCTTCCCGATGTTCGAGATGGTTTAAAGCCAGTTCACCGCCGCGTGCTATACGCGATGAGCGTTCTGGGTAATGACTGGAACAAACCCTACAAAAAGTCGGCTCGTGTAGTCGGTGATGTAATCGGTAAGTATCACCCACACGGTGATACAGCAGTGTATGACACCATCGTACGGATGGCTCAGCCATTTTCGATGCGTTACATGCTGGTTGATGGTCAGGGTAACTTTGGCTCGGTTGATGGTGACTCACCGGCGGCGATGCGTTACACAGAAGTGCGCATGGATAAAATCGCGCATCAAATTTTGGCCGATTTAGATAAAGAAACCGTCGACTTCGCTGATAACTACGATGGCTCTGAAAGTGAACCCACTGTAATGCCGACGCGAATTCCTACTTTGCTGGTTAATGGCTCTGCGGGTATTGCTGTAGGCATGGCGACAAATATTCCGCCACATAACATCAATGAAGTGATAAATGCCTGTATCGCCCTGATTGAAAATCCTCAGCTGGATATAGAAGGCCTGATGGATTACATTCCGGCGCCAGATTTGCCGACATCAGCCTTTATAAACGGCACTAAGGGTATTCGCGAGGCCTATCGCACAGGTCGTGGTCGTATGTTTATGCGTTCACGTACGCGTATTGAAACGGCTGAAAATGGCAAACAACAAATTATTGTTGAAGAGCTTCCGTATCAGGTGAACAAAGCGCGCTTAATTGAGCGCATTGCAGAACTGGTTAAAGAGAAGAAAATAGAAGGTATCACTGAGATTCGTGATGAATCGACCAGTGTCATTCGCATTGTTATCGAAGTGCGTCGTGGTGATGTTGCAGAAGTATTGCTGAATAATTTGTACAAGCAAACATCAATGCAAACCGTATTTGGTATTAATATGGTGGCTCTGGTCGATGGTCAGCCAAGACTATTAAACCTCAAACAAATTCTTGAAGCCTTTGTACGTCACCGCCGTGAGGTGGTTACCCGACGTACAATCTATGAATTGCGCAAGGCGCGTGAGCGCGCACATGTATTAGAAGGCCTGGCCATCGCGCTGGCAAATATTGATGAAGTGATTGCACTGATCAAGCAATCAAAAAATTCAGCAGAAGCTAAGGCCGGATTAATCGGCCGTGCCTGGGCGCCAGGTATGGTATCAGATATGCTGAGCCGTTCGGGTGCTGAAACCTCACGTCCTGAGTTTTTGCAAAGTAACTTTGGTATGCGTGATGATGGTTACTATCTTTCAGAAGCGCAGGCGCAGGCAATTTTAGAATTGAGGCTGCACCGTTTAACGGGCTTAGAACAAGATAAAATAATCAATGAATTCAGTGAGATACTGGATATTATTAAAGCTTTAATTGAGATACTTGCAAGCCCAGATCGATTACTTGAAGTGATTCGTGAAGAGCTAGAACAGGTCAAAGAAGACTTCGGTGATGAGCGCCGCTCAGAAATTATAGAGTCACAGCTCGACCTCAGTATGGAAGATTTAATTACCGAAGAAGATATGCTGGTGACCTTCTCACACGAGGGTTACGCCAAGTCACAGCCATTGACGGAGTACTCAACTCAGAAACGTGGTGGTAAGGGCAAGTCTGCAACGCGAATGAAAGAAGCCGACTTCATCGACAAGTTATTTGTGGCAAATACACACGACACATTATTGTGCTTCTCAAGTAAAGGTAAGGCGTACTGGATTAAAGTTTACCAGTTGCCAGTAGCTAGCCGTGGTTCGCGTGGTAAGCCATTGGTTAATCTATTACCGCTTGAAACGGGGGAACGCATTAATGCGGTACTGCCAATTCGTGAATATGATGAAAAGCACTTTATCTTTATGGCCACCAGCTCGGGCACTGTGAAGAAAACACCATTAACCGCATTTTCTAACCAACGTGCAGGCGGTATTATCGCGCTAGATTTACGTGGCGATGATTTACTGGTTGACGTGGCATTAACAAATGGCGAGAAAGACATTATGTTAATGGCCGATTCAGGCAAGGCGATTCGCTTTAGTGAATCTGCTGTGCGAGCTATGGGTAGAACAGCTGCCGGTGTGCGCGGTATAAAGATGACAGAAGGTCATAGGCTAATTAGCTTAATCGTGGTTGATGACGAAGCAGCGATATTAACGGCAACCGAAAACGGTTACGGTAAACGAACTGCATCGACTGATTACCCATGTAAAGGCCGTGGCGGCCAGGGTGTTATTTCTATTCAGTCATCAGAACGAAATGGTTCGGTTGTCGGCGCGGTTCAGGTAACTGAGCAAGATGAATTTATGATGATTTCTGATGCCGGTACTTTAATTCGAACCAGTGTAGAAGAAGTTCGCGTAATGGGCAGAAACACACAAGGTGTTCGATTAATTCGTCTGGCCGATGATGAAAAACTGGTAGAAATTGAGCGAGTTGCGTCTATCGGCGGTGAAGCTGACGATGTCGACATAGAGGCAGATGACGCTGACGAATAGTTTCAATAACGTAATTAAATAATAAATAATTTAAAACAATCAGGGTGGGATGATGAGTAGAATTTTCAACTTTAGTGCAGGACCAGCAACGCTTCCGGAGGCTGTTTTAAAACAGGCACAGGAAGAAATGATGGACTGGCAGGGTACTGGCATGTCGGTTATGGAAATGTCTCATCGCGGCAAAGCATATCTTTCAATTGCAGAAAAGGCAGAGGCCGATCTGCGCGAAGTAATGAACATCCCATCTAATTATAAAGTGTTATTTTTACAGGGCGGCGCGAGTTCACAATTTGCGGCTATTCCTATCAACTTACTAGGCAGCAACACTAAGGCTGATTATCTTCTTACGGGTCAGTGGGGCAAAAAAGCCATTTCAGAAGCCAAACGTTTTGGTGATATAAATGTTGCTGCAAGCTCAGAAGATAGTAAATTTATGACAGTACCTGCTCAATCAACATGGAATCTACGTGAGGATGCAGCGTACCTTCACTACACACCTAATGAAACAATTGTGGGTGTAGAATTCCCTTTTGTGCCTGATGTAAGCATGCCATTAGTTGCCGATATGTCTTCTTGCATTATGTCAAAAGAGATTGATGTAAGTAAGTACGGCATTATCTACGCGGGTGCACAAAAAAATATTGGTTGTGCAGGTTTAGTCATTGTCATTGTGCGTGAAGACTTAATTGGTAACCCAATGCCCGGCATGCCTGTGATGTTAGATTATAAAACCCATGCGGATAACGATTCAATGTACAACACACCAGCAACTTATAGTTGGTACATTGCAGGCCTGATATTTGACTGGCTTAAGCAGAATGGTGGTGTTGCTGCAATTGAAAAAACTAATCGCCGTAAAGCAGGTAAATTATACGCTGCTATTGATGAGTCTGGTTTTTACAGTAATCCAGTCGATGTTGAATGCCGTTCATTAATGAATGTGCCTTTTATTCTTGCCGATGCAGAGCTTGATTCAGTGTTCCTGAAAGATGCTGCAGATGCAGGTTTGCACACCTTAAAAGGTCATCGTTCAGTGGGCGGTATGCGTGCAAGTATTTATAACGCTATGCCTGAAGCCGGTGTTGATGCACTCATCGACTTTATGAAAGAATTCGAAAAGAAAAACGGCTAATAATAAATATAAACTAAAGATGAAGTAGTTAATTATGTTAACTACTTTTGAATTTTAATATTCCTGCGCTTTGTTGTTTCTGTCGTTTCGGGAATTGTTTTCTAGCCATACATTGGCTAATCATTGTTAAAGCGGGTCAGAATAAAAATGTTCAAAATAAAAATGTTCAAAATAAAAACATATAATGCTATTTCATCTTTGGGTTTAGACCGTCTTACATCTGCAGGTTATCAGGTTGGCGAAGAAGTAAGTGAGCCAGATGCTATTATGCTGCGTTCATTTAAAATGCATGGAGTACCCGTTGCAAGTTCAGTAAAGGCGATCGGCCGTGCGGGTGCTGGCGTAAATAACATTCCTGTCGATAAGATGTCAGAGCGCGGTATTGTGGTATTTAATGCGCCAGGTGCAAATGCCAATGCAGTGAAAGAGCTGGTAATTGCAGGTATGTTAATGGCGTGTCGTAACTTGATTCCAGCATGGAAATATTCTGATGGATTAACGGGATCAAATGAAGAGGTAATGAAAGCGGTAGAGGCGGGTAAAAAGAAGTACGCCGGTTACGAATTGCCCGGTAAAACATTAGGCGTAGTTGGTCTGGGTGCCATTGGTGCGCAAGTCGCCAATGCTGCAGAAGCCCTGGGTATGAATGTAATTGGTTTTGATCCAAGTATTACAGTACAGCATGCATGGCAGTTATCAGCAAATATAAAAAAAATGGATAGTGCAGAAGAGTTGTTCCGCGAAGCAGATTTTGTAAGTTTTCATGTGCCATTAATTGAAGCAACAAAAAATATGCTAAATGCAAAAAGTATGGCGGCAATGAAAGATGGTGCCGTTATTATGAACTTTGCACGCGATGGTATAGTGAATGATACAGATGTACTGGCCGCTATTAACGCGGGTAAAATCGGTGCTTATGTATGTGATTTTCCAACAACAGAGTTACAGGGAAATGAACGAGTTATTGCGCTACCACATTTAGGCGCTTCAACAGCACAAGCCGAAGATAACTGTGCCGTAATGATTGCCGACCAGCTCAAAGATTTTTTACAAAATGGTAATATAAGAAATTCAGTAAACTTTCCAAACGTTAAGTTAGCAAGACGTTGTGATTACCGTCTTGCTATAGCAAATTATAACCAGCCAGATATGTTGGCGAAAATTTCACATCAGCTAGGTGAGTCAAAAGTGAATATTGCACATTTGGCAAATGAGTCACGTGGTGATTTGGCTTATACTTTAATAGACGTCGAGAGTCAGCTCGATGCTGCAACACTGGATAAAATTTCTGGTATTGAAGGCGTTTTGTCTGTCAGGTCGATTTAATTTTTCACAAAAGGTTTCCGGCTTCATATGAATGAACAAGATAAGCTTCTTGGCATAAGAGATAAAATTGATGCAATTGATAAGCAAATTCAAATGCTTATTAATCAACGTGCTGAATGTGCACAACAAGTTGCTGAAATAAAAATTAAAGCCGGTGAAACTGAGCACTTCTATCGCGCTGAGCGGGAAGCGCAAGTTTTAATGGAAATTAAGAGACGAAATAAAGGCCCTTTGGGTGATGATGCCATGGCGCATTTATTTCGTGAAATTATGTCATCTTGTCTGGCGCTGGAAAAACCAATTAAGGTTGCGTTTTTAGGCCCGGCAGGTACTTACAATCATGCCGCTGCCAATAAACACTTTGGTGCATCGATTGATCAACATCCCGTTGATAACATTGAGGACATTTTTCGCATTGTAGAAATTGGCGATGCTCACTTTGGTGTGGCGCCTATAGAAAATTCAACTGAAGGTGTTATTTCCCATACTCTAGATTTATTAATTAACTCATCGCTTAATATTTGTGGTGAGGTCGACTTACGTATTCAGCATAATCTAATCAGTAACGAAACTGAGCTTAAAAATATCACTAAGGTGTACTCTCATCAGCAATCACTGGCGCAGTGTCGTCGATGGCTGGATGCAAACTTACCAAATGCAGAACATTATGCGGTCCGTAGTAATGCAGAAGCTGTACGTCTGGCGAAACAGGAGAAAGGTGCTGCGGCTATCGCAGGGAAAATGGCGGCTGAAATATATGCAGTGCCTATCTTAAATACAGAGATAGAAGACGAGCCAAATAATACAACGCGCTTTATCATCATTGGCAAAAATCAGGTACCCGCAAGTGGGAATGACAGAACATCATTACTGGTTACCACTGGAAATAAAGCAGGGGCCTTGCATCATCTGCTTAAGCCATTGGCAGAACGTGGTATTGGCATGAGTAAAATTGAATCTCGCCCATCACGTAAGGGTGTATGGGAATATGTGTTCTTTATTGATATTGAAGGCCATAAAGACGATCCAAAGGTTGCAGAAGCATTGGCAGAAATTGAACACGAAACTGCAATGATCCGTATTTTAGGCTCATATCCCAAAGCCGTACTTAAGTAAGCCATTATGAAAAATAAATTTTTATCGCTTGCCGCACCCGGTGTTCAGCAATTAAAACCCTATCTGCCTGGTAAGCCTGTAGAGGAGTTAGAACGTGAACTTGGAATTAGCGACTCTATAAAACTTGCGTCTAATGAAAATCCATTAGGTCCAGGTCCTAAAGCCATTGCAGCTGCTAAGTCAGTAGTGTCTAAGGTAAATTTATATCCGGATGGTGCAGGCTTCAAGCTTTCACAAGCGCTGGCTAAAAAACATAATACGCTTATTGGTTCGATTACATTGGGTAATGGATCTAATGATGTACTGGAATTAATTGCCCGGGCATTTTTAACCGCCGAACATTCGGCTGTTTTTTCAGAATATGCATTTGCTGTTTACCCAATTGTTACACAGGCGATTGGTGCTAAAGCAAATATAGCCAGGGCATATCCGGCAGATCATCCGAGCATGCCTTATGGTCATGATCTGGATGCGCTTCTTAAGGCAATAGATGACACAACACGCATTGTGTTTATCGCCAACCCAAATAATCCCACCGGAACATGGTTAGACATCGAGGCCTTAAGCAACTTTTTAAATAAAGTGTCTGAAAATGTAATTGTTGTGTTAGATGAAGCCTATTACGAATACATGCCAGATGAATTAAAGCCAGACAGCAATTCTCTACATAAACAATTTGATAATCTAATACTCACGCGGACTTTTTCAAAAATGTATGGTCTGGCAGGTTTACGTATAGGTTATTCTGTCTCGCATCCGGATGTGGCGGATTTATTAAATCGTGTGCGCCAACCCTTCAATGCAAACCTGATTGCTCAGGAAGCGGCACTCGCTTCACTGGATGATACACAGCATATAGCGGATAGTGTTGCGCTAAATGATGCCGGGCTTAGGCAACTAACCGAGGGATTTACACAACTTGGTTTAACGGCCATACCCTCTATCGGCAATTTTATAAGCGTCGATATTCAGCAAGAGGCACTGCCTGTTTACAATGCCTTATTGCATGAAGGTATTATTGTCAGGCCGCTAGCCAATTATCAACTGCCTAATCATTTACGTATTACCGTGGGCACTGAAAAACAAAATACCCGCGCGTTAACTGCACTCGCAAAAGTGCTTAAAGGTCTGTAATTATGATTAAGCATTTATGTGTAATAGGCGTAGGCTTAATCGGTGGCTCACTTGCTCTGGCCTTAAAAAAAGCGGGTTATGTTGATCATGTAACGGGTTTAGGTCGCAGTGTTGAAAATTTACAAACGGCTAAACAGCTAGGTATTATCGATAGCTATGAAACAGATTATGCCAGGGCGGTAAGCCATGCAGATATGGTGTTTATTTCTGTTCCTATAGGTGCAATGCAAGAGGTGTTTACAAAAATTGAGCCGCATTTACAGAAGCATGCAATCGTGACCGATGGCGGCAGTGCAAAACACACGGTTATAGAGGCTGCACAAAATAATTTTAAGTTAAAAATCAAACAGTTCGTGCCGGGGCATCCCATCGCTGGCACTGAAAAATCGGGTTCAGCAGCGGCTTTTGCTTCTTTGTATATAGACCGCCGAGTTATTTTAACACCTCTAGAAGAAAACTCGCCTGATGCTGTCGCCAAAGTAAGGGCCATGTGGGAAGCGACAGGTGCCGAAGTTGATGAAATGGGCGCACGACACCATGACTTAGTTTTAGCAGGAACCAGTCACTTACCGCATATTCTAGCCTTTGCTTTAGTTGATTGTCTGAATAATCTTGAAGATGTAAATGAAATATTTAAATATGCCGCAGGTGGCTTCAGAGACTTTACGCGAATTGCCTCAAGCGACCCTGTAATGTGGAGGGACATTTGTTTAAGTAACTCGGAGGCCATTCTTGCAATGATGAATAGCTTTCAAACTCAGATTGATGGCTTAAAAGACTCTATTCAGAAAGGCGATAGCGAAGCTATTTTAAAATTATTCAGCGATGCCAAAAAAGCACGTGACGACTTCAGTATGTAAGTAGATCAAATTAACGCCGGTTTTTTTTTGAGCCTCTCGGTGCGTTAATTTTTTTTAAGTAATGCTGATGCTCAGAATTGTCTTTATTCCACAGGGTGCAACTCAATGAAACCCTGGCTTGTTTATTATCTATTGCCTTTCCCTTTACATATAAAATTTCATAGTAACGTTTGTTATCAAGCACAAGGTCTTCGAATGCTTGCTGAAAATTATTATTTGTTAAATATTCACGCAATGCCTTTTGGCTGGTGCTGGGGCAAAAAATATAATCTATCTGTACAGCAGGGTGTCTGTCCTCAATAGCCTTAACTATTTCTACAGAGGTTTCACCACCGACGCCTGCGAGTAATACCAGATGTCGTAGTTTGTCATTAAAATTCAGCTCACCCGCATCCGCTGTTATAAGTTCATGTCTGCTTTCATCAAATGTACCTAATCTGATCGATAGCTGTTCAATAAGATGCGTTAGTTGATCAACAAATACTGTTTTTTCACACAGTTCATTGGCAAGTATTTTTATGCCCAGATATCCGTGGTCACAACAACAGTCCCAAACGCAGGAGTAGGGTGATTGCTGTTGTAATTCTTCTATAAGCTCATAGATGGCGTTTAAACGAGGGCTAAGCCTGGGTAGTGGGTTCATACTGCAACTGTAGTGAAATAGGTTAAGGGTAGTTTAAGCTCGGTATTATAATAAATTATTACAATAAAGGTGAGCTGAATTAAATCTAAAATAAATGGGTTGAATGGGTGGTTTTGTTATACTCTAGGGGCTTATTTGGAGAATTATATATGGCTGATCTAGCTTTGGTTGAAGAAGCATTTACAAAAATTATTAATCATGGGCCAGGCGCTGATTTAAGAAAGGCCGCAAAAAAATTCTGGGATGCCTATCAATCAGATGATGGCGTGAATGAATTGGTGTGTAGTGACTTTGAAAAGTCGATTACCACTATTTCACTGGATTACAGAAGCCCAGCAATGCAATGCCTTGAAAGCTGCGTAACGAGTAAAAAGACCGATGACAATGCAACAGAGTGTTATTTTGAGCTTGCTCTGTGTTTGTCTAAGCGCATAGTTCACGTCATGTAAAACCATTAAGCCCCTATTTAATCTATCTATCAGGGACTTAATTTGACGTAGTGATTTTATTTTTTGCGGTAATCCATTGCGACATGTATTTAGTACTCATCATCGAGTGATGTTTTAACATCGAACCAGTGAAGTTATTTAATCGATGTTGCTGCAGCTTGCCTTCTACCTCTGCTATTTTATTTATTAACTTAGCGCCTAGTATCTGAGCGTCGTATTGAGCCTCTAACAGAGGCCATGAGTTTTGCTGTGCGGTAATCCACGCCTCTTCGTTGTTATATAAATTAACAGCGGCTTCTACAAACTTATATATATCATCAGTAATTTCACCGGGCCAGAGATCCTGTGCTTCATTATGCATACCTTCGCTACCCAGTGTTGTCGTTATACTAGGTGTTTGTGCAATCATTGCATCTAATAGCTTGCCTTTAATACCCGCACCAAATCGTATCGGTGCTAAACAGAGTCGTGATGACTGCATAACATCCAATGCATTTTCCGCCCAGCCTTTAATTAAAAAACCAGTTTTTACATTGTGCAGTGCAGTGGCTTTCGGTGGAGGATAAGAACCATAAATATGCAACTCAGCATCAGGTAACTGCTTTTTAATTAACGGCCAAATTTGTTGCAGGTACAGCACCATGTCCCAATTAGGCGCATGACGAAAATTACCAATAGAAATAAAATGTTGTCTGTCAGAATAGCTTGTCGTTGTAGTTGGGCACTGAGAAAGATCAAGCATAAAAGGTAGGTAATGCAGTAAGCTCGGATCTATATTAAACGTATTAACTAACAGGTTCATTTCAAAACTAGAGATAATCAAAGATATATCACTGCGTAATATGGCAGCGATTTCTCGTTTAGCCAGATCACTGAATAAATCGTCTTGTGTATATTCACGGCCAGCTTTATATGCAGTTTGCCGTGCACTACGTAGGCACTGTAGATCTTCTGTGTCTAAAATTTTTAATGCATCAGGGCAATGTTTTTCAACCCGCCAGGCAAACTGTTCCTCCATCATAAAACGATCGAACAATACGATATCGGGCTGGTAGTCTGTAATATACGTATCAAAGCTATCGCAGTTGAGAGTAATACTTTTACTGCTTATACCTTCCTTAGCGAGGTCGATCATATGATCAGAGTTTTGTGCAGGGCTAGCAAATTCTATTTGCCAGCCCTGTTGTTTAAATAGACGAAGAATCGATAGCATGTGGCTACCGGCGGCTGACGAGTTGGGTTCAGGCCAGACATAGCCGATGACGAGTATTTTTTTCATATGAGATATTTTAAATCATAAATTGTAACGAGAGGTTAAAAATATGCCTTATATGAAATTATTTCTAAATAAGCAGGATGGAAAGGGCGCAGCGGGTCCACAACTCCCTGGTTTTAGTGGTTCATCGACAAGGCAAGCCCTGTTAGGTGTGTACAACATAAGTACCACTAAATATAACGGCCGTTTCACCATGACATGTGATTTTTGCTTGCAGATTTATTCTGGCGACGCCTTTTCTATCGTACATTTTAATAAATTTATTGCATTGTTGTGAAGATTCGAAGGAGCATATTGAAGTTATATCCGTATCTACAGGTTTAATGAATTTTGTATGACTTTCCTGAATAACAATATGACCTGATAGGTTATGCTGTTTTAAAAGTAAATATATAAGCCCCCAGCCTGATAAAACAGAAACAGAATAAATGCTGCCACCAAATGCAGTGCATTTATGATTTATATTATTTTCTAAAGGCGCGGATAGAGTTAATGACTGGTTCGTACAGTGTTCTACTTTTAGGCCAATGCTTCTGGTTAATGGTATCTCAGCATTAAATACTTCCTGCAATAGTTTAATCATAATTATTTCATTACTCCAATACGTTACTCAGCGAATAAATATTAGCGGATTGAGTTATGTTGAAATTTATAAACCGCTTAGTCAGTTATTATTTTCCGAGCGACTACCTGAACAACCGCACTGTCTCCTTGATGATATTTACCCTCCATAATATGTCTCTCTATTTCATCTCCAATAATAAATTCAAGTCCCTTAAGTTCATTTTTTAATATATCGAGAGACATAAAGAAATCTTTCTGTGATGCAGGTGGCCCGCCAATGCCGGCCATTTTCAGATGATCTTCAGTGTATGCCTCTAAAATAAATATGCCGTTACCTTTTAGAGCGGGCGCAATTTTCGCATGAATTTTTTTTCGCAGTAAAGCGGGCAGGTGTGCCGAGATAGATACGATACCATCCCAAATATTACTACCCAGATCATAGTCGGCCAGATCAGCTATTTCTGTTGTAATTCCTACGCCGTTTTTAATGGCGAGATTTTCTGCCTTCTTAAGGCCAACCGAAGACTGATCGACGGCTGTGACTGAATAGCCCTGCATTGCTAAAAATACCGCATTTCTACCTTCACCTTCCGCAAGGCAAAGTACACGGCCTGCCTTTGGTATTCTTGAAAATTCACACTTTAAAAAGTCGTTAGGTGTTGAGCCATATGCAAAACCCTGTTCACTGTATCTTTGGTCCCACATAAATAATGCTCCTATTTTGATTGCTTAATGATTAAGTGCTAGCAAGGTATCGTGTTACATCAAGTGCATGCTTAGCCAAATATAATAGATATTCCAAGTAGTAGTGGCGTTAATATAGATGCTGCTACATTTGCGCCCAGATATTCAGGCTTATCAGCGATATTTAATCCGTACTTATTCGCCTCATATAGAGCATACAGTGAAAATATCACGGGAATATGCGCAATTAAACTTAGTGTTAGAATATACACCACTGCCGCCACTGAAGGCTGTTCTTTTGGTTTTTAAATCGAGTCCACTTTTGAAATCGTAGTATTCATTCAGTGTATTTACGCTTGTATGCGCCGAGATTGCGCCGAGTAAAATAATTAACAATCGATATACCTTTATCGGTGATCCATTTTCAAGGGAAGTACTTAAACCTAAAAATACACATACAGGAGATAAAACAAGAAAAGAGGGCCTAATTACTTTAAACACTGTTTTTAGGGGCATATTGTTGAATCTCATTTAAAATGACAAATCTAAAAATTAGTATGAATTATCTTCACTGGATGAATAGTGCATTATAGGGGAAGAAGGGCGCTTATATATTTCGACTAAATAATATAATATATGAACTTATTGTTTTCTTTTTTCTATACGCCAGTTAACAATTTTTCCACAATGAGGGCATCGATTATCCAGTACAGCCTGCATTTCTTTTTCTATGTTACTCAATTCTCTTCCTATTTCTTTTTCCATGCTCTTTTCTGTTTCTTGTTCTTTGTGCTTATTGCGACTGGTCTCAAGAATGCTTTTCGCTTCATCTGCCTTAATACCTAATGTCTGTTGTATTTCATTTAGAATCTGTTCTTCGTTTGGTGTGATCTCACCATCTTCCATGGCATTGTCGACCATTTTTTCATAATGCTCTCTGCGCTTGCGTATTGCTTCACTGAAACCAGAGGCTAGTAAACCAGCGGGAAGGGCGACGATACCAACACTGATAATGCTGATGATAGAGGCCAACACTTTGCCCATGGTGGTTATGGGTATAACGTCACCGTAGCCGACACTGGTCATGGTAATAATGGCCCACCACATAGTGGCCGGAATGCTACTAAAATTTTCAGGCTGAGCTTGATGTTCTGCCATATAAGTTAGGCTGGATGCCATGATGATTAACATGCAGAGCACAAAAAATGCCGCCGCAATAGACTTGGCTTCATCGGCCAGTACCTGTAGCAGTAATGTCATTGACGAGGAATAGCGAGTTAACTTAAATACACGTAATAACCTAAGTACTCGCATAAAGCGCAGATCTATGGTGAGGAAAAATCCTAAATACAGCGGCAGTATTACGATGAGATCAATTAATGCCATAGGGGTCAGCATATAACGTAGCCGGCCCCAGAAAGGATGTGTGAATTTTTTGCACTGGTTTTCTACAGAACACCAGACACGAGTGATATATTCAATGCTGAAAATGACGACGGAAAATATTTCAAAACTCTCAAAAAAAAGCTGATACTTATTATTCAGGAAGGGCAGCGTCTCCAGAATAACGGAGAGAACGTTGAGTGATATAAGTCCGATGAGCAGGATATCAACAATCTGACTTGTCCGATCACCTTTCTCGCCAAGATCAAGAATTTCAAATATTCGTTTTCTTTTGTTCAGCATATATGTGCCATAATTGTTGATAAGGCTATTTATTATTTTTCAGTAAAGTCAGCAAGGGAGAAAAATATAATTTTCCAACTGCCTGTGTTTACGTTTGTCTATTATGCATTCTCGCTGGCCCATTCTATGGTCTTTATTTCATTTTTAAAAACACGTATTTTTTTACAACAACTAATACCCATGTTTTGGTAAGTCACATACATTCTTGCAATACCAAAAGCTGAATTTGAAGCAACAATTAATGTCAATTTTTATGACTGAAAAGATGATCTGTATTTGATGCCATACGCCCAATATTGATCAGCCCATTAATCGTTAATTTGATATTATCGGCCTTGCTTAGATCAAATATTTCATTGTAATTAAAGTACTCAGGTTTACATTGAATATTGTTTTTATATTCCTTAAAAGATTCAGGGAATTCGCTATCTATAGCATTACCCTTCCATGTGGTAGTGACAATATGAGATGTATCGTCTATGTAATGTTCAGCGGGCATATTTGTACATAATATATTAAAGCGATCATGTTGCGGTTTTTAAAGTTATAGAAAAATCTTGTGCAGCGCATGTTGGTTTTATCGTTATATACAAGTATAGCCGCTTTTATAAAATGTGGAATATTCGCTAGTTATTGAACAGGATGATACAGACTTTATTTAGCATCCTTATCTTCTGCAGAGCCCGTGAACTGGGCGATTTTTCGCTTCATAAATCTATCTGTAGGGCGAAATACATATGCTGCTGCTACAGTCATCAAGGAAAAAAACAGCTTTTCTTCGTTATCGTCAGCCACTATAAATACTAAGGCTAAAACCACTAAGAGGATTATCAGGGCATATATTATCCATGCCTTTTTCATGTTTGAGGTATCTTTAAGGCTACTGTTTTCGGTCATATTGTTCACTCTATAAATGGATAAATTAGATTGTATGAATTAGGGCCTGAGTACAGTTCTTTTTTAGTATCAAAGGCTTTATATTTGTTTGTTTATGTCCTTTTTTTGCTCTCTGAAATAAAAGTAAATAAGCCCACTTGTGACAGCAGCAAAAAAGCACCAGACAGATATGTAAGTAATATTATACAGATAATAAGAAATGCCGAAAGTTATTACATTAACCGCGCCAATCCACCTTATAACCGGCTGACTGGATAAGAAAAATGCGCAGCCTATAGCAATCAGATAGCTCCACTTAGTTGCGTAGGTCTCTATTGGATTAGAATAGTCATAAAGAATAGAGCTGTTCATAATTTGTGCACTAAATCCGCCCGTTATGAGTATATTTATTGTGGAAACTACCGTCGCCAGACCAATAATCAATATTAGTGCCATAAATGATTTGCGCACAGTATTGCTCTCAATCAGCATGATACTCAAGGGTACGATTGCCGGCCACACAACACCGGCATAGCCGCTATAGATCTGTGTTAACCAGTACTGTCTTAACGGCATTTCACCATTTAGTAGCACCAGCCAAAGCAGGCCTTCAACAAACTGCTGGCTGGCAAAAACCAAAGGCAATGATGCGAACATCCATTGCCTCCAATGCGTGGTTTGTCGTAATGTCATAACCCCGATAACGCTTATGCCGGCACTCGCGATAAAACTCACCTCAGCTGAAAAACACATTGTTTGTTTCCTTAATAAATAGGGCTAAAACCATGTGTTTTTAAGGTGAATTACACGTAGCGGATATTATTTGCCGAAGTAGGCGTTATTGTTAATGGGCTTCAGTATATTGGAGTTTATACTCTGAATGCAGATTTATTCCGCTTCAATAGCAAGGTGAGTTCACGACATGATTTTTCTAATATTAGAGAAATCTGTGTTTTTAACGCTGACTTATTATAGATTTTTTAGTCGCTGGCTGTTGTTCCAGGTTTTTTCAGCAGCTTAAGCTTGAAGTCGTAGAGTGCCGGTGAAGCTGATACCTGTGAATTTGTTATAAAAGTTCTCATTAGCTGTTTCAGCATCAAGGCAGGGCAATCATTCAGAAGCAGGCCAAAAAAGACGATTAATCCGGATTATATAATAATCCGTCGTCTCTTTTATTTCGGCATCTTATGTTGTAATTATTCCTGCAGTGCAATAGAAGCCATTTTCATCGTGCTTTCAAATGATTCTGCACCCGCAATAAATAAACCATTATGACAGAACATCGCATCATCAATACCGGTCACATCTTTAAGCGCTTGATCGGATAAGCCAGCCCATTGTATAGGCAGTGATTTTCTGTCTTCGAATGAGCCTGGTTCAACCGGTACGGTTTGAATTCTCCATTGCCCGGTCTGCGATGGGTAAACCATATATAAAGCCTCGGTAGACATGGCATGAACCGTTCTTTTCCATGGGGTATATTTTTCTAATACAATCACTCGTGGGTCTTCTGCATCATCAATCGCTTTAGCGACAATGGCTTTTGCACTAATGCCACCGTTAGCGGCAGCAATAAAGCGGGTTAACACGCGCGCTGCAAAATCAACGGCTTCATCAAAACAGCTATCAAAGTGACTATCTTCCTGCCAGGTCGGGTTAAACATTCCAATAGTCTGGCTAAGGCTAATACCGTCAGAAACACCTTTCACATGACCACAATCGATGGCATCGATCGTTGATACCAGCCCAGCATCAACTGCACTGGCGACCTCCTTATCGCCCTGGCATATCTCCAGGCCATATTTCTGCCAGATCAAACCAAATGAGGAGTAGGGGATACCATTTTCACGCTCACCCGCGCCACCACGTTGGTGATGATCAAAACGGTCTGTATCCGGGTCATATACACCGCCTACATCAACCACAATGTCTGCCTTGCCGATAAGCTCTAAATCACGTGTGCGAATCAGCTTAAAAGAAGGCAATATGCTCTTAAGTGCAGCAATACTGAAAACATCATCTGCATGAAAATTACCGTTGTGCGTTGCTATCGTTTTATCAGTCATTAATTTGTGTCATGTTAAGTGGGGGTGAGAGGGTATTGATGGTTAAACTTAATGTTTGCTAAATATTTAACAGGTAAAAATGCTATGGCGTATTCTATACGAAGACAGCTTACAAAAATAGTTGGGGTTTAATGGCCACAAAAGCAAAAGGGGTCGGTAATAAACGAGAACACTAATAATTCTCAGTTGTTACCAACCCCTCTATTGTATTACGCCATTAATAAATTAGCGCATACCGCCACCACCGCATTTACGGTCATTATTTACGGTCATTGCCCATACCGTTACCCATGCCATTGCCCATGCCATTGCCCATGCCATTGCCCATGCCATTGCCATTTCTCATACCGTTACCCATGCCGTTACCCATGTCATTCTTGCGTTGATGCATTGCAGGTGGCTCTTCTGGCATCTTAAGGCCACGTTCCTGAGCACGCATTTTCATTTGTTCATGGTGTTCATTACGCATACGCATACGTTCTTCTGCTGATTTGGCCGCCTGCATTTGTGATCTATACTCGGCTCGCTCCTGACTGGTCATCATATCACTGCCATATATTTGATCCGATGTATGAGTCATGTCCTGATCACGTAATTGATCACGTAATTGATCACGATCCTGATCTGCCGCGAAACTAGTGCCACTAGCCGCTAATAAAACAGCGGATATACCTGATACCAAAATAATTTTTTTAAACATAAATAAAGTCCTCTTTTAAATAGTTACGCGGATTCAAGTTGCTAGTGCAACTCAGTAGTCCAGAATAAAAAGGCTAGCTGCGGTAGCATATGCCTTTTTCATTCCGGCAAGAGTGAGGGGCACATATGAAAAGCTACAAGCAGCTAACCGAA
>Ga0316206_1000256_pt1 | contig 89161 bp, 84 predicted proteins | sample 6monthpyrite_MG_FD_204942 | JGI IMG/M metagenome (GOLD analysis project Ga0316206, IMG submission 204942) | Microbial mat bacterial communities from mineral coupon in-situ incubated in ocean water Damariscotta River, Maine, United States -... | ecosystem: Environmental > Aquatic > Marine >...
TGGTGGAGAGTACCGTTATGCCTTCAATGGCATGGAGACTGACAAAGAGGTGTCTGGGACTGGAAATTCTTATACTACTCAGTTTAGACAGTATGATCCAAGGTTAGGGAGATGGAAGTCTATTGATCCGTTGGCTGCTAAATATGCAAGCGTATCACCATATGTTGGAATGGGTAATAATCCTAATTTCTTTACAGATCCACTTGGATTGGAGCCTGAAGGAGGTGGAGATGAAACATTACCAAATCCTGAAACAGCGGAAGAAGGAGATGTTGTAATTACAGAGAAAAAGGATACAGACGGAAAAACTTTAAGTTATACTAAGTGGGTGTTAACAGGTGGTGAGTGGAAGCCTGTGGATGGTTTATCAGCACCAGTTGAAGTGAAATCAGGATCGCCTGCACCATCAGATGAATCAAATAATGCAACAACTAAGGAAGGTGTGACTTTTAAACAAGCACTAAAATATTGGTATGATAATACTGCTTTTGGACGTTTTGATAATTGGATGAAAAGTATACCAGACCCTGATATGAAAGGAGATACTAAAAAAGGAACTTTTCAAGGTAATGGAGAAGATACTAACCTAGAGGGAGGACAGCATGAGAATGGAGAAGATGGTCAAGGTTCCCCTTTTAGAAGTAAATACTTTGAAAAAGATGGTATGAAAATTTATATTGATGTAAGCTATATGCCGGGAACTATTATGTCCGGTGGTGGTGGAGCGCAATATAGAGGTAGTGTAAAAGTTAAGGTTAAAATTAAACTCTATAATGGGCAAACAAAAACTATAAAAATGAATACTAAAACCAAATTAGATATTGATGACATAGATGATTTATTTGATACTGATGGAGGTGAAATTTTTAATAATATGGCTAACTTAGCTAATACTCTTGTAGATGCTTTTCAAAGTGATGATGACTCCAACTCTTCTGGTACATCACCAACAAATGTGAGTAAGCCTGCGATAGTAATTCAACATGAATCAGGGTCGTATAAATATGTAGATGGGAATTGGCATCATAGAGTCGTAATGGTTAAAGATTCAATGTATACACCTGTAAATGAAAATCAAGTACCAATTGAAGTATTAAATCAAATAAATAAATAATTTATGTTTAGAATAAAATATATACCTATTATTATATCAATATTAATGTTTTCTTGTGTTGAAAAAACAGAAAATTTGGCTATCAATAGTGATAATGGTTTGGGAGAATATGATTCGTTAAAAATTGAACTAACTAGGGTAGTCGATTTTTATGAAAAGTGTGAAAATATTACATATTCAATAGATACCACGTTGTTTGATTATGAGTATGAAATGGAAATGTTGGAAGCGAATGCATCTTATCGTGCTTCTACAGAGTCAGATAGTTCTTTATTAAATAAAGAATATGATTTTAGATCACCACCAGTTCAATGGATTAAAAAGAGTAAAAATATAACTTGTAAAGTTATATATACTGGGATTTTAGAATCAAAAGACAAAACAATTCAATATGCTGTAGCCTATTCACCTAGATTAGATTTGAAATATAGAGTAGAGATTAAAAAGAATAAAATATCTAATAAATGGGAATTAATGTTATCGAGCTAAAATAGGCAATGAGTAGTGTATCAAAGGGGGGGGCACACTCTACACGATTCCGAAACAAAACTGCACCAATATTGGACACTCTCATGTATTGGTGGTAGTCTAACAACAAACTAAATAACAATGACACCACTAGATATACTTAAGCTACAACTAACACCACTACAAGAAAAGTTAAACAACTTGGATGATAATTCAATATCAGATGTTGATTTGAAAGAAGAACTATTAGCTAATGCTGTGATGTTACACTTTTTTCAGGGTGGTAAAGATAAAGCTAAGGTGTTGGAGGACTTACATAAATCAGTTGATGAGTGTTCAGAAATGTTTTTAAAGATGTAGGTGATTTGATTATAAGTAATAATATAAGACTCCAAGTGATTGGGGTCTTATTTGTTTAAATAGGGTCATTTACCCCTATAGATTAGGGTCGTTTAATTGTACTGATTTGAGATGTAATGATTATATTGTAATCTTATGAATAGAAGAATTATTGCTTTACTAGGTAGAGGAGGTATTGGGAAATCAACAACATTAAATTTATTGCCAGATAGATTAAGTGAATTAGGTTGGATCGAACAATCAAGGGTTAACCATGGAAATGGAGATGACTTTGTAGCTGTTTTTGAATTAAACGGTATTAGATTAGGAGTGTCAACGGCAGGTGATAATTATCGTGAGGTTAGTAATGGTCTGAGATTATTAATGAAAGCATCTTGTATAGTGGTAATAAGCGCATGTAGGTCTTACGATAAGGTTAATCCTAAAACAGGTATTAAAAAAGGTACGCATTCCGCTTTACGAGAATTTACAAACGATATAATATTTGTGCGAAAAACTATTGAACCTATTGAGACTAATAGAAATGCCGTAAATCTAAATGATATAGCAAGAATCGTTGAATTATTATAATGAGAATTAAAGCTAACCCCGCTAAGCAGGATATAAAATAATTTAGCTCCGCATGTATTTGCAATACTGCGGAAACTAACTACAAAACGTCAGGCATTTGTAATGCCTAAACAAAAGCTACTTTAACGGGTAGCTTTTTTATTTGCTTTCAGCTACAGCCTTAGCGTTAAAGCTAAAAACTTCAGCACATCTTATAAGTGCTTCTTCATAAGATAAATCATCATCATCACTTTGAAGTAGTACAGCACCACTAAGTAAAGTCACATCTACTAAATTACCAAAAACTTCATCAGTAATATCTTCAACTGTTTTTACAGTTTTAAGTTGTTTAATCAGTTCTTTAAATAGCATAAAATTGTTTTCTAAATTAACTATAAGCCTGTTTAGCTTTAAAATCTCTAATTAAAGCATCCACAACGCTATAAATTTTACTTTGTTCATCTAAAGGCATCTTTTCAATTGCTTCAATACGGTTAATCATTTCGCTATCCTTTAAAACAACAGAAGCGTTACCAATCAAAAAATCAATAGATACATCAAGCGCACTGGCAATTTTAAAAGCAATTTCAACAGAAGGCAACATTTCGTCACGTTCATATCTACCAATAATAGCAGAAGAAGTACCAATTAAGTCTCCTAAATCACCACGTGATAACTGTTTCTCTTTTCTAAGTTCTGTAATCTTGTTACCTATTTTCATTACCTATTAGTATCTAAAATGCTATATAAATGCTTTGTTTGACAAATATACATCACTAAAAGGTAAAAAACAACCCGGAAAAGATTTGGTTAATCAACACCTATTCATTATTTTTGTCACTAAAAGGTAACAAAATAAAAAAATAAAGAAAATGCAAACACTAAACACCCTAAACCCCGAACAACTCATTTACAAAGATGAATACCTAACCATTGAAATCCTCGGTGGAATACGTTTAGATAGGTTAGACGGATTAAGAACAACACTAAAAATGGAGTACGAAAAACAAGTACACCGTCACACCTTAGATTTATACAATGATGTGCAAGTAACAAAGCTAATCAGAAGAAGCGCAGGAAAATTACAACTGGGTATGGGGACTTTGAATGATAGTATCGAAAGTTTAACAGAAGAATTAGAAAGTTACAGATTAACAGCAAGAGAAGAACAAAACAACAACAAACCCAAAACAGTAGAATTAAGCAAAACAGAAATTAAAGCAGCAGAGAAATTACTTAAAACAAAAAACCTACTAAACCATACAAATACATTAATTGGAGAAAGTGGCGTAATCGGAGAAGTTGATAACAGGCTATTAATGTATATTATTTTCACAAGTCGTAAAATGTCAAACCCTCTGCATATAATAAGTATGGGCGCAAGTGGAACAGGAAAAAGTCACTTACAAGAAACCGTAGCCGAGTTAATTCCAGAAGAGGATAGGATGGGAATAACAGATTTATCAGAAAGTAGTTTTTATTATTTTGATACAAACGAACTGAGTCATAAATTAATGTTAATAGAAGATTTAGATGGAGCAGAATCAGCTTTATATCCTTTGCGTGAATTACAATCAAAGAAAACAATTACTAAAACGTTTGTACAAAAAACATCAAAAGGATTACAAACCATGAGCAGAACAGTAAATGGTCCAATATGCGTGGCAGGCTGTACAACAAAGGAAAGGGTTTATGAAGATAATAGCAATAGGAGTTTTTTAATATATATTGATAGTTCCAAGAATCAAGATGATAAGATCATGGATTTTCAGCGTCAATTATCAGCAGGAAAAATAAATCAAACAGAACAAAGTGAGATTAGAAGCTTAATAAAAAACAGTCAGAGAATATTAAAACCATTAAAAGTAGTTAATCCTTATGCTGAATTGTTGGAGCTTCCAAGTTCAGTTTTTAAACCAAGACGAACCAACGCCCATTATTTACATTTTATTGAAGCAATAACCTTTTACAGTCAATACCAAAGGGAAACACAGATAAATAAAGAAACTGGAGAAGAATATATTGAAACTACCATTGAAGATATTGAAAACGCTAATAATTTACTCAAAGAAGTATTACTAAAAAAATCAGATAAGTTAAGTCCAGCGTGTAGAGATTATTTTGAGCAATTGAAACTGTTTTTAGAAAAGGAAAATACAACAGAATTTAAAAATACAGATATTAGAATGGCTTTAGAGCTTAGTCACAGTAAACAAAAACGCTACATGACAGAACTACTTAATAACTTTTATTTACAAGTGAAAACTGGAAATAAAAAGAGTGGATTTACTTATTCTGTATCAAGTTTTAAAGAGTTTAGCGAATTAAAAAGTAAAATTTCAAGTGTGTTAGATGAAACATTAGAAAAATTAAAATCAGCCGTTAAAAACAAATAATTAAAAGTAAGGTGGTTGAGCCTGTCGAAATCAAAAAATAGTCAAAAAGCAGAAGTTTAGAAGAAGTTTATTCATAGTTGCGAACTTCTTTAGCGTAATACAGTCGTGCGTTTTAGTAAGTAGTTCGAGAAGTTCGCCAGAAAGAGGTATAAGGAAAAACAAAAATCATTAAAATTATGGATTATACAAGCTATTTAGAAAACAAAAACTTCACCAAAAGTAGTATAAAGAGCCACAAATATACAGTAACTAATTTTGAAACTTGGCAAACAAAACAAAGACTACCATTAAGCCAAATAACTTATAATGACATAACAACTTACATTAAACACCTAAAAAGTAAAGGCAATAAACAGCGCACCATACAAATAGCCATAGGCAAACTAAAACATTATATAAATTATCAAAAGTTACAAGGAAATATTTCAAATATATCAATCACACAACTAAAAATTCAAGGCGTAAAAAGGCAAAGTTTATATGATATTTTAAAACCTGAAGAATTAGAATACATTTATCAAAGTTATCCATCAGAAAAAATAAACCTACAGCAACAACCATTAACAACCATTCAAAAACGAAATAAGATAATCTTGTCATTATTGATTTATCAAGGTATAACAACAACAGATTTAGGTAATTTAAGAATAGAACACATTAAATTATTTGATGGAAAAATAGATATTCCAGAAACTCGTAAGAGCAACAATCGTTGCTTAAAATTAGAACCGTTTCAAATCCTATTATTTCAAGATTACACATTAACAGCGAGAGAACAGATTTTAAAAGAGGCAGAAAAAGAAACTGATAAATTTATAGTAAGCACAGGAACAAGTGATAAGGTATTGAATTTATTGCAAGCGTTAATGAATCAAATAAAAAAAGACATTCCAAAAGTTAAAAATGTAAAGCAAATAAGAGCGTCAGTAATTACAAATTGGTTAAAACAATATAATCTAAGAGAAACCCAGTACAGAGCAGGACACAGATTTGTAAGTAGTACAGAAAGCTATAAGATTAATGATATAGAAAGTTTACAAAATGATATAATGCAATTTTCACCAAGTATATAAAATGAATTGTCAGTTCGAGTGTTATGTGAGGTACGAGCATAATGTATCGAGAACAACCCAAATATTTAAGCCATGAAGAAATTAATAATTCATAACAAATCCTATAATTACATACAAGATAGCTTTCAAAACTGGTTAGATACATTGGGATACAACAAAACAGCAATTTATCATTTACCAATCCACGTAAGAGAGTTTCTATATTATTTGGAGCAAGAAAATATTAATAAACTAAAAGATTTACATCCAATACATATCATAAATTATTACAACAAACTAAAACAAAGAACCAATGAGCGAACCAAATCAGGCGGATTAAGTAATTCGTATTTGAATAAGCACCAACAAGCTATTAAGTTATTTTGTAATTATTTAAGACAATCAGGTAGATTAACAATTGCCTATCCAGATCTAAATACAGAAAAAACAGAAGAGAATAAAATTGAGGTACTAACTCAAAAGGAAATTAAATCATTATTTGAAGCTACCGAATTATTAACCACCAAACCAGAATTAGAAGTTTTACAAGCAAGAGATAAAGCGATAATTGCAATACTATATTTTTGTGGTCTCAGAAGGACAGAAGCAACAAGTTTAAATATGGAAGATGTTAATTTAGACACTTTAACGGTTCACGTCAAACAAGGAAAAGACTACAAAGAAAGATTAGTTCCCATTCACAAAGACAACATTAAATACTTAGAAAACTATATGTTTGATAGTAGGATTCAGCTCACAAAAGACAATCAAGAAAAAGCATTTTTTATAAGCAAAAGAAAAACAAGAATGAGCGGACAAAGTATGTTGATTAGATTAAAGAAAATGCAAGAACTAACAGATAATTTAACACTTAGAACAAAGAATTTAACTTTACATACCTTACGCCACTCAATAGCCACACAACTATTACAAAACGGCATGGAACTAGAACAAATCAGCAGATTTTTAGGACACAGTTCTTTAGAAAGCACACAAATTTATACTCATTTAATTGAAAAAGAAGAATAAAGAATGAAACGAAATCAGTAAAAATGCGTTATTTTTGTAAGTAACAATCATTAAATAATAGAAGGTATGAATATTCAAGTAGATAAAATGGAAGTGATGGAGCTTTTAGTGAATGTAAAGAGTCAAAGCTTAGTTAATCGTATAAAATCAATTTTAAAAAAAGAAATGATTGTAGGATATACAACTGCAGGAGAACCGTTAACTTTAAAGCAATATAATGCTAGATTAGCAAAAGCAGAAGAACAAATTGCTAATGGAGAAGTTACAAGTCAAGAAGATTTTGAAAAAGAGTCAGAGCAATGGTAAAAAAGAAATTTAAAATTGTTTGGTCAAAAGAATCAAAGCAATCGGTAAAAGATATTTATGATTTTTACAAAACTAAATCCTTGCAAGGAGCTAAGAATGTTAAAAATGATATTCAAAAAAGTCCTAAATCGATAATTTTTTCGGAACAATTTCAAACTGACGAATTAAACCCAAAATATAGAAGAATTGTTGTTAGAGATTATAAGGTATTATACAGAGAGGTTGCTGATGTTATTATAATTGTAGATGTTATTTGTACTTTAATGGATTCAAAAAAACAATTGGATTAATTTAATTTTTTGGTGTCCATCATCCGAATATAAAGTAACAAATTAACAAGATTGATGTAAAGGAAAATCGGTATTCTTTCAATCCTCATTTAGCTTCAAAAAACACAAAAAAAAGGGTATATAAACTCCACTGCGTTGCGCCCTTGTTTTTGGCAATCAATCAAAGCCCTTGTTTTCCGTAAACTCCAAACAAAAGCTTTTTCAATCATTTGTTTTTTTACGCACACTTCTGTTTCTCTCATGCACAAACTACTCGTATTTTTAGCATTTTCGTACCTCAAAAGCTAAAATTCCCCGTTTGCTTAATATTATGCTCGCCTTGCGGGTCACTACAGGCTCATGGCTTGGGTTTTCTTTAATTATAGCCTACCGGCAGTAAGGTAAACCCCAAACCAATCGTTTTTTACCCATCACACGACCCGACCCAAAAAAATACTAAAAAAAGCCCCAGGAAAAAGGGACTATCTTTTTTTAGTTCCTTTGCTCAACTCGCAAATCGGCTCACGCGCGAATCCCAACACTGGCTCAAGGCTGTTTTCCTTAATAATACAAATCTCATACTGAGTTTTGCCAGCTCAATCACCGCAGGCGCTTGGCTAAGTCGTAAATTATCAAAAGCTAAAGCTTTCAATAATTTGCAACTTTCCCACCCAATACGTTAAAAAACGTTATCCAAAACCGCACAAAATCAATAAAAACCCTATATTTGAAATAGATACCATATGGGCGCAAGACAATTGTCATATTATAAAGAGGAAGCCAAAATTTTTGAGGTTTTTTCAAAAAAGGAGACACCTAAAAAATTTTTTTCGGCCTCAAAAAGTACGTTAGACTACTATCCCTTTGGTATGCAAATGCCTGGTCGTAATGGAATGATTTCTGGTGGAGAGTACCGTTATGCCTTCAATGGCATGGAGACTGACAAAGAGGTGTCTGGGACTGGAAATTCTTATACTACTCAGTTTAGACAGTATGATCCTAGATTAGGGAGATGGAAGTCGTTAGATCCGTTGGCTGGGAAGTTTCCTAATCAATCACCGTTTGCGGCGTTTAATAATAATCCACTATATTTTATTGATCCATCTGGTTTAGAAGGTCAAGAAACAAATGGTGGAGGAGATGATACTAAACCAAAAAAAGGAGAAAGAAGAACTGTTGATTACACAAATGGAGATCAAAAAGTTTTCATCTATGATGGTAAGTCTTGGATTCTTGTGAAGACCGTATATAATAGTAAACCAAAAATAATAAGCGCAGGTAATCTTAAAGGTGGTGAAGATGATTTGTATGGTGGAGGGACTTCTGGTAGTCCAAAAAGGGAATTAAGGTCTTTTGAGGGTAATCTAATATTATTAGATTATGGAGATTCAAAGAATGAAGAACTTGAAGAGCTTGTTAGTGATGGAATTTGGTGGGCGGATGCTAAATCCTCATGGTGGGATGGAACAGGTAGTTTGGAAAATGACCAAGAGAAGGTTTTAGATGCATTTTATTCGAAAAAAGGAGGTGTTGTATCTGGGTTAAATGAGACTGAGGCGCTAATGAAAAAAACACAACCATATCAAGACTTAGTTCAAAGTATCAGTGAACAGTTTATTCAACAATATGAGATACATTCTGATAATTACTCAGATTACAAAATTAGTATTAACGATTTACCAAGTTTTAATGATGATGGTTTAGCATTAAAGGCTCTTGTTGGAGGTACACAAAGTGTGGATGTTTCAATTGTAGGTACTTACATGGATACCCAAGGAAATTTGCATGTCGTTGTTGAAATTGTTATTTTTGATACATTTGGAGTTAGTGAAGATGACTTTACCAAACATTCTGGATATACAGATAAATTTTTGAATACGTCTTACGAAAAGTATCTTGCAATTGGTGCTTTTTGGATTTTGCAACACCAAAGGGGATACAAACCAGTTTATACAAAGTTTGTATTCAGGGAAGATATAATTATAAAATAATTACTTATGAAAACTTATATTTTATTTATTAGTGTACTTTTGTTGTCTTGTGAGCAAAATGATGTGAATGAGGTACAGATTGTTACAGATGACATGCTAATCAGAAAAATAGACTACGTAAATTTTAAGAAGAAAAAAGACCTAATTGATGCGGAACATTTTTTTGCGATTCAGACAGATAAAATTCTGGCAGATTCACTTTTGATTGACAGTGTCGATAAATTTATTTTAAACAATATTTTGGATACTACCCAATTAATTGAGTATGATCATTTTAGACTTCAGTTTATTAAAGAGTCTGATGAAATGAAAAGAATAAAAACGGATAAAAATGGTGTTTACAATATTAATATATTTTCTACTGAAAAAAATATTTTTCTAACTTATGATTGGTATGGTGAAATGTTTCAAAATAAATTTATTAACGATAAACTTTATTTGTCCAGTTTTGATACTATACCTACAGATCTTGAGTAATTATAAAAGTTGATAATGTCGGTAATGTATCAAAGCACGTGGTTTTCAAAATTATGTATTTAACTAATTGATTTTCAGTAACGGTTATTTTATTTTTAATGGATTATATTGAGGGGCTTATTTATAAGCCTCTTTTTTATGTCCTTAAATGTAACCGTCCTGTGAAGTACATCTTGTAATTGCACACCCGCTACGCTGGATTTGCAATCCTGCGTAATTTTAATAGACTAGGTCAGGTATTTATTCATTTCCTTGTTTACTTTTTAAGGAATTCATTTGTTCGCTATCGCTCGGGTTTAATGCCTAAACAAGAGCTACTTTCATGGGTCGCTTTTTTGTTTATTAAGAATAAGCTTGTCCTGTTCTAAAATCTCTAATTACTAAATCAATGTAATTAAATATACTTTCTTTTTTGTCTTGTGCCAATTTTTCAATATGCTTTAAGCCTTTAATCATTTTTTTACCATAAGATGAATTTAAACCCACTCCTACAATAAAATCAACAGAAACATTATATAGTTTAGCTATTTTTAAAACAATCTAAATAGAGGGCATATTTTCGTTACGCTCATAATTTCCAATCATCACTCTAGAAGTTCCAATAGCATTTGCTAAATCACTTTGTGACATTTGTTTTTCCTTAGATCGAACTGAGTATATTAAGAAATTAATAAGGCTTACTTTCTAAACAAAACTTTAAAAAAGTTAAGTGATTCAGTTGCAAGTATTTTTATATTAACCTTACTAAAGACTACGTTAGGTTTAAGTGTCACGGTTACAATTTTACAATTCATTTTTCGTTTTGACGCTAATTTTATAAATTCTAAATCAAACAAAAACCGATCAATTTTGGTGTCTAAAAATGCTTGTTTACCTGTTTTATTAAATCCCTTAATTCCGCATTGAGAATCGTCAGTAGGTAAACGTAAAAATGCTTTTAAAAACCAACGTAATGTTTTTGAAATGACTTTTCTAAACCAAGGCGTTTTTTTATAATATTCTTTACCTCTATGCCCTAAAGCTACATCTGTTCCCTTTTGTAATTCAGCAAACATAGCTTCTGCACTATCTAAAGTATATGGAAAATCAATATCTGTATAAATGACTAAATTTGTTTTAGTTTCAGTAACGCCTTGTCGTAAGGCATAGCCTTTTCCTTTGTTTTCTGAATAACTTATAGGGTAAAAATGATTTAGGTTTGATTGAATGTATTCAAATTGATTTTCTATATCTTTGGTAGTAGAACCGTCATTAATAATAATCAAGTAAATTGTTTGTTTGGTTCTTTTTTCTAATTCAGTAACAGATTCTACAACAATTTTCTCCCAATCCTTTGGTGGATTATAGCATGGTAAGACCAAGCTAAATTCAGAATTATGTGTTGATTTTTGAGTCATTTGCGCTAAAAGTAACAATTACAAACGGAATAAAAGAAAATTATTGCTCAAAAACCAACGTATTATCGGAAACATTGAGTCTTGTCTCTTTTCCTAAAACAATAGCTCTATTATCATCTATGTGTCCAGCTGGAAAATTAAAACAAACCGGAATATCTAAATGACTTACTGCTTCTAAAATAACAGTTTCTACTGTTTTTCCAAAGGGAATTTCCGTATCTTTTATATTTGTCAGCCCTCCTACTACTAGCCCGGCTAATTTATTGAATTTACCTGATTTTTTTAGCGCCCACATCATGCGGTCAATTGCATATATATATTCGCCTACGTCTTCTATAAACAATATTTTATCATCTAAATTTATATCAGAATTGGTTCCAATTAACGCATAAATGATGGCTAAATTTCCACCTATAATCTCAGCTGTTGCAGTCCCACTTTTATTGTATGAATTTGTATGAATTTCATATTTTAACGGTTTTTGGTTAATTACATCAACAATAGATTGTAAACTTTTATCTGAATTATTACTAAAATTTAACGGCATGGAAGCATGAACGGTAGGTATATTAAAATGAGAATGAATGTGATTATGAAACACAGTCACATCACTAAATCCAATAATTAGCTTTGGTTTTTCCACAAAATTTGAAAAATCTAAATCATCAATAATTCTTATACAACCATAACCACCTCTTGCGCATAAAATAACATCAATTGAGTCATCATCTAATGCATTTTGAAAATCAGATAAACGTTCCGAATCAGTTCCGGAAAAATAGTAATTCTTACCTAAACAATGTTGAGAAATCTCAACATAAAAACCCCTTGATTCTAAAAATTTTTTAGCAAAATCAACATGTTCTTTTTCAATTGCTTTTGCCGGAGAAACAATTCTAATTTTAGTCATAGTCTAAAGGTAGCAATTATTTAAAAATAGTTGTTGATCATTGTATAACAATTGTCAGCGCTTTTAGACCTGACAAACTGTAAATAATTACATAATTTAATTACTTTTGCATCTGTAAATTTATCCTGTCTATGCGGGATTCATTAATAGCATAAACCATAAAAAAAATGAGTCAAAAATATACTGTAACAGCAGCTTTACCTTACGCTAACGGACCCCTTCATTTAGGACACGTAGCAGGTGTTTATTTACCAGCCGATATCTTTGTTAGATTCCTGAGAATGAAAAATGAAGATGTAGCTTTTGTTTGCGGGTCTGATGAACATGGTGCAGCAATAACTTTGCGCGCTAAAAAAGAAGGAACAACGCCTCAAGCTATTGTAGATAAATACCATGGCATTAATAAAAAAGCATTTGCAGATTTTGACATTTCATTTGATATTTATTCAAGAACATCAACCGATTTACACAAAAAAACAGCACAAGACTATTTTAAAGTTTTGAATGATAAAGGAAGTTTTATTAAAAAAACAACCGAACAGTATTATGATGAAGAATACAACCAATTTTTAGCCGATAGATATATTACCGGAACTTGCCCGTCTTGTAGTAAAGAAGGTGCTTATGGTGATCAATGTGAAAAATGTGGATCTGATTTAAGTCCGGAAGATTTAATTAACCCTATTTCTACGTTAAGTGGAAAAACGCCAACTTTAAAAGAAACGTCTCACTGGTTTTTACCAATGGACCAACATGAAGAATGGCTAAGCGAATGGATTAAGAAAGGAACTTTTGAAGGCAAACAATTACATAATCCTAAGGACTGGAGGAATCAGGTCAATGGGCAATGTATGAGTTGGATTGATGGTGGTTTACACCCTAGAGCAATGACTAGAGATTTGGATTGGGGAGTGCCTGTGCCTGTTGAAGGTGCGGATGGAAAAGTACTATATGTTTGGTTAGACGCACCAATTGGTTACATATCTGCAACTAAAGAATGGGCAGCAAACAACAATAAAAATTGGAAAGACTATTGGACTGGTGACACTAAATTGATTCACTTTATAGGAAAAGATAATATTGTATTTCATGCCATTATTTTCCCTATTTTATTAAAAGAACATGGTGGCTTTGTTTTACCTGACAATGTACCCGCTTATGAGTTTTTAAATTTAGAGGGTGATAAATTTTCAACGTCAAGAAACTGGGCAGTTTGGTTACACGAATTTATGGAAGCTCATCCTGATAAAAAAGATGAGTTGAAATATGTGTTGACATCTATTGCACCAGAAAGCAAAGATTCAGAATTCACTTGGAAAGAGTTTCAATCAAGAATTAATAATGAATTGGCCGATATTTTAGGAAACTTTGTAAACAGAGCAGTTGTTTTATCAAACAAATACTTTGAAGGTAAAGTGCCTAAAAGAGGAGAGTTAAAGGATGTTGATACAGATGTATTGGCTCAATTAAAAGAATATCCCGATAAAATAGAAAAATTAGTAAGAGCTTATAAATTACGTGAAGCACAGGCAGAAGCCATTAATTTAGCCCGTTTAGGAAATAAATATTTAGCTGAAACTGAACCTTGGAAATTATCTAAAACAGATATGCCAAGAGTAGAAACCATAATGAATATTGCTTTACAAATTACGGCTAATTTAACCATTGCGTTTCAACCCTTTTTACCACAAAAAGCAGCAACTATTGCTGAATTTTTAGGAATGGATGTATTGAAATGGGATAGTTTAGGGTCTGATAATTTATTAGTTGACGGTCATCAGTTAAACAAGCCAAGTATTTTAATTGCCAAAATTGAAGATAAATTTGTTGAAGAGCAAGTTGCTATATTAAAAGCTTCAAAATTAGCTAATGTTGAAACATCTTTTGAACCACAAAAAGACGAAACTTCTTTTGAGGATTTCACTAAAATGGACATTAGGGTGGGTGAAATTATATCAGCTGAAAAAGTTAAAAAGGCAAACAAACTTTTAAAATTAGTTGTTGACACAGGTTTAGATAAAAGAACGGTAGTTTCTGGAATTGCTGAACACTACACACCTGAAGAAGTAATAGGAAAAAAAGTAAGTATTCTAATGAACTTAGCACCCCGTAAAATTCGTGGTGTTGAATCTCAAGGCATGATTTTAATGGCCGAAAACGACAAAGGTGAATTAAGTTTTGTATCACCAGAAAAAGATTTTAGCGCGGGTGGAGAAATACGCTAATACGCTCAGTGTATTTTTTTGTGAGCTGTGTTTAATAATTACATATGAAAAGTCTAATATTTATTTTAAGTTTAGCATTTTGTACCATAGGGTTTTCTCAAAATGAGAATAATGAAGGGTATTATCAAACTAAAATTGAACAACTTGGTATTGAGTTACAGCTTTTGGAAGACATGCAAAAGGATTACGAATTGACTATTGACTCTCTGTATAATTCGATATCTAAAGATTCAATAAATACAATGACTTATAAATTTATGGTTGATTATTATACTTTGCGATCAGAAAACTTGAGAACAGAAATGAAACAAATGGTTTTACTTATTAGTTCGTTAGTTGAGGCAAGAAAAGAGGATGAATAATTATATCTGCCTAAGGCAGTTAAAATAAAAAAGTCTAGCGTCTAGAAGTCTAGCGTCTAGCATCTAAAAAAAATGTTATACTTTAAAAGAGAATGGAAAGACACCAGAGGAGATGAATACGATAATTGGGGTATTTGTACTTATTATTTTGAAACGCAAGATGACGGTATGCCTGTTCGTCATATTGAGGTTTATGCCAATGGAAATGTTCTAAGATATAGTAAAGACAATTTAGAAGATGAGTTTGGAACCTTAGCTAATAATAAATTGTATTTAACTCAATTTGAGCCATTCAAAATTGAACAAAATGACTTTATGGAAGTTTGGTTTGAATCTGAAAAAGAATTAATTGATGTAGATTTTGAAGAAGAATAAATGTCACTAATCCATAAAATCATACAAAAACTTTTAAGCGCACCTAAATTTCTAGGACGTGATTTTTTAATTGAAAAATTACCAAAGTGGTTCATAAAACCAGCAACTGGAAAAGTGGTGGTGAATACCCGTTTTGGTTTCAAAATAAATTTAGATCCCGTTTTTGATAAAAACATTGAAAACGTTATTTACGAAAGAGGCGTATATGAACAAGGGACGGTTTCTGTTTTACAAGATTTTTTAAAAGCAGGAGACACCTTTGTAGATGTTGGTGCAAACATTGGTTGGTTAAGTTTAATTGGTGCTCAAAAAGCAACTAAAAATGGAAAAGTGTATGCGTTTGAACCTGTACCAAGTACATTTGATATTTTAAAATCAAATAAAGAAATTAATAATTTTACCCAAATTACATTAAAACAATTTGCGCTAGGTAATAAAGAAGAAAACGTTACCATTTATCCTGAAAAAGAAAATAGAGGTGGCGCTTCAATCTTAAATCATCAGTCTGAAAATGGGGTTGAAATTGAGGTAAAAACATTAGATAGTTTAAATTTAAAAACTGCCATTAATGTTATAAAAATTGATGTAGAAGGGTTTGAATTAGATGTTTTAAAAGGTGGTATTAATTCCATTAAAAAAGATAAGCCAAAGTTAATTATTGAACACAGTATTGAAAGAAATAACACCGCCGAACAATACGAAATTTACAATTGGATTCTTGACTTAGGCATCTATAAAATCTACAAATTAAAAAACGGGAAAGAGCGTAAATCTGAACTGATTGAAATTAAATCTGAAAAAGACTTGCCCGAGCATGATAATATCTTTTGTATAGTAGATTAAAATCTAATTTTAATAAATACAAATGGTGAGAATGGGGTTGAAAAAACAAATTTTTCCTCATATTCAGGAAAATTGGAAAAACTATTAAATCTTAAATTTGATTGATTGAGTGCATTAAGTATACTAAATCCAGTTTCAATTTTAAACTTTTCAAAACTATGCTGGTATTTTAAAGCTATGTCCATTCTATTATATGGAAATATTATTTTCTCACCATTTGATTTATAATAGGTTAAACCTGATCCATAAACATAATTAAATGAAATAAATACCGGTTTAAAATTTAATACAAAAGCAGCTTTTAATTCATGTAATTGGTTTTGAGGAGCCGGTTGCCATGATTTATTCACAAAATAGGAAAAATACTCTTCTGACTGACTAATGGTATAGCCACACCAAAATCTATGCTTATTCAATGCTTTACTCAAAAATAAATCCAATCCACGCGTTCTAGAATTCCCATTAGAAAGTGCAATATTGTCGTTTCCGTCAACATAAAATTTTAATAAATTAGAGCTAGTTTTGTAAAATCCTTCTAAACTAATTTGCCATTTATGTTGTTTAAAAGATGTGCCAAATACGTAATGCTGTGCTTGATTTGGTTTGTAATTCTCATTTAATATTGACCAATGAAATAAATTATTATTGTTAACATCTAATACAGCCATTTCCGACATAAATTGATTATAAATACCCCATGAGCCATAAATATTAAATTCTTTTACTGGTAAATATTTAAAAGCAATTCTAGGCTGAATACTCATAGTATTAATGTTAATTGGAATTTCTATTTTTAAACCGTAATTCATTATTAATTTAACATTTAAATGCCATGAATCTGTTACAAATAGATTAAATCTGTTTAATTCTTCAGAAATATTTTTAATATTAAATGAACTTGAATCACTCCTGAAAAACGACTGGTTATTAATTAGGTTCAATCCTATTTTAGTTTGATGAGATTTTGTACTTTTAAATCTATGAGAAATTCGAATAGATTTTTCATTGACACCGTTTTTTGTGATTCCACTAGGATTTAAGTCCAATGTGTTGGTGTAAGTTGTCTTTAATTCACTTTGACTTATTGAAAAATCAGTAGTGCCTCCATTATTCCAATTCACTCCATAGTAAATTGAAATACCTGTTTGTACAGAATTATTATAAGCACTAGCTAATTGCAAATTCATTTTATCTTTTAAGGATTCTTTGTAGCTATCATTATTGTGTATAAAACTGATTTTAAAAGGGTTTTTTGATTTTAGAACAGTTGAAAACTTTAGGTTAACGTCAGTAAATTCAGTTTCAGGTTGAATAAATTCAGTCTTTAGTTTTATTTCAAGAGGATTATTAAATGTATGACGAAAACTAGCTTGAAAACTAGCTTTAGAAAATAGAGGAACATTTAAATAAGCATTTACTAATTGGTTATTTAAAGTAATAGATGATTGAAATGTTTTAAAGTTTCCAGTTTTACTTTTAATATCTATTATTCCGCCAATTCGATCTCCAATATCAGCGTTATAAGCTCCTTTATAAACATTTATTGTTTTTATTAAAGCCGGGTTAATTCCACTAATAGATTGATTGTATGAATTAGTCTTGAACAATGTCATTCCATCAAAAATTAGATGATTTTGACCTTTATAAGAGTTCCAAATGACATAATCTGAAGATTCTTCTCCAGCAGACAAAATACCGGGTTGTAGTCTTAATGTATTGAAAATAGCATTATTAGATTCACCAGCTAAAAATCCATTACTTTTATTGTTAATGCTTAATTGACCTGGATCATCTCCTAGTTGAATAGGCTGTATACTAGACTTGTCTTGTACCTCAACGGTAATTAATTTTTCAGAATAAGGGTTAAGTGCAATGATGTGATCTTGGCTAGGAAATAAAAGAGTGTCTACCGTCAAATAGCCCAAATGAGAAATTTCGACACGAATTTTAGAAGTCTTTAAGTCTATTGAAAAAAAACCATTTATGTCAGCTAAATAATAATAATTGTTAACCTTTATTTTACTCAATCCTAATTCTTCTTCTGTCTCTTTAGACTGAATTTTTAACCTATAGTGATAATGTCTTTTTTCTTCTATTTTTATACTGTTTGTTTCTTTTTCATTGTTTTGACTAACAATGACATAAACATTATTTAATTGTTTAACATTTAATTGACATGGAGCACATAATACTCTTAGTGCTTCATCCATTGATATAAAAGATTGATGAATGTTTATAAAACATGAATCTGTTTGATTTGAAGCAAATGATAAAGATAAATTGTAATCCTTTTTTAAATCGGTTAAAACAGTCGTTAAGGGCAAATTTGTTGCGTCTATCCTAACATGTTGTGCACAAGCGGAATAATAGAATAAAAAAAATAATATTACTAAACTCCGATATTTCAGTTGAACTAATTTTTTGTTAAATTATAAATTTTATTTTTTTCTGAATATTTAAAATTAAAATTTAAACTTAGAATATCCAACACTTCTGTAATATTTGATGGTTTTTTGTAATTAGCAGTATAGTTCAAACTGTCAAACTCATTTGAAGAATACATTATTTTTATGTCATAAATAGCTTCTAATTCAGAGAATACATCAATTAGTGGTGTAGATTCAAAAACTAGTTCTTGTTTTTGCCAGCTTAATAAATACGGTTTTTCATTTATATTTTGTAGGTTTTTGGTTTGGTCTTGAAAAGTAACTATCTGATTTGGAGTAAGAACAATATTAGATGTTTTATCTGTATTTTCTACCAAGACTTTACCTGTTTTACAAAATACTATATAATCTTTCCTACTATTAATATTAAAACTTGTTCCTAAAACTGTTGTTGTTCCTTTTTCTGATTTAACATTAAATGACTTTCCTTTTTTTACTTGAAAAAATGCTTCTCCTTCAAAATTAATTTCTCTATTAAATGACCACCAATAGGGATGATAACTTAATTCACTTTTTTCATTTAAATAGATTTTAGAATTGTCAGGTAATGTATGACTAAATTGTTCTCCAAAATCTGACGATATTAAGATGGTATAATATTTCATGAATAACGTGACACCAATTAATAATAAGATAGTTGCTGCTGCAGTAATTTTGTACCATTTAAGTGTTACTATTTTATTTCTTTTACTAGAATTTTTAAAATCAATTTGGTTAGACAATTTTTCCCAAACTTCATTTTTAGTAGATTTATATGATACTTCAGTATGCTCAAATAAATTTGATTCAATGTCCTTAATATGTTGATTGTTGGATTTCATTTTAGTAGCCTACTTTTTGTTTTAATACTTTTAAAGCTTGACTCATTCTCTTTTCTACAGCTTTAATACTAATTGATAAGCGTTCTGCAATTTCTTTATAAGTAAGGTTTTCCATTCGACTCATCAAAAAAACAGTTCTCTGTTTTTCTCCTAAAGTCGCCAAACTTTTTTCATATTGTTCTTGTAATTCTTTATATTCCAAAATTTCATCCGGCGTATTTGCACTAAAATCCAATTTAAGACGCTCTAAATATTTATTTGCGACTTTGTTTTTTCTATAGTAATCAAACAATGAATCTTTCGCCATTTTGTATAAAAGAGATTTGATAGAATTTGAAGATGTATCAATTGATTTTTCCCAAACTTTTAAAAAAACATCTTGAACAATATCAGTAGATAATTCGTTGTCACCGCATTTGTAATAAATGTAATTTCTCAATGGATCAAAATATTGATCAAAACATTTTTTAAAATCTAATTGTGTCAAATCTTATAAATTAAAGAGAGAGTTTCTTCATCACCCTCTCTTTATTTTTAATTAATTACAAATATTATTTATAGTACTCACTTACATTAAATGTATATTCGCCATCCTTAGTTGTTTTTATAGCTATGTCATCACAAGTTCCATCACCAAAATCAACTGTAGCTACCCAATCACCCGATTTGTAAGCGTAGTATTTAATAATTCCTGAGACAATATATCCGCAATCATCAGATTTTACAATTGGCTCTACAATTACTTTTTTATAGCCTTTTTTGTCTTTTCCTTCTTTTTCTAAACTACAATCGTATGTATTTCCATCTTTTATATACTGACCTTTTTTGTTTTCTTCTCCATTTCCAAAATCAAAGATGGCTAAAACGGTTCCATTTTTTGTGTATTCAATTACTCCTGCGGTATAAATGTCACCTGAAGATTTAGTTAAATTTTCGGTCACATTCATTTCATAACCTGACTCTGGTAAACGCAAAGTTTCTGTTTCAGTAGACACTTCTGTAGTGAAATTTTCTTCTACTTTTTCCTTTTTACATGACACTAATGCAATTCCAGCAATTAATGTTAAACTTAAAATTGTTTTTTTCATAATATAAAATTTGTTTACCCTTATACCGTAAAAGTTTTAATATACCCTACTTTTTATTTTCAATTATAATTAATTTAAGCAAAAAAAAGCCAATCTAAAAAGATTGGCTATATAATTATTTTATTAAATTTTAATTATTTTCTCCGTTTTTGTCTTCTCCATCAAAGTCTTCATCTTCATCTGGATCGGTTACTTTATCTTCTCCATCAAAATCCTCATCTTCATCTGGATCGGTAACAGAATCAACTACAATATCTTCTCCTTCATGAAAATCTCCGTTTGAAGATTTAACAGAACTATCATCAAAATCAAAATCTCCATCACACTCATGATCGCCAAAAATCATTTGGTTTTCGAGTGAAACAGGCATAATTCTTTCTTTTTTACAAGCGACAAAAGTCATTGTGAAAATTAAAATTAATGATATGTTTATTACTTTTTTCATGTATTACAAATCGTAAGTATTAACAAATATACATATAAAGGTCTGATTTTCCAAATATTTTACCCTTAAAATGCTCATTTATTGAGTTAAGTGTTAAAAATTACGTTTTAACGGACTTACTTTTTTAAGCCTAATTCTATTAAACGCTCCGTTAAAAATTCACCGGCTGTCATATCTTCATATTGTTTTGGGTTGTCTTCAGTCACACAAGATTCCAAACAAGTTAAATCCATATCTGAACGTGGGTGTAAGAAAAATGGCGTTGAAAAACGTGGTGTTAGCCAAGATTCTTCTCGTGGTGAAATTACTCTATGTTGAGTAGATCTAAACCTATTATTTGTTAATCTCGCTAACATATCCCCAATGTTCACAACAATTTCATCATCTTTTGGGCTTACTGGAATCCATTCTCCACCAAGTGTCTGAGCTTGTAATCCTTCAGCACTACCACCCATTAATAATGTTATTAAATTAATGTCACCATGCGCAGCAGCTCTTACTGCGCCTTCTGGAATTTCAGATAAATCTTTTACTGGATAATAGTGTAATAATCTTAAAACTGAATTTCCATTATGGATTTTAGGAGAAAAATAATCTTCATCTAATCCTAAATATAAAGCAGTTGACTTTAATAAATTACGCCCTGTTTGTTCAAATGTTTGATACACTTCTTGACAAACCGTCTCAAATTCTAGTACTTCTATTGGCCAAATATTATCAGGGTATTCATTTTTAATTAAATCGCCATCTGTTACTGTTTGCCCAATGTGGTAAAATTCTTTAATATCTGGCACAGATTTACCTTTTGCTGACTCTCTTAATTTAGAAATATATCCCCTTTGCCCTGCTAAAGCTAAATCTTCATATTTTAATTTTTCTTCAGTTGGCAATGCAAAAAAAGCTTTTGATACTTCAAACAATTTGTCTTTTAATACCTTAGTCACACCATGATTTCTAACAATCGCAAAACCCATATTTGAAAATGAATCTCCAAACTCTTGTATAAAATTTTTTCTTTTGTGTGTGTCTCCAGAAGTGTAATCATTATAATCAACTACAGCAATTTTATTAACGTCCATAATTATGCAATTTTTAATTTCGCCATTTTAGAACTACCGAACTTAGACTTGGCGTAATCTAAAGTTATTCTGTATTCTTTTGAGTCTGTATTTGATGGGATTTCAAACATGGCATCTGTTAAAATAGCTTCACAAATTGATCGTAATCCCCTAGCCCCTAATTTAAATTCGATTGCTTTTTCAACTATAAAATCTAAAACTTCTGAATCAAATTTTAAATCAACACCATCTAAACTAAATAAATGATTATACTGTTTTATTAACGCATTATTTGGTTCTGTTAAAATTCGTCTTAATGCTGATTTATCTAATGGGTTTAAATACGTTAAAACTGGCATTCTTCCAATTAATTCTGGAATAAGTCCGAACTCTTTTATATCTGTAGGAATAATGTATTGTAATAGATTTTCTGTATCTACTTTTTCATCTTCAGTTTCAGATGAGAATCCAATTACACTGGTATTCATTCGTCTTCCAATAATGCGCTCTATGCCATCAAAAGCTCCACCAGCAACAAACAGTATATTTTTAGTGTTGACTTTAATCATTTTTTGGTCAGGATGTTTACGACCACCTTGTGGCGGCACATTCACTTCTGTTCCTTCTAATAGTTTAAGCATAGCTTGTTGAACGCCTTCACCTGAAACATCTCTTGTAATTGATGCATTGTCAGATTTTCGAGCAATCTTATCAATTTCATCAATAAAAACGATTCCTCTTTCGGCTGCTTCAACATTAAAATCTGCGGCTTGCAATAACCGTGATAAAATAGACTCAACATCTTCACCAACATAACCTGCTTCTGTTAACACAGTTGCATCTGCTATACAAAATGGCACGTTTAACATTTTAGCAATGGTTTTTGCTAATAATGTTTTACCTGTTCCAGTTCGTCCAACCAAAATTACATTTGACTTTTCTATCTCAACATCTTCAGTTTTTGATTTACTCGAAATACGTTTGTAGTGATTGTAAACCGCTACTGACAATATTTTTTTTGCATCATCTTGACCAATAATGTATTCGTCTAGTTTATTTTTGATTTCAATTGGCTTTAACAATTCAAAATCTTGATTGTCATTTTGTTTACTATGTTTAACTTCTTCACCTATTATTTGATGTGCTTGCTCAATACAGTTTTCACAAATATGACCAGTTACCCCAGCAATAAGTATGTCAACTTCACTTTTTGGTCGTCCACAAAATGAGCAATTTATTTCATTTTTTTTAGCCATCTCTTTTTTCGCTCTCTAACAGGTTTAATATTATTTTGAACTTTTAGCTAAAACTTCATCAACCATACCGTACTCTTTTGCCTCATTTGCAATCATCCAATAATCTCTGTCCGAATCCGCCCAAACTTTATCATAATCTTGACCTGAATGTTTTGCAATAATGTCGTATAATTCTTTCTTTAATTTTTGAATTTCACGTGCTGTAATTTCAATGTCAGATGCTTGCCCTTGTGCGCCTCCTAATGGTTGGTGAATCATAACACGAGAATGTGGTAAAGCAGAACGTTTACCTTTTGCTCCTGCACATAATAAGACGGCACCCATTGATGCTGCCATACCTGTACAAATTGTTGCTACATCTGGTTGGATATATTGCATGGTATCATAAATACCTAAACCTGCGTAAACGCCTCCTCCAGGAGAGTTTAAGTAAATTTGAATGTCTTTTTTTGCATTAACCGATTCTAAAAATAACAATTGAGCTGTAATAATATTTGCAACTTGATCGTTAATTCCAGTTCCTAAAAAAATGATTCTGTCCATCATTAATCTTGAAAAAACATCCATTTGAGCAACGTTTAAAGAACGTTCTTCAATAATATATGGTGTCATTGATGATTCAATGAATGTGTCTAAGTGCATGCTGCTAATTCCATGATGTTTAGTAGCGTATTTTCTAAATTCGTCTTTTCCGAGCATAATTTGTTTTGTTTTTATATAAAATAGAGCCTTAAATGTACTAATTTTTTATGAATCAATCTCTAAAAATAAAAAACTCCTCAATTACAAAGTAAAAAGAGGAGTTAATTTTAATTGATTTTGAAGTGTTTATTTCTTATATGCCTCTTCAATAAATTTTTCGTAAGGCAATGCCTTCTCATTAATTTTTACCGTTTCTTTAAAGTAATTTAAGATTTTATTTCCGTACAAATTATCGTAAATTTTATTGGCTTCTTCTTGATTACTCAATACATTTTTTGCTTGATCTTCTAGTTCTTTATGCTCAGGAGCAGGCATTCCGTATTGCGCAAATTGATTAACCAACAATCCTTTAGTATATTCTAAAGCTTCTTGTGGCTCTACTTTAAGATTGTTTTCTGTTGTAAGTTTATTTTGAATTAATTGCCATTTTAAACTATTTCTGTAGTTTACAAAATCCGACTCAATTTGATCCATTGAAATTTTTTCTTCATTAGAAATGTGAATCCATCTTTTTAAGAATTCTTCTGGTAAATCAAATTGTGTTTTTTCAATTAAATCTTCAGTTACTTTTTGCGAAAATAATTTATCAGAATCTCCTCTAAACATATTTTCTAAATCAGTTTTTATTTTTGCTCTTAATTCTTCTTCAGACTTTACATTTCCTTCTCCAAACAATTTATCAAATAATTCTTGATCTATAGCTGCAGGAATCATATTCTTAATATCGGTAATCTTAAAATCAAATTTAGATGTTAAGTTTTCAGCTTCTTCTTCAGTTATTGCTAACATTGCTGCCAAATCTTTAGTGTCTTTAGATACTGCTTTTGGTTCAACAGTTATAACATCACCAACTTTTTTACCAATAAATTGTTTTTTTACTTTAGCATCTTCAATAAATTCTAAAGAGATAGTTGAGTTGTTAGAGATGTCACCGTCTTTTTCAGTAAACTCACCTAAAACCATATCTTTTTCACCTACTTTATCAGCAGAAACTAATTTTCCGTAACGTCTTGTTAAATTTTCAACTTCTTTATCTAACATGTCATCAGCAACATCAACTTTTAAATAGTCGTATTTATTTTTCTTAGACAAAGAAATTTTAAAATCAGGAGCTAAACCAATTTCATAAGCAAACTCAAATTCAGCTGGATTATCAAAATCTCCTTTAACTTCTTCATCATTTTTTGGTAATGGTTGACCTAAAATGTTTAAATTGTTTTTTTGAATAAAGTCGTTTAAAGATTGATTAACAAGATTGTTTAATTCGTCAGCCAATACACCATGTCCGAATTTCTTTTTAATTAAACTCATTGGTGTTTTACCTGGTCTAAAACCGGGTATGTTTGCATCTTTTTTATATTTCTTTAAAGTAGAATTTACTTTTTCAGAATAATCATTTTCTTCAACAGTAATTCTTAATACTGCATTTAAATCATCAATTTTTTCTTCAACTACATTCATTTTGACTGAATTTTTGTTTTTAAATAAAAAATGGCATAAGTTTTTTGCTTATACCATCTAGTGCGGGTGGAGGGACTCGAACCCACAAGCCGTGAAGCACTAGATCCTAAGTCTAGCGTGTCTACCAATTTCACCACACCCGCAATAAATTAAACCCCTCAACTCTTTTAAGGGAGTGCAAAGATATATAATTTTTTATAAAAAACCAATCTCTAACTATTTTAGTCTCATCTTACTAAAGTGTAAGGTAAATTAAATTACTTTTGTAGTTATGTCTGATAAAAAAAAAATAGCAATTTTGGGCTCAACAGGTTCAATTGGCACACAATCTTTAGAAGTGATTGAAAATTACCCTGAACAATTTGAAGTTACAGTATTAACAGCTCATTCTAATGCCGATTTATTAATTGAACAAGCTTTAAAATTTAAACCGAACACGGTTGTAATTGGTGATGAGCGTCAATATAAAAAAGTGGAGAATGCCTTATGGAAAAATGACATTAAAACCTATTGTGGAACTGATGCCTTAGCAGAGGTTGTTGAAATGGATGAAATTGATATTGTTTTGACTGCCTTAGTAGGGTATGCCGGGCTAAAACCAACCATAAACGCTATAAATGCTGGAAAATCAATTGCATTAGCGAATAAAGAAACATTGGTAGTCGCTGGTGAAATGATCACAAAATTAGCACAGCAAAAAGGTGTTAATATTTACCCAGTTGACTCTGAACATTCTGCTATTTTTCAATGTTTAGTTGGTGAGTTTCAGAACCCAATTGAAAAAATTTATTTAACTGCTTCTGGGGGGCCGTTTAGAGGTAAAAAACGTGAAGAATTATTGAATATTACAAAAAAACAAGCACTTAAACACCCAAACTGGACTATGGGCGCTAAAATAACCATAGATTCTGCGACATTAATGAATAAGGGTTTAGAAGTAATTGAAGCAAAATGGTTATTTAATCTAAAACCTGAACAAATTGATGTCATTGTTCATCCGCAATCTATTGTCCATTCGTTAGTTCAATTTAGTGATGGTTCTATGAAAGCTCAAATGGGCTTACCTGACATGAAATTACCTATTCAGTTTGCTTTAACATATCCAAATAGATTAAAGACTGATTTTGAAAGATTTAACTTTTTAGATTACCCAAATTTATCTTTTGAAAAACCAGATAAAGAAACATTTACAAACCTTGAGCTGGCTTATGAAGTGATGAATAAAGGCGGAAATGCCGCTTGTGTTTTAAATGCTGCTAATGAAATTGCTGTAGCGGCTTTTTTAAATGATAAAATTAAGTTTTTAGATATAGCTGAAATGAACGCAGAAACAATTCAAAAATCTAGCTTTATTGCAAAACCATCTTATGAAGACTATGTAAATTCAAATTTAGAAGCAAGACAAATTGCACAAGATTTGATTTAAGAAACAACAACTTCTTTTTCATTATTATGACTGTCGTCTGACTTGACGTCTTCTTTTTTGAAGAATTTTCTGTAACGCAGTGCAATCATAATTACACCTATACTAATTGAAGCATCAGCAATATTCCAAATTGGGGAAAATATTTCAGTATCTCCAAACCCAAAAGGCATCCAACTAGGCCATTTTACTGTAAATTGAAACATATCTACTACACTTCCTAATAAAAAACCACTTTTTCTCAACACAATCTCTCCATCTGGACCATAAATAGGCATATTAAACTTATTTAAAACCCAATTTGAACTGATTGATTGATCAACCCCAAAGGTATAATCATAAAACATACCATCAATTAAATTTCCTGTTGCCCCAGCAAAAATAAGAGCAATGGTAATTAAAAAAGACATATTAACTTGATTTTCTTTTATTAGCCTTCTTATATAAATAGCAATACCAATAATAGCACCAAATCTAAAAATCGAAAGCGCATATTTAGCCCAAACACCATCACCTAGTGTTGTTCCAAATGCCATTCCTGGGTTTTCGATATAAAAAAACTGAACAAATCCTGGGATAATTGGGCGTGATTCATTAATGGCAAAATCAGTTTTAACCCAAATTTTCACGAGTTGGTCAACGAGTAAAACGATAATTATTATCGCGATTACAATTAAGCTTTTTTTCTTCAAAATATTAAATTAGTCTTGCGCTTTTTTCGCTTCAATGCTTAATGTTGCATGTGGTACTAATTTTAATCTCGCTTTTTGTATTAACTTACCCGTTACTCTGCAAACGCCATAAGTCTTATTCTCTATACGAACCAATGCATTTTCAAGATTACGTATAAATTTTTCTTGTCTCACAGCTAAATGGGCCATTTCTTCACGTGACATTGTTTCAGAACCATCCTCCATCATATTAAATGAACGGCCAGTATCATCTGTTCCGTGGTCATCACTATGATCTAATTGACCACGTAATAATTTTAAATCTTCTCGTGCTTCTTTTAATTTATGATCTATGATTCCTTTAAATTCCTTTAAATCCTCATCACTATATCTTGTTAATTCTGCCATTTTGTAATTTATTTTGATAGACTCGCAAATATAATTTAAAAATTTTAGGATAAAAGCTATCTTTGTAAAAAATTTTATGAGATGCACAAAACTCTTCTTGACTCACTTAAAAAACGTTACGCAACAAAGTTGTTTGATAATAGTAAAAAAATTTCTCCTCAAGACTTAGAAACAATTTTAGAATCTTTGCGACTTACTCCAACAGCTTTTGGTTTGCAATTAATGAAAGTGGTTGTTGTCGAAAACAAAGATTTAAGAAAACAATTATTACCATATAGCTTTAATCAAAATCAAATAGTTGATGCATCACATTTGCTTGTTCTGTGTAGAGAAGAAAAATTTGATGACCGCCATATTGACAACTATATTCAAAATTTATGTGATTGTAGAAATCAAAAATTTAGCGATTTAGAGGGGTTCAAAAGCATGCTTTTAAACTATAAAGTTAATTTAACAACACACGAAATAGAAAACTGGATGACCAATCAAGTGTATTTATCCTTAGGTAATTTATTGACTAGTTGTGCTTTATTAAATATTGACACTTGTCCAATGGAGGGGTTTATTCCTCAAAAATACAATGAAATCTTAAATTTATCAAAAATTGGACTATCATCCGTATTAGTTGTTCCTATTGGTTATTCAAGTGAAAATGACAAATATAAAATGTTAAAAAAAGTAAGGAAGCATAAAAATGATTTTGTAATTGTTAAATAATCCGTATTTTTGTCTAAACATAAAAAAATAAATTCATTATGAAAAAATTATTACTTTCGTTAAGCGTTGCTTTTTTCTCTTATGTAGGAATTGCACAAGTAACTGTTTACATTGATCCACCATCAGCGAATAGTGGAAATTATAATAATACCTATGCTGACCCAGCGGGAGGAGATTGGGCCGTGCCTGATATGACAATTCCTGCAAATGCAGTAACAGGAACACTTGCATTAGTAAGTGATGGTACACCTGATGACTCATTGGGATGTAATCCTTTAACAAATGGAGCAGCAATAACTGGTAAAATTGCGGTTGTGTATAGAGGAGCTTGTGAATTTGGAGCAAAAGCCTTAAACGCTCAAAATGCTGGCGCAATTGCAGTTATAATTGTTAATCATACTGGAGCACCTGTTGGAATGGCTGGTGGTGCTGATGGCATAAACGTAACAATTCCAGTTGTTATGATTTCTGAACAAGCAGGAGCTTTATTACATGATGAAATTGTAGCAGGAACTTTATCCGGATTTATTGGGAATAAACAAGGTTTCTTTGCAAACGATATGGGACTTTCACAAAAAGACGTGCTAAGAGCAAAAGCTTTTTCTAACATTCAATCTTTTTCACAAGATGCAACAGAGTTTAAAGTGTCACCAGGTGCTTGGGTTTTCAATTACGGATCTAACGATCAAACAGTAGTTGAAGTTACATGTAGTATTGTAGGAGGCTCAAGTCCTTATTCAAATGTTGTTTTGGCTGGAAGTATATTATCAGGAGATTCTGCTTATGTATCGTTTCCAGATTTTTCACAAGCAACTTATGCGAATGGATATTACACTATGACGTATTCTATTACCTCAGCTGCAACAGATGATTTTCCAGATGATAACGCATTAAATGCTGACTTTATGATGTCTGATAACTTATTTTCTTATGCAAGAATTGACCCTGCAACAATGACTCCTATTTCAGTTTCTGGATATAGATCAAATGCTGCAGATAACGTATTTTCTAATTGTATTCAATTTTCTGATCCTAACGCAAGTAGAATGGCAATTAAAGGGATGACTTTCTCTGCATCAACAGCTTCAAGTGGACCTGCTAGTGGCTTGGATGGGAAATTAGTAAATGTTGAAGCTTACACATGGGATAATGCAGTAACTGACTTAAATGACGCTAACTTTGGTGTAGATGCTTATACTTTTATAACTTCTGGAGAATTTGCTTATGATGGTGATTTTCAAGATTCAATGGTATATGCACAATATGATGCGCCATTTTTATTGCAAGATAACCAAAATTATTTCTTTTGTGTAACCAGTTATGATGTTGACATTTATTTAGGATTTGATACGCAATTAGATTATAATCAAAACATTGATAATACATCTTCTCCAACTGTTAATAATGGACAACCAACTACTGTTGTACAAAGTGATAATGGATTTTCAGGATTAGGATTTGGTACTGATTTATCAGGAGCAATTGCTGCTAATTTAATTCCTGCAGTTGAATTAGGAATTGAAGAACAAGCAACTGAAGAAAAAATTACTGCTTATCCAAACCCAGCTGTTGATATGTTAACGATTCCTTTTGCAAATAAAGAAGGAAATGCTACCATAAACATTGTTGATGTAACAGGAAAAGTAATTTCTACGCAAATAACAAACTTAACAGGAGTAAACACATTACAAATAGATGTAACTGATATTTCATCAGGTATGTATGTATTTAATGTAACTTACGAAAACGGAACAACTTCTACATTTAATGTTGTCATCAACAAGTAAGAATAGTTCTTAAAATAAAAATTTAGCCACCTCAATTATGAGGTGGCTTTTTTTATGCAAATAATTTTTATTTAAAAGCAATTAATTCTAAACAAAGCACTATTAATAAAAGATGGTCAATACTCGTAAAACAAGAATAAATCATTCTTATTTTTGTGTTTTATTCTCGTAAATTTCAAAATGAAAAATATCTTTTTTATAATTATAATGTCAATTTGGTTTGTATCATGTCAATCAAATAATTTACCCCAATCAAATAATGACGTAAAAAAAGATTCAGTAATCATACCAGAACCAATAATTGAATATGGATTTGTATTAGACTCTTTTCAGGTAATCAGAGATACTGTTCAAAATAATTGGACATTAAGCCACATGTTGGCTCCTTATAATGTATCTCAAGTAAATATTAATTTGGCAGCCGACCTAGCAGCCGATAGTTTAGTGGGTTTAAAATATGTTACCGCCGGAAAACCATTTATAATTCTGGCTGAAATTGGAGACACAACTCAATCAGCAAAGTACTGTATTTATCCAAAAAACATAGTCGATTACATTATTTTTGACTTTACAGATTCAGTTTTTGTTGAAAGAAAACAAAAAGAAAATACGATTACCGAGAAAATGTTATCAGGAGAAATAGTAAAAAATTCTAATCTTACCTTTGCCATAAATCAACAATTTAAAGACCCTAATATGACAGGCGAAATGGCCGAATACGTTGCAGGAGTTTTTGCCTGGACAATCGATTTTTTTAAATTGCATCCCGGTGATGAATTTAAAGTGATTTATGAAGAACGCTCAGTTGAAGGTACCCCTTTTTCAATCGCAGATGTAAAATATGCATATTTTAAACATCAAGGAGAAGATTATTACGCTTTCCACTATGTATTGGATTCATCACATAATAAGTCTGGTTTTTTTGATGAAAAAGGAAAAGAAATGAAACGACCATTTTTAATGGCACCAGTAAAATTTTCAAGAATTAGTTCCGGGTTTAGTGGCAGACGTTTTCATCCTGTTCAAAAAAGGTGGAAAGCTCATTTAGGAACCGATTATGCGGCACCTAAAGGGACGCCTATTTTATCTACAGCAGACGGTTATGTTATAGCAGCATCTTATACTGGAGGAAACGGAAATTATGTAAAAGTAAAGCATAATAACACCTACACAACACAATATTTACACATGTCTAAGCGTGCAGTCAAAAAAGGAGACCATGTAAAACAAGGACAAGTGATTGGCTATGTTGGTAGCACCGGATTGGCAACAGGTCCTCATGTTTGTTATAGATTTTGGAAAAATGGAAAACAAATTAATCACAGAGCAGAAAAATTTCCCTCTTCAATTCCTATGGTAGATTCATTACTTCCGAAATATTTATTATTTATTGAACCAATTAAAGCTAAAATTGACTCTTTTCCAATAACAAAATACATTGATGAAGAGGATAGTATAAAGTAGAACTACAACTAATTACATTTTCTATACAATTAATTAATTTTATTGTTAAAATTCAATCAATTATACCAGTAATTAACCTAAATTTGCTCCCCATTAGTAATTAATTGATTTTTATTTTAAAATGGCTGAACAAAAAAAAATTAAAAACGCATTAATATCAGTATTTGACAAGACTGGATTAGATGTAATTGTAAAAAAATTAAACGATTATGGCGTAACAATTTATTCGACTGGAGGGACTCAGAAATTTGTGGAGGAACTGGGAATAAAAGTAGAACGTGTGGAAGATTTAACGTCTTACCCTTCAATCTTAGGCGGCAGAGTTAAAACTTTGCACCCCAAAGTATTTGGCGGAATTTTAAATAGAAGAGATAATGATGGTGATCAAGCTCAAATGAAAGAGTATGATATTCCAGAAATTGATTTAGTTATTGTTGATTTATACCCGTTTGAAGATACTGTTTCATCTGGAGCAGATCATGCTGATATCATTGAAAAAATTGATATTGGCGGAATTTCTTTAATTAGAGCAGCAGCAAAAAATTATAAAGACGTTATAATTATTCCTTCAAAAGGACAATACGCAGCTTTAACTGAAATTTTAACTGAAGGAAACGGAACAACTTTAGGTCAACGTAAAGATTTTGCAACTGCAACCTTTAATGTGTCTTCTCAATACGATACTGAAATATTTAACTATTTTAATCAAAAAGATAAACGTGCATTTAAAGCAAGTTATGCACCTGCTAATAGTTTAAGATATGGTGAAAACCCACATCAATCGGGTGTGTTTTATGGTGATTTAGATACTATGTTTGATAAACTACATGGTAAAGCATTATCATATAATAATTTATTAGATGTAGATGGTGCTGTAAATTATATGGCTGAGTTTAAAGATGAAAAGCCAACATTTGCTATTTTAAAGCACAATAATGCTTGTGGTCTAGCTACAAGAGATACATTATTAGAAGCTTATACTGATGCTTTAGCGGGTGATCCTGTTTCAGCTTTTGGGGGAATTTTAATTTCAAATACAAGAGTTGACGTAGCAACAGCAAACGAAATTCATAAATTATTTTGTGAAGTTGTCATTGCACCTGCTTATGATACTGACGCTTTAGAAATGTTAAAAGGTAAAAAAAACAGAGTTATTTTAATTCAAAAAGAAGTTGATTTACCTAAAAAGCAGTTTAGAACAATTTTAAATGGCGTTTTAGAACAAGATAAAGATTTAATAACAGATCAAATAAACGATTTTAAAACGATTACTAAAGTTGAACCGACTCAACAAGAGTTAAAAGATTTAGAGTTTGCCAACAAATTAGTTAAGCACACAAAATCTAATACAATTGTAATTGCTAAAAACGGTCAATTATTAGCGAGTGGTACAGGACAAACATCAAGAGTAGATGCTTTAAATCAAGCGATTCACAAAGCACAAAGTTTTGGGTTTGATTTAAAAGGAGCGGTTATGGCATCTGATGCCTTTTTTCCTTTTCCTGACTGCGTTGAAATTGCAGACAAAGTAGGAATAACTTCTGTAATCCAACCAGGTGGATCAATAAAAGATGAACACTCAATTACCTATTGTGATGAACACAATATGAGCATGGTTTTTACTGGAAATAGACATTTTAAACATTAAAAAAACGGTTTTTATCTAAAAAAGAACATAAAAAGGTAACAAATCCATTAAAAATTAGTAAAATTAAAAGATTAACACAAAGACAGTATAAATTCGGAGGACATTAAATGGGATTATTTGATTTTTTATCGCAAGAAATTGCAATTGATTTAGGAACAGCAAACACACTTATTATCATGAACGATAAAGTTGTAGTTGATGAACCATCAATTGTTGCAAGAGATATTCAAACTGGAAAAATTGTTGCCATTGGAAAAAAGGCGCAACAAATGCACGGTAAAACGCATAAATTAATTGAAACTATTAGACCCTTGAAAGATGGTGTAATTGCTGATTTTGAATCGGCTGAACAAATGATTCGTGGGATGATTAAAATGATTAATTCTGGATCTAAATTATTTACGCCGAGTTTAAAAATGGTTATTTGTATTCCCTCTGGTATAACTGAAGTTGAAAAAAGAGCCGTTCGAGATTCTGCAGAACATGCTGGAGCCAAAGATGTATATTTAATACATGAACCTATGGCTGCTGCAATTGGAATTGGAATTGATGTTATTGAGCCTATGGGTAATATGATTATTGATATAGGTGGAGGTACTTCTGAAATTGCCGTAATTGCCCTTGGTGGAATTGTATGTGATAAATCTATTCGTGTTGCTGGTGATGACTTTACAAAAGACATTGAAGAATATATGAGGCGCCAACATAATATTTTGGTTGGTGAACGTACAGCTGAACAAATAAAAATAGAAGTTGGCTCTGCATTAATCGAATTACCAGAAGAAAAAATCCCAGATGCATATCCTGTACGTGGACGAGATTTAATGACGGGAATTCCGAAAGAAATAATGATAACCTATTCTGAAATTGCACATGCATTGGATAAATCAGTAGCCAAAATTGAAGAAGCTATTTTAAGCGCTTTAGAAATGACACCTCCTGAATTGTCTGCTGATATTTACAAAACAGGAATATATTTAGCCGGTGGAGGATCAATGTTAAGAGGATTAGACATGAGAATATCTGCCAAAACAAAACTACCCGTTCATATTGCTGAAGATCCATTGAGAGCTGTTGCAAGAGGAACGAGTATTGCACTTAAGAATATTGAGAAATTCCAATTTTTGGAACGTTAATCTCATATTAACCAATATTAAAATCTTGAATTGCTTAAATGAAAAACTTACTTAACTTTTTAAAGAAATTTAGAGATTTTTTAATCTTTTTCTTTTTACAAGTCTTTATCTTAAGTTTGTTTTTTAATTCTAAAAATTTTCATAAAGCAACATTTATCAACTCATCATCTTCCATTTCAGGATGGATGCTAGATAAACGTCATAATATTACTAAGCATTTTTATTTGGAAAAAGAAAATGATTCTTTAGCCGTTGAAAATGCAAAATTAATGGAAAAACAACCCAATAGTTTTTACCATCTTCAAAATAAAATATTTTCTATTCACGACACTTTGTTTGAACAACAATATGACTATATACCCGCAACAGTCATTAATTCTACATCCAATAAACGGAATAATTATATAACAATTAATAAAGGTACTTTACACGGCATTCAAAAAGAAATGGGTGTAATATGTAAAGAAGGTATTGTTGGTTTTGTAGTAGATGTGTCTGCTCATTATTCAGTTATTAAAACACTATTGTCTGATAAAATAAATATAAGTGTGAGGTTATTAGAACAAAAAGGAGTCAAAGGGCAAATAAAATGGGATGGAAGGGATTCCAAAACATGCCAATTACACGGCATAACTAGTGATACTCGTATTTTAGGAAATGAAACTGTAATAACTAAAGGGAGTAAAGGAATTTTTCCTGAAGGTATAAAAATAGGAACAATTAGTGATAATATTGAAAATAATGGTTCTCTCACACTAGACATCAACGTTAAATTAAGTACTAATTTTGATAATATTTACACCGTGTATTTAGTTAAAAACGTTCTTAAAAAAGAACAACATAATTTAGAATCAAACTATTTTAATGAATAATTACTGGGTAAAATATGGTATAAATTTTATATTTATTATCCTTTTGCAAGGTTTAATAATTAATCAATTCCAATTGTGTGGATATGTCTATCCTATGGTATATATAGTGGCCATTTTAATGTTACCATTTGAAACCAATTTGTTTTTAAGTATTTTATTATCATTGGCATTAGGTATTGGTGTGGATGCAATGAGCGACACATTTGGCTTACACACATCATCTAGTTTACTGATTGGTTATATCAGACCTTATTTTCTTAAATTAATTAAACCAAGAGACGGGTATGACTCGACTATGCTCCCAACTATTCATGACATGGGAAAAACTTGGTTTATCATGTCAACTGGAATATTACTCTTTATCCATCATTTATGGTTTTTTACTATTGAAATTTTAAGGTTTGATTTATTAGATATAAGTTTAATTAAAACTTTTTTAAGTAGTATAGTCTCGCTTTTTATAATTCTTTTACTGCAATATTTATTCTATAAACCGACTAAACAATAATGAATAGTTTCGAAAACAGAAAATATGTCATTAGTTTAATGTTTTTAATTATTGGAGTAATCTTTATTATTCGATTATTCTATATGCAAATCATAGACGATCAATGGAAAAATAGAGCAGCTGAAATATCAGAAATTAAAATCACAACATATCCTGCACGTGGAATCGTATTTGATAGAAACCATGAAAAGTTAATTGCCAATGAAGTGTATTATGATTTAATGGTAATCCCTAGAGAAACTGGAAAAATCGACTCATTTGCATTTTCAAAATTAATAGGCATTTCAATTGATGAGTATTCTAAAAGAATGGCAAAAGCTAAAGACTATTCTACAAGAAAAGCATCAGAATTTGAAAAACAAATATCACCTGATGATTTTGCTATAATAGGCCCTGAACTCTATAAATATTCTGGTTTTTTTGAACAAGAACGCACTTTAAGAACTTATCCAAAACATATTGCAGGACATTTACTGGGTTATATGAATGAAGTCAATGCAAAGGATATTGAAAAACAACCCTATTATAAACCGAGAGATTATATTGGAAGAAGTGGAATTGAAAAAGAATATGAAGTAGTTTTAAGGGGTGAAAGAGGTGTTAAATATTTATTACAAGACGCACATGGTATTGCTACAGGTGAATTTGAAAATGGTATAAATGATACGCTCGCAAAGTCAGGTAAAAATATAACACTTGGAATTGATTGGGAGTTGCAAGCTTATGGTGAAAAATTAATGAAAAACAAATTGGGTAGTATTGTAGCAATTGAACCTAAATCAGGAGAAATTCTTTCCATGGTTTCTTCTCCTAATTACGACCCAAACCTATTGGTGGGGCGTGAATTGGGTAAAAATTATGGTATATTACAACAAGACTCTTTAAAACCATTAGTAAATCGTTCAACAATTTCTAGGTATCCTCCTGGCTCAACATTTAAATTAGTGATGGCTTTAATTGGACTACAAGAAGGAGTAATAACTGAAAATTCTGGGTTTCCATGTACTAAAAGTTTAGTAGGTTGCCACAACCACCCATCTGCTCAAAATGTAATACAAGCTGTAAAAATGTCCTGTAACCCTTATTTTTATTATGTAGTTAGAAGAATTATTCAACAAGGAAAACACAATAGTCAGCTTAAAGATGCAGCTATTGGGTTAGATATTTGGGCAAAGTACGTGCGTAGTTTTGGTTTGGGATCTAAAAATGAAACCGATTTTGGTGGAATGGCTCAAGGAATTATTCCCGATAAAGCTTATTATGATAAGATTTATGGAGAGTACCGTTGGGCTTATAGTACCATTTATTCTATTTGTATCGGGCAAGGTGAAGTTTTAATTAGTCCTTTTGAAATGGCTAATTTAGCAGCAATAATGGCTAATAGAGGGTATTATTATCATCCTCATTTTATTAAAGCGATTGAGGGTATGGATATTCCTCAAAAATATACTAAAAAGAACTTTACAATGGTTGACACAGCTTACTTTCCTTTAGTTGTTGATGGCATGGAAAAAGTTGTGAATGAAGCGGGTGGAACTGCGAGAAGAGCTAGAATTGATAGTATTGTTGTTTGTGGAAAAACAGGAACTGCCCAGAATCCTCATGGTGAAGATCATTCTATTTTTATTGCTTTTGCGCCAAAAAAAGATCCAAAAATAGCCATTGCCGTTTATATTGAGAATGCAGGATTTGGAGGTACATGGGCAGCACCAATTGCCAGCTTAATGATTGAACAATATTTAACAGATTCAATTTCAAAACCCAAAAAAGAACAACGTATTTTAGACGCCAATCTTATAAATTATAAAAGACCTTGAGAATCGGTAAAAATATAGTAGGAGATATTGACTATAGTGTGGTTTTACTCTATCTTGTTTTTGTATTATTAGGATTGTCTAATATTTATTCTTCTGCGTTTGATGCAAATCATCCTTTTTTATTTGATTTAGCGACTGAATATGGAAAACAAGTCATGTGGATTGGAGTGTCTTTATTTTTAGGTTTTATTATTATTTTACTAGACGGTAATTTTATCATTAAAAATAGTTATTGGGTCTATTTTATTACCATGCTCTTATTGCTTTTTGTTTTATTTACCAAACCTATACATGGTGCTAGGTCGTGGTTTGGGTTTGGAGGCGTAGGTATTCAACCTGCCGAATTTGCTAAAATCGGAGTAAGTTTAGCGTTGGCACGATATTTAAGTTTAAAAAGTGTCCTCAAAAAAAAACAACACGATAATTTGTCTCTCGGTTTAGGAAATATTGTTAGTTATTTTGTGTCTTCAATCCAATCTAACACAAAAATATTAGTCATTTTAGGTATCCCGTCAGTATTGGTTTTATTGCAACCTGATGCTGGTACATTTATTATATTTACGTCTTTTATTTTAGTTTTATACCGTGAAGGGTATGCGGGAAATGTGCTTTTATTTGGAATTGTTGCGGTTATTATTGCTGTTTTAACATTAGTTGTGGCTGACGCATCTTTCTTTTTACCCTTTACCAAAATTATGTTATCAGGTAAGTTTGGTATATTTTTAATTTTATTAATTCTAGGGATAGTATTTTTTATTTTTATTAAACAATTTGTTAAACCCCGCGAACGTAAAAGTTTATATAAGGCTTTAGTTGGAAGTATTATTGTGGCTATTATATTTATTAACTTTGTAGAAATAGGGTACTCTCAAATCTTAAAACCTCATCAAAAAACCAGAATTGATTTAGTGTTGGGTAAAATTGAAGACCCTAACGGAGACGGCTATAATATTAATAGAGCAAAAGCCGCTATTGGGTCTGGTGGTGTGTTTGGAAAAGGGTTTAAACAAGCTAAATTGGCAAATGCTAGCCAAAAACATGTACCCGAACAAAGTACCGATTTTATTTTTTGTACTTGGTCTGAAGAAAGAGGGTTTGCGGGTGCATTTGTTTTGGTTATTTTATATATGGTTTTATTGACAAAAATTGTAATTATTGCCGAACGACAACGGTCAAAGTTTACGCGTATTTATGCGTATGCTGTTGGGGGTATATTCTTTTACCACTTTATGATTAATATTGGAATGGCAATTGGATTAGCACCTGTTATTGGGATTCCATTGCCGTTTTTTAGTTATGGAGGTTCTGGAATGATGTCATTTTCAATTTTGTTATTTATTTTAATTAAATTAGATTCTGAACGTAAAACGGTATTACAATAATGAAGAGTCCATTTTCAATAGGCAAGCAATTCATAATTTTTATTTTATCAATTTTATTTTGCCTTTTTTTATCAAGCTTTTTAAGTGTAATAGCCATGAAATTTGCAGGACTTTCTATTGAAAATATAGATCTAACAAATCCAAAAGTCTATTTAATTAGTGGGTTTTTATCTCAAGTAGTTGGGTTTATAGGCGGATTTATTTTATTTTTAAAAGTAAGTAAACAATCTTTTAAAACTTTGATTAACATTAAATTACCTCAAACAAAAATGATTATTTTGATTATTGGAATTTTACTATTGTCTTATCCAATAATGGCAATTTTAATGTATTTTAATGCCTTTTTAAAAGATTTGTTTCCTAATAACGGACTCATTTTACAAGAAATTAAAACCGATTTAGCACAACATAATTTACTTTTGGCAAACACATCACTGATGTTAACTGCAAAATTGTTTGTATTGGCCTTTTTACCGGCTGTTGCAGAAGAATTAGTATTTAGAGGAATACTCCTAACAAAAATTAGAGAAGCATCAAAAAATGAACATCATGGTGTTATTATAAGCGGGTTACTGTTTGCCATGATGCATTTTCAACCAACTAAATTGTTACCAATGATTTTTATGGGAATCATGCTAGGTTACATTTATACGCGAACAAAAAACATAGTGTATTCCATGTTATTTCACTTTTTATTTAATGCCACTACCATTTTATCGGTTTATTTTTACCCTGAACAGATATTAAATATTTAAACTAATTTGATTTAATTTCGGGTACATTTTTATTGTATTTCCCGTATAAAGCTCTTGAATCAGATAAAAATAATTTCATCTTATTAAAACTCTCTTTATTGTCAAAAAACTCGGGTTTATTTTCATACCAAGCGGCAGGTAAAATATAATACTTTTTAATTTTATTTTCCATTGGTGTATATACCCAAGTTAAATAATAACCTGTACTTTTAATAGAAGTTATACCATTTGTTTTTTCTAAAGTCAACTGAAACATAGCACCCCCATCTTTTGTTCTTGCTCTTTGGTTAGATACAAAATTACCCAATGAATAAACAATTACTTCTTCTTTGGTTTTGGTATCTGTTTTTTTTTCCCAAATCATTTTTTCTAATACATGCGGGTGAGACCCAACAATAATATCGGCACCAGCTTCAAAAATAAATTTTCCCATTTCAATCTGTGTAGTTGATGGCTGAGGTTTGTATTCCAATCCCCAGTGAGTCACCACAATAATTTTATCTGGGTTTAACTTTTTTGCTGCTTCAATATCGGCTTTTATCACTTTTTTATCTAATCGATTTACCATTGCAGGATAGTGATTTTTAAGCCCATTTGTGCCATACGTATAGTTTAAAAAAGCTACTCTAATACAATTTTGTTCAATAATTAAAGGATTGTTTGCCTTTCTGTCGTTTGAATCTTTAAATGTTCCTGTGTGTAATATATCAATTGAATCTAAAACACTAATGGTTCTTAAAATCCCTTTATCACCTCTGTCGCATGAATGATTGTTTGACGTAACAAGAGCGTCTATTCCAGCATTTTTACATGAAAAAGCAAGCTGATCAGGAGAAGAAAATTGGGGATAACCTTTAAACGGAGGACCGGCTAAAGTTACTTCTAAATTTGCCATACAAAAATCAGATTGTTCTATTTGAGGACTTACATATTTAAAAACCGAATTATAACTATAATTTTTTGTGTCTGAGTTATAAGCAGCGGTAATTTGAGGGCCGTGTCCCATAATATCACCAATAAAAAGTAATGACAATTCATGTGTAAGTGAGTCTGATTTTGTTAGAGTGTATGATGCTGAAACAAAAAAAATTGAGATTAATCCAAGTATTATTTTCATTTTATGATGTATTGGTTGTTTTTAATTACGAAAAATCGTACCAAAGGTTATTAATAATACCAATTTGTTTTTGAAATATGTAATAAAAATATGACAATTGTCAGGTATTAAAAAATTTATTGATTTTCTTATTTGTAATAATTATAAATAACATATATTTGTGCCAGAAACAAGCTTATTTATAATTAGTCTAAATAAAAATAACATGAAAAATACTGTATTAATAACACTTATAGCAATAATAATTCAATTTAATTCTTTTTCTCAAACACGATTTATATCTGGTATAATATTACAATTAGATAGCACAACAGTCATTTCTTCAGCGTCTGTTTATCTTAAAAACACACCTTATAAAACTATCTCAAACGGGAACGGACAATTTAAATTAGACAATATTCCAACAGGACAATATGAATTAGTTGTGTTTAATATTGGTTATAAAACAATCCATAAATCGGTCAACATAAAAAATGGAAACCAAAAAAACATGACTATTTATTTAACCGAAAACGTGGCTGAATTACCAAGTGTAGTTGTAACTACCGGAGGAAAAAGCAACATCAATAAAATATCAGGTTCAACGCATTATATATCGGAAAAAGAAATACAAAAATATGGGTACACCGACATTAACAAAACATTAAAGTCTGTGCCAGGGGTTAATATGCAAGAAGAAGATGGTTTTGGCTTGCGTCCAAATATAGGATTAAGAGGAACAGGTGTTGAACGCAGCTCAAAAATAACTGTCATGGAAGATGGTATATTAATGGCACCAGCACCTTACATTGCCCCTTCAGCATATTATTTTCCAACAATTGGCAGAATGCAAGGGGTTGAAATATTAAAAGGAAGTAGTCAAATAAAATATGGACCTTACACAACAGGGGGAGCAATTAATTTAATATCAACTCAAATACCCAATCAATTTGGTGGACGAATAAACCTAACGTCTGGTAGTTTTGGCAGTAAAACATTACATGCTTTTGTGGGTAATTCACATCAAAATTTTGGATATTTAATCGAGACTTTTCAATACGGTGCAGATGGATTTAAAACATTACAAAATGGAGGTAATACCGGTTTTGATAAAAAAGATTATTTAGCTAAATTGAGATTTAATACAGATAAAAATGCCAAAATATATCAATCTATTACATTTAAAGTTGGACAATCAACTGAAAATTCAAACGAAACGTATTTAGGTTTAACCCAAACTGATTTTGATGCCAATCCTTATTTAAGATATGCAGGGTCTCAAATGGACAATATGAACACTAAACAACGTCAATTTTCGGCTACACATATTATAAAATTCTCCCATCAATTTAACATTACAACATCCGCATATTATTCTGATTTTACACGTAATTGGTATAAACTTGACAACGTACAAGACAGCTCTGGTACAAAGTTAAAAATTGGAAATATTTTAGACAATCCAGCTGATAATTTAACATATTACAACGTTTTAAATGGGAACCCTAACCAAATCAATAATACATTATTTGTGAAAGCAAACAATAGATCATATTATGCAAAAGGACTACAAACGGTAGCATCTTATAAATTTAATACAAACAAAATTATTCATAAAATAGATGTTGGAATCAGAGTTCATCAAGATCAAATAGACCGATACCAATGGGTAGATGAATATAATATGGTAAATAATTTTATGCAATTAACAAACAAAGGCGCAGCCGGAACCGAAAGCAATAGAATTGAAACAGCAAATGCTTTAGCTGCCTATGCCCAATATAAATTTAAGTTTGGAAAATTTACGGCTACACCCGGTTTACGTTACGAAAACATTCAAATGTATCGATTAGATTATGGCAAACAAGATGTTAACAGAACGGGAATCAATTTATCTACTAGAAACAATTTTGTGCAAGTATTTATTCCAGGAATTGGGTTAAATTACAAATTCACCAAATTTTTAAATGTTTTTTCAGGTATTCATAAAGGATTTGCTCCACCAGGCACAAAAGAAGGTACAAAACCAGAAGAAAGTATCAATTATGAAATAGGAACACGCTATGCTAAACGATCATTGAATTTTGAGTTGGTTTTATTTTTAAACGATTATAACAATCTTTTAGGGGCTGATCTTGAGGCTGCAGGCGGACAAGGAACAACAGCTTTGTTTAATGGCGGTGAAGTAAGCACAAATGGTGTTGAATTTCAAATGAGTTATGATGTACTGTCATTCAAAAAAACATCTAAATTTAACTTGCCTATTACTGCTGTTTATACCTATACTGATGCAACGTTTAAAAATACTTTTGATAGCGATTTTGCAGGATGGGGAGATATAACATCCGGAGATAAATACCCGTACTTATCTAACCATCAATTGACAATACAAGCCAGTTTAGAACATCAAAAATTTGGTTTAAATTTGAGTGGAAGTTATCAGTCTGCAATGCGAACAACTCCGGGAGTTGGAACCATACCACAAGACGAAAAAATAGATGCTTATTTTACCTTAAATTCAAGTTTAAATTACAATTTACACCAAAATATTGAATTGTTTGGAAGCGTGACAAACATTACTAATCAGGTTTATGTTGTTGCTAAACGACCAGCAGGTTTAATCCCCGGAATGCCACGAGCATTTAATCTTGGATTAAAAGCTAGATTTTAGAACTTTTTGGTATTTCAAAATAAGACCAGTAATTGTGATGATAACCACGGTGATCTTCTGCTGTATGACTTTCCACAAGTATTACATGTAACATATACAACAGTATGATATTGATGTTTTTTTTCTATATCTATAGAAACTTTACCTTCTTTTTCTAAAATATAGGGGCTAGATTGATTAAAAGAACACATCAATAAAATATTATCTCACATAAATTTGACCTGGTATTTTAAAAATAGAACCATCAGTTCCTGTAGCTAAAATATAATAAATGTACACCGTTTTTTCAACCATATTTCCACTTAAATCAGTACCGTCCCATGAAAAATTAGAATCTTTAGATTCAAATATTTTATTGCCAAATTGATCATTAATAACAATCGAAAATGTTTCAATGTCAGTTGTTTGAATTACGAACTTATCATTAATTCTGTCGCCATTTGGTGTAATAACATTTGGTATATTATCAATAGACGAACTTGATTTTATCTCAATTAGTTTTGATTCTTGATATATTTCATTGTCTTTAGAAATTAAAGTTAAAGTAACTGTATATTCTCCTTTTTTTGAATAAATATGAACTGGGTTTTCATCTGTTGAAAATTGACCATCACCAAAATCCCAATTTATTTGAATTGTATGATTTGAATTCGCATTAAAACTGTATTCAAATATATTTTGAGCAACATTAAATTCAATTTTACCAGTCGGGTAAATTATCTCAGACTCCTCTTTTTCTACTACATCATTTTGATGTGAACCTTTATCGTTAGATGAATGATTAACTACATTTTCAGTAACACTTTCAACTGTTTCAGTTGTAACAGATGTTTCTGTTTCAGAAGAAGAATTATCCAATTCCAAATTATTTTGTTCAACCAACACTGTAGATTCAGTTACATCATTATAGACAACCGTATGTTCACTTAAAGATTCAATTATTTCCTCTTTGTGCTCATTTATAACCGGATCATTATCATCAGTAACAATTACTGATGTTTGTGTTTTTTCAGTTTTGTTATCTGTATCTTTAATCTCATTTAATTCAACTATTTCAGCTACTTTTTTGTTGACTTGAGTTTGATTAAACCCACCAACATAATAAGTAGCAACACTTATAGTTACCACAACAGCACTTGCAATTAAGGCTTTAACTCCGATAGTCATTCCCGTATTAACAGCACCTTGACTCGAAATTCCTTGAGAAATGTTTTGCCACATTTGTGGATTCACATCTCCTTCAAAATTTTTAAATTTATCCTTAAATAATTTTTCTATGTCTAAATTATCTTTCACCTTCTTCAATAATATTTTTCTTCAACAATATATCACGCAGCAATTTTTTTGCTCGCGAAAATTGCGATTTTGATGTACTTTCTGTCACACCTAATCGCTCAGCAATTTCTTTATGCGAATAACCTTCTATCGCAAAAAGATTAAACACCATTCTATAACCATCTGGTAACGTTTTTATGATTTCTATTAAATCATTAGCATTTAGCTCTTCAATAATAAACGATTTATGCTCCAACATATAGTCAACAGAATCAACTGTTACATTTTGTTGGTGTTTTTTATTTTTTCTGTAAGAATCCAAAGCTGTATTTACCACAATTCGTCTTACCCAACCTTCTAAAGAACCTTTTTTTTCGTAAACAGATAATTTTCCAAAAATCTTTATAAAAGCATCTTGTAAAACATCTTGAGCTTCTTCATAGTCTTGAGCATAACGTAGGCAAACACCCATCATTTTACCAGCAAATTTTTCATAGAACGTTTTCTGAGCTAGTGTATTTCCAGAAGCACACTTTTTAATTAAGTTTTCTTCAGTCATTTTACCATTTCAATAATAAGACTTAAAAGTAGCAATAAAAGTTGCATTAGTATTTAAAATAATTTAATTTAGACTTCTTGTTTTAATAAAACCGAAACTAAAAGGTACGCTATACTATGAATAAAATATTTTTACTTTTTTTAATAACTTGTTATTTTTCAACGATTTCTAACGCAAAAAACAAAACATTAAAGGAAGGGCATTGGCATACAGAACTTTATTTGACTGAATCTGATACTTTACCATTTACTTTTTATTACTATAAATCATATAATAAATTAGTCATTATTAATGCTTCTGAGAGAATAGAGCTTAATAATATTACGATTAATAAAAAAACTATTTCTGTTAAATTCCCAATATTCAATTCAGAATTTATTGGGCAAATTAAATCAAAAAACTTAATTGAAGGCTATTGGCACAACTATGCTAAAGGTTCTGAATATAAAATTCCTTTCTCCTCTCAATTTGGACTATTTAATAGATTTAAAACTGACCAAAATAATGCAGACAAGTTTACAGGTAAATGGGAAGTAACCTTTAATTATGCTGACCAAAAAAATCGTGAAAAAGCGATTGGATTGTTTAATGAAAAAAATAATTCTATTCACGGCACATTTTTAACAGAAACAGGTGATTATCGTTTTTTAGGTGGAACAAGTTTTGGTAATCAACTAAAACTATCTTGCTTTGACGGAACACATGCTTTTTTGTTTAAATCCGAACTTAAAAATGACACCCTATGGGGTACTTTTAATTCAGGTAGTCATTATAAAACAAATTGGTTTGCGGTTAAAAATGACAGTTTTGAATTACGAGACCCCGAAAAACTAACCTACGTTATAAACGATAATCCTTTGGCGTTTTCATTCACAGACTTAAATAATAATAGTTATGATTACCCTAATGAGTCAACCAAAAATAAAGTTGTACTGATCCAAATTTTAGGAACTTGGTGCCCAAACTGTATGGATGAAACCAATTTTTTAACTTCAATATATGATAAATACAAAACACAATTAGAAATTATTGGAGTAGGTTTTGAAATAGGAAAAACCAATACTGATAAAATAGCAAGATTAAAAAACTACAAAAAACACATGCACGTAGATTACCCATTATTATTAGGAGGAAATGCATGTAAACCTTGCGCAGTCGAAAAATTTCCAATGTTAAATGACATTATGTCTTTTCCAACTCTATTAATTATTGATAAAAAAGGAAACATAAGAAAAATACACACCGGGTTTTCAGGTCCAGGTACGGGCAAATACTACACTGACTTTGTAACTCATACCACAACGTTTATTGAAGAATTAATTAGAGAATAATTTTGGATTGAAAATGAAAAGTAGTAACCACAAAGTATAAAAATAAAAATCTAATCTTATTGTTCAACAAAATTAGTAGAGGGTAGATTGAAACAAATTCTTGACGGGTTAATTTAAAAGTATCCATTTCAGTGACTTTATCATAAATGTTTAGTTCTGTATTCCAAAATTACGTTTGGAGAAAAAGGATTGGTAATGGAAGGGGGGATAGATTTTGGAAATAAAAAATGTAAAGTAAGCTTGACAAATTGAATGGTTTACCTTACATTTGTAAACAAATATTAAATTTTTACTTTATGAAAACCACATTTTTATTACCAAACTCTTATAAAAAAATAGGATGGATTTTACTTTGCACAACACTATTGTTAATCATTTTATCAACCGGTAAAAACCCCGTTATAAATATATCAATTCATGTTTTTGCTATAAATAATGGTCAAATTTTTCAAAATAATGAATGGTTTGTTTGGATTGAAAACTCAATTATTGATGAATTGATTTGTTTGTTTTTTATTCTTGGTAGTTTTTTTGTAGGATTTTCAAAAGCTAAATTTGAAGATGAATATATTTCAAAAATTAGATTAGAGTCATTAGCTTGGGTAACTTATTTGAATTATGGGGTTTTATTTATCTCTATCCTTTTTGTATATGGCTCGTCATTCTTAACTGTTCTAGTATATAATTTATTTACAACTTTAATTTTTTTCTTATTGAGATTTAATTGGTTAATATATAAATCTAAAAAATTGGTTTTAAGTGAAAAATAATTTAAAAGTAGAACGTGCAAGAAAAAATCTTACGCAAGGAAGTTTAGCAACTCTTGTCGGAGTTAGTAGGCAAACGATTAACGCAATAGAATCAGGTAAATATAATCTTTCAACCATTTTAGCTCTTAAAATTGCAAAAGTATTTGAATGTGATATTGAAGAAATTTTTATTTTAGAAGAAGGAGATTAACCCTACCAAAACCTAAAGTCCAATTCTAAATTCTGAATACGTGAGTTTGGAATTTGTTTGCCGTGGGATAAACCTTTTACTTTTTCGGTAACATAAGTTTGTAGTTCTATTAAGTAAATTTCACCATCACCATTTAAATCTGCCTTTCCATTTTTAAGCCCCATTAGCAAACAGTATGTAAAGAGGCCATTTTTCCATTCGTCACTTTCCATAGCGTATTCTGCACCACCAGCACTCGAAATTACAGTGGCGCCTGTTCCTCTTCTTAAATCATTAAACAACAAATTCATCATTTTAGAAGGGCTTGCTTTGGTTTCGTCAATTTTTACAGCATCACCTACAGCGCGAAAAGAAATATCTTCTTCTTGTTCTTCATCTTCTTCAGAGAAAAATGCTTCTTCTTCATCAATTTCTCCTGAGTGGCAAGTATCCATAATTAATATTTTTCGTTTGGCTTTTATACCGTCTAAAACCGCTTCTAAATCATCATACGCCAAGCCCCTACCTTTTGGACTATTAAAGTCCATATCATAAGTGGCAAAATAATAGTCAAAATTGGCATCTAATACACCATGTCCAGCAACAAATAAAATCACAACATCATTTGCTGTGGTTTGACTTAAAAATGTTTCTAAATTTTTTACGTTTTCTACCGTTACATCATTATTAAATAGTGATTTTGTTTTTACTTCATCATAATTTTGAGTTGAATTTGTTGCCATAATTTTAACCAAATCTTTAGCATCTTTTACCGGATAATTGAGGTCAAATTTTTTGTTTTTATACTCAGATGTACCTATGGTTATAAGGTAAAGATTCTTTTTAGGTTTATCACCTTCTTTTTCAACATAAAATGTTTGCATTAAACTTTCATATCCGTCAGTATTTCGGCTTGCAATTTGAATTTTATTTGTCCCATAAATTAAATCTAAGTTTTCGGTTATTTGTTTAGACTTAACATTTATTTGTTTACCTTTTTTACTATAAACAGGTACATTATTGACCCAAACATTATAAGATTGCACCAAATTAGCATCTGTCACCTTAAACTTTACAGAAACAAAATCACTTTCAGTTAAAGCAGGAATATCCACAATATTTTCAATTTCACATTTTGGAATAGAGTTTAAACTTACTTTTGTTGTTGGCTTTAACCCCAGTTTTTTAATTCGCTTTTGATAAGCCATTTCATACAATTTAATTAAGCTTTCATCTTTACTTTGTAATTTCTCTAATACTTTATCTGGCCGGTTAAAAACGGCATCAAATTGTTCAAAAGGGTAAGCTTGATTTCCGATTCTAAAGGTTACCAAATCAAATCCTTCTTTAGACACTTTGTAATAGTTTTCGTGTGTTTTAAAAATATAGTTATCACCATTAGATACCAGTAAAATATCAGCCTCACCTGTTTGTGGATTTATTAACATAAATTGACCTGATATTAATGTAATACCCATTTTACCATCATTTTTTACCGAAATATTTGAAATATTTTCGGGTTTTACTTTTATACTTTTTTGAATATCTCCAGTAATAGTGTTTTCGAAATACAAATAGTTTTCATGAACAGTTACAGCAAAATCTGAAGGTTTGTCTAAAGGAATTGATGTGCCTTTGGTTTTTAGAAGCCCCCCTTTAAATTCAGCATATGACTGAATGTTATATTTAACCACGCCCAACATTGTGTTTACAATAATATATTCCCCATTGTCACTAAAATTGACAAAAGCACCTTTTACATAACCTAAATTATTTGGCAGTGAATTTTCAAAAACCATTTGCCAGTTTGAAGTGCGATAAACAAACGTTTTACTGGTATTAAAACAAACAGCAAAATAAGCTCCATCCGGAGAAAAAGCCATGGATGTTGCTTCATATATGTAACTCATTTTTCCAATAGGGGCAGGTGTGTATAATTTTCGTTGAAAATCACCCGATTCTAAATCAATAATTGATATGGCCGAGTCTCCTGAACCCAAAACCATTAAGTTTAACTCATCAGGCGAACACATTATATTATTAATGTTTGGTTGGTATGAAAACAGCGGTTTTAAATATTCTGGTTTTCTGTCTTTTAATGAATATAACCTTATTTCATCTTTTTTAATTTTTGTAATTAAATAATTCCCTTTTGAAGAATATTTTATCATTGATTTTTCTTTAAATGCCCGTTTTAAAATTGCTGACCCAACATTTCCTGCAACATTTCCTGGTTTTGTAACTTTACCAACTGTAGGTTTTGGTATATTTCCATTGGCAATAGACGTGGCAATATTTAGAAATTTACCCCCCTTTTTTATATTTAGTTTTTTTCTAATTGGCGGAATTTCTCTTTTTGGTTCATTTAGTGTAATGTCTCCATATTTTTCGGCCGATTCAAAATCCCAAAATGTTACTTTTCTATTATCACCTAGTGTAATTAACCGATTTTCTAATGGATGAAAATCAAACGAATAAATTGGATTAACTTCTCCTTTAAAGGTCTTATAAATACTACCTCTTTTTAAATCCCAAATTTGAATTATACTCTCTTTTTTACTTTTTCGGATAGACGGAATGTGGCGATAATTTGCACTGGCAATTGTAGTCCCATCAGGTGATAATGCCAATGCTTTTATAGGTTGTTTTGAATCATCCGTTTTTGAGGTAAAAGTGTGCAACAAATTCCCTTCTAAATTAAAAACTTTAATCGTTTTGTTTTTATTAGCAACAATTATTAGATTTTTTTGGGTGTTTGCATCAAAAGCCGATATTGCAACAGGAGAAGCTTTTATATGCTTACTTTCCATTAAATTTTCAATATTCCAAAAATGAATCAATCCATCTCCTCCAGTAGAAACTAAATTTTTACCATCATTATAAAATTTAAGTCCTACTATTTTACCCAAATGAATTTTCTTTTTAATTATTTCTTGATTTTTTGATAAATCAAACGTAATAATAGTTCCCTTTTTGGTGCCTATTACTAATGTTGACTTATGTAAGTCAAGTTTAGTAATGTCCGACTCACAATTGTATAATTGTTGTGGTGAAGTAAAAGTTGATGTACTCCATTTTTTAACGTTTCCTCCTTGTTGACCGGTATAAAAAGTGTTTTCATTTTCAAAAATAATATCATTTATGGGATTGTTGATTGTCACCGAATCTATAAGTGTCCAATTTACAATATCCCAATACATTATTTTATTATCTTTTGACGCTGACAAAAATTTAGTGCCGTCAGGACTAAAGCTTAATGCGGTTGAGGCATCAATATGTTCGTCTAATTTTCCAATTATTTTTCCAGATTTTAAATCCCAAATTTTAATAATGGGATCATTTTCACTACCTGAAGCTATTAAACTACCATCTGGACTATAAGTTAAAATGTTAATAACACCTTTTGACTGCTCTTGTGTAATGACGTCAATGTTCTGTGAAAGTAATGCAGAGCCACTTATAAAAAAAAGGATGATTAATGATAATAAATGTTTCATATTCATTTTTATAACAAAGATAGTACTAAATGTCTAAATTATTGAAAATCAAATATTGAATTTCATCAGTTTTACTCAAAAAACTAACAAGTTGACCATTAATAATGGCGTAATCTTAAAAATGAAAGTACATTTGAATTAATTAAATAAAAAATTATGTTTGTTTTAAAAAGTATGGTATCGGCAACAATAATGGGATTTATAATATTTATTTTAGCCGTTTTTGATAAAAAATTTCTTGAAATTTTAATATTATTAACATTAAATTAAATATTGATACCGCTGTTCCCATTGTTAACGAAATTTACACAAACAGTTTAAAATATGCTTTTGATAAAATTTTAAATCCACGTATAAAAATTAAATTATCAGAATCCATTTTACCAAAATCAGTCATGATAACCAATAAAGAAATTCCATTAAGTGAATCAGGGCGAAAAGCCCTCTTAAGCAAAATTGAATCTTGGTAAAACCACAATAAAATTCTTTTTATACCTTTGCACTATGTCAGACGAAATAATTAATAAAATAGCGAAAGCAAATATTCTTCAAATTGATTTAGGTGACTTTGTTTCTAAAGAAGCAATACTTGAATTTGATTTAAAACAAGCCTTATGGCAAGAAATGATAGTGAAAGAGGATTATTTCAGAGATTTTATTAAGTCATTTGATTGGTCGATTTATCAAAACAAAACAGTCGCTTTATTTTGTTCTGAAGACGCCATAATTCCGGCATGGGCATTTATGATAGTTACTACACAATTGAAAAACGTTAATGCAATTATTCATTTTGGAACGCTATCCCAGATTAAAGATAAGCTGTTTTTTGAAAACCTATTGGCGCTTAATGTTTCAGAATATGAAAATCAAAGGGTAATGGTAAAAGGCTGTTCAACCATTCCAAGCCCAAACCGAGCTTATGTTGAATTGACTAATTTATTGGTGCCAACCGTAAAAAGTTTAATGTTTGGAGAACCCTGTTCGGCTGTTCCTGTATTTAAAAGGAGATAATGTGGGCGCATAATCACCACTTTTCACTATAATATTTTTCCTAAAATGGCATAAATTTATTTACTTTTAAAGGCGCTTCTTTAGTCGCACTTTAAAAATAAAATTTAATCCCATTTATATTTCAAAATGATTTCCGTTACAATTGGTAGCGCAATTTTGATGCTTATTTAACATTATCTTTGCAAAAAAGGAGTGAAATGACTACCTTTATGCTCGCAAATTTCACAGACTATGGCAAAGGCAAAAGAAGCTGTTTTAACAGCAGTAGATTCAAAATACAAAGAAGAAGTTTTAAATGATTTTAGAATAGCAAGAGTTTCTAGAGAGGTATCATTGATGGGAAGAAGAGAAGTTTTGTCTGGAAAGGCAAAGTTTGGTATTTTTGGAGATGGTAAAGAAGTTGCTCAATTGGCTATGGCTAAACAATTTAAAAATGGAGATTTTAGGTCAGGGTATTACCGTGATCAAACCTTTATGATGGCAATTGGTGCGTTAACTGTGAAAGAATATTTTGCCGCTTTATATGCTCATACTGATTTAGAAAAAGAACCCGCATCTGGTGGTCGTCAAATGGGAGGTCATTTTGCGACACGTAGTTTAAATGCAGATGGAAGTTGGAAAAATTTAATGGAACAAAAAAATAGTTCTGCTGATATTTCACCAACTGCAGGACAAATGCCAAGACTTGTCGGTTTAGCTTTAGCATCAAAAGTTTATCGTCAAAACAAAGCATTACACAACATGACTAATTTCACAAATAAGGGAAATGAAGTTGCTTTTGGAACTATTGGTGATGCCAGTACAAGTGAAGGCCCTTTTTGGGAGTCAATAAATGCTGCAGGTGTGTTACAAATTCCATTTGCAATGTCAGTTTGGGATGATGGGTATGGTATATCAGTAGCTCGAAAATATCAAACCACAAAAGACAGTATTTCAAAAGCATTGTCTGGTATGCAACGTTCAAAAGACAATCCCGGTTATGAAATTTATACTGTAAAAGGTTGGGATTATCCTGCACTTTGCGAAACTTACGAAAAAGCAATTAAGCTGTGTAGAGAAGAACATGTTCCCGTTTTAATTCACGTGCAAGAAGTCAACCAACCGCAAGGACATTCAACATCAGGATCGCATGAAAGGTATAAATCTGAAGAACGCTTAAAATGGGAAGTTGAATGCGATTCAATTGAACGTTTTAAAGCATTTATTTTAGAATCAGAAATAGCAACAGCTGATGAACTTGAAACTATTGAAAAGGAAGCTAAAAAACAAGTTTCAGTTGAAAAACGTGAGGCTTGGAATGAATTTTTAACAGACTTACAAACGGATGTAAATACTGTTCTACCTTTGTTAAACTCACTGGCTAAAGAAAGTTCAAACGGTGCATTTATTCAAAAAATTGCAGATGATTTAAAGTCAGAAATGAATCCTATCCGCAAAGATGTAATTTCAGCAGCTCGAAAAGCATTACGTCACATGCGTTCTGAAACATCTGCTACAAAAACGGAAATAATAAACTGGCTAAAACAATCTGAAACAATCAATTTTGACAAATATTCATCTCATTTATATTCGGAATCTAATCAATCGGCAATGAAAATTGAAAGGATTGAGCCAACTTATGATGGTGACGACATGATTGATGGGAGATTGGTTTTAAGAGATAATTTTGATGCCATATTTACAAACATGCCAGAGGTGTTAACTTATGGTGAAGATACCGGAAAAATTGGTGGTGTTAACCAATCAATGGAAGGTATGCAAGAAAAATTTGGAGAAATTAGAGTGTCGGATACAGGAATTAGAGAAGCAACTATTATTGGTCAAGGTATAGGAATGGCCATGCGTGGGCTAAGACCTATTACCGAAATTCAATATTTAGACTATTTATTGTATGGTATTCAAGTCATGTCAGACGACTTAGCAACTGTACATTACCGCACAAAAGGAGGGCAAAAAGCACCATTAATTATCCGCACACGTGGACATAGATTAGAAGGTGTTTGGCATTCAGGTTCGCCAATGGGAATGATTTTGAATTCGATTAGAGGTGTTTATGTATGTACACCACGTAACATGACCAAAGCAGCCGGTTTTTATAATACTTTACTAAAATCTGACGACCCTGCATTAGTCATTGAATGTTTAAATGGTTACAGAATTAAAGAAAAAAAGCCAACCAATTTTGGAGATTTTTGTGAACCTTTAGGTGTACCTGAAATCACACAACAAGGTACCGATTTAACTTTAGTGTCTTATGGTTCTACATTTAATTTATGTACAGAGGCTGTAAAAGAATTAACTGCTGTGGGAATATCTGTAGAATTAATTGATGCGCAATGTTTATTACCTTTCGATATTAACGGAATAGTATCAGAATCACTTAAAAAAACAAATAAACTAGTAATTGTAGATGAGGATTACGAATCTGGTGCAACAGCTTATTTGCTAGATCAAATTTTAGTGAAACAAAAAGGTTATTATCATTTAGATTCCGAACCTGTTACAATTACAGCTAAAGATCACAGACCTGCTTACGGAACGGATGGTGACTATTTCTCAAAACCAAGTATAGAGACTATTTTTGATGCCGTTTACGACTTAATGCATGATTCAAATCCTGCTGAATATCCTGATATTTACTAGGATTTAGTTAGACATTATTATATTCAAACCTCACAGGTTTTTAAAACCTGTGAGGTTTAAGATTAGAAGTTAGTTTTATTAGTATAATCAAGTGTTTTAGTCGTATTATGTGTAGTTAGGTTCAAAATATATCCTATGCTTTCATTGAACCCATTAGTTGTGTCAACTTGATTATGGTAGTAGTATAAAACTTCATTTGCAGGGTTAGGAAATACATTAGTAATAGGTTTTTGGGTAATTGGAGGTTCGACAGGAACATTTATTGTATCAACTATATTTGAATCACTTATTTCATTTGTAATAGAGTCTAGGATTACTGTTTCGGTAAACAAAGTATCACCAACAATAGCATATTTATTTTTGTTGGATGTATTTGAATCGCAACTGATTAAAATTGATGAAATGATAATGTTTTCATTATTTATCTCTAGTTACGGTATATTCGACTAAACCTAAAAGTGCTTGTTTAGCTTGATTGTCTTCAAAATCGTTGAGTAATTCAATGGCTTCTTTTTGAATCTCCATCATTCGTTTTTTTGCATATTCAAGCCCCCCACTTTCAACTACAATTTTAATGGCACGTTTCACATAGGGTTTTTCTTCATTGTGATTTTTCACAATATTAATCAGTTCTTTACTAATGTTTTTAGGAGAATGATTAATCACATATATTAATGGAAGCGTCATTTTTTGCTCTCGAATGTCGTTTCCAGTTGGTTTTCCAATTTTTTCTGAATCTCCGTAGTCAAAAATATCATCTTTTATTTGAAAAGCTAAGCCAACGAGTGTTCCAAATTTTTTGAGTTTTGCAATTGAATCAGAATTATGTGTGACAGATGCAGCACCAGCGGCACAACAAGAAGCTATTAAACTGGCTGTTTTTTTTTGGATCACGTCAAAATAAACCTCTTCTGTAATGTCTAACAAACGAGATTTTTCAATTTGTAAAAGTTCCCCTTCACTCATTTCTTTAACAGCAGTCGAAACTATTTTAAGTAATTCAAACTCCTCTTTATCAACCGACATTAACAAACCTTGGGATAATAAATAATCACCAACTAAAACAGCAATTTTATTTTTCCAAATGGCATTAACAGAGAAAAAACCTCTACGTTCGTTCGCATCATCTACAACATCATCATGAACTAAAGTTGCAGTATGTAATAATTCTATTAATGATGCTGCGCGATATGTTTTTTCTTCTACCTTCCCATTATTTAGCATTTTTGCGGTTAAAAACACAAACATTGGTCGCATTTGTTTGCCTTTTCGCTTAATAATATAATGGGTGATTTTATCCAATAAAGCCACATCAGACTTCATAGAATCTTTAAACTTTTGTTCAAAAATTTCCATTTCGGAAGCTACACTAGCTTTTATGTCTTTCACAGTTAACATTGTTGACAAATATACTGAATTCAATCATCAAATACCTGTTTGCTATTTGACATTTTTGAAGTTTAAACCAATATAAAATATAAAATGATTATCTAAGTAGTTGAAGATCGCCTTGAAATGTTTTTATTTCACCAGATTCGGTAGTTAATTCAATCACAACAAAATAAGTACCATCCACACATTCCATTCCTGCATGAGTACGTCCATCCCACGAACTATTAAGTCCAAAATACCGATAAACTATACTACCATAACGGTTAAATATAGTACATTTTAAAGTTGTATATCCTTCTGTTCTGATTGTAAAAAAGTCATTTACACCATCATCATTTGGAGTAAATACATTTGGAATTTCAACATGATCTTGCGAAAAAGATGCCGTTGAAATCAACAGTAATAATGCTATGACTAATAATTTTCTCATTTGTTTAAAACCTAAAGGTAATTAAAAAAATTTAATTTTTAATATAAAGTTTTCTTATTCGCTTAATTCAAGGTCTAAATTTTTTCCTTTATCAACGGCTTTTACACCTTCTTTCATCCATAAAGGCATTGGACGCCCTAGTAAATAATAGTCAAAAAATTGGCGCATTCTAATACTTAAATCTTCACGGTTTGCATTTTTCATAAGATTATGTTGGTCGCCATTATAATTCAATAACCATACCGGTTGATTTAATCGTCTTAACCCCATAAACATTTCAATGCCTTGATACCACGGAACAGCGCCATCTCCATCATTATGCATAATTAATAAAGGTGTGTGAACATTCGGAAGCCCAAAAATAGGTGAATTTTCAATATATAATTCTGGGCACTCCCAAATTGTGCAACCAATTCTAGATTGGGTTCTTTCGTATTGAAATTGGCGACTCATTCCGCTTGCCCATCTAATTCCACCATAGGCCGAAAACATATTACTAACGGGTGCTCCTGCCATTCCGCAAGCATATTTATTAGTCATTGTAACCAGTTGTGCTGTTTGATAACCGCCCCAACTTTGACCTTGTAATCCCATTTTTGTTGAGTCAATCCAATTGTAATTTTGAGTTAAATAGTCAGTTCCACTTAAAATACAGTCGTAAGCAGATTGTGCTGGATGACCTGCTGTATATTCAATGTCTGGAATAAAAACGATATATCCATTACTCACATATTCTGTTGGATAAACAATTGATGCCGTAGGTTTAGGCGCATAATACCTATGAATATCGTCTGTGTATTTTTCATAAAAATAAACAATCATTGGGTACTTTTTATTGGGATCAAAATCTTGAGGTTTATATAATAATCCGTCTAACTCTAACCCTTTATAACTTGTCCAATGTACCATTTCAACCGATCCCCAATTATAGTCCTTTTGTTGGGGATTAATAGTTGTTAATCTTTTTGGAGTAGAAAAATCTAAATCTGACACATAAAGTTCTGGATAATCAGTAAAGTTCATGCGTCTAAAAAATATCTTATCTGATTTTTTGGCTTTAAATAAATACAAATATGTGTGATTTGACTTAAAATATTCTTTTTCTAATTGACTGGGTTTAACATAAAATTCATCTTTAGACTCGTTTACGCCTTTAATTAAATTGTTATTTATTGTTAAATAAGTTGAGTCGCGTTCAAGGTTTACCAATCTATATTTTACTTTATCAAATTTTCCTTTTTGGGCTGTTATACTTTTAGGACTACTTTGACCTGATGGGTCTAAACTCCAAACATCAAATTCAGAATTTACAATTAATTTTTCTTGTCCATTTTCTTTTGTCCAGGCCACCATTCCTTCAGGATAAGCTAAAAATGGATTCCCATTATTGTCTGATGCAAAATTTGCAATAACACCGGAATTAATCACATATTCTTTGTTGTCAATTATATTTTTTGAATGCCAAGTTGAATCTTCTCCATTATACCAAACAAAAAATTGACCTGAAGGGGATAATATTCCTCCGTAACTAATTTCTTTTTTAATTAAACTCGATTTTCCATTTTTAACATTAACCAAGTAATAATCTGATTTCCAAGGAAAGGCCCACGACTGTTCTTTTTGATAATTTTCATTATCAATTCCCAAACCAAAGGTAGAATTATTGTGGTCATATAATCTTACGTTGGGCATTTTTTGAGTTGCCAATTGTTGAAATTCACCAGATTCTATATTGTAAACCGACAAAAAAGATCGTCTTTCTTCTATGCGTTTTTGTTTAAGTTGCATGGGTTGTAATTTTTTATCTGTCCAAGACCAAACATCAACTTTTGACTTCTCAGAAGGTAGTAAAGTGTCTTCAGCTTCTTGTTCGGGAATTTTATTTATTCCAAAAAATAAATTTTCTCCATTTCTTGAAAAATAGGGGGACTTAAATTCCGAAACCGACCAATCTTCAGGCATATTTGTCGATAAAGAATCAATCATAATTTTTGCTTCATATAACCCAACAGTCCAATATTCCAAAGCAAAGGTTTTGCGTTTATTGGTGTCATTACTCACTAAAAAAGCCAGTTGACTCCCGTCTTTATCAAATGTAATAGATTTGATTGACAATTGATTTTTGCGCAATGTTTTAATATTTGGAAGGCTTGCGTTGAGGTTTTGATCTAGTTCTAAAACATATAATGTAAGTGAATCTTTTTCTCCTTTTTGGCTTGTTGTGTATGCCAACTGAGTTCCTTTTTCGTTGAAAAAATAGGTTTTAACTTGATAAATTTCGGTTTCTTGATTTGTAATCGGATTTGTTACAATCAAAGTTGTACCGGTTGTTTTGGTTTTAATACATTTATTTTTTTTCCTAAATAATTTGCATTTTTTTTGAGGGCAATCTGGACGGGTATCTTTATTTAGCAAATAAGCAATAAAGTCTCCTTTTTCTGCTAATTTGAAAGATTTAATATTTGGAATTAATGTCATAGAGTCTTTATCTACCCAATAAATTGCCAGTGTATCTTTTGGAAATTTGTCTTTTTTTACTTTATCTAACTTAAGTTGCCTTAAACTGTCATAAGAAGCATTTTTAGTATAAACAACAAATTTTTCGTTATAATTGATTTGAGGATTTTTTCCTCTAACTGCAGAATCTAGTATGCCTTTTGTATCTGTATTTTGAATGTATAACACTCCATCCCCTTTTGGTGGTGAAACGACATAGACCGAAATAAGTCCAGTTGTAGAAACTTTTTGTTCTTTGATTGATTTCCATTCATTGTATGCTGAATGGTCTAGTTTTTTAAGCCCATTACTGGCCAGATTATTCTGTGCAATAATAATAGTTGGAAGAATGAGTAATACAGTTAAAAGTTTTTTCATAAGTTCCAAATTTAAGTAAATAAAAAAGGAATTATGCATAAACACAATTCCTTTTTTCTATGATTATTAGAATCTTAATTAAATGTCACCTTGCACAATCTGAATTTGACCGTCTAAATGATTTTTATAACCGTAGTCATACGTCATAATGTAATTTTCTCCTCTGGGGCTTTGGTGTTTATGAGTGTGATATTTATCAACTAAACCATGGGCTTTGGCAATTTGGATAGAAATAGGTGAGCTTCTATAAATTTCGTATAGTTTTCCTAAAACAACCCAGTTTTTATGCAATATTCGGTTGAGTTCATAAATATGCGCTTCTTTATCTTTAATGCGTTCATTGTGATAAGAGTTTTTACATTTTGTAGAGCAATATTTTTGATTTGATCGACCTTTAAAATCTGATTTACAATGAATACAATTAGTCATATTAAATATTTTATGGTTGATTAACTTAAACGTTTATAAAACGATTAGGTTTCAAAAAAACGATTTTTTTAAAACCAACCAATACTAATACCTGCTGAAAATAATTGTAGCTTACTACTGTTAGGATTGTCAAACAGTAATGTGAGGTCATAATATGCAAATAACATAATATTGCTTATACCAATTCTTAAGGTTGGGCCATAATGTAATTTTTGTTGGTCAGGAAAGTTAAACTCTTTATATTTTTTATCTCCAATTCTCCATTTTTGATACATACCAGCCAAATACCCGACTTTAAATCCTGGATAAAACTTAAATTTTGGACGTTCTTTTTTTGCACGGATTCTAAATTCAAATGGAATTTCGATAAAATTAAAAGCAGTTCTGTTTATCCATTTGTCAGTTCCGTTATCTGGCGATAAATTAGTTAAATCATTGTTTGTTCCAAAATCAAACTGCCCATCATGCCGAATACTAAAATGAGAATAACCTAGTCCTATCCCAATTCCAAATCGTGAAGTTTTTGAAAAAGGAATGTCAAACATAAGGTTTAGATTGTTACCTATTGAATAAAATTTAGTTTCAACCCCATTCAAATCACCCCCCCATGAATTATAAAAAAAATCGGTATTAAAACGGTCAAATTTTTCGGCAGAAGTTTCGGTTGGTGCATACAATGTATAAAAACGCATTATACCTGGTTTACGTTTAATGTTAAACGGTTTTTTATAACTTTCATTTTGTGCAATTACTGAATTGAAGCTCAATAAACAAATCAATATGTAAAATGTGTTTTTCAAATTTCAGGTATATTTTTTTCCCATTCCCATGAATGTTTTAACGAATCTGCTAATGTATATTGGCAAGTCCATCCTAAAACGTTTTTAGCTTTAGAGGCGTCTGCATAAATTTGCTCTACATCACCCTTACGTTTTGCGCCAATTTTATAATTCACTTTTTGATTGTTGACTGATTCAAATGTTTGAATAACTTCCAATACCGAACTTCCATTACCCGTTCCTAAGTTAAACGTTTCAACAAGTGAATTATTTTTTTGCACTAGCCATTCTAAGGATTTTACATGTGCTTTTGCTAAATCAACAACATGAATATAATCCCTGACACAAGTTCCGTCAATTGTGTTTTTATAATCATTACCATAAACAGTTAAGTATTCTCTTAAACCATTTACTGTTTGTGTTAAATAGGGTAATAAATTATTTGGAACACCTTGTGGTAATTCTCCTAATTTTGCAGACGGATGTGCACCGATTGGGTTAAAATAACGTAATAACACTGCTTTTAATTTTGAAGAAGAATCAACCGTGTAATTTATAATTTTTTCACAAGTTATTTTAGTATCTCCATAAGGAGAGGCTGCTTTTTGAATGGGCGTATTTTCAGTTACAACTGGTGAATCTGGCTCTCCATAAACAGTACAAGATGATGAAAAAACAAGATTATTAATGCTGTATTTTTCCATTAAGTCCAATAAAGTAATCAACGAACCAACATTATTTTTATAATACATTAATGGATGTTCAACCGACTCTCCAACTGCCTTATATGCAGCAAAATGAATCACACCAAATAAGTCAGGATGATCTATAAAAATTTGTTCCATTTTTGATTCATTGGTACAATCAATATTATAAAATGGGATTTTTTGAGCGGTAATGTCAGCTAAAACATCTAAAATAAAAGGTTTTGAGTTTCTAAAATCATCAACAATAATTGGGCTAAAACCAGCATTAATTAGTTCAATCACGGTATGAGAACCAATGTAACCTGCACCGCCTGTTATTAGAATTTTTTTCTTCATTATTTATTTACAATTCAACCTAAGTACAATATTACGTATATTTTTAGGAGTTGCCATCTATAATCAAAAAAAAGGCTGAAGAAATTCTCCAACCTTTTTAACCCAAAATCCATGAATGAATTATTTTAGTCTAATTCAATTAAGGTTATGTAATAATCGTGCCAAAAAAATGATTTGCAGGGTAAACAATGGTAATAAACAAGAAAAATAGTTTATTTTTGCCGTATGAAGAATATAAGAAACTTTTGTATCATAGCTCATATTGACCATGGAAAATCGACTTTAGCAGACAGAATGTTGCAGGAAACTGGAACGATTGCTGACCGTGACATGCAAGCTCAGGCTTTGGATGATATGGATATTGAGAGAGAAAGGGGAATTACGATTAAAAGTCATGCTATTCAAATGGATTATGAACAAGATGGCGAAAAATATGTGTTAAATTTAATTGACACACCTGGCCATGTTGATTTTTCTTATGAAGTTTCACGTTCAATAGCTGCTTGTGAAGGTGCTTTATTAATTGTTGACGCAGCACAAGGTATTGAAGCACAAACTATTTCTAATTTATACTTGGCACTTGAAAATGATTTGGAAATAATTCCAGTTTTAAATAAAATGGATTTACCTGGTGCGCAGCCAGAAGAGGTGACTGACGAAATTGTTGATTTAATTGGCTGTGATCCTTCTGATGTAATTCCAGCGTCTGGTAAAACAGGTTTGGGTGTGCCAGACATATTAAAAGCAATTGTTAAAAGAGTCCCCGCTCCAAAAGGTGATGAAAACGCACCATTACAAGCCATGATTTTTGATTCTGTTTATAATTCTTTTAGAGGTATCATAGCGTATTATCGTGTTTTAAATGGATCTATTAAAAAAGGAGAACGTGTAAAATTTTTTAATACCGAAAAAGAATATAATGCTGATGAAATTGGTATTTTGAGGATGGATATGGAACCGCGAAATGAGGTAAAAACCGGAGACGTTGGCTACATCATTTCAGGAATTAAAAAAGCAGAAGAAGTTAAAGTAGGTGATACGATTACAACTGTTTCAAATCCTTGCGATTCTGCTGTTCAAGGCTTTGAAGAAGTTAAGCCAATGGTTTTTGCAGGAATTTATCCCGTTGATACAGACGAATATGAAGAGTTAAGAGCGTCAATGGAAAAATTACAATTAAATGATGCATCTTTGAGTTTTGAACCTGAATCTTCAGCAGCATTAGGTTTTGGTTTTAGATGTGGATTTTTAGGAATGCTTCATTTGGAAATTATTCAAGAAAGGCTTGAACGTGAATTCAATATGACAGTCATTACTACTGTCCCAAACGTATCATACAAAGCATATTTGCATAAAAACAACGAATTAATTGTTGTAAATAATCCATCAGAATTACCAGACCCTTCAAAATTAGATTATGTTGAAGAACCGTACATAAAAGCGCAAATCATTACTAAAGCAGATTATGTTGGTGCAATTATGAATTTGTGTATTGAAAAAAGAGGGGAGCTAAAAAATCAAGTGTATTTAACCGAAACTAGAGTGGAAATTACATTTGAAATGCCGCTGGGTGAGGTTGTATTTGATTTTTACGACAAATTAAAGTCTGTTTCAAGAGGGTATGCTTCTTTTGATTATTTCCCTATTGGATATAAAAAATCAGACTTAATTAAGTTAGATATTTTATTGAATGGAGATCAGGTTGACGCATTATCAGCATTAGTCCATAGAAGCAATGCACACTCTTTAGGTAAAAAGATTTGTGTGAAATTAAAAGAATTAATTCCAAGGCAACAATTTGAAATTCCTATTCAAGCAGCAATTGGTGCTAAAATTGTGTCGCGTGAAACGATTAAAGCCTTGCGTAAAGATGTGACTGCCAAATGTTATGGTGGAGATATTTCTCGTAAACGTAAATTACTGGAAAAACAAAAGAAAGGAAAAAAGAAAATGCGTCAAATCGGTAATGTAGAAGTACCGCAATCAGCATTTATGGCTGTGTTGAAATTGGATTAAAATTGTTACTATTTGAGTGTATTGTATTTCAATAGTATGAAATATATTTTAACCATAACATTCACAGTAATTTTATTTTCAATAAATGCGCAAGAACCAAAGGCTTTGTTTTATATTGAATTGAATACTATTTTAATAAATAAATCGGATTCTATTTTCTATATCAAGAGTAATAAACCTAGTTTTGTCATAGATAGTTCGCATACTATTTTTTATGGTGCAGACACACAAATATGGACACTACCAAATCCAAACAATTAGCTTAGAGCAATTGTTTATGATTAGAACATATCCCAAAGTACATTTTGTTTTAGTTGTATATTATCACAAAATAAACGAATTGAAAAGCAAAAAATTTGGGGTAGAATTCAATAAATAATTTGGGCATAAAATCACCTAGTCAATACAATATAGTCTTGTAAAACTGTATTTAAAAATGAGATTTTTTTAGGTGGAACTTCTGACAAGTTTAAATGATCAGCCAGTTTAGAGGCTAAATCTCTAATTAATTGTTTGTGAGATTCATTGGGGTATTTTTTGACCCGCGTAATGGCATTTTTTATTAAAATCATGTCCTCATCAGTAAATTGAGTTACACCCAAATAAGTTGGTTCATGTTTAGACTTGTCTTTAATACTTAAAATGTCCTGAATATTGTATTTTTGAGTAGGTGTTTTTTTAATAACTGTTGTTTGCGCCAATAAATCACCCAATCTTTGGCTATTTTCTGTTGTTGTTATAAAAAGTGCACCAATACCCCCTATCGAAAACCAAAAATCTACAATTCTAAACGCCCAACGCATGGTATAATCATTCAAACTCGCGTTCTCGCCATTTAATTTTACAGCTCTAATTCCCATTGCCATTTTTCCTAAAGTTTGACCTTTTAAAAAATATTCAAGGATTAATGAATAAAACATTGTAGGTAAAATATAAAGCGCATATAAAAAAAACTCAGATAATTCACTTCCTCCACTAAATGCACCGAGTGTGCCAAAAACAATCATGATGACGATTAAATACACAATTTTAGCTAAATAATCAATAAAAAGTGCCACACCACGGTTCATTACAGTAGCAGTTTCGTACTGAATGGTTATGTTATTTGCGGTTAAAATTTCTACTGTTTTCAAAATAGATTGTAGTTTGTTGCTATAAACTTACAAAATTTCATTCAATTTCCTAAAAGTTTGTATATTTTTGACTCCGAATTAAAATTAAATCATCATAAAATATGAAATCAATAGAGGCTAATTTAAAAATTGATAAATTAATAAGTGCTTTAGACAAAGGGTTTGATGCAGAAAAATCGATTAAAGCATTAACAGAAATTAGAGAATTGGCGTTAAAAGAAGAAGATCCGTTATTGGTGAAAGTTTGCAGATTAGCTTACGAATACATAAAAGAAAACGATTGCTTTGACTATACAGTAGAAAAAGTTGACCGTGATTATGAAGAGGATGAAGAAGAAGAATTAATGGAACCCGGGACAGATTCTGAAAATTTAACTTATTTATTACAATTGATTAAAAAATGTGATAACGATTTTAACAGAGAAGAAATTAAAGAATTTAGAACTTGGTTAAAAGGAGAATTATATTAACCAATTTTTTATACTAAAATTAAAAGACTGCCTTTTTGGTGGTCTTTTTTTTTGAGTTTAGATAATATCCAATCAAATAATTTGATTTTTCATTCTAATAATCAAATGTTATTCATCTCTTAAAGAGAATTATGACATTTTCATTTGGCATAATTATATTTGTTTTTTAGTAAAAAAATCAAGGTGAAAAACATAAAAAGAGCAGTATTTTATTTCGGTATTTTGATAACGGTATGGTTTATATTTACTTTCATATCAATTAACAACTTTTCATATCAATATTTTGAAATTAAATCTGATGTTGCAATTGTTTTAGGTGCAGGTTCGTCAAATAGGGAATTGTCAGCGGTATTTAAAGAGAGAATTAATCATGGTGTAAGACTTTTTAAGTCTAAAAAAGTGAAGTACATTATTTTTACAGGTGGTTTTGGAAAAAACGAAACTATTTCAGACAGTAAAGTTGCAATGCTTTATGCCATAAAAAAAGGAGTACCAAAAGAAAGTATTATGATTGAGGAAAAATCAACCATAACGTATGAAAACTTAAAAGAGGCAAATCAAATAATGAAGTCAAAACATTTAAAAACCGCATTAATTGTTTCTGACCCAATACACATGAAACGGGCGATAAAAATAAGTAAAAAAATGGGGATAAAATGTGAATCTTCTCCAACTCAAACTAGCATGTATAAATCTTGGAAAACAAAAATCCCAGTTTTATTGTATGAGTCCTTTTATTATAATGTTGACTTTATTGAAGGACATCTTTAGTCAATCCTAAAAATTAACTGTTTAAAACTTTAGCACACTTATTGGTTATCCATCTTAAATCAGTCTAAATTTGTATTATGCACAAACTCATTTTTATTTTATTTTTATCGTTCACCCAAATTGGATTGTCTCAAATCGATACCATTCCTGTTGGTTTGTCATCTTTTATTTTGGCAGACACTCTTAAACCAATAAATTACGATTCTCTTTTTGCTGTTAAAGGTAAATTTGTTTACACTTATGACTATTATAAATCCCGATATACAGAGACCGATTTAATGTATAAAATTACAGACAATAAAGGTAATGGTTTTGACAGTTTGTATGGTACGCGAAATATGCGTCCAATTTTACATGGAGTTGCTTACAGAGGTGGCGCTAATAATTATTATCACCTAACCGATAAAAGAAACAATCACAACCCAATTCCCCTTGATGGCATGTCTAATTTATGTAAGGAAGGTTTTTCAAGTGGTATTTATTTATACCGTCAAAATTTTAAAGATTCACCTGTTGGTGATACTTGTAGTTGTAATAATGATTCTTGGAATAATTTTAAATACTATCAAAAAGATTATTATGATTCCGTGCATGTACGTGACATGTTAAAACTGACTTATGAATCAGCAAAAAATGACAGTGTAGGTCCAATTTATTTACATTGTTGGAATGGATGGCACGCATCAGGATTTATTTCGGCAGTTATTCTTAAACAGTTTTGTGGTTATTCTGATTGGGATGCAGTAAATTATTGGGATTTAGGAACGGATGGCGCTAATACAAGTCCACGCTACCAACATCAACGCGAACGGATTAAAAAATTTAAACCGTACCTTGAATTTCAAATTTCGGACTCATTACAAAGTTGTTTGTGCCCTCCTATGCCTGACCATATTGACAGTACCCAACTACACATTGAAATAGAGCATTTAGTTGTTGTGCCTGAGGCCATTCCAGTCGGTTATCAAATTGTTTTGTATAATGTTAAATTTGGACCTGGAAAATCAACATTTACTAAAATTGCGTCTAATCCAGACATTATTAATCTAAAAAAAGCCCTTGACAATGACCCCGCATTAAAAATTGAAGTTGGTGGTTATACTGATAATTCGGGAAGTCATGCAAAAAATGTAGCAATATCAAAGCAACGGGCAAAGTTTGTGTACGACCATTTAATTGAAAGTGGATATTCGGCAGACAGAATTTCTTATACCGGTTATGGCCCTGCTAAACCAATATTTAGCAACCGTTACAAATCTACCCGAGCAGGTAACAGAAGAATTGAGGTTAAAATTCTTCAAAAAACAACACATAGCGGCAGTAAACTTGTAGATGAAGGAACAGTTGTTGTTGCATCAACTTCTGATGATGAAAAACAATATTTATCTTACTTTTTTAGTCATGCTGCAGATGGTTTACAAAGTAATTTTATAGTGGATTCATTAACTTTTCCATCAAGTATCGCATTACTACCTGAAACCGGAACAGGAATTGAAACCCTAAATCAATTGGTAGAATACTTAGGCAAAAACAAGCAAATTAAAATAAGTATTAATGGCTATACAGATGCAAGTGGAATTGCTGAAAATAACCAAATTTTATCAGAACAACGCGCCAAGGCAGTTTATGATTATTTGATAGAAAAAGGCATTAATCCAAATCGAATAATTTACAGAGGATTGGGTGCAGAAAATCCAATTGCAACAAATGCATACAAATGGGGTCGTGATATCAATCGCAGAATAGAAATTGAGTTTATGCGTGACTAAAAATGGGATTATTTTGAGCACAATTACCAAAAAACCGTCAAAATTATTCAACAAAAAACGAATTTACATTGCCATTTTTATCGGCTTAACTATTAGTGGATATTTATTGTATAAAGAGATAAGCCAAACCAATTTCACCAAAAATATTAGTCAAGTTAATTGGACATTTACAACATTTTGGTTTTTATTTTTAGCAATGTGCATGATGGTTTTACATGATTTTGCTTATGTCGTTCGATTGCGAATTTTAACCGATAACAAATTGAGCTGGCAAAAAAGCTTAAACGTTATTTTAATGTGGGAATTTGCTTCAGCAGTATCGCCAGGTGTTGTTGGTGGGTCGGCGGTAGCTATGTTTATATTAAATAAAGAAAAAATCCCATTGGGTAAAGCAACTGCATTAGTAGTAACATCAACTTTGTTAGACAATTTGTTTTATTTAATTATTGTGCCTTTAGTTGTGTTTTTAGTTGGCATGCAATCACTTATTCCTATTAATTATTCTCATTTTATAATCTTGTTTTGGCTGGGGTATGGGGTTGTGCTTTTAGTGACTATTTTATTGTCAATAAGTTTGTTTATTTACCCTAAGTTGATTAAAAACTTGTTATTATTTGTGTTCAAATTACCGTTTATAAAAAAGTATAATCAAAATGTCCAAAAAGTGGCTCGCGATATTAAGTTGGCATCAAAATACATTAAAAATAAGCCTGTTAAATATTGGTTTCAACTTATGGGAAGTACAATTTTATCCTGGTCGGCAAGATTTTTAGTTGTGAATTTTATTTTAATGGCATTTACTACTCTAGATTTTTACGATAATATCTTGATTTTTGGGCGACAATTAATCATGTGGCTAATTTTATTGATTAGCCCTACACCTGGCGGAAGTGGAGTAGCAGAATATTTATTCACTTCATTTTTAGCAGACTTTATTAGGGTTAGTTCGCTGGTTGTTGTGTTGTCTATTTTGTGGCGTATCATTTCCTATTACCCTTACCTTTTTATTGGTTCGATTTTATTACCAAGATGGTTGAAGAAAAATTAGTCTAATTAAACTTTTTAGTTTTATCTTAGTCTAACACATTAAACATAAAAACTTTAGCTATGAAAAATTTAAAATTAAGTATTTTTGCATTAATGATTTTTGCATTTGGAAGCACATTGTCAGCTGCCGAATCAGATTCATTAGGTGAAATTGGCGACAACCTAGACTTATATGCCGTTTTAGACGCCTTTAAATCATCAAATTCAATTGAAGCGTTTGAAAAAACAATTAATGAGCAAAGTCAAAAAATTAATAATTTAGACCTAAATGAAGATGGTAATGTAGATTACATTCAAGTCATTGATAATGTAGATGGTGATGCGCACGCTCTAATTTTGCGCGTTGATTTAACTGAATCTGAATCACAAGACGTTGCAGTAATAGAACTTGAAAAAACTGCAGACAATATTGCTTTTATTCAAATTGCAGGAGATAATGAAATTTATGGCGAAAATTATTTAGTAGAGCCTGCTTCAGAATCTTCATCTGAAACTGAACGTTTATTAAAACCAAATGCAATTGTTTTTGTAAATGTTTGGCATTGGCCATCTGTTAGGTTTATTTATGGTCCTTCATATAAACCATGGGTTTCTCCGCATAGGGGGAAACATTACCCAACATATTGGAAACCTTGGCGACCATATAAATGGCAAACATATCATGCTTTTCATGTTAAACACAGACGTCATTACAGAGTAACTAAAGTACATCATGTCAATAAAGCACATGGTATTTATAACAAACACAGAAGAACGTCCGCAAGAATAAAAAATCACCACAAACACCATTCAAATAATGGACATAAAGGGCAAGGCCACAAAACACAAAACGGTCATAAAAACAATGGGCACAAAGCAAAGGGAAATCATAATGGAAATGGACACAAAAAAGGTCATTCTGGAGGAAAAGGAAAACCACATGGCGGTGGACACCATAAATAGGCTTTATAATGTATTAGATTGAACACAAAAGCCCTTATTTAAAATTAGATAAGGGCTTTTTATGCTTTAAACCAATATTGTTTTATACCAAATAAATTTCCAAATGAACTATTAGAAATGATTTATTTAGTTCACTTTGGTTTTTAATTGGTTTTACATCAACTCTAATACTTTTTCAGGTGGTCTGCCAATAACAGCTTTATTGCCCTTAACCACAATTGGACGCTCAATTAATTTCGGAAACTTAACCATGGCATCAATCCATTCATCTTCTGAAAGGTCCTTACCTTTATAATTTTCCTTAAAATCAGCCTCTCCTTTTCTAATCAGATTTGAGGCAGGCATATTTAATTTTTTCAATAATTCTTTAATCTTACTTTTATCCAAAGGTGTTTTTAAATATTCAATAATTGTAACGTCTTCACCTTTTTCATTTATAATATCAAGCGTACATCTACTTTTTGAGCACCTAGAATTGTGATATATTTCCATTTTAGTTGTATTTTAAACACCAAATATAACGGAACTTTTTATTATTTTTACCGTATAGGCAACATATTAGATTTAACTTTCGTTTGATTGTAACACATGATTAAGTATTTATACATCTTATTTTTTTCAATACTTCCCTTTTTCTCAAACGGACAATATGCTATTAATGGAACAACTGTTCAAAATTGTAATTGTTTTGAGTTAAACCAAGATGGTTCAACAAATACAGTAGGGTCTTTTAATCAAATTGCCTCAATTGATTTAGCAAATTCGTTCGACTATAAATTTACCGTTAATTGGGGTTGTGATGATAGTGGAGGAGAAGGTGTAGCATTTTTGATGCAATCAGGTCCTTGGGCAAATGGAAATTCAGGACCAGGCTTAGGTTATGAAGGTATAAATAATTCATTAGCAATCGAATTTGACACAAGAGATAATGAGGCGTCAGGCGAAAATACATTGGGTGATGTTTCTGCAGACCATATTTCTATTCAACAAAATGGAGATATTGACCATGGTGGACTAAACAATTTATTAGGAGCTTCAACGGTCTTTAATATTATTAGTGGCGTTGCAAATGTTGAAGATTGTCAAGACCACACAGTAGAAATTATTTGGAACGCGGGCGCACAAACTATGGATGTTTTGGTTGACGGTGGTGCAAGTTCTTTTGGAGGACCTGTGATAGTTGGAGACATTGTCAACAATATATTTGGTGGGAATTCAAACGTTTTATGGGGTTGGACGGGTTCAACAGGAGCGCTAACCAATACACAAACAGTTTGTTTAGCTTTAGAACCAATCATTACATATTCAGCAACAAATTGTCCAAATCAAATTATAAATTTTACTGCCTCAGATTGGTCCTTTAATACCGTTACAACATATTTATGGGATTTTGATGGACTTGGAACATCTAATTTACAAAACCCAACATTTACATTTACAACAGCAGGAAATCATCCTGTTACTTTAACCATTACAGACAATACTGGTTGTACTAATTCTGAAACATTTGATTTAGGAGTCGGTTTTGACGTTAATATATCTGCCACAGACACTACCATTTGCCCAAATGGATCTACTCAATTACAAGTAACAGCTTTACCTTTTGTAGGTAACGACTGTTGTTTTGATTTAAAACTAACTGATTTATTTGATGACGGATGGGCTGGAAATAATGTAGAAATTTTTGTTGACGGAACTTCAATTGGTACTTTTGCTCCTGCTGTTAATGGAGCAGGAGGGTCTTATACTGAAGTTTTTCAGCTTTGTTTTAATCAAAATGCAAACGTAATGGCTCTTATTAACGGAGACCAATTTCCGGGGGAATGTATTTATGAATTAGTTGATCAAAATGGAACAACTATCATTCAAAACCTAAATGGTGTTGGTGTGTGGGTGGACGGAAATTCTCAATCTTTTACCGTAGATTGTGGTATAACGCCTCCAACTTATACTTATTTATGGGACAATGCAGGGTTTTTAAATAACGCAAATATTAGTAATCCAATCGCAACAGTCCCAAACACAACAACATTTACCGTTGATGTATCCGACCCAAATACAGGTTGCACTATTCTAGAGAGTTTTACTGTAATAACCTCAACTCCTGTAACGGCAACAATTAGTGGAAATGTAACAGTTTGTGATGGCGATAATGGTAATTTAACAATAACCTTTACAGGAAATGGACCCTATGATGTTCAATATTTAGATCCTTTAGGAAATACAAATGTACTTTCAGGAATCACTGCCAATCCTTATACGTTAACAAATAATATTTGTGGCAACTATTCATTATTATCTGTTGTAGGAGACGGTTGCTCTGGTTCAGAAATTGGTACAGGTACAATTACTTGTATTCCATTACCAAATGTAGATATTGAAGCCAGTGCAACCTATTGTGATGGAGACGTTATTAACCCAATTAATGTGGTATCAGTAAATGGAGGGACTGTATCATGGTATAATAATGTGTCTTTAACCGGACCAGCCCTATCAACCGGAAATTCTTTTACACCACCTTCAACAGTTGGGTCAATTACCTATTATGCACAAGAGGCAGAAGCTGTTTTAGGTTGTACTGGTGCATCAGACAACGTTACAATTACTATTAATCCTATTCCAATTGCCCCTGTTGTTGCAGGTGTAACAGAATATTGTGAGGGTGACACACCAACACCGTTAACTGCTGAAATGAGCTTAAATGGATCGGCAACTTGGTATAATAATGCAGCTTTAACCCCACCAACTGTTTCAACACTTCTTCAATATAACCCCACATTAAATGTTGGTTTATTTTGTTATTATGTAACTGAAACTGCCAATGGTTGTACAGGTCCTTCAACCGAAATTTGTGTCAATACAAAACCTACACCCGTAGCACCAAGTATAAGTGGGAATGTGACATATTGTGAAGGAGAAACACCAACCCCTCTTACTGCTACAACTTCACTTGGAGGTTCTATAGATTGGTATAATACTGCTTCAACTAATATTGGTAATGGCATAAATTACACACCAGACTTAACTTTAGGAAACCAAACTTTTAATGCTACCGAAACATTAAATGGATGCACAAGTCCTCCAGGAACAATAAGTATAACCGTCAATATTTTACCAACTGTTAATATACCAGAGAGTGAGAAAATTTGTTTTGGAGACTCAGTACTTATTACAGCCGAAAATAATGGATTTGATTTGTTGTGGTCAAACGGTGACACCCTTGAATCATCATGGCTAACACCATCTATAACATCAACTATATTCATTACTGCAACTAACCCTTTATGTGGTTTTGTGATGGATAGCATTTTTGTAACCGTATTTGATTTACCAAATGTAGTGGCTGGTAACGACACCGTTATTGGAATTGGTGGTGAAGCTATTCTTTGGGCAATCGGAACAAATTCATTTGTTTGGACACCAGATGTAAACGAATGTATTGAACCAAATTGCTCAGAAGTTTACGTTATTCCCAATCAAGCAACACTTTATGTTGTAGATGGCGTAGATGGAAATCAATGCCATAATTACGATACTGTTTTGGTAGATATTTCTGGATATATGGACGTATTTGTGCCAAATTTATTTTCACCAAATGGTGACGGTATCAATGACTATTTAATTGTAAGTGGTCCAAGATTATTTAATTATCAAATTGAAATATTTGACCGTTGGGGTAAACTTGTATTTACTTCAAATGAACAGAAAAATAGTTGGGACGGAAAATTAAATGGCAACGACCTGTCTGCACAAACATTTGTATATATTATAAGAGGTGAAACTGTTTTAGGCGAAAAAATAAAACGAACTGGAAACGTTACAATTATAAAATAAACCAACCTTTTAATAAAAATTTGCGTCTATATTAAAAATTAACCTAACATGAAAAAACTTTACACTTTAATTTTATTGAACTTGCCTTTAATAGGAATTGCACAACTTAATTTACCAACAGGAAGCGTAATAACTAGTACACCAACTTGGACTGTAAACTCAAATAAAGCACCTGGAGATTCTTGTGGCGCGTATTTTAATAATTATGTTGGAATCAATAAAACTTTCAATTTACGTGAAGAACCAATGAGAAGGGGTTCAGCTTTTCCAAATGACGGGTTTTATAGTGGTAGAGCACAACGTTTTGTTGCGCCACAGCCAGTTGAAGTCAGTGGAGTAGAGTTTTATGCTTATATAAAAAATAATCCAACCCAAGATTCTTTAATGGTTATTACATCTTTAAATGAATTTGATGCCGTAGCAGATTCTGTTGGGTTAGAAATTGACAGAGATACCGTGTATGTAACCTACCATGCTTTCACAGCTAACTTACCCTTTCTATCAACTAAATCATACTTTAATCAGTCTTACACTATGACGACAGACTTTGTAGTATCTATTTTTACACCTACTGATGATTCTTTATTTATAATGGCAAACGATCCAAATACATTTGAAGGTAACGGTGAAAATTTAGGATTTGCACAATATAACAACCCTACTCCAGGTTATGAATCTTATATAGGGTGGTATAATGTTTTTAATGGAGATTTAGGTGCTTCTTATGATTATGATTATTTAATTGCACCACTTGTAAAATATGATATACACCAATCTTTTAATGTGTTAAATGACACGATTTGTCCAACTGGAAATGGATGTGTTGATAGCTATAATCAAGTGCCTAACTTCACAGCAAATCAGTACAATTCAAATTATACTAATAGTACAAGCTCAATCAGATGGTACTGGGATGATGGTACTTTTAATGCTGGTTTAACTTCAGCTTGTCATACTTATAACAATGCTGGAACTTACAATGTTAATTTACAAGATACTTTATATAAATTTGACTACAACAATAACTATTGTTTAGTTGACATTACTAAAAGTATTGTTGCCTTAGATACGGTCGTTCCAGATTTTACATTTATACAAACCAATGTTGTTGTTGATTTTACAAATACGTCTTCATTTGCTGATTCTGTATGGTGGGATTTTGGAGACAGCACTGCTGCAGGTAATATGAATACAGTGTCACACACTTACGACTCAATAGCAACATTTAATGTTTGGCTACATGTTTATAACCAATGTACTGAAGATTCAATTATGTACACCGTTACAACTGATGATGTTGGTATTAATGAATTTGAAAACTTAATCTCTATTTATCCAAACCCAGCTCAAAACAATGTATATGTTAAAAATATTCCTTCAAATGCAACACTAGGAATTTATAATATTGTGGGTGAAAAAATTATTGAAATACAATCAACTTCTAATCAAGTTGAAATTAACACAAATCAATTTGCAAACGGAACTTATTTTGTGAAAATTAATACCAATATTCAGTCTATTACTAAAAAACTTGTTGTGAGACATTAGGAAAAAACAACATATTAAAATATTTAAACGTCAAATCAAATGGTTTGGCGTTTTTTTATACTTTTGTTTTAAAGAAAATAGTCTATGATTAATCCTAAATATTTCGCAACATTTCCTTTGATTACAAGCAAACGGTTAACATTTAGGGCTTTTGACTTAAAAATAGACGCACCCGCAATTTTTGACTTGCGAACGAACAAAGAAGTTATGCGATTTATGGACAATTACAAACATACATCTATCAAAGATTGTGAAAATTTCATTCAAAAAAACTTGGCAATATACGCTGCTAAAAAAGGAATTTTTTGGGCAATTGATTTTAAAGGTATATGTATTGGTGATTTTGCATTTTGGAACATTGACCACCAACATAAAAGAGGAGAAATAGGATATTCACTTTTACCTGAATACTGGGGCAAAGGATTAATGACTGAAACACTGCAAACAATCCTTAACTTTGGATTTAAGAAACTTAACTTACACAGTATTGAGGCTAATATTAACCCGAAAAATGAAAAATCAAGACGGCTTTTAGTCAAACTAGGATTCAAAAAAGAAGCCTATTTCAAAGAAAATTATTTTTTTGATGGTAAATTTATTGACAGCGAAATTTATTCAATTTTAGAATCAGATTTTATTCAAACTCAAAATAAATGACGACCTTTGTAATATGAAAACCAATAAATATAAAAGTCCAATATTTTTATTTTATGCATTGGTTTTTTATGTCTTTGCACAATTTTTATGGTGGTGGTATCTCATTTTTAACCTCAATCAAAAACTATATTCAACACAAGAATTTCAAAATAAAAAATTTTGGATGATTTTTGGTGAAGGACTTGTCTTTTTTGTCTTGTTGTTAATTGGAATTATAGCCGTTAGACGTGCCTTTAAAAAACAAGAGCATCTCAATAAAAAAGAAGAAAACTTTCTATTATCAGTCAGTCACGAACTCAAAACACCCATTGCGTCTGTCCAATTATTTTTGCAAACACTACAAAAACACAAACAGCTTACCAATGATGAAAAAAACAAAATTTATAATAATGCATTACATGAAGTAAAAAGGTTAGATTCTATTGTCACAAATATTTTATTAGCCAGACAAATTGAAGGCGGTGAATCCATTTTGCAAAAAGAACCTACTCTTGTGCATGAGTTTATTCAAAATAAAATAGACATTTTTAAAACTACAATAGCTAAAAATCACAATTTAACGTGCCAATTAGATGAAGTAAATGCTAAAATAGATAAAATGTCGTTCGACAGTGTACTCACTAATATTGTTGAAAATTCTATAAAATATTCTGAACAAGGTAAAAACATCACAGTAGAATTAATTGCCAAATCCAACAACTTTATTTTACGTATAACTGACCATGGAAAAGGTATTAAAAATGAGAATAAAGCGCACGTTTTTAATAAATTTTACCGTGAAGAAAATGATTTAACACGTAAAACTAAAGGGACAGGATTAGGAATGTTTATTGTAAAACACATAGTGAATAAACATAAAGGCACAATACAACTTAAAGACAATCAGACACAAGGTTTAATTGTTGAAATTGAAATACCAAATTAGCATGAAAAAAGTAGCTTTATTAATTTTAGACGGATGGGGGCATGGTGACCATTCAAAATCAGATGGGATTTTTAATGCCAATACACCCTATATTGATAAATTAGAAAAAACTAAACCCAATGCAGAATTATTAACAGATGGTTTACATGTAGGTTTACCAGATGGTCAAATGGGAAACTCTGAAGTAGGACATTTGAATATTGGTGCTGGACGTATTGTTTATCAAGAATTAACACGTATTAATAAAGCGATTAGTGATGGTGAATTTGCAACTAATCCTATGATATTAAAAGCTATGAATTTAGCTAAATCAACCGGTAAAAAATTACATTTTATGGGGTTAGTGTCTGATGGAGGTGTGCATTCTTCTCAAGACCACTTGCACGCTTTATGTGATATTGCAAAGTCTCAAGGTGTTAATAATGTTTATATACAAGCTTTTACAGATGGTAGAGATTGTGATCCAAAATCAGGATTAAATCAAATTAAAAGGCTAGAAAAATACTTAAAAAATTCTGTAGGTAAAATTGCAACTGTTTGTGGTAGATATTATGCTATGGACAGAGACAAACGTTGGGAACGTATTAAATTAGCTTACGATTTAATGGTAAATGGAATTGGAGAAAACTTTAGTTCAGCTTCAGATGCTATTGCAAATGCTTATGAAAAAAATGAAACAGACGAATTTTTGAAAGCCAAATTAATAGACAAAAATGGATGTATAGAGACGGGAGATGTCGTTATTTGTTTTAATTTTAGAACTGATAGGTGCCGTGAAATAACAGAAGTACTCACGCAACAAGATTTTACCAGTCATAATATGTCTGCTTTAGACATATCGTATTTTACCATGACAAATTATTCAAAAGCATTTAAAAATTTAAATGTAATTTTTGATAAAGAAAATTTAAAAATGACCTTAGGTGAAGTCATTCAAAATCAAAATTTAAATCAACTTAGAATTGCTGAAACTGAAAAATATCCGCACGTTACTTTTTTCTTTTCGGGAGGACGAGAACAAGAATTTGAAGGTGAAAAACGAATTATGGTTCCCTCTCCAAAAGTAGCAACGTATGATTTACAACCCGAAATGAGTGCCCGAAAAATTACAACTCATGTTTGTAAAGAAATGGAACAAAATCAACCCAATTATATTTGTTTAAACTTTGCCAATACCGATATGGTTGGTCATACTGGAGTTTATTCCGCTATTTTAAAGACTGCAGAAACTGTTGACTCTTGTGTTAAGAAAGTGGTTGAAACAGGATTAAATCATGACTATTCATTCATTATTATTGCCGACCATGGCAATTCAGACAATGCCATAAACCCAGATGGAACACCAAATACTGCTCATTCCTTAAACCCTGTACCCATTATTGTGATTGATGACTCAGTAAAATCAGTAAAAAATGGTACCCTACGTGATGTAGCACCAACCATTTTAGATTTGATGGATTTACCACAACCAACAGAAATGACAGGAAGTAGTTTAGTGGAAAAATAAGTGAAGATTAATTAATACTCTGTTTTATCTGATTTTTTTGCCCAATTATCAAATACTGGAATCGCATCTTTTCTTAATAAACGGACAAATTTGATACTTCTGTCTTCAAAATCTTTGTCTAGTTCATCATAAATAAATTGATCGTCAAAATCTATTTTAGCAGCATCTACTTTGTCGGCAGCAAAATAAACCATTTTTGGTCGTGCCCAATAAATAGCACCAAAACACATTGGGCAAGGTTCACATGAAGTATAAACAGTACAGTCGTCAAGCTGAAAACTACCAACTACTTCACACGCTTTACGAATAGCAACAACCTCTGCATGAGCAGTTGGGTCATTGGTTGAGGTTACTTTATTGTAACCTTCTGCAATAATTTTATTGTCTTTTACGATTACGCATCCAAAAGGTCCACCAGCATTTGCATCTACACCTTCTTGTGCCAAACTAATGGCATGTTTCATAAATATTTCGTCTTGTTTTGTCATAGAATTTTAATTTATTTTTTAAGGATAAAAAGATAATATAAATTAATTAAAATAATTGCGGCATTGGTAATTACAACAGGCCAACTATGGTCTAACCATCCATAAATTAAAAAAACAGTAGATCCCAAGGTACCAACTATTCTTAATTTATTTACCGACTTCATTAAGTACGACAATAATAAAATTAGACTACCTAAATAACCAATCCATTCAATTACACCAATACCCAAAATCTCTATATCCATTATTTTTATTTAGTGGGGCATCAAAAGTAGTGCTTTTATTTTACAAATAATTGTTAAACACAGGCTTTTAATAAATTGAGACCTATATCTGTTAAAATTCAAGAATATTCAGTTACTTTTGAATCGGTGAAAAAAGTAGTATTTATATTATCAATCTTAATTTTTAGTTCATTTGGGCTAAAAGCTCAAGTTGATTTTATACCGTCTGGTGGTGTTTTTACTGAAAGTATTTCAGTTGTATTGTCAGCCCCAGAAGGAAGCTCAATTTACTATACTTTAGACGGTTCGGTACCAGGTTCGGGATCAAAAAAATACCGAAACCCAATTAGTGTCAGTAAAGTGGCTGTAGTTAGAGCAGTAGCTTACACTAATGGAAAACGGTCAAAAGTCAATACTCAATCTTATTTTTGCGACAGAGAATATACATTACCTATTATTTCAGTCACTTCAAATCCTGATAATTTTTGGGATTATAGCCGTGGAATATATGTTAAAGGTTGTTGTGCTGATACTATTGAACCCTACATGGGTGCGAATTTTTGGAAAAGTTGGGAACGGTCTTGTAATGTAGAAATGTACGATAAAAATGGAGAACTTTGCTTTAATCAACAAGCCGGAATGAGCTTGTTTGGTGGATTTAGTCGCGCTTTACCTCAAAAATCTTTAGCCATAATAGCACGAAAAAGATACGGTAAATCAAAATTTGATTATCCCATTTTTGATGAACGAAACAATAAAAAATATAAGTCATTTATATTAAGAAATTCAGGCGGCGACTTTAAACGAACCCACTTGCGTGATGCTTTTATGACCCAAATGGTTGCCCCAACAGGAATTGTTTACCAAGCTTATGAACCTGCAGTAGTTTTTATTAATGGGGAGTATTGGGGAATTCAAAATATTAGAGAAAAAATTAATGAACATTTTTTAGCACAAAATTATGGTGTTGATAAAAATAACCTTGACATTTTACGGCACAACGGAGTCGCTAGACATGGCTCATCAAAAAATTATAAATATTTATTGAGGTACCTAAGAACTCACGACTTATCAAAAGATGAAAATGTTGCAGAATTGAGTCAATTTATGGATATTCACGATTTTATTCGTTATAATATTAGTGAGGTTTATTCAGACAACCGAGATGCAGGCGGAAATATTAGATATTTTAGAGAGCGTACTGACTCGGCAAAATGGCGTTGGGTATTTTATGATTTAGATTTAGGTTTAGGAAATAATAATTATACTGGTTATAAACGCAATACGCTCAAAAAATTTACAAATGCCAATGGCGAAATATGGCCAGACCCAGCTTGGTCAACATTTATTATTAGAAAATTATTGGAAAATCAAAACTTAAGGTTTGAATATATTACCACTACTTGCGACATGCTTAATACTGTTATGAGCCCAAACAATGCAGTAAAGTTATTAGATAAAATATCGACTAATATTGAAACAGAAATGGCTTTTCATGTTAAAAAATGGGGCACTTCAATTGAGAATTGGCGATTCCACTTAGGTATTGTAAAAACCTTTTTAAAAGAACGACCAAAATATTTACGTCAGCATTTAAAACAAAAATTTGCATTAGGAAATGAAATAAACATTGAGGTTAAATTGCCGCAAGACAATAATTGTAAAATTAGATTTAACACATTAAATATTAATGAGAATTTTAAGGGGATTTATTTTGAAAATATTCCGGTTACGATTACTGTAAATCCAAAACATGATTACGAATTTGTAGGATGGAAAAATAGAGATGAAAAAACAGCCAAAATTACATTTGTACCAATGGGAAATATAGTTTTAGAACCTATTCTCAAACCAAAAAAACAGAGTGTATTAAAAGATAGTTTAATTTTTAATGAAATCAGTTTTTATCAGCCAAAATTAAATACAAATGATAGTTTACAGCCAAAGCTAGACGATTGGATTGAGTTATATAACCGTTCAGGAAATGATATTGATTTAGAAAGGTTTACTTTCACAAAAAATAGATTTAAAAATGGGTTTAAAATTCCAAAAGGATTTATTGTTCCAGCGCATGATTATATTATTATTACCCGAAATAAAGCTGGGTTTTTAGCCCAATACAATGTAGACTCTAATAAAGTTATTGGGAATATCAATTTTGGTTTGCCACGTAAAGGCTCTCACATTAAATTATACGACAAAAATGAATTAATAATAGATTCTTTAACCTATGCAGGTGTTAAAAATAAAGCTGATTCTTTATTTACAATAAGTTTAACTCACCCAGATTCCAGTCGGAATATTCAAAATTTTTGGCATATTGAACCACCAACGCCACTTCAAAAATCAAAATCTTATGCCGATTATTTATATGAAAGGCAGCAAGAAGCCATTTGGAAAAAACGACTTTATATCGGAGGCGGAAGCTTTTTTTTTATCTGCCTACTTGGTATAATGTGGTTCCGTTATTTTAGAAAAAAGAAAAAAACGCTGTTGAAATAGAATATTCTTAAGGGTATAAAAACATATAAAGCTAGAAATTGGATAATACCAATTAAAAACCAAAGTGAACTAAATAAATCATTTCTTTTTTCGCCTCTTATCTTCCTAAAATATTGCATAACTCGCTATGCAAATATTTTATTCATCAACAAGCGAAAAATAATTTAATTTCTAATAATTCATTTGGAAATTTATTTGATATAAGTAAATCAAAGCGCTTTACTTTTAATTACCATCAATTTTTCTCTTGTCATTTCATGCATACTATATTGAATTCCACCCATGCCAATCCCAGATGCATCTCGACCACCAAAGGGCATCCAATCTACTCTAAAAGCGGTGTGGTCATTTACCAGTACAGCAGTGGCATTTAATTTTTTGACACAATCTAAAGCTACATCTAAATCTTTAGTAAATACTGAAGCTTGGAAATGGACATCTAGGCTATTTGCAATTTCAATTGCTGAATTTCTATCAGAATAGCTGTAAATACAAACGACAGGTCCAAAAATTTCTAAGGTTGATACTTTTGAATTGGTAGGAGGATTTAGCAAAATAGTTGGTTCATAAAGTGTGTCTGATATTTTTTTACCCCCACAAAGTAGTTTTGCACCACCTTGAACAGCCTCATCTACCCATTGCTTAATTCTGTCAACTTCTCTTGGTGAAATTAATGGTCCAACTTCTGTTTTTTCGTCCATTTGGTTCCCGACTATTAAATGAGAAGCCAATTGAGTTAATCCTTTAGCAACTTTGTCAACAATTGAATGATGCACAAATACACGTTGAACAGAAACACATACTTGACCTGCATGATAAAATCCTCCTTTTGCTAATGCTGGTAACATGGTGTCAATATCTGCACTTTCTTCAACAATTACTGGAGCTGCTCCTCCATGTTCTAATGCACATCTTGTTCCTGCCGATAATTTTGAACGCAAATACCACCCTACTTTTGCTGACCCAATAAAAGAAAAATAATTGACACGTGAATCAGTCACTAACATTTCGGCAGCTTCATTATCACAAATTACAGCTTGACACCACCCTTTAGGTAATCCAGCCTCTTTTAAAATATCAACAAAAGCCAAACAACTTAAAGGTGTATTAGCTGCGGGTTTAATTATTACAGGACAACCAGCAGCAATTGCAGTTACGGTTTGATGAATAATTAAATTTAAAGGATGATTAAATGCACTTACTGACACAACAATGCCAATAGGTTCACGTGAAGTAAAAGCTATTCTTCCTACAGAAGCTTTAGTTAGTCCCATTGGAATTTGTTCGCCTTTAAGTTGACTAATATGTTCGGCTGCTATTTTAACACCGTTTATGGCACGTAAAACTTCAATTTTTGAATCTGTCAATGGTTTCCCTCCTTCTAAAGCAGCAGTTTTAGTTAATTCATCAATTCTACCATTCATAATATGAGCTACACGTTCCAAAATTGCAATACGCTCATGGGCAGGAATCCAATTGGATTGATTTTGAAATAATGAATACGCTTTTGTAAGCGCTTGTTCAACTTCTTGTTTACCTATTAAAGGTAATTCTTTAATGACACTTTGGTCGAATGGGTTTGTTACTTTTAACATATTTTTGAATATTATTTACGTTGATATTTATTTATAATAAATTGGTTTACTTTTTCATAAGAAAAATATTTCATCATCCAATTAAATCCTACTTTGTATCTATTTTTAAACCCAGTAATTGAAATTAAATGAATGAAAGACCATAAAACCCAGCCAATTCTACCATTTAAAAAGGTGTGTTTTAAATCAGCAACTGCGTCTTTTTTACCAATAGTTGTCATTGAGCCTTTATTTTTGTAATGAAATGATTTAGTAAATTTATGATATTTTACTTTATTTATTAAGTTTTGAGCCAACAATTGACCCTGTTGAATTGTAACTTGAGCAACCATAAGGTGTCCTTTAGGTTTTTCTTCAGTTATCATTGCTGCAACATCTCCAATGGCAAAAATATTTTCGAATCCATCAACTTGTCCATACGTATTTACTTTCAATCTATTGCCTGGAACTATTGAGGCTTCTGGTATTCCATTAAGTGCATTTCCTTTCACACCTGCCGTCCATATAACAGTACGCGCATTAATGATTATATCTGTTTGTTCTCTTTTAATAGAAATAGTATCTCCATCATAATCTAAAAATCTACTATTCAACATCACATTAACATCTAATTTTTGAAGTGTTTTTAGTGCATGTGAAGATGCTTTTTGTGACATCATTGGTAAAATCCTATCTGCAGGTTGAATTAAAATAATCTCCATTAATTCGGTTTCAATTTCAGGAGAATCATTTTTTAATAAATATTTTTTAAATTCAGCTAAAGACCCTGCCATTTCAACACCTGCAGGCCCTCCACCTACGATAACAAATTTTATCAACGCTTCCTTATTTAGATTATTAATACCATCTACAGCTTTTTCAAGCTGTTGTAACATCCAACTTCTAATATTAAGGGTGTCATGAATACTTTTTAAACCAATGCTATATTTTTCAATATTTTTATTGCCGTAATAGTTAGTTGAACTTCCTGTAGCTATAACTAAATAGTCATAATCTATATATCCAGAATAGGTTTGAACTTTATTTAATTTTGTGTCTATATATTCTACTTCTGCCATTCTGTAAATCATATTTATACATGATTTAAACAATTTTCGTATTGGGGCAATAATTGAATCAGGTTCTAAACCGCTAATAACAACTTGGTATAATAAAGGTTGAAATTGATGAAAATTATTTTGATCTAAAAGTATAACTTGTACGGGTTGATCTTTCATTTTTTTAACAAAGTTTACCCCGGCAAATCCAGCACCAATAACTACAATCTTTGGATAATTATTTTCTGGTAAATTAAAGTGTTTATTGTAATTTTCATCTTTTTCCATAATTTTAAATTCTGTTGTGTTTATGTTTCGAAATTATAGCGCACGAATTTTTAACTGCATCAGCTACTTTCTCAGCAATTCCGACATCAAAAGTAGATGGAATTATTCTTTGTTCGGTTGGGTTGTCAACATAATCTGCAAGAGCATAAGCTGCTGCTAATTTCATTTCTGGTGTAATTCTTTTTGCTCTAGAGTCCAATGCACCTCTAAAAATACCTGGAAAAACTAAAACATTATTAACTTGGTTTGGATAGTCACTTCTTCCTGTTGCAACAATAGCAGCACCTCCTTTATATGCTTCTTCAGGCATTATTTCAGGAGTTTGATTAGCAAGCGCAAAAATAACAGGATTTATATTCATTAATTTTATGTCTTCAGCTTTTAACAAATTACCCTTACTCACACCAATGAAAACATCTGCATTTTTTATTGCATCCAACAGGTTTCCTTTTATATTATTAGGATTAGAAAATCTTAGTAATTCTATTTTAGTTGGGTTTAAATTAGTTCTATCTTCTGAAATAATGCCTTTACTGTCACAAATTATGATTTCTTTTACTGACAAGCAAGAATTTGGATCTAAACTAATACACCTTAAAAGTTTTGCTATTGCCACACCGGCAGAACCAGCACCATTAATAACTACTTTTAAGTCACTAATTTTTTTATTTAACACTTTACATGAATTTAAAATCCCTGCTAAGGTAACTATTGCTGTTCCATCTTGATCATCATGAAAAACAGGAATACCTAGGTTTTGTATAGCCGATTCTATTTCGAAACATCTTGGTGCCGATATATCTTCTAGGTTAACACCTCCAAAAACAGGAGCTATTCTTTTGACTGTGTCTATTATTTCTTGTGAATCTTGTGTGTCTAAACAAATTGGAAAAGCATCTACGCCACCAAATTGCTTAAATAACATTGCTTTACCTTCCATTACAGGAATAGCAGCTTTAGGCCCAATATTACCTAATCCTAGTACGGCAGTCCCGTCAGTTACTATCGCAATCATATTTCCTTTGATCGTATATTCATAGGCCTTATTTTCATCTGCCTCAATTTGTAAGCAAGGTTCTGCAACCCCAGGAGAATACACAACGGCTAAATCTTCTTTTGACTCAACAATAGCTTTATTGGATAATTCAATTTTACCTTTTAATTTTTTGTGTAGTTCAATTGACTTTTTATTAAAATCTGTCATAATTTATAGTGTTAAATGCTTTTCTCTAATTTTTAATGATTTTAAAGCGTAAATAATTAATAGTATTATTGAAAATGTTAGAAATATAACACCAGATAAAACAAAATAAATAATCCACATTTCATTATCAAACAACTCACTTAATACGCCCCCTATTACAAAACAAAAAGCGGATATATATTGAAATATTAAAGCATAATTTAATGTTTTTAATTGACTAATTTTTTTATCAATTATCTCTTTATATAGACCTTTATTGCTATTTAAATTAATAATTCCAGTATTTAATGATATTAATAATCTTGAAGTAGATAATGTAAACATTCCTACACCTGGTAAAATTGTTATTGGGATGTACCATTCCATAATTCAATTATAATATACAGGTTTTTTCTTTTAACAATACGTTTAAAATAGAATGATTTAATGAATAATCAACAGGTAAATCAATGATATGAACACCATCAGAATTTAAACATTCAGTTAATAATTCTCTAAAATTATGGTCTGACGTAGGTCTATGACCTTTTGCGCCATAAGCTTCAGCATATTTCACAAAATCAGGATTTTTATAGTCTAAACCAAAATTATCAAATCCCATACCTTCTTGTTTCCATTTAATCATACCGTATCCACTGTCGTTTAAAATAATAACAACTAAATTTAACCCAAGTCTAACGGCGGTTTCAATTTCTTGTGAATTCATCATAAATCCACCATCTCCACAAACTGATATTACCTTTTTTTGAGGATTAATTAATTTAGCTAGCATTGCAGAAGCCAAACCTGCACCCATTGTCGCTAGAGCATTATCTAACAACAAAGTATTAGGTTGGTAACATTTATAGTTACGAGCAAACCAAATTTTATATACACCATTATCTAAAGTTACTATGCCATCATCAGCTAATTCTTCTCTAATTATCTGTACAAGTCGTTGAGGAAGCATAGGAAAACGCATATCTTCTGAATATTTTGACAGATGACTTTCTACCTCTTTTTTTATGCGATCAAAATAAGATAAATCCCAATTTTTTCTAAAATTAATATGGTTACTTAAATGTTCTACTGATGATGCAATATCACCAATAACATTTAATTGTGGAAAATACACTTCATCAATCTGAGCGGGAAAAAAATTAACATGAATAACTTTTGTCCCATTTTCTTCCATAAAAAAAGGAGGTTTTTCAATGACGTCATGACCAACATTAATAATTAAATCTGCTCTATTTATAGCACAATGTAAAAAATCATTATTGGAAAGGGCTGCTGTTCCTAAAAATTGAGGGTGACGTTCGTCCACAACACCTTTACCCATTTGGGTATTAAAAAAGTAAATTCCTGTTTTTTCTATAAATTGAGTCAAGGCTTTTGATGTTCGTTTTCGGTTTGCACCAGCGCCAATTAATAGTAATGGCATTTTAGCATTTTCAATCATTTTAACAGCTTCTTGTATTGCCATTTCATCTGCATCTGGTCGTCTAAAACCAACAACATCAAAAACTCTATCATTTGTTTCTTCAGCAGCAATGTCTTCAGGTAATTCTAAATGAACCGCACCAGGTCGTTCTTCCATTGCTAATCTAAAAGATTCGCGAACCATAGCGGCAATATTGTTACCATTTACAATTTGTCTTGTATATTTTGTAATTGGCTTCATTAATTCAACAATATCCACAATTTGAAAGCGTCCTTGTTTTGACTTTTTAATAGGTTTTTGACCTGTTATCATCATCATGGGCATAGCTCCTAATTGTGCATAGGCAGCAGGTGTTGTAAAGTTAGTCGCTCCAGGGCCTAAAGTAGCTAAACACACACCCGGTTTACCGGTTAATCTGCCATACGTTGCAGCCATAAATCCCGCACCTTGTTCGTGTCGAGTAAGTATTAATTTGATAGATGAATTTTTTAAAGAGTTTAAAAAATCAAGATTTTCTTCTCCAGGAATTCCGAAAATGTATTCCACACCTTCATTTTCGAGTGCTTTTACTAATAAGTCTGATGTTTTCATAAAATTGAAATTGTTTACTGTAATTTAATTACCCAAATGTACCATTAGAAATTCAAGAAAAAAGTCTTTTGAGAGACATTAAATCTGTTCCAAGTAATATGATAATTATAAATGTATATCAGCCGACTTTTATTAATGCAATAAAGTTTGGGTAAAATATAAATTTAACCATCTACCTCCAAAGTAAAAGAAAAAGTAGAACCTTTGCCTTCTGTACTTCTAACATTAATGGTTTGATTGTGTGCTTCTATAATATGTTTTACAATGGCCAGCCCCAAGCCAGAACCACCAACATTTCTTGCTCTAGATTTGTCAACACGATAAAAGCGTTCAAATAATCGGGGTAGATGTTTGGCGTCTATTCCTAATCCATTATCGGCTACTTCAACCAACAACGTTTTTTTATCTATTTCATGAAAACGGACATTCACGGATTCGTTTTCGGTGCTGTATGATATAGCATTCGATAATAAGTTAATGAGAACTTGACCTATTTTACCTTTATCTGCTTTTACAAAAATAGGTTGGTATGGCTTGTCAAATGCTAATGTGATTTGTTTTTCTTTTGCTTCAGGGTCAACACTATTAAATACTTCTTTAACCAAAGTAACAATATCAAAAGATTTTACTTTTAAGTGATATGTATCGTATTCAAAACGACTAATATCATCTAAATCTTCTAATAAATTTGAAATTCTATCGACTCCACTTAACGCGCGCTCTAAGAAATTACGATTCACATTTTTATCTTCTAAACCGCCTTCAAGCAAAGTTAAAATATATCCTTGAATACTAAATACAGGCGTCTTAAGTTCATGAGCTAAATTGCCTAAAAACTCTTTTCTAAATTCATCTTGTTTTTGAAGGTGTTCAATTTGATTTTTTTGAGTTAAAGCCCATTCAGCAGTATCTTGTGTTAATTTATCTAAGACGTCTTCACTTATTTTTATGTCACTTTGACTGTTTAATTTTTGTGAGCTTATTATTCTATAAATTAATTTAATTTTTTGATTGATAAATTTTTCAATTAAAAAAGAAAACAATCCAAATGAAACTACCCCAGTTACTAAAGGAATAAAAATAAAATAACTTAAACCTAAATTAGTCGACCTTGTAAAGTGTAAAATTAATAATAGAAGTAAAACCAATACACTGAGCATAATGCTCCCTAATATTATGATATGTAATGGCTTTGACAGATTCATTTATTCCCAATTAATTGTGTTAATAAG